>Ga0209342_10007132_pt1 | contig 11248 bp, 10 predicted proteins | sample RifCSP16_2_FD_184023 | JGI IMG/M metagenome (GOLD analysis project Ga0209342, IMG submission 184023) | Soil microbial communities from Rifle, Colorado - Rifle CSP2_sed 16_2 (SPAdes) (version 2) | ecosystem: Environmental > Terrestrial > Deep subsurface > Rock core/Sediment | place: Rifle... | reverse complement strand
GTCTCCCCCTCGGGGGTATGTATGGAGGCGACGATGGAATCCTCTGCGCCGCCTCGCTCCAGGACCTTCAACTCTCCCCTCTTGCCCGGCATGTACTCGGTAAGGGGCTGTATCTCTTTTTCGGGCATCTCTATGGACGCAACTATCGTATCCGCCCCGATATCGGCCTCTTCGGACCTGCCTTCAATGTCATCTTCTTTTAAATCCCGCCGGCCCGGGAGGTCTGTGCCCTCGGGGGTCTCTATTGACGCGACTATTGTCTCGATAGCCTGGACGGGCTCGACGACCTTTTCAGCGGGCCTTTCAAAAGCCCCTTCTTTCGTCAACAGGGACTCTTTTGACACCTCTGGCTGCGCGGTAGAGGCTACAGCCATGGGAGCGGGCAGGTCCGACGTTTTTTCGGCCTCTTTGTCAGGCCCTTCCACTTCTTCGGCAGCCCCGTGCGAATCTATTTTATCTTGCACGGCGAGGTCGGTCAGGCCTATCATATCGAGGTTTTCGAGGCCGTAAAAAATCCCGGGCTTCCTGGCCTCGAGCCCGTCGGTATTTAGAGCGAGCCTTGCTGGAAGGCTTACAGCTTGAGAGCGGGCCTCTTCATCCGGCCCCTCTTCACCGACAATGCAGGCCACGGGTTCGTCGAGCTCCGCATAGGAGTCTTTCTTATCCATGTAGCCGCCCCTGGCGTCCTTTACAGCCTCAAGGGCGCTGTAAAGGGGGAGGGTTCCCGAATAGAGGGCAGGGGCTTCGGTCATACCCTCCTCCACGGATTTCGCGGCGGATGGGCCCCCGGCACTTTTCTTTATCTCCTCCTTTTCGGACCTCTCGAGATCATCGACGGCAGACTCTTTCTCCTTTATCCCGGGCGGCTTTATTACCCTCTTCTTGTCCACCCACCTCACCACAACGGTCCTGTCTTCACCGTCAAGGGGTTCGAGTTTTTTCTCTATGACCCCGCTCGATATTATGCTGACGCCGCTACCCACGAAGTCGGCAACCGCCCCTCCGGAGGTCTTTTCATTGACGGGGGGACGCCCCTCGGGCGTCTTCTCTCCGGCGACGGGTCTTTCCGTTACCTTTATATCCCCTACCTCCTTCTCCGGACTGACTCCCGGTATATACACCCCGTTCTTCTCGACCCCGGAGGACTCTTCCCTGTACAACCCGGCCATCCTCTCCTTACCGCCGTAAGGTTCTTCCGTCGGTACCTTTTCTTTTATGGCGCTATCCTTATGAGGACCGGTCCCGGCAGGCCTTGCAGCGCCCTGGGCGACGGCCTCTGACAAGGGCGGTTTCTCTACGAGCGGAAAAGACTTGCCGGCGGCCTGGGGAGCGTCCTTTTTAGCAGGCGGAGGAGGGATTTTCGCCTCCCCACTCTTGCCTTCGGGCCGGAAAGAGCCGGCTGCCGCAGCTTTTTTAACCTCTTTCGCCTCTTTTATCGGTGGTTTGGCGATTCTGGGCCCTGCGGTCTTTCCAGGCGGGTTTGAGGGTTTTAGTTCCCGGGGCTTTTCCTTTTTTATATCCCCGAGCGCCCCGGTGGCCTCGGACTTCTCCTTCAGGGCCCTCTTTGCCGGTATAGTACCCACGGGGTTTTTTACGTCCCTTTCCTCGACGGGGGGCTCTTTCTCCTCCATCCGGGGTAATGCCGCCGTCTTCCTCTCGCCTTCCTTGAGATAGACAAAATACATCTCGAAAGCGCTCGTATAATTCATCCCCTTAATAAGGGGGAGCGTGAGGAACAGGTACAGGACCACAAAGTGGAGGAACAGAGAGTACAGGAGGCAGGAAGTTATGGGATTTCTCCCGGAAAGAGACGTCTTCATGACGAGGAGACGAAATTTTTAAAAACATGACCCATCTGAGAGGAGTTACGACCTTGGGCTTCATGACGCAAAGACCAGTCTGTCTCCCACTTCGATCCCGGACTCCCCCACGGTACCCGCGGGTAGCTCCAGAACGGTCCTTGCCCTGAAGACGATTTTAGAGAACCTGTTCGGCTGTATGTTCTCTACAATATCTACTATTACGTTCTCGGAATCAAGGAATAAAACGTCTATGGGGAATTTCATCCCCACCGTGTGTATCCCCCTGCACGGTTTTATCCAGAGGGACTCGCCTTTTGGGAAGCTATCTTTGCCGAGCAGCCCCTTCATCCTTTTAAAGAGGCCGTCCGCAACCGTGACCGTCGTGGATACGAATCTTCCGTTCCTTGAATTGCGGGCCGATAGGGAGTCAGAAGACATTGAAAAACCCGGATTCTTAAAACCCCCCGGCAAGCATGACTTACCCGGGGGGTTCCGTTAAAAGTGCAAAGGTGAGGGCTTTCTGGATATCCTCGTCAGCCCCACCCATGGTTGGCACAGCCCCGGATTGCCCCGGCCCGAGATTGGCACAGCCCCGAGTTGCCCCACATCCCCTCCCCATCCATGACTTCCGCCCCTCGTTACATCCGCCCCTGCTCTCTTCGTCCCGTCCTCGAGTAAACCATCCCGGCCTGGACGGCGATAACGATCTTGAACCATGTCAGGATATCCACCCGGGACCTTCGTCCGGGTTTCTACATTTCAGCAAAGACCCTCATGATCCTGATCATCGCCGGCACTCCAATCACAACGAACATGGAGGGGAGGAGCAGGAAGACCAGCGGGAAGAGGAGCTTGATAGCGGTCTTTGCCGCCCTCTCTTCCGCCAGCTGTCTCCTTCTTATCCTGAGCGAGTCCGAGTGTACGCGCAGGCTCTCGGCAAGGCTCGTGCCGAGGCGTTCGGTCTGTATCAGCATGGCCGAGAAGGCCTTCACGTCGCTCTCTCCGATCCTATCAGCCATGTCCTTGAGGGCCTCGTGGCGCGGTTTCCCGGCCCTTGATTCCTGTATGCAGATCTTCATCTCCTGGGCGAGAGGGCTCTTTGCGAACTGCCGGTCCTGGGATATCCTCAACATGGCAGACTCCATGCTGAGCCCGGCCTCCACGCAGACCGTCATCAGGTCCAACACGTCGGGCAGGTCGTGGAATATCTGGATCCTTCTCTTCTTGACCTTGTTGGAGAGCCAGTAGGTGGGCAGGAGGAAGCCGATTATGCCGAGGATGATGACGCTCAGGAGAATCATCCTCGGGTCATTCTCCACGGGGAGCCCGTAGAAGACGAAATACACGCCGGCGAAGAGGAGGGCGAGGAATATCTTGGCCCCGATGAAGATGGGCAGTACCTCTCTCCTGTAGCCGGCGGAGACGATGGTCTTTCTGTACCTCCCGTACTCGTGTGGCCTCAGCGGCATCCTCCTGCCGAGTCTTGCGAGGAAACTCTGCCAGCCCGCAGGCGTCGGCCTCAGGAGACTGGAGACCTCGCCTCCTTCCTCGCTCGCCCTGAGCGCGTCGATCCTCTCTTCGAGAACGCTTTTGCTCGGGACAAAGAGATAAAATATGAAGAAGAGAACGAAGGCGGTGGCGACAAACACAAAGCTTAAGATGGCGTATAGAGGCATGAGTAGACCCTTCCGTTCATATCCTTATGTTTATAATCCTTTTTATGACCAGAAAACCGGCTATCTGCGCGGAGACGGCGAAAAATATGGCGTACCAGCCCCATGTCACGCTCACGAGCTCCTCTATATACCCGGGGGTCGTGAAATAGAAAAAGAGCGCCATGAATATCGGGGCGGCGGCGAGTATGTAGCCCGAGGTCCGCGCCTGGGCCGTGTAGACCCTGACCTGGCGTTTAATCCTGATCCTCTCCCTTATGGTGCGCGACAACCTCTCGAGTATCTCACCGAGGTTTCCGCCTATCTCGCGGTGGATGTTCACGGCGAGGATAAAAAACCTCAGGTCCGTGCTGTCCATCCGGGAGTTCAGGTGCTGGAGCGATTCCCTCAGGGAAAGCCCGAGGACCTGTTCCTCGTACAGGGTCTTGAAAAGGCCGGCGGTCGGTTCCGCGGTCTCCGTGGCCACGAGCTGTACGGCGGCGCTGAAGGAGTGGCCCGCCTGGAGTGAACGGGCTATCATGTCCAGGACGTCAGGGAACTGTTCGAGAAACTTGTTATACCTCGCGTCCTTTTTAAACTTGAGGAAAAAATATGGCGAGATCACGCCAATGATCCCGAGTATTATGGATGGCACAGGTCCCTGGTTGAGGAGGATCCCGACTATCACGCCGGCGACGGCCAGGAGAAGGGCTACCCCGATAATGGACTTCACATCGATCCTCAGCCCCGCCCTGTCAATAAACCTGTGGAGGCTCTGTACGAGCCTTAACCTGTAAAGGAGCCTGTCCAGGGGGCTCATCTCCCCGAGTATCTCGATTCTCAGCTCCGTGGGGAACCTCCTGTCCGAGACGTCAAGGGCCAGGTTCCTCAGGCGTTTCTTGAGCTCATGCCTCGGCGAGGCCTTTACCGCGGCGTAGCTCATAAAAAGGGTTATGAGCCCGAGAAACCCGGCCGCGAAGAAGAGTATCGCTATCAACAGGATCGTCGTCATTTCAACGCCTCGTACTCGAATATACCCGAGGGCACTTCCACCCCGGTGACCTTTATCTTGTCCATGCTCCTGGGCCTTACCCCGGTGGGACGGAAGTGGCCGAGGACCTCTCCGTTGGGACCCATCCCGATCCTTTCGAACATGAAGATGTCCTGCATGACGATGGTATTGCCCTCGAGTCCCGTTATCTCCGATACGCTCATTATCTTGCGTTTACCGTCGGAGAGCCTGCTCAGCTGAACCACTATGTGTATGGCGGAGGATACCTGTTCGCGTATCGCCCTATCGGGAAGGTCCATCCCGGCCATGAGCACCATGGTCTCAAGCCGCATCATGGCGTCCCTCGTGGTGTTGGCGTGTATGGTGGACAGAGAGCCGTCGTGGCCCGTGTTCATCGCCTGGAGCATATCGAGGGCCTCGGAACCCCTCACCTCGCCGACGATAATCCTGTCGGGCCTCATCCTCAGGGCGTTTCTGACGAGGTCCCTCTGGGTTACCTCGCCCCTGCCCTCTATGTTCGGTGGACGGGTCTCGAGCCTCACCACGTGGTCCTGCTTCAATTGCAGCTCGGCGGAGTCCTCGATGGTGATGATCCTCTCCGTAGTGGGTATGTACTCGGAGAGGATGTTCAGCAACGTCGTCTTCCCGGAGCCCGAGCCACCGGATATGAGCATGTTGAGCCTTGCCTTGATGCAGCCCATGAGAAAGGCGCCGATGTCCTTGTTGATGGAGCCGAAGTTGAGGATGTCGTTCATCTTCAGGGGCGTAACCCCGAACCGCCTTATGGAGAGCACGGGGCCGTCGAGGGCGAGGGGGGGGATGATGGCGTTGACCCTTGAGCCGTCAGGGAGCCTGGCGTCGACGTAGGGAGAAGACTCGTCCACGCGTCTGCCCACCTTGGAGACTATCCTGTCTATTATCTGGAGAAGGTGGTTGTCGTCCCTGAAGATCATGTCCACCTTCTTCAGTTTTCCGAACTTCTCTATGTAGACCTGGTCGTAGCGGTTGACCAGTATGTCGGATATCTCGGGGTCGGCAAGAAGGGGCTCGAGGGGGCCGAGGCCGAAGGTCTCGTGCTGGATGTCCGTTATGAGGCTCTCGCGCTCGGCAAAGCTCAGGGGCACCCCTTCGTCGGCGATGAGGCCCTCGAGGATCCTGACTATCTCCTTTCTGAGTATCTCCGTCTCAATGAGGTTGATATTCGTCAGGTCGAGGCTCTCGATGAGTTTCCTGTGGATCCTCGTCTTGAGACTCTGGTACTTATCCAGCTTTGAAACAGGGACCTCTCTTGTCATGTCTGCCATAAGCCTACCTCACACTTTGAAGAGTTAACCGTGTATTTTTATAATCTCTTTCGATATATCCTCCATGGCGGTGTTCACCCCGGAGCGCGGGTTCTCCTCGCTTATCGGTATGCCCTTGTTGAGGCACCTCATGGCGAGGTCATACTCGTTGGGTATGGAAAAAGCTATGGAGCGCCCGAGGACCTTCTCGGCGTCCTCAATCCTTATGTCGCCCTTCTTTATGTACCTGTTTACGATAATCTTTACCCTGTCCCTGAGGCCGAGCTTGTCGAAATACTTAAGATACCTCTGCAGGTGCCTTATCCCGGGCAGGCTCATGATGAGGACCACCATTATGGAGTCCGACATCTTTATGGCCTCTATGGTCCTCTCGTCTATGACGGCGCCCGTGTCGATTATTATGTAGTCGAACATGGTCTTGAGGAGCTCGATGAGCTTCGTTATGTCGGACCCGGGGATTCTCGCCCCCTCATCGACGTTCTGGGGCTCGGCGAGGACGTGGACCCCTGAGGGGTGTTTGGTTATGACGCCCTTCATGAAGCTCTCGTCGAGGCGGCTCATGTTGGTGGTCACGTCGCTTATCGTGTAGGTCGATTTTATATTGAGGAAGGTGGTCACGTCCCCGGCGTCGAGGTCCAGGTCGACGATGACGGTGGGTTTGCCCGTGACCTTGTGGACGTTGGTGGCGAGGTTTACCGCCAGGGTCGTAACCCCCACTCCGCCCTTGGGGCTGAAGAGCGTATAGACCTTGCCGACCTCGGCCTCCGGGGCCGGTTTGGTTATCCACAGGCGCCCCATCTTCTGGAGGGCCGATGAGAGGTCCTCCTCGGTAATGGGCCTCAGGATGTACTCCGTGGCCCCGGCCTTCATGACCTTGAGGATGGTATCGGCCGACCTGTCGGAGGAAGTTACGAATATCGACGTCCTGGGGAACCTTTCAAGGATGGAGTGTACCTTTCCTACGGCGTCGTCGATACCGTCGGTGAGCTCCATTATGACGACGTTGGGCCTCTTCTTGTGCACCATCTCGATGCCGCTCTCGAAGTTGGAGGCCACGCCCTCGATGGAGGCGTGGTCTCCGAGGTGCTGTATGAAAGATACCATCGTCTTGACGGAGTCGGTGTCGCTGTCGATTATCACTATCGCTATGTTGGGGTTCATCTTATACTACAATATCCTCCTCAAGTTTTTAAAATACGAGCACCACTTTCCGGGAGAGGAAGTCCGGAACCGGGTCGCAGTCCACGCATTGGATGTTCTTTATACGGACCGCAAAGGTGATGTTCGGGTCAAGCTCTTCCGAAAGGTCCGCCGGCTCAAGGCGCTCGTAGGTGCAACCGTTGTCCGGGTTGCAGGAGCACTCTCCCTGCGGACTGTTTCCTTTCGCCGCTACCTCGGTAATCGTTATCAGCGCCCATTGCCGGATTGTATGGGTTTCATTTTGTATTCCCGTGGGACACTCGTCGAGTATGGGGGCTATGACCTCCCACTCGGCGACGCGGTCGGACGTCTCGTCGCCGCATATTTCAGTCGCCCCTCCCGTGCATACCTTGTTGTCTCTGTCGTACCTGGGGTTTATAAAGGCGCCCCTGAACACCCTGCTGGTTTTTGCATCAACTCCATTGGTGGTCGCGACCTCTCCAAGGCATTCGCCCCCGACCTTCCTTTCGCATATAAAGTCACGCAGGGCGGTACTGCTCGTGCTTTGTTGATCTTCATCGAGAGTTGTCCATGCAATCGCCCTGGCAGGGTCTTCGTATTCAGTAGCGGTCCCTGACGTGTAAAATATCAACCCGTCTTCGCCGAGGTCAAGGAGGCACGAATCCGTACACAACGCTATGGGCGCCTCGGCCCTCGCCGGCCTCGAGGCTATGGCGGCCCTCTGCACTCCCATCGTGGGTTTTAAAATAAGGAAACCGAAGAAGAGGTCTACCTCGCCGCCGTTGTAAGTGGCTTCAGCGGTCCTCCTCGTCCGGGCGAGGACGGCGTTTATCGGTGTGCCTTCCGGGTCAAGGGAGTCCCCGTCCCAGAACCCCACCACTATGTCTTTGGTAGGGTCGTTGGCCTGGTTAAGTTCCGACGGAGGAGAGTCGCAGTCGGGGCCCGAGTCCACGAGATAGACGCTCCTGCCCACGGCGGCGTTTCTGCAGGCGAACTTCCATGCCTCCTGCCTGGCCTCGATCTGGCTGGGGTCGTCTGTGTCTTCGAGCTTGGAGGCCCCTGCGAGGGCGGCGGCGTCCGCGGCGTTCTGGAGCTGGCCCCTTACATAGTACATGAAGGCGAAGTCTATCAATACGAAGAAAAAGATGAGGAATAAGGCGAGGACCCCTACGACGAGGACAACGGCCTGCCCGCTATGCCCGGGACCGCCTTTGCGCCCCATCTGTCCAGCCTGCCGCTCCACTCCCCCGAGCACCACCTCTCCCCCTTGTCCTGTCCGCCCCACGCGCCCCGTCTCTCCCCTGCCCCCCTCTTGCTTCTCAGCGTACTGGGAAGAAAGGCTATCAGTTCTCCTGGGCCGTATCATCTGCTTCCCCCTGGGGTGTCCCCTGAGTGCCGTCCGTCTGCTCTGTGCTCTTTTTAGAGGTCTTCGGTACGGGTATCCACTGGAACTCCATCTTTTCCTCAGGCGTTGGAGAGGCTTCCCCGGGAAGCTCGGGCCTCACGCCCGGCGCTATCGGCTTTACGAGCGAAGGGGTTATGAAGAAGGCGAGCTCCGTGGTCTCGATCTCGTCTCTCGTGGTGCGGAAGACCGCGCCGAGGATCGGGATGTCGCCGAGCAAGGGGATCTTGGAGATGTTCTTTCTCATCTCCTCGTTCAGGAGCCCGGCGAGTATGAGGCTTTCATGCTCCTTCAGGTCTACGCTCGTTGAGACCTGGCGGGTGTCTATCTCCGGGGCTATGGCGCCCTGGAAGCTCAGGAACTGTACGACGTTGCTCACCTCGGCCGGGTCTATCTTGAGCCTTATTATCCCGTCTTCGAGGACCTCGGGTTTGAAGTTGAGCTTTATGCCCACCTCCTCGAATGTTATGGAAATGGTGGAGTCAGCCCCCACGCCCCGGACCACCTGAACGGGGATCCTCGACCCTGCGAGGAACTCGCCCTCCTCGCCGCTCCTGACTACGAGGTTGGGTTCAGCGAGGACCTTGGCGAGCCCCTTGTCGGAAAGCGCCCTCAGGAAAGCCGCCACCCCGCTCGTGAAATGGGAAACCCCTATCTGGGGGACGATGTCGCCGAAGTCATAACCGTCTATGCCGGGCGAGTCTCCCGTGAGGACGCCGTCTGGAGTGGCGAACAGGCCCGCGGAGGTGCCCTCGGCTTCCGAGCCCTTTATAAGGAAGCTAAGACCGAGCTCCATTAGCTTCGTCCTGTCGATCTGCGCCACCTTCACCTCGAGGAGCACCTGCTGCGGTTCCTTGATCTTCAAGAGGTTTATAACCTTTGCCCCGTATGCCGAGCTGAGGGTCTCTATCCTTTTGATCGTCTCTGTGTTCTTAATCGTACCCTTTAAAACGATGGTGGTTCCCACAAGCGAGACGTCCACCTCGTCTTCCGGGGCGATATCCTTAAGCTTCTGCCTGAGATCCGTTACGTCTCCCGCCACGAAGAGGTCGAAAAAGGTCCTCTTGCCCTCCTCGTTCCATATGATCAGGCTCGTTGCGCCTACCTTCTTGCCGTTGAGAAGGATCTCGGTGGGAGAGATCAGGATGAGTTCAGCCACGGAGGGGTCTGATATGGATACCCTTTTGCTGTTCTCCTTAAGGGTAACGACCGTGGACTTGCCCACGCTCACCTCAACGGGTATTGCGGCCATCGCCGTCGTAGAGATTAAAAAGGCGCACAAGACGAAGAACGTATATAATACTCTTCTCGTCATAATCCCCTCCTTAGAATGGACATAACCCCCCCCTGGAATCTATTGCTGAACTTTGAACGTCTCTATCTGCTTGTTGCCGTCGCGCAGGACCTCCACATTGATGGTCCTCGCACCGGCCGCCTTCGTGGTGACGGGGCCCTTCTTTACGGCCCTTTTACCCGCGGCCTTCGCAACCCTCGGACTTGGCCCCGCCGGCCCCGCCGGCGCCGCTCCTATGACCCTGCTGATGGTGGCGCCTCCCGAGGCAAAAACGTCCTTATCGCCGTGCTTCCTCAGAAGGAGCTGGAGCCTTCCCTCCACGCTCGCCAGCGCGAGCCTCTCGGCCTCATCGGGTGTGACGTCGAGGGTAACGGTGGGGACTATTACGGGTTTGCCTTCCGCTTCCTGCTCTATTATCTGGCCCGTGGCCAGGACGGGGATGTTCTGGAGTATTATCTTGCTAAGCGGACCCCGCCTGCCTTCGGGGTTCTTGTGCGTCAGGACCACGTCCACCATGTTGCCCGGGGTAATGAACCCGGCTACACCAGAGACCTGGTCAACGCCCACGGTCATGGCCCTGTGCCCCTCGGGGATCTTGTAGGTGAGGATCCCCGGTGATCGGGTCACCGGACTGTATGCCCTGGAGCGCGACCCTGCCCACGGCGCCCGCCTCGGTCAAAACCGCCCTCTCGGGGACGTTGGCCTTGGGCCAGGTTACGACCTTGATCTGGGTCCTCTCTATGGTGGTCCCTACGGGTATGTCCTTGGAGGCCACGACGACCTGTTCGGTGGCCACCGCCTCCTTTACTATCTCCTGCTGTTCCCTCAGATAATTGTACAGGAGCCAACTCGCGATCGCCGCAATCGCAATGGCGACCACCCCAATAACAACAACCGCCCTCGGTTTAGCTGCCATGATTACCTCCCTTTATCCTCCCTCGCTAAGAAACCAACTTCAGGACCTCAGACCTCGTCTCTCATATCTCATACCTCATGGAGGTTATCGAGGTCAAGAACATCCCCGCTGAGTCGCACTCAAGCGCGGGGTCGTCCGAAATAAAGCCAAGCTCCCACCTGACCACGGGGATAAAGCAGTCCCTTACGGTGACCATTACCATATCGCCTGCGTCAGGGTCGCCGCCTGAGCTGTTCAAGTCTATAATGTTTACGAAAACCTCGGCATCGGGTCTCCCGAGGGTGTCACGCACGGTTTGTACCACGTCAGGGTCGTTTTCCTCAAGGTCTGTCTGGACTACGGCGAACCTGGCCCCGACCCTGGCGGCGTTGTTAAGAGAGTTCTTCAGATGCCATGCCCTCGCCACCTCTGCGATGAGCAAAAATATCGCCAGAAGGATGATGAGCATGAACAGGGTCTCTATAACGGTCTGACCCCTTCTGTCATTAAAGGTGTTTCTCATTTTCACGCCTACGCGCCTCCACGGACCACTGTCGCCCATGCTCCCTGGCAATCATGTGATCCATGGAGGCCGTATTGTTTTAGAGTGTCCAGGGTCTTTTCCAGGAGCCCTGCATTAAGTATAGCAGAAACTGGAGTGGTTGCGACGTAAGGCCTGGACCTGTAATCAAGACCCGCCAGGTGGAGCAAACTTGAAGTTGGTGA
>Ga0209342_10007129_pt1 | contig 11250 bp, 7 predicted proteins | sample RifCSP16_2_FD_184023 | JGI IMG/M metagenome (GOLD analysis project Ga0209342, IMG submission 184023) | Soil microbial communities from Rifle, Colorado - Rifle CSP2_sed 16_2 (SPAdes) (version 2) | ecosystem: Environmental > Terrestrial > Deep subsurface > Rock core/Sediment | place: Rifle... | reverse complement strand
ATTACTCTTGAGAAGAAGGTTGGCATTACCTGGGTTCCAGAGAGCTTCTGGAAGACTGGTGAGTGGCTCGATCAGTTGACTGGTACTTACATCGTGAAGAATCATCCGGGAAAGACCATCTTCGATCTGTGCCCAGATCCGGGTTGGTTAGATACGCATCATGCACCTGCTGAGGAAATTGAATACATCAACAGAAGGATAAAAGAACTCGGCTGGAAGACTCCAGAACATGGTGCTCATCATTAATTTGTAATGTAGTTTTTTCATAAGTAAGTAGATTGTTAAAAATAAAGGAAGCTGTGCGAAGTTTGCACAGCTTCCTTTTTTTATTATAAAAGGATTGAATTCAGAGAACTTTTAAATATACTTAATAAACAAAATTTTAGTTATATATACTTTATTTTACTTGAGTGGAGACGGATATGAAATTGTATGAGTACGCATTTTTTTTTATGTCAACGGCTATTTTTTGCTTACCTCTGGCTTGTCAGAAGGGGAAAGACCAGATTGAGATTGCCGATGGCTTGGTGAAGGAGAAAAAATTAGATGAGGCATTGGTTGAATATTCAAAGGCAATAGAGACCAATGCAAATCTTTCAGAGGCGTATTATGGCAGGGGAAGTGTTTATCTGGAGCAAGAAAAGCTGGAGGAAGCAGCGACAGATTTCAGAAAAGCCATTGATATTAATCCGAAATATATTGACGCACATAAGAAATTGGCAGAAACATTTACAAAGATCGGCGCCCCGGATGATGAATTTCAAAAGCGTTTTAAGGCTATTGAAAATGACCCTGACAACCCTTTAAATTATGTGGACCTTGGCGTTTTCCTTCACAAGCTTGAAAAGGACATAGATGCCATTGCACAATATAAAAAGGCATTAGAACTCGAACCGAAAAATCCGTACATTATGTTTAACCTTGGGGTGGGTTATTTGGATATGGGCTTGTATGAAGATGCTGAAAACATCTTTAGAAAGGCCACAGAAATTAATCCTTCCTATGACAATGCGCACTATAATCTCGCAGTTTCTTTGCACAAGCAGGGAAAGGTAGATGAAACAATAAAAGAACTCAACAAAACGCTTGAGGTAAATCCTAAATACTCTGATGCCTATGTTGTTTTTGGTTTGATCAAGCTGACAGAGAAGAAGTTCGAAGAGGCAATTGCGCAATATAACAAGGCAACGGAGATAAATCCTGATAATCTCGATGCTCGTTATCAAAGGGCAATTATTTTTGCACTGCAAAAGAGATATGACGATGCATTGTCTGAAAATATGGCAATTCTGGAAAAGAATCCCAAATACACCAACGCTGCATACAATATTGGCGTGATTTATCACAGGACAGACCGCCTCGACAAGGCAATGGAATGGTATGATAAGATAACCAAGAAGATTGACCCTCTTTATGAAGACGCTTATTACAACAGGGCCCAAATCTATACGATGAAGGGCGACCATAGTAAGGCTTATAGTGATTATATCTCCTACTCGTATATTACAAAGTGGAGGACAGGGAAAGACCCTGCTGTGGTTTATAAACAGGATGAGATCAAGGAGATGTTCCAGCAGTCAGTGCCAACGTTAAAAGGACAGACGAAAGATCAGGAAATAGAAGTAAAATCAAATTAATATGTTGAAATTGTTTTTTCTTGTAGGAATTGCTTTAATAGTATTTCCCTGCTGCTACGGACACGCAAAAGATCTTTCTGCGGTTGGCGGCGACAAATATTTTGAAAATAGGCAGTGGGACAAGGCTGTTGATGAATATGAGAAACTGCTTTCTAAAAACAAGAACCAACCTGAGATTTATTTTAAACTGGGAAATGCCTATTCCAAAAAAGGAGACCTGGAAAAGGCGATAGAAGCCTTTAATAAGGCTACACAACTTAAGCCTGATTATTCAGAAGCTTATCAAAGGTTGTCTGAAGTAAGTATGCAGATTGAAGTTCATGAGGACGAGCTTAAAGTATGCCTTAAGGAAGTTCAAAAGGACCCTAATAATGCAGATGCCCATCTTCAATTAGGTTTGACCTATTATAAGCGCAATCTCTTTGATGAAGCAAAGAGAGAATACGAAATGGCTATTGGGCTTGACCCTAAGAAGGCAGAGGCGTATTTTAATCTCGGTGTTTTATGTCAGGATACCAATATCCATGATAAAGCATCCGAGTGGTACAAAAAAGCCATTGAGGTATCGCCAGACTATGATAAGGCGCATTTTAATCTGGGAATTGCCTTTTATCAAACAGGACATTTAGAAGAATCTATTTCTGAGTATAAGAGGGTTATTGAGATAAATCCGGGGTATGCCGATGCGTATGTGAATTTGGGAATTGCTTATTTTGTTAAAGGTTTGTATACCGATGCCCTTGAAGCCTTAAAGAAGGCGTTAACGCAGGGCTCAAATATTGCAAAGATTCATTATTATCTCGGTAATGTTTATAATAAGATGGATAAAACGGACAAGGCAATAGTTGAGTACAAACAAGCAATAGAAGCCAATTCAAAATTAGTTGCGCCACACTATAATTTAGGCGTCATTTATCTTAAGAAAAAAATGACTGATCAGGCTGTCAGGGAATTTACAAAAGTAATCACACTTGACCACGATTATGCCGATGCCTATTTAAACCGTGCAAAAGCCTATGAATTGAGAGGAAACAGAGCAAATGCCCAAAATGACTACAATTCTTACCAGCACGCCAAATCGGCCTTTGCAAGAATTTATAAAGAAGAGAACGTATCCTCCTATTATGAAGGTTCAAATCCGGATAAATAAGCATGGAATGCACAGTTATGTTAACTGTTAGTGCACTTCTTTGACTGTATCTTCCTGCTTACTAGCCTCTTTTGCAGTTTTCCCGGTTTCTGGTTTATAATCCTTTACACATCGGAAGCCGATACTCTTGTTTCGGTCCTCAGGTTTTCCAAATATCCTTACTGCACAGCGCATTTTATATGCATAGGGAGCAAATAATGAAGCTCCTTTAATTACTCGCATGCCAGTGCTGTTTTCCGGTCCTTTAGGATTCATGCTTGGGCTGGTTTGGTAATATTCAGGGTGATACCAATCGTTGCACCATTCAGAAACACTGCCGATTAAATCCATGCATCCATAGGTGCTCTTCCCATACTCAAAGCTACCTACAGACAAAGGCGCATCAGGTCCGACATTGCATCGCTTTGCATCCCACACATTGCCCCATGGAAACCTGCGTCCGTCTGTTCCTCTGGCAGCTTTCTCCCATTCGGCTTCAGTGGGTAAGCGTTTGCCTGCCCATGCAGCATAAGCATAAGCATCGTACCAGTCGACACGGCTCACAGGATAGTCAGGGTAATCGAAATATGGATAGTCCCAACCTGTGTGAGGTGTGCCAGGCGTATGGTCTTTATTTTTTAGTTCACCTGGGAAACATTTACTGTGGTCGCCTGTGCTTTTGATATATTGCAAAAATTCCCAATACCGGGCATTGGTGACCTCATATTTATCAATAAAGTAGGTATCTAAATGTACTTCATGTAGCGGAGTTTCTTCAGGAATAAATTCGTCTTCTGTTGTGCCCATAATAAACTTTCCCGCAGGAATTAATATCATTTCATTCCATTTTTCACCATTTTCAACCAGGGCATTTTTCATCCTTTCATCCCTGTCTGCCAGCGTTAACTCTTTGCGTTGATTCTTTTCTGATGGCTTTAGGCCTTTTTCTAATTTATTGATGTAAACTTTAACGTCCTGCAATGTCTTTTGATAATTTTCAGCTAACTTAGTTTCCGGGGGTTGTGCCTCCAATAATGTTTTACATTTGTCGAGATGAGTTAAGGCTTCACTCTGGTTTCCCAGCTTCCAATAAATTCCACCCATATGAAAATGAAGCGATGGAAGTTCGGGATTTAACGTTTCTGCCTTTTTGTACTCCTCTAAAGCTCCTTCAAAATCATTAATTTCTTCGCGGAGTCGATTCCCTTCCATAAAGTGATACATGGCTGCTTTCATCTTTTCTTCTTGAGTGGCATCTGGCGGAAGGTTAATCTCTATTTTTTTATCGGGTAAAGATGTTTTTTTATCAGTTGAAGATTGAAGGATGAGTTGAGTTCCATCATTTTTACAAAACTTTTCTCCAGGATTTGCTTTTTGCTTACAGGTTGGACAGATAAGAACTTCTTCCGTATATTCTATAAGCTGTTTCCCATCGACGCTGCAGAAGCTGATGTCTCCAGGATAGATTCTATTACATTCAGGACAGAGTTTGTTTTTGGTAATATTTTGTTGTGTATTTGATACAGATTCTTTTTTTTGAGGAGTTTTTTGCTCCTCTTTTTTTATCTCCGTTGACATGAGGGCACTGTAAGGGAGCAGGATAGACATAATAAATGGAACGATGATATAAACAATTCTCACGAGAAAAAAACCTCCTTCAAACTAAAACAAACAATATGAATTTTTTGCCTAAAAAAAAGAGATACATTGAAGTATCTCTTTTCATGTGCTAAGTTAAATGTATACAAGGAATTTCAATCTTTTTTAATTAAGCAATGAATAAACACACCCCTACCCCTCTCAAGAGGGGAATTTGAGAAGTCCCCTCTTGGGAGGGGATCGAGGGGTGGGTAAAAAATAAAAGTTGTTGGGTTTTTGTCTTTTAAAACCCAACCTAATTTTATGGCTTCTTTTCAGCCATTTCTATATTTTTCTCTTCTTTTTCGGGACTCCAGTTTGACCATTTTCCCCATTCAACGTATTTTTTACCATCGGAAAGCCAATATTGAGTCCCATCCCTTTCCCGTTTACAGGAGAGGTTTTCTGCAGTACGAACCTGTGTCTGTTTTATGACTTTGAAGAAGTAGCAATCAACCTGATGGAAATTGATTTCTGAATTGTTTGATACCTCCTTCATTTCTAAGTCTTCGAATGTCAGTTTTTTTTCATTAAATTTCTTTTCATCTACAGGAATTTCATAAGTAATTACTTCAGTAACTTTGATGGTGACCGGGTTTGGTTTTTCGTCGATCCAGGGGACCTGTATTGTTCCTTCATAAGGTACAAAAGATTGATGATAACTTGGCGCTTCTTTACCAGGTTGTTTGGTAGTATCTATAATTCCCCCTCCTGCATGTTGTCCTTGAACAGATTTTTCCTGCATAAGAAATGCACTAAAAAACACGGATATACCGAACACAAGTGCAGTGCCTGAAATGTAATATTTGATGGGGCGGCGATTCATCTTAAATTCCTTCCTTTAATTTGGTATTGTTTGAAGTATACAGGACAAATTCATTAAAAAATTCTACATGAAAGTAATATGTTTGTCAATTATAGAAGTATTTAACAGTTATTAAAAAATGACTTGAACATAAAATAACTTTGTGGTAGAATCCTCGAACTTTGAGTTGTTGTAGATTTATTCATGTAGTGTGGACAAAGTATTAAAATTTCGAGATTATATTAATTTAATATAGATTGCTAACTGAAAAAGCAAAGGCCCTCATTATAAAAAGGAAGATTAGGAGGTATTTATGGAGCGGTTGAAGCAGTTGTTGGAATTTATTCAGAGAAGAAAAAAGCTGGTAGGCTTCTTCACCATAATCGTAGTGGTTGTTTTTTTTGTTACAATAAGTAAGGTGTACCATTATTCAGAGAAGAGCGAGTTCTGCGCCAGTTGCCATGAAATGAAAATCCATTACGATTCATTTAAGGCATCGAAGCACCATAACGAACACGTCGAGAACTGTCATGCCTGCCATGTAGGGCCGGGACTCAAGGGATATGCCCATGCAAAGCTCAGCGATGGAACGCACGATTCTTTAATGCATTCATTTCAGGCGTATACGGATGGCGCTTTCATTGAGATTGCAGAAGACAGCCTTCAAATCCTGAATGGAAACTGTGTCCGCTGCCACACTGAAGGTTTTACGAAAGACAAATCCCATATTGAATTTATTTTAAAAAGTAATAAACATGGCACCCACGGCGAAACGCCTGAAAAATTGGCATGTACTGATTGCCACCTTGGCGTAGTCCATCCTCACATGCCTGGTGATTTATTCAAGGCATATGCAGCGAGGAAGATCAAACCATACGGTACGTATGAAGAGACGGATTGCCTTGCATGTCATAAAATGGCGACACCCGATGTTGTGAAGGAATGGACAAAAGGCGCCCATGCCGTGAAGGGTGTAACATGTATAAGCTGCCACGGAAATGACCACCGTTTCATTGCAAAGAAGCGAGGCCACGTTTCCGCAAGCACCTGCGGCGAGTGCCATCAGAATCAATATGTTGACTTCAGAGAGAGCGCGCATCTCCAGGGGCATCCTGTAGTTGCCACCAGTAAATTTAACGTAATTAGCACAAGATTGTTGAATATAAAAGATTGTAAAGAATGTCACAAATTGGGATTAAGCTATGAGTTCGATAGGGTCGGAGGAAGTTGTAATGCCTGCCATCCAAGCCACAAGTTTTCGGTGGCTGATGCAAAGGCATATGATGCCTGCGAAAAATGCCATATTGGAGGGCCAGAGCATTCTCAGCTAGACACCAGTGAAAGGTCAATCTTCGGGAAGGTTCAAAGAATGCGCAGTCAGGGTCTGATTACCAAAGACTTGATCACCTGCCAGTCTTGTCACGGTCCAAACAAATCGCATAATTTTAGTAAAATATATTTACCGCAGAATATTGAAGTGTTACTATTTGGAGGCACTGGACTGGTAAAGCTCCCAACAACGCACAGGTAATACTAATTGACTTGAAATAATTTCAAGATTCATTTAACATGATCCCACCGCCTAAAAACGGTGGGATTTTTTTTGCCTGCTTAGGAATTTCAATTATTGAGATTCTTTAGTTGCTTTGCTCCTTCAGAGTGGCGGTTGAACAACATTCTTGTCATTCTGAGCGAAGCGAAGTATCTGGTATGCAAACGAAAGGACTAAAATGGGGAAAAATATCGTACAAAAAATTTTCAGCTCGCACCTAGTCTCTGGCAAGCTAAAGGTCGGTGAGGAGATTGCTATCTCTGTCGATCAAACCCTCACGCAAGATGCGACCGGAACTATGGCTTATTTACAGTTTGAAGCCATGTGTATACCGAAAGTAAAGACGAAACTTTCTGTCAGTTACGTTGACCACAATACACTCCAAACGGGTTTTGAGAACTTTGACGACCATTTATTCCTTCAGAGCATTGCAAAAAAATACGGTATTTATTTTTCCAAACCTGGAAATGGCATCTGTCATCAGGTGCATCTGGAGCGTTTCAGCGTGACAGGGGAGACCTTACTTGGTTCAGATAGTCATACGCCAACGTGCGGCGGCTTGGGTATGATAGCCATTGGCGTAGGTGGGCTTGACGTAGCGATTGCTATGGCAGGTGGACCATTTTATATAACAATGCCAACGGTAGTATTAGTAAAACTGAGCGGTGCATTAAAACCGTGGGTAACTGCAAAAGATGTAATATTAGAGTTGTTGAGAAGGCTAACGGTAAAGGGTGGAGTCGGGAAAATATTTGAATACGGAGGCGAAGGAGTAAAGACGCTTACAGTAACAGAACGCGCAACGATTACCAATATGGGCGCAGAACTTGGTGCGCTTACCTCGATCTTCCCCAGTGATGCACAAACAAAAAAGTATCTCAAAATGCAAGGTAGAGAAGGCGTATGGAAGCCGCTAAAAGCCGATGCGAGCGCTAAGTATGATGAAGTTGTAGAAATTGATCTTTCCGCTTTAGAACCACTGATTGCCAGACCCCACAGTCCGGACAATGTTTGCAAAGTAAGCGAAATTAAAGGCATAAAGGTTGATCAGGTGTGTATCGGAAGCTGTACTAATTCGTCGTATCACGACCTTATGGTATCGGCGGCAATGTTAAAGGGCAGAAAGGTACATCCAGAGGTAAGTCTTACCATTTCTCCTGGTTCGAGGCAGGTGTTGGAAATGATAACTAAAAATGGCGCTTTGTCGGATATGATTACCGCAGGTGCGCGCATTATTGAAGTAGCCTGTGGGCCTTGCATTGGTATGGGACAAGCCCCACCTTCCGGAGGTGTTTCCGTGAGGTCGTTTAACAGAAACTTTGAAGGTCGAAGCGGAACGGCCGACGCTCAGGTTTACCTGGTAAGTCCGGAAACAGCTATAGCAACGGCGATCAACGGCGTTATCAGCGATCCGAGAGATTTTGGTGATCCGATAGGTATTAAATATCCAAAAAGCTTCATTATCGATGATCGCTTGATCATTCCCCCTTCGGAAAAACCAGAGGAGGTATCAATTATCAGAGGCCCCAATATAAAACCTCTTCCAAAGAAAGAACCCATGCCTGATATGGTGAAAGGGGACGTCCTTTTAAAGGTGGGAGACAATATCACCACCGACCATATCATGCCGGCAGGGGCAAAGGTTCTACCACTGCGGTCGAATATTCCTGCCATCTCTGAATTTGTATTTGAAAAAGTGGACAAGGACTTTGTAAAACGCGCAAAGGAAAAGGGCGGCGGTTTCCTCATCGGCGGGATAAATTACGGTCAAGGTTCAAGCAGGGAACATGCGGCTCTGGCACCCATGTATTTAGGGATAAAAGCCGTTATTGCCAAATCTTTTGCCCGCATCCATCGCGCAAATCTTGTGAACTTCGGTATCATGCCATTTACCTTCGAGAATGAGAATGACTATAATTTGATTGATCAGGGAGACACTATTGAACTGCCCGACATAAAGAACAGATTGAAATCCGGAGGCAAGATTGTCGTAAATAATTTGACAAAAAATAAGGAAATAAACATAAGACACACGTTAACCGCTCGCGAGATCGACATACTTTGTGCCGGTGGTTTACTAAATTATCAGGCGCAACACTACATGAGATGACAAAAGGTGAAATATGAAAGTCCTCGGTGTTTCCGGATCTCCTATCTATGATAGTAACACAGATCGTGCATTAAAAGCGGCTTTAGAGGCTACCGGCCTGGAATCTGAGTTTATAAAGCTTGTAGAGTACAACATCACTCCATGCAGGGCATGTCTCGGCTGTGTAAAAACAAATAGATGCGTGAACGACAAGGATGATGGAATTTTCCTGGCACAGAAGGCAAAAGAGGCAGATGCCATGATTGTCGCCTGTTACACACCATATTCCACGATAGATTCCCTGACAAAGGCATTTATTGAACGCCTTTACCAACTACGGCATATTCATGGTTGCATGGCTGGTAAGCCCGGTGGCGCTATAGTTACCTGTGCGGTTCCGGGTAATAACAAGATGCTGCCGCCTGCCGGTGACATGGGCGTAAATGCTATCATGTTCTACATGATGGAAGAGGGGATGAATTTTGTGGGCGCTGTAAAGATTCTCGGGAATGTCCCCTGCATTAAATGTGGATATGGTAACGAGTGCAAAATGACAGGTGTGAAAATGATCTACGGCCAGAATGCCACCGTTGAATCTGTTGGGATAAACAAATTTGAAGAGCAAATGGATGCCTTAAACGCAGCCGGAGAACTAGGCAGAAAAATAGCAAAAGCACTTCAAGATAAATAATATAACCTCTGTAATCTCAGCGTTTCCTGGGTGAGTGGGCAGTTTCCTTCAAAAGTACGTATTCTTTTATCTTTTCTGTGTGCATCCGTGTCCATTCGTGGCTAAGCTCAATTCTGTAAATCATTAAATACCTTGACAACAAAAATCGTTTAAGCTATAAAATGTCCAGTTTAAGTTTTTCACTTTTCATGCGGGGTGTCTTATGGATGTAATAATTGTCTCCGGAAAACTGAAAAGAACAAAAGGGGTCAGCGGATAGCCATGATAGAAAGGTATTTCTTGTAGGGTGGATTAAGCGTGAGCGAATCCACCATATTTGAAAATGTTGTCAGTGCATTTGGCATAATAATCAGTTTTGTCGGTTGTGGGAACTGAAGCGCATCTAACAAAACATGATAATGAGGGGTTACTTCGTTTAACCCATCCTACTCGACTAATTATATAAATGGTAATTATGAGCCTCATAAAAAGTATAATTGAATATCTAAATTATTTTTGGCCACATCGAAAGACTAAATGGGGGCTTGTCTTGGGGCCTGTGATAATTTCTGTGATTTTGAAATATCTAATCCCCTTTTTACCTAAAAATGAACAAAGAATATTTTATATAATAGTCTTATATTTAATACCTTTATCATGTTTTTTTGTTTGGTGGCTTTTCCATTCAGGAAGAGTGCTTTGGGGAAAGAAGAAGTTTACTGTGGTTTTTTGTCTAAAGGCAAAAGATTTAAAAAGTACTGTCCATATCCAAAATACAATATCTATACTTAAGCGGGAATTGGATATTTTGAGATTGCTTGAAAAGTTAAAGATTGTATTTGCGGGTGAAGATGTTATTACAAGCCGTGAAAAAGCTTATAATTATAGAGGAAATAAAAATGTAGATTTAGTTATATGGGGAGAAATACTTTCTGGAACAAAAGAAGAAAAAGAAGTATGTGATTTTAAAGGGTTGTCTTTTACTTACAAAATACCAGGTGTTATAGTAAAAGCGAATTTAACAGATATCTTCAAAGAAGATATAAATATTGCCAAAATCCATCGAGATTGGAATATATACGAAATAAACAGCCTTCCAGACACTGAGAAGATTTCGGCACATTTGTCTGAAATGATAATGTTTATTCTTGGCCTTATATATTGTCAAAGTGCCGAGTATGCTGAAGATTCCATCGTAATTCTTGAAAGTCTTTTTAAACGTTTGGACATGCAGACAAAAGGAGATCAAATCAAGGTAGATTTTGAAAAAAAATTCTTGCAAACGACACCCTCAATGTTACGTAAAGGTCGTGTATTAGGAATTCTCCTTAATGTTTATAAAAACCTAGGTTTATATTTGGTAAGTTCAAAAGATTATCGTAAAGCGAAATTCTACCTTGATAAATTTAGGTCTTACGAAAAAAAAGACATACCTGCGCTCGCTTCTTTAGCTTTATGTACCTTTTATCTTAAAGATATAAAGGCTGCGAAAGAATATACAGAAGAAATAAGTACAGTCGATAAACACAATGAAATATTTATTTTGAATCGAGCTTTCTTCGGAATTTTTGAAAAGAATTACGCAAGTGCTTTGTATTTTTATAAAGAAATTATCAAGAAGGGAAGATCAGTAAATCTTAAAACTATAGCGGATGTAATTCCTTTTTTAGAGGAAAGGAAATCAGAGTATCCAAATGAATTTGCTTACGATTTTGCAATTGGGTTATTGA
>Ga0209342_10007127_pt1 | contig 11251 bp, 11 predicted proteins | sample RifCSP16_2_FD_184023 | JGI IMG/M metagenome (GOLD analysis project Ga0209342, IMG submission 184023) | Soil microbial communities from Rifle, Colorado - Rifle CSP2_sed 16_2 (SPAdes) (version 2) | ecosystem: Environmental > Terrestrial > Deep subsurface > Rock core/Sediment | place: Rifle... | reverse complement strand
CGTCCTCCCGGGTGCCGGCGCGGATTCTTGCACGCTGGTCCATCTCTCTGTATAGCAGGGGCATGTGGGCCAGGTAAAGCACCTGCGTGCAACAATCAGGGCACGCGGGTGCTTGACATCGTCAAGCCCGGCCTGCGCGCAGGCGCCGCACGTCCAAGGCCTGGACGGCGGATTGACCATCCCACCCAGGCGGTGTAGAGTCTCTACTCCACCCGTCAGGCAGGAGCCACCATGAAACGCGCCGTCAGTGTGAGCCTCGGGTCATCCCGTCGCGACAAGGTCGTGGAGATCGAGCTGCTGGGCGAACGCATCCGCCTGGAGCGCATCGGCACCGACGGCGACATGGAGAAGGCAGCTCGCCTCTACCAGGAGCTCGACGGCAAGGTGGACGCCTTCGGCGTGGGCGGCGCCGACCTCGGCGTGCGCGTCGACAATCGCTGGTATCCGCTTCACTCCGTCCGCCCGATGGTCCGCTTCATCCGCAAGACGCCGGTAGTCGACGGGGAGGGCCTGAAGAACACCCTCGAGGCGCGTCTCGGCCCGTACATCGAGAAGACGATTGGCGGGTACGTCAACCCGCGCCGTGTCTTCATCGTTACCGCGGTCGATCGGTGGGGGCTGACCCGTTCGTTCTTCGAAGCGGGCTACGAGTGCACCCTGGGAGACATGATGATCGCCCTCGGCCTCCCTGTGCCGCTGCATTCCCTGCGGAGCCTGAGGATTCTGGCCGCTCTGCTGATGCCCATCATCGGCCGGCTTCCACTCGAATGGGTCTATCCGACCGGCGAGAAACAGGAGATCCGGGCGCCGAAGTGGGAGAAATGGTACCAGTGGGGAACGGTGATCGCCGGCGACGTGCACTACATGAAACGTCACATGCCCGACCGGCTCGACGGCAAGGTGATCGTCACCAACACCACGACGACAGAAGACGTGGGGCTCTTCAGGCAGGCGGGCGTGAAATACCTGATCACCTCCACACCGGTGCTCGAGGGCCGATCCTTCGGCACCAATATGATGGAGGCCGCCCTGATCGCCGCTTCCGGCAAGGGACGCTTACTCACACACGACGAACTAGATGAGCTCCTCAACCGCCTGGGCATGCAGCCCCAACTCCAGGAACTCAACTGAACGCAGCGAGGCGATGCCGATGACCCGGTCCCGCAAAGCCGGCCAGAAACCTGCGGTACCGAGTCCGTTCCGGGAGCGAGTGTACGAGATCGTGCGGGCGATCCCGCCGGGGCGGGTGATGACCTACGGGGGCATCGCCGAGTGCATTCCGCCGCCGCCGGGCATGGACTGGGCCGCGTACGCCAGAATCCGGGCGCGCTGGGCCGGCTACGCCCTCGCCGAGTGCCCGGACGATCTGCCCTGGCAGCGCGTCGTGAACGCGAGGGGCGAGATCAGCACCCGGCCGGGTCACGGCCCGCACGTTCAACGGTTGCTGCTCGAGCAGGAAGGAATGTCCTTCCGAGAGAGCGGGCAGATCGACCTGGAACGGGTTGTCTGGAGCCCAGACCCCGATTGGCGAGCCGCCCGGGGATTCTTGTAGGGGAGCGGAGGAGGAGATGGACGCCTTTGTCACCGCCGGAGGAATCCCCGGCCCCGAGGATCCTCTCTACCCGGCCACACGCGGCAAACCGAAGGCGATGCTCGACATCGCCGGCCGCCCAATGGTTCAGTGGGTGCTCGATGCTCTAAGCGGAGCCGCCCGGATTGAACGGGTTGTGGTGGTGGGCCTGGGCCCGGAGGCCGGCATCCATTGCGAGAAGCCGGTCGCGTATCTTCCGGACCAGGGACACATGCTCGACAACATCCAGGCCGGCGTCAACGAAATCCTGCGCCTCAACCCCGCCGCCCGCTTGGTGATGGCCGTCACCTGCGACATCCCCGCCGTCACCTCGGCCATGATTGACTGGACGGCCGAGACGTGCCTCCAGACCGACCATGATCTCTACTACCTGGTCGTCGAGCGCTCGCTGATGGAAAGCCGGTTTCCCGGATCGAACCGTTCGTATGTGCGCTTGAAGGATGCCGAGGTCTGCGGCGGGGACATGAATGTGATTCGCGCCGGGCTGGTGGCCGACCGGGGGCTCTGGGAGCGGATGGTTGCTTCGCGCAAGAACGCGCTCAAGCAGGCCTCGTTCCTGGGGTGGGACGTTCTGATCCTGCTTCTCCTCGGCCGACTATCCATGGAGCGCGCCGAGCGTATGGTGAGCCGCCGCATCGGGCTCCGCGGCCGGGTGATCCGAAGCCCGTATGCCGAGGTCGCCATGGATATCGACAAGCCTCACCAACTGGAGATCCTCCGCAAAGATCTTGCGGCCCGGGTGCGCTCGCCAGCATGAACCTGCGCCCCTTGCTCGAGGCCGACGCCCGTCTCTCGGCCCGTCTGCGCGTCGCCGAACGACCGGGCCGGCTCCGCACTCTGGCCGCCGTTCTGGCACACTCCGGCGATTCATGGTTCTGGGGGCTTGGGCTGGCGTTGATCTGGTGGCGTGGCGCCGGCGAGTGGAAGGTCTGGGCGTTGCGCGTGCTCGGGTCGATTGCGGCGCTGGCAGCCTCCGTCCTGCTGATCAAGCTCGTCGTCCGGCGCCGGCGCCCTGAAGGGGAATGGGGCGCAATCTACCGCAGCACCGATCCCCACTCCTTCCCCTCAGGCCACGCCGCCCGGGCCATCCTGCTGGCGACGCTGGCCGCCGCCTGGGGCCCCGGATGGCTGGCCGCTGTACTCCTTCCCTGGGCGCCTCTGGTTGCCCTCTCGCGCGTGGCGATGGGCCTGCACTACCTCTCCGACGTCCTCGCCGGCGCCGCCCTCGGGCTCGTGGCTGGAGGCCTGGCAATCCTGCTCCTTTGAGAGGGCACTGGAGTAGACCGACCTGCAGGTCCAAACGTGCTCGACCCCCACTCCGTTTGCGCCGCGCCCCCCGCACCTGCGAGGCCGCGTGTGAATCGGACGAGCACATGCGTAAGCATCCCTCGCATCCAATTGCACTGATGCGGCGCCCTTCATGTCCTGCAACTTTCCGCCTCACCCCCTGCCCCCTCTCCGCTTGTAACGATTCGCCCACGCATTGTGCGAAAGCGGAGAGGGGGATGAAGGTCTAAGGAGGCAAAGGGCGGCTCTGCCGCCCCTTGCCTTCTTAGGTAACCTCCCCTCCCCCGGCAGTATCTCTTCACTCAGGTGATCAGAGCAACTGCCGGGGGCCATTGAGTTGGGCCACTCGTAGAGAAAGAGTAAGTGGCCCGAATCCGGCGTGCGGCGGAGCTCAGTTCTTAAGGCAGGACGAGATCCGGGCCGCAGATCACGGCCACGTCGACGGGGCTGTCGGGGATGGTCTGGAAGAGCACCTGGCTCGGGTCAAGGTTGAGCAGGATCATCAGGTAGCGCGAGGTGTACGGGTTGCCCGTGTAGTCGATGATCACCGTCTTGGCGTAGTCCATCCGGTCGGCGTTGCCCACCTCGACGACGTTCACGCCCAGGCCGCGTAGGTAGTCGGCGGTGGAGGTGGCCAGCCCCTCAATCCCCGCGCCGTTGCGCACGGCCACCCGGGCTCCTTCCTGCGCCGAGGCGGATGCGGGGTCGTCCAGAGCGATCGAGGGGGCGACGGCGTCGGTGAGGGTGAAGATCTCATCCCGGAGCAGGCGGATCTGATCGGGCACCGGCTGGAGCACCTGGGCGCCATCCGGCAGTGTTTGTAGAAGCACCATGTCGGGTGGGCCGATCACCCCGCGCCGGATATTCGCGGGGTCGATCTGCATGGCCAGCGCTCCGAGGGCGATCATCTGGTCGAAGCTCATGTTGGTATGGATCCCCGAAGCCACCTGCTGGTAGATGGCCGGGGCGCGCCCGATCAGCGCGGGCAGGTTCCCCAGATCCAAAACGCTATCGCGAATCGCCAGGATCACCTGCTGCTGGCGCCGCGAGCGGTCGAAATCCCCGCTGCCGGTGCCGCGAGCGCGCGCATAGGCCAGAGCCTGCGCGCCGTCGAAATGGTAGGGCTTGGCCTCCAGATCCATGCTCGGACGGCCGATGATCGCCATCCGCATCGGTTCCTGCACGAGGACGTCGATCCCGCCGATCTCGTTGATCATGTGCTCGAAGGCGGAGAACTCGATCACGGCGTAGTACTGGATTTGAACGCCCAGCAGGCTCTCCACCGTCCGCATGGCCAGCCCCGGCCCGCCGCCCGGCTGTTCGCCGTCGGCAGGGTAGTTGAAGCTCTCTCCCAGGGAGTAGGCGGTGTTGATCCGGTTGTGCTCGAAGCCGGGGATTTCCACCCAGAGATCGCGCGGGATGGAGAGAATGCCGGCGGTCTCGCTCACCGGATCGACCGTGACCAGCATCATCGTATCCGTGCGAGGCGCGCCCTGCCCCGTCTCCCAGTCGCGGTAGTCGAGCCCCATCACCAGGACGGTCACCCGATCGGTGCCGTTCCACGGCGGGGGAGTCGCCTCCAGGGCCGGCGCCGGCAGCGTGGAGCCGGGCGAGACCGGGCCCTCCTGCCCGCTTCCGGAGGAGAAGAGAGGCGGCAACCCACTCCCATCCCACGCCGCGAAAACACCGTGCACGGCGTTGTAGACAAGTGACGCGGTGATCAGCGCCATCAGAACAAAGGCGCCGCCAATCGCCCAGACCACCCGTCCGGGGAACGTGCTCTTTGGGGATCGAACAAAGCTGCGTCGTGCCCGCATTCGCTGTGCTTCCAACGCCTTCTATCGTAGGCAGTCCGGCGGATTATATCACGCCGATTTCGCGCCCGAATTCTCCGACATCCACTCCGCCAGCTTTTCCTCGAGCTCGGCGTGCAACATCGCGTAGCGCGTCCCCAGCTCCCGAACTCGGTCCACATGGGCACCGGCGCGCACGATCTCTGCCTCTACCTCGACCAGCGCCGCCTCGAGAACCGTGATTCGCCGCTCGACGTCATCGGCGCGCCGCTGATCCTCACCCGACCTGCGGCGCGGCGCGGCCGGCCGCACGCGTTTCAGCACGGCCTGCTCGGCCTCTCGCGCCGCCCGAGCCCGGTCGCGAGCCTCCTCAAACTCCGCATATCCTCCGCGAAACACTCCCAGCTCCTGAGCCTCCGGCTCGATCACCCACACCTGGCTTGCCAGCGCATTGACCAGATAGCGGTCGTGGGAGACCAGCAGGATCGTCCCCGGGAACGCAGCGAGCGCCTCTTGCAGCACTTCCTGCGAGGGGATGTCCAGATGCGTGGTTGGCTCATCCAGGAGCAGGAAGTTGGCCCCCTCGAGGACGAGCTTCGCCAGCGCTAGCCGGCCGCGCTCTCCGCCCGAAAGGGTGCCCACGGTCTTGGCGACCGCGTCTCCGCCAAACAAGAATCGGGCAAGGAAGCTGCGCGCCTCCGCCGGCTTCATCGCCGGCGCGGTGGTGAGCAATTCGTCCAGAACGGTCCTCTCGGCGACGAGCCCCTCGTGGGCCTGGGCGAAGTAGCCCACCTGCAGGCTCGCCCCCAACCTCACCTCTCCTTCGAACGGCTCCACTTCCCCGAGCAGCGTTCGCAGAAACGTGGTTTTCCCGGCGCCGTTCGGCCCGATCAGCGCGGCGCACTCGCCACGACTGAGGATGAGATCCGGGACGCGAAAGAGGGGAGCGCTCGAGTCGCGGTAACCGATGACGAGCTCCTGCGTCAGAAGCACCTGGTCCCCGGAGCGATCCGTCCCGCCAAAGCGGATGCGCACCGTCTGTTCGGCTTCCGGCCGCTCCACGGCCTCCTCGCGCAGCATCCGATCAAGCCGCTTGCGCCGTCCCTTGGCCTGGCGCGTGTTTTGCCCGGCGATGTTGCGCCGGATGTATTCCTGCTCGCGTTCCACCTTCTGCTGCTGGGCCTGGTAGACGGCGGCCTGAAGACGCATCCGGTCGGCGCGCTGCGCGGCATAGGCCGTATAGCCGCCGCGGTAGGCCTCGACGCCCTGAGAGGCGAGGTCCCAGACCGTATCGACCGTTCGATCGAGAAAATAGCGATCGTGGGAGACGATCAGCGCCGCGCCGGGCCAATCGCGAAGCCATCCTTCCAGCCACTCCACCGCCGAGAGGTCGAGGTGATTGGTGGGCTCGTCGAGGATGAGTAGATCCGGGTCGGCCAGGATCAGCCGGGCCAGGTAGGCGCGCGTCCGTTCGCCGCCGGATAGCTGCCCGAACGGCCGCCGCAGGTCGTCGCGGCCAAACCCGAGGCCGCTCATCACCTGCCGGATTCGGGTGGGATAGAGATAACCGCCGGCGCGCTCGAAGGCCTCTTGCAGAGGGCCATAGCGGGCCAGGGCTTCGGGGGTGCGGCGCGGATCGGCCATCTCGGCCTCGAGGCGAGCAAGCTCCACCTCTTGCCGGCGCAGGCCCTCAAATGCGGAGAGCCCGATGGCCCACAGGTCCGCTTCATCGTTGGCAGCCGTCAGTTCCGAGGGGCGGGCTTCCTGAGGCAAATAGGCGATGCGGAGGTTGCGCGCCCGCTGCACCAGACCGCGGTCGGGCGTTTCCTCGCCGGAGAGGAGGCGCAGGAGAGTGGTCTTTCCCACACCGTTGGGACCGACGAGGGCGATGCGTGCCTGATGAGGGACGGCCACCGAGACGCCCCGGAAGACGTCCTGCGCGCCGTAGGATTTCGCCAGATCATTTGCGCTGATGAGCGACATGGGATCACCGGGCGGATTATACTCTGCCAGCCAATCCGGCCATCCCCGCCCGAGTTTTCGGGCGGGAGAGCGTTGGGCTATAATTCCCACGGCGCCGAGTACGGCGGCAAAGAATGTCTGATCTCCCATCGCCCAGCTATCGCAGCCTGATGGTCGCTGCACTGGTCCTGGCCGCCATCGGGTGGCCGGGTTTGATCCTTATCGTCATTGCCACACTCCCCACGGTGGGTCCTCGCTGGCTCTTCTTTCTACTCCTGACGGCCGCGGTCACAGGAACGGCGCTCCCGTTCGTGTGGGTGTTGCACCGGCGGTTTGTCCGCGTGCCCGTCCCCGCTCCGGTGCTGCTCCGCCAGGGCCTCTGGGTGGGGCTGTACACCGGGCTGTGTGTCTGGCTGCAGATCAACCGGAGCCTCAACCTCTGGCTGGCGCTGCTCATCGCCGGCGGGCTGGCGGCCTTTGAGTGGCTGATCCGGCTGCGCGAGCGCAGCACCTGGAGGCCCGGCCGGTGAGCCTGCGCGATCTCCCCTCGGTCGAGCACCTGCTGCAGATGGAGGCGGGCGGCGCCCTGATCGCGGTGTTCGGGCGGCCGCTCACCCTGATGGCGATCCGCGAGCGATTGGACGCCGCCCGCTCGGAGATCCGCGGCGGATCCGTGCCGCCCGAGCCCGCCGATCTTCTCGCCCAGGCCGGGCGGGACCTGGAGATGTGGCTCCTCCCCACCCTCCGCCCGGTGATCAACGCCACGGGGGTCATCCTGCACACCAACCTCGGCCGGGCGCCTTTGAGCCGGGCAGCGCGTGAGGCGATGCTGGGCTCCGCCGCCTACTGCGCGCTGGAATACGACCTGGAGCGCGGCGCCCGCGGAAAGCGCGACCAGCACGCCGAAGGCTTGCTCCGACGTCTCGCCGGCGCCGAAGCGGCCCTGGTCGTCAACAACAACGCGGCGGCAGTCCTTCTCGCCCTGACGTCGCTCGCCCGGGCGCGGGAGGTCGTCATCTCGCGCTCGCAGCTGGTGGAAATCGGCGGGGGCTTTCGAGTCCCCGACGTGATGAGACAATCCGGCGCCCGCCTGGTCGAGGTCGGCACCACCAACCGGACCCACCTCGACGACTACGAAGCCGCGCTCACCGATCGCACTGCGTTGATCCTCCTGGTCCATCACTCCAACTTCAAGATCATTGGATTTACCACCGAACCCGGGCTGGCCGAACTGGTCGCTCTCGGCCAGCGTCGAAGCATTCCGGTGGCATACGACCTCGGCTCGGGGGCGTTGCTCGACACGGCTGCTCTTGGCCTCGGTCATGAACCCACCGTGCAAGAATCGCTCCAGGCCGGGGCAGCGGTTGTGTGCTTCTCAGGGGATAAGCTTCTGGGCGGGCCGCAGGCGGGCATCATCGTCGGGCAGAAAGACGTCGTCGAGAAGATGCGCCGGCACCCACTCGCGCGGGCCCTGCGGCCCGACAAGCTGTGCCTGGCCGCCCTCGCCGCGACGCTTGTCCACTTTCTCAAGGACGAGGCCACGGCGGAAGTCCCCGTGTGGCAGATGATCGCGGCGCAGCCCGATGGCCTTCGCCGGCGCGCCGAAGCCTGGAGATCGCGTTTGGGGATGGGCGAGGTAGTCGCCGGCGCATCGACGGTCGGCGGGGGAAGCCTGCCCGAGGAGACGTTGCCCACCTGGCTGCTCGCCCTCCCCGTCGCCCGGCCCAACGCGCTGGCCGCCCGGCTGCGCCGCGCCGATCCACCCGTGATCGCTCGCGTGGAGGACGACCGGCTCGCTCTCGACCCGCGGACAGTTCTCCCCGATCAGGAACCCATTCTCATGGATCGCCTGCAGGCCCTTCTGCGTTGATTCTCTCTGAGAGGCGGCATGAAATCCGATCTCGACCAACACATGGAAGAAGCCGGGATCGACGCGATCCTCATCACCGGCTCCGCCGATCACAACCCGGCTCTGGCCTACTTCACCGGGCCGGCCCATCTCTCGATCGCCGAGCTCATCAAGAAGCGCGGCGAACCGCCGGTGCTGATCCACACGGATATGGAGCGCGACGAAGCGGCCCGCACGGGCCTTCGCACGAAAGACCGCTCAGCCTACGATATCCCTGCGCTCGACCGGCAGGCCGGCGGCGACCACGTCCTCGTCCGGGCGATGCTCTACCAGCGAATCCTGGAAGAATTCGCGGTGCGGGGCCGGGTGGGCGTCTACGGCAAGATCGATATCGGGCCGGCCTACGGGGCTCTGCGCCGTCTCGAGGAGCTGATGCCGGAGGTGAGGATCGTCGGCGAGTCGGATCACAAATCCGCCCTGCGCCGCGCCCGCCTCACCAAAGACGAGGCCGAGGTGGAACGCATCCGCCAGATGGGCAAGATCACAGCGGCGGTGGTGAGCGACGTGGCCGAGTTCCTCACCTCTCATCAAGCCAAAGATGGGATCCTGGTCGACCGGAAGGGAGAGGCCGTCACGGTCGGCAACGTAAGGCAGCGGATCAATCTCTGGCTGGCGATGCGGGGCGCCGAGAATCCGGAGGGCACGATCTTCGCCGTGGGGCGTGATGCCGCGGTGCCGCACAGCGTCGGGACCGATGCCGATCCGATCCCCCTGGGTAAGAGCATCATCTTCGACATCTATCCCTGCGAGTTGCAGGGCGGCTACTTCTACGATCTGACGCGCACGTGGTGTCTGGGTTTCGCCCCCGAGGAAGTCGAGCGCGCCCATCAGGACGTCGGGGCGGCTTACGATGTAGCCATGAAAGAGCTGCGGGTGGGCGTGGCTTGCCGTGAGGTGCAGATCGCCGTGTGCAATCACTTCGAGGCGCGCGGCCACACCACCGTCCTGACCGACTTCAACACGCAGCACGGGTATGTTCACTCGGTCGGACATGGGCTCGGGCTCGATGTGCACGAGCCGCCCTACTTCGCGCATTTCGAGACCAACACCGACCGCCTCACGCCCGGCTCGGTGATCACGGTCGAGCCCGGGCTGTATTATCCAGAGCAGGAGTACGGTGTTCGGATCGAGGACACGGTCTGGATCCGGCCCGATGGCCATCCGGAGGTGCTGGTGGACGTCCCCAAGGATCTGGTTCTCAAGATCCCCGGCGTCTGAGGAGCCGGTGGTAGGCCTGCCTTCGAGGAAGACGATGGCCCAGGAAACGCGCATTCTCGGGATCGAGACCTCCTGCGACGAGACCGCCGCTGCGATCGTGGAGAGCGGCCGCCGCATCCTGGCCAACGTCGTGGCCTCGCAGGCGGCGCAGCACGCCGACTATGGCGGCGTCTTCCCGGAGGTGGCCTCGCGGATGCACATCGAGGCGATCCACCCGATCGTGGCCCGCGCCCTGTCGCAGAGTCATGTAGGCCTGGAGTCGATCGACGCGATCGCGGTCACCCGCGGCCCGGGCCTGGCCGGCTCGCTCCTCGTCGGGCTGAACATGGCCAAGGGCCTCGCCCTCGGAGCCGGCCTCCCCCTCATCGGGGTGAACCATCTCGAGTCCCACCTCTATTCCATCTGGTTGGTGGAGGGCGAGCCCGAGCCCGAGTTTCCTCTCCTGGCCCTGATCGTATCGGGCGGCCACACCGAGCTGGTGCTGATGCGCGACCACCTGACGTATTCGCGCCTTGGCGGCACCCTCGATGACGCCGCCGGCGAGGCGTTCGATAAGATCGGCCGGCTGCTCGGGCTTGCCTACCCCGGAGGGCCGGCCATCCAGGCAGCCTCCGAGGGCGGCGACCCGAACGCCTTCAAGTTTCCCCGCGCCTGGCTCGAGAAGACGTGGGATTTCTCGTTCAGCGGGCTGAAGACCGCAGTGCTTCGCCAGGTGCGCAGCCGGCAGCCCGAGCTCGAAGCCGGCATCGAGGCGCCGCGGCCCGGCCTCCCCATCGCCGACCTGGCGGCTTCCTTCCAGTTCGCCGTCGTGGATGTGTTGGTGGGCAAGACCATCGCCGCGGCCGAGGCGCTCAAGGCGAAGGAGATCCTCGTCGCCGGCGGCGTCTCGGCCAATCGCATGCTCCGCCAGACCTTCCAAGCAAAGTCCAAAGTACCCGTTCGGGTTCCGCCGCTGGCCCTGTGCACCGACAACGCAGCGATGACTGCCGCCGTCGGGCACTGGCGCTTCCTGGCCGGGCAGCGCGACGCCCTCGACATCGACGTCCTCCCCACCTGGCCGCTGGCGAGCTGAGGCGGAAGGTCGGCCGGCGATGCGCCGGAGACAGCCCGCACGCCTGCCGACCTTCGACTACACATCGCCGGGTGCGTATTTCCTGACGGTGTGCGCGTTTCACCGGGAGCTGATCCTTGGGGAGATCGAAGGTGATCGCGTTCTCCTCTCGCGCCTAGGCGAGGTTGCACGAGTGTGCTGGGGAGAGATCCCAATGCACTTCGCGCATGTAGAGCTGGATGTTTCCGTCGTAATGCCGAACCACATACATGGGATAATCATCCTCAATGAGTCCGTAGGGGCGACGCATGCGTCGCCCCTACGCAACGCCAGAGGAATTGGGCAAGTCCCAGGCTCCCTGTCCGCAATCGTCGGTTCCTTCAAATCGGCCTCTTCTCGCAGGATCAACCAGCTTCGCGGCACGCCCGGCACGCCCGTGT
>Ga0209342_10007123_pt1 | contig 11258 bp, 6 predicted proteins | sample RifCSP16_2_FD_184023 | JGI IMG/M metagenome (GOLD analysis project Ga0209342, IMG submission 184023) | Soil microbial communities from Rifle, Colorado - Rifle CSP2_sed 16_2 (SPAdes) (version 2) | ecosystem: Environmental > Terrestrial > Deep subsurface > Rock core/Sediment | place: Rifle... | reverse complement strand
GGATGCGGTGCGCACGAAAGCATATACCAGGCTGCCTTCCGGGATCTCGGAGATAGTGAATACGCTCTCCGAAGCCAGGATGCATTCCCTCTCACTGTCCAGGTCCGGATCTGTCTGGCAGGAGGCAATTGGCCTGGGGGCCATTTCCCAATCGGAGGCAGTAAGCAAGGCGCCAACCTGCCCGAGGTAGTTCATCCGCAGTCCCGTAAGCATTGGGGAGGAAGGCGCTACCGGGGCATTCAAGGCCAGGAAAGTTTGCCAGGCAGCCTGGGCCAGCTTTCCATCGGCAGGGGCATTGGGCAGATCGAGAGGAGGGATAGAAAGCGGCTGCCCGCTTTCGGGGTAATCCTGGCGCTCAAATGGTACCGCTGCCAGGGTTAGCAAGTCGTATGCATGCAAAGGTTTAATCCAGGGATGAGCGCGTATATATTCGAAGGTCGCCCGCGCCCGGCGAGGTTCGCCCCAGGTGGATTGGGTCAAATCGCCTCCGAGCACTAGAAAAACTGCCTTCTGCGGAGACTTGGAGGGATCAGCGCCAATTGCTGCATCGATCAGCGCCTTGCGCACTTCTATCGAAGGCCCATCCAGTGTAGCTTGCTCATTTGGCAGCCCCGCAGGAATGGGGATCACGCGCAACTGTCCCAATCTATGCACCTCCACTGGTTTCATCCGATCTGATGGACTATCAACGGGCGAAAAGACGCCGAGGAATTCATCCGAAAATCCGATTTGAGGAAACGCATAGACGAATTGGGTTGTTGGCAGTCCAAAATTGCGAGCCGACTGCAGGCTACTCTCTAAGCCGTGCTCCAAAAGCCAGGCTGGAGCAGTGTGATAAGCGGAGGTCGGGTCTCCAAATCCTAGTGGAATATGGGCTGGCAGGATAAGCTGCTCTTGGGCGGCGAGTTTCTGAACCAGCTCCAACCCACCGGCATAATCTAAGGCAGCAAGCGAGACGGGCGAGCTCAGATCGAGCAGCGTCACCGGAATGTTGTACTCCTGACTGGAGCGCAATAAAAACGCCAATCCGTGACTGCCGCCCAGCGGACCCGTATGAGCGCCAGCCCATCGCCTGACAGCCTGGGCAGGTGTGTAGGCGGGAAAGGAATTCCAAAAGGCAAATAAAACCCCAGCCTGGGCAGGCGGTCGACCATCCAGGGATACTGGTTTTACCCGGTCTACAATTGTCCTGGATTCCGGCGAGGCAGTAAATACCTGCATCTGCCAGTCAATCAAACCCGAAGGCAGGCTGTCCCGGTTAAAATTTATGTTGATGGTATCCTGGATAGGATCTTGCCACGCCCGCAAGGCCAGGTTTGGGCGTGGTTTGCCATGCATATCCTGCCCGAGTAGAGGAGCACGGGAAGGAAATACCAGCAAGGTGTCCCAGTGGATGTCTGCCTGAGCCGGACGATCCCTCTCATCCAGGGGCAAATCCTGCGAGCCACCAGATTCATGATCGATAGCCAGGTAAATATCCGCCTGGCTGCGTGTAGACAAAGAGAGAAAATCCAGGCGGATTTCCAGCTGCATTTGGTTTCCAGCCAGGAATTTGCGCTCATACACTGCCAGGATATCTTGCTCTGCCAGTGGGGCATCGGCGGGATCGAGGATACGCAGATCGGTGTAAGCCCAGTTGGCAGCAGGTGACCTGCCCTGATAAGATATAGCCTGTTGGCAAGCTACACACAGCAGCGCGATTAATACCATATATATGGGGGCGCGCAGAGCGGTCGTGCCTACATATGGGGCTGAAAAGTCAGAACTTACTGACAAAGACCTGACAATCCTGTTGGGAACACGGCATCTTACATGAACGTAAGGTGATAATGATCCATATGATTGTACAATATGATCTGACACTTGGGCGAGTGTCAAATAGCAGCCTGCGGGCTGCTGTTTTTTAATGGCTGTTCTCTCTGCTGGGTGAGCTGGCGGGCAATTTTTCGCGCAGGAATTGGCGCACTTCGGCTGCGCTATACAGCTCCAGACACTTATGAGCTATTTGTTCTGCGCTGCGGACAGTTATTCTGCGCAGTGCAGCCTTTACGAGCGGGATAGCTCGTGAGTTCATAGAGAGCTCGTCAATACCCAGACCAACTAAAACAGCGGCAGCCAGCGGGTCGCCGCCCAACTCTCCACACAGCCCCACCCAGCGGCCTTGCTGATGAGCAGCGTTAATAACCATCTGGATCAGGCGCAACACGGCCGGATCCAGAGCGTCGGCGCGATTGGCAACGGCGGCGTTGGTGCGATCGGCTGCTAATGTGTATTGGGATAAATCGTTCGTGCCGATACTGAAGAAGTCCACTGCCTGGGCGAGCACATCAGCTATAAGCGCGGCGGAGGGGACTTCGACCATAATGCCGATTTGAATATCCAGCGCATGCGGAAGGCCGGCGTCTACCAGGGCTTTTCGAGATTGGTCGAATATTCGCCGTGCTGCCTGCACATCCTCAAGAGAATCCACCATCGGGAACATCACCCGCACGGGATAACCGGAGCCAGCCCGGAGCAGCGCGCGAAGTTGGGTGGCGAAGAGATCCGGGTTAGCAAGCGACAGGCGAACACCGCGCAACCCCAGGAATGGATTCAATTCGCTAGGCAAGGATAGGTAAGGGGCAGGTTTATCACCTCCGATATCCAGGGTGCGGAAGATCACAGGGCGCGGAGCGAACGCCTGCAATGCCAGATGATACGCCTGAATCTGCTCTTCTTCAGAAGGCGGTGTTTCCCTGTCCAGGAAGAGAAATTCAGTGCGGAATAAGCCAACCCCTTCGGCTCCCATCGCCAGCGCCTCATCAGCTTCGGAAGGTGAACCAATATTGGCAGCTACTTCGATTGCTTTGCCATCGAGGGTTATAGCCGGTTCGTGAGCTTTTGTCAGAGCCTTTTTGTATTCTCTTTGCATTCGCTCAGACCTGGCCTGAAACGCAGCGATTTGTTCGCTAACAGGATCTGCGATCAATTCGCCCGTATCGCCATCCAGCAAAATATCCCGGCTGGAGGCGAGTATGTTCATCCAGGGAGCGACTCCCACTACCGCTGGGATGCCCAAGGCGCGTGAAAGAATGGCTACGTGGGAGGTCGGACCGCCTTGGGCAGTGCAAAAACCGAGGACGAATGATTTATCGAACATGACGGTATCCGCAGGGGTCAAATCGTCCGCCAGGATGATCGCTGGCTGGGCAAGCATGTGCGGTTCATCGCTGACTCCGGCGAGCAATCGCAGAACTCGTTGGCCTACATCGCGCACATCTGCGGCTCGCGACGCCAGATATTCATCCTCCAGCCTTGCAAGCATCTCGGCGAAATGCTCAATGCCCTCATGCCAGGCATATTCGGCGTTGCACCTCTCAGCGTCGATTCGCTCGAATACCTGATCGAGTAAAGCCGGGTCGCTGAGGAACATTCCCTGAGCCTCGAAAATCAGTGTCTCATCTGCGCTTACCTGCTCGCTTGCCCGGGCGCGAATTTCCTGAAGCTGGATGGCAGCCTTCTCCAATGCGGTTTTCAGGCGGAGGCGCTCTTGTTCCGGATTGGAGTTGTCGCGCCGCTTCGCCTTGACTTCTCGGCTGGTGTAATGCAACACGGGACCAAAGGCGATGCCGGGAGAGATGGGAATGGCTTGAATCTTGTACATGATTGTTCACCTTTTCAGACGAGGATCCCGGCGTTTATTATACAGGGTTCCTGGCTTTCGCCCGAATTCTTAAAATGCTATTTCCGCGGTTTCAACGCCACCAGGATACTGTAGGACAGTCTCCCAGACTGGCGTCATTGCTTGGATGTCCATATTCCCTGCATTGATATTCTTGAAGAATAAAAAATATCTCCTGACTGCCTCAGGAGATTGGGCCTGAATTGTACCCCCACCGCGACTCGAACGCGGGTCTCTGCCTCCGGAGGGCAGCGCTCTATCCTCTGAGCTATGGGGGCGATGAGATTTCGCCAGGATTTTACCACGAGATTTTGAGGCGAGGAGGGTTTTGTAGACGGAATAAAAGGATGCCTGTTCGTGATTGGCGACGCTTACACCCTGCACGAATTGGGTATCCGGAATGTGTGTATGCGGAATTGGATATAACGTATCCAAAAAATGTCAGGATTCTGTCAGGAAAAATGCCGAGTTTCATTGCAGTTCTAACTTGTATTTTTTTAAAATTGTTGTAAAATGAGTTAAGATTGAGTTAAGATCGAATGCGTTCTTTCAGTGATTTTGTTGCTGTCCGGGTCTGAGGGAATACATCGACCGAGATAGCACTGCTGTAATTACAAAAGGAGGCGATGATAAAAAAAGGGCGAAAGGCATCTTTTGGCTCAATCAACGCGTAAATAACTCCCAACTTCATAAAGGTAATCAGGAGGAATAAAAATTATGAAAAACAGCAGGCGTACCTTGGTCATCTCCATCGTTATGGCAATTCTGGTAGGCGCATTGCCCATAACCGTTCTAGCCGGTTCATTCGGCCTGGGTGGTGTGACTGTCACAATACCCAATTCATATGTATCCTGTAATCCCTCGGATCTCATCGTTTTCGATAACCCGGGGAACGTTGCCTTCACTTACGCCTTCTTCCGCTATGATGCCACAACGAATTGGATGCATCTACTCGGAAGTGGGAGCGCTTCTAGCAGCATATCGGTGCCTTTCCCCTATCCGTCCATCGCTGGAACGATGACGTTCGTGGTGAATATCGTCGTAGGGGGCAGGCAGGCGGCTGGCAAGTGGACGGTTACCTGTGAACCTCCGCCAGGCGGTGAAGGGTGCACGCCCGGATTCTGGCGGAACCACTATGAGGATTGGCCTCCCACCGGTTATGCTCCAACGAATATCTTTGATACTGTGTTCGGGACGAGCTACTTCAACCCAGCCTACACGCTCGGTGATGCCATCTGGCAGGGCGGCGGAGGGATAAACCGGCTGGCGCGCCATGGCACAGCGGCATTGCTGAGCGCAGCGCATCCGGCGGTAAACTATCCGTATACCGTAGCCCAGGTCATCGCCATGGTTCAGTCCGGCACCATTGACCCGCTGGCTCAGGCAAACGAGCTGGGATGCAGAATCCGATAAAGATTGGTAACAAGAAATAAACAAAAAATCACCCTGCCAGGGGGTATGGCAGGGTGATTTTTTATCGGAAGTGAGTGCAAGCTGGATCAATCAATCCACAAAATTCAGGCCTGTACGATGGATGCAGGCCGCTAACGGATCGATGTTTGCGCACAGGAGGACTTCCTCCGGGCGGCCCGTGGCGCCTTCTCGGGCAGATAAACGCATCAAAATACGCTGGCAGCCCTCGGGGTCATCCGTCTGGCGCTGCAGATCCAGGATGAGCGGGCGCAGATCATAGGGCTTGCCCCGCCGCTCGCGAGGCAGGCTGGCGACGGAAAGCACTTTTTCCAAGCGGGCATCCAGGTCAGAATACGGCTGGTTCAGTGTTACCAGGTATTCAGCGGCGACAAGCCGAGCCTGCAAGCCGGGCGCTTGTGTTTCGACCTGGCTGATCTGCTCTACCTGCAGTCCTGGAGGCAGGGCGCGAAGCAGGGCACGCTCAACCTGATCGATTGGCAGATTATTTTCCAGCCAGACATCCATTACCTCAGCCTGGCTGGTGAAACCAAGCGGCAGGGCAGAAGCCAGGGTGAGCCGCGGGTGAGGTTTAAAGCCCTGCGAATAAGCCAATGGCAAATTCGCCCGACGTAAGGTCCGCTCCCAGGTGCGGTACAGGTCAAGGTGGCCGGTGTAGCGCATTGCCTCGGTCTTGGAGAAGATGATACGCAATCGCATGGCAGGGGGGAACAGCGTCTAAACCTTTTCTCGCTGAAGCTCCACTCAGGCGAGGCTCTTAGAGGTGGATCATTTCGCCTGCCGGCGCTAAATCCCTGATGCGGATGCGCTTGGATTTAACCTCGGGACACTGCCATACGTCCCCAGGATTGTCCCGCCGCAATTCAGCGAAGTTTGGCAGGATTCCGCAGGCGAAGCAGCGTTCGCGGCAATCCACCCTGGTTTTGCCCTGCAGGCTCCACAGGTAGTCTTCCGTCAAGAACTTTTTATGCACCGAGGTGCTGATATGCTCCCAGGGGAATGTCTCGTCGATGGGGCGCTCGCGATGGGTGTAGAAAGCTGGCTCCAGCCCGGTGCGGGCAAAAGCCCCCAGCCAAAGGTCGTAGCGGAATAGTTCGCTCCAGGAATCGAAGCGGGCGCCGTTGCGCCAGGCGCGGTAGATCACCTCAGCCAGGCGACGATCGCCGCGCGAGAGCCATGCCTCGAGCATAGTCTCTTCCGGGTTATTCCAATTCAGTTTTAATCCCTTGCCGCGCAACCCTTTTTTGAGCAGATCTTGCTTGGCATGGATTTGGTCTATCCTATCGCATGGCACCCATTGGAAGGGCGTGTGCGGCTTGGGTACGAAGGTGCTGACGCCGGCTGTGACCTGGGCCCGCCCGCCGATCAGCCTGCGACCTTCGGCGAGCACGGCTTTGCATAAATCCACAATGGCTTGCACGTCGTCCAGAGTTTCCGAGGGATGGCCGATCATAAAATACAGCTTGATCGTGCTCCAGCCGCGTGAGAAAATGGCGCGGGCGGTCTCAAGCAGTTGGGCAGTCGAGACGGGCTTGTTGATGATCTCACGCATGCGCTCGGTGGCGGCTTCGGGCGCCAGAGTAAAGCCGCCGCGACGGGTGTTTTTGAGCGCATCCATCAGATCGACGGAAAAAGATTCGATGCGCAATGAAGGCAGGGAAACTGCCAAATGCCTGCCGGCGAAGCGTTCGCTGACAGCCTGGACAAGCTGCGTGTAGTCAGAGGATGAGAGCGAGAGCAGCCCGATCTCTTCGATGCCAGTTTTTGCCAGGGCCTCTTCCAGCGCGGTGACGATCTCCGCGACTGGGCGCTCGCGCACCGGACGGGTGATCATGCCCGCCTGGCAGAAGCGGCAGCCGCGTGTACAGCCGCGCATGATTTCAACAGGTATGCGGTTATGCACGATGTCAATATAGGGGACGATAAAATTCGTGGTAGGAGGGGGAAGCCTGGCTGCGATGCGTTTGAACACCGGCAGCGGAGCACGTTGGTCGAGCCTTTCTATATACGCAAAAGTTCCATCCGCTTCGTAGTGATCTTTGTACAGGCTGGGGACATACACGCCCCAAATTCGGGCGAGCGAGGCTAACAGCTCCTCACGCCCACCAGCATTGGACTTCCAGCCCTGGTAGAGGTCGATAATTTCCTGGATCACTTCTTCACCCTCGCCGATGACGAAGGCGTCGATAAAGGCGTGCATTGGCTCGGGGTTGTAGGTGGCATGTCCGCCAGCGATCACAATCGGGTGGTTTTCAGAGCGCTCTGAAGCGAATATGGGTATGCCAGCCAGATCGAGGGCGTTGATCACATTCGTGTAGAGGGCCTCATAAGGCAGAGAGAAACCAATGATGTCAAACTGGGATAGTGGGTGTTTGGTCTCCAGAGAATACAGAGGTATATCGGCCTGGCGCATAGCCGTTTCCATGTCTGGCCAGGGCGAATAAGCCCTTTCTGCGAGTGCGTCAGGCCGCTGGTTGATCAAATCATAAAGGATCGCCAACCCCAAGTTGGACATACCCAGATCGTAGATATCTGGGAAAACAAGCGCAATCCGCACGGGGATTTTGTCCCAATCTTTGACGACTTGATTGAGCTCTCCGCCGGTATATCGCCCGGGTTTTCGCACCCTGGGTAAAATCCGATCAAGACGCTGCTGGATGTCTACAGGATTCAACATATCCGGATTATAACAGAGCAGCAAATTTTAAATAGATCAGAATCATCCAAATATTAGGCAGCTCGATCATGGACCAGTACAAGGGCTAGTTAAAGCCACAAACTGCGCATAGCCGTATATGCGCAGTTTGTGAGTAAAAAAGTGGGCAAAATACAATTGTCAGTATCTCTACCGTTACAGAGTCAACATTGAGAAATATTGCACAAGTCGTTCTACTCAAATATCCAGGCGTCGTTTGCTCTCGTCCAGTTGACCAATTCCGCTGGGCTAAACCATAGGTCAACCTCAGTGACTCCGTTTTCAGGCGTGTCGGAGGCGTGGGTTAAATTTCTGCCGACCTCAAGGGCAAAATCATGCCGCACCGAGCCCGGCGCAGCTTCGGTGGGGCGAGTTGACCCCATCGTTTGGCGCACGGCGGCTACTGCATTCGGACCTTCCCAAACCATCGCCATTACCGGGGCTGAAGTGATGTAGCGGATTAAACCCGGGTAAAATGGCTTGCCTTTGTGAATGGCGTAATGGGTTTCAGCCAGCTCAAGACTGACCTGCATAAACTTTGCGGCAATGATGCGTAATCCACGTCTTTCTAAGCGGAATATGATCTCACCAATCAAGCCACGTTGAACACCATCCGGTTTCACCAGCACGAGGGTTTTTTCCATAATATCCTTTTCTCCTCCAGTTACGTGAAAGCCTACATGCGCGCAACGTAAAACGTAAGTTCATTAACCTCACGTTTTACGTTACGGATCGAGCGTAGCTTGCTGTTAGCGGAGCAATTCTTCCGCTTTGATATAGGAATCCAGGGCTTCTTGGAGCTGATCAGCACGGAAATACGCATCCCCAAGCGCTTCCCAAAGCGAGACTTCTACAGGAAAGCGGTAGAGCGCTTCGTTGAGATCGTTGATCACCTCGGGCAGCATTTTCTCAGCCTGAATCAAGTTGGTGTAAAATGCCACGGTTTGGTGGATGTCACCGGACACCAAGGCATTGCGCGCTTGCAGCAAAGCGATCTGATCTTCGCTGAGCGGTTTCAGAGCTTCAACCTCTTCGGGCGCCCAAACCGTAATCAAGTCCCGGATATTATCTATAATGGATGGTCCTAAGCCAGGCACATTTTGCAAATCGTCGATGCCGCTGAAATTGCCATGCTGCTCGCGATATTCCAGGATTGCCTGGGCTTTGATGAAACCAATCCCCGGCAGCCTTTCCAAATCAACCAATCCAGCTTCGTTGATATTCAATAATGGCTTTTCGAGGGGAATCTCTACTTCCTGGGCGGGCACTTCCTGGCCAGGGGCTTCTTCTGGCGGCTGCCATGCGATCTCAGCCCCAGGCTCGATTTCCTGTTCAAGATCGGCCAGCCAGGTGGGCAGCTCGGGTATTGTAATTTCAGATTCGATCTGTTCAGCTTGCTCGGGTAGTTGGTAATCCACCTCGGCGATAATCGCCTCTTCAATGGGGAAAACTTCCTCTGGCGCTGTTTCGCCTGCAATTGGCTCGGCTTCTTCCTCCATAGCGTGCACAACCCAATCTGGCACCTCCTCGGTTCTTTCTTCGGGCTGGAGCAAAAGGGTTTCATCAACGCCTTGCCTGGCAGCCAGACCTTCCAACCAGGCGAATGCTGCTTCCTCATCCATCTTTTCCGCACCCATCGTTTCCGCAGTTTCAGGATGCGAGCGCAGTTCTTCTGTTACCTCAGCTTGAATCGGTGGAGCAATCTCAGCCTCCAGCCCTTCGAGCCATTCGGGTATCCCCTCGCTTTCATCCACAGCTAGAGATTCAGCAGCTTCCGGTGCATAATCCCTGGCAGGCACACTTACTGGAGTTGTATCGCCCTCGATGATGGGAGATTCCTCGATGATAAGCGGCTGTGCAACTTCGCCTGTCTCAGGTGGTTGGAACTCAGCAGGACCGAAAAGCATGCTGAACACCTCCGATTCTTTCTCTGCTTCTTCCTCTTCCTGATAGCTTTCATCCACCTGATCGGACTGCAAGTCAACCAGTTCCTGGACCGGCTCAACCTCCATTTCAGTATCAGCTTGTTTCAGCCAATCTGGCATACCTTCAGCCTGGCTGATATCCCTACTTGCCTCAGTATAGTCTGGTTGCAGCCAGTCTGGCAGCGGTGATTCAGATTTCTCCGATACCTGGGCAAAGGATTCTGACTCCTCAGTCACAGCCTCACTAAGCCAATCCGGTAGTTCGCCGGCTGCCATCTCAGCAGTGAAGGTTTCTTCATCTATAGGCAGGGGTAACTCTTCACCGCCTGGCTCAACTGCATAAGCCACCGGCTCTTGGGGCGTCTCCGGGTCTGAATAATCGATCTCGCCTTCTAATACCCACTCATCACTCGCGATGGAGGGCGGTGTTTTCTCAGCGAGCGTAGTATCTGCACCCTCGGGCATAACCTGAGCCCAATCTGGTGGAGTTTCGCGGCGTTCCTCGGGCGTTAAGAGTAAGCCATCGCTCACGCCTTGTTTCTCAGCCAGATTCTCCAGCCAGGCGAGCGCCTCGTCTCCATCTAGATCAGCAGTTTCGAGCGATGCTAAGAGGGCCTTATCTTCGATAAGGGCCTTATCTTCAACAATTTCCTTCTCCGGCAGTTCGCCTGCTTCCATTGCCCATTCTAAGCTCTCCTGCGAAATTTCCTCAGCCTGTGGAGTTATATCGCCTGTTTCCCTGCCGGACTCATCCGCCATGCCCTGCAGCCACTCAGGTAGCTCGACGGATTCATCAGGCTGAACCATTTGTAAACCTCCGGTTACCGGAGTTTCTTTTTCCTCCAGCCAGATGGCTAAAGTGTCACTTTCAGTGCCGCTTTCTTCTGGTGAGACATCCTCGATCCAGGGAAGCGATCCAGTAGACTTCGGTTTTGGGGCTTCAATCTCAGGGGCGATTGTGTCCTCGGCGAGAAATTCTGGCTCTTCCCGGCCCTCACCCGGAGCAATTTCCTGCAACCATTCGGGCATATCAGCCGGAGCCAGTTCATCCCCTTGGAGGTCTTGATCCTCATTGCTTGAATAACTCGCTTGATCACCGGCTGTCTCACCCGCTTGCGTCCAGCCCGCTTCTTGCATCCACTCAGGAATTTCACCCTCAGAATAATCTTGGCCTGGAAGCTCTTCGGAGGCGTATTTTTGCACGGCGGTGTCCATTAGGGAGATGCTCTCCATTTGCTGGGTTTGTGCAGGAGTTACTTCTTCGTCTGCAAGCCAATCGGGCAGGCTCTCATCTATGGCGGCAGTATCTTCTTCCAGGTCTACACCCAAGGAGGCTGCCCATGCTGGTTGTTGTGGGGCTTCACCGGGCGTCCAGATCATTTTTTCGATGACTACAGCCGAGTCGGGCACCATCTCCGCGACAGGAGCGTTTGGAGAGAGATGAGCAAGATAGGGGTTGAGCGCCTGGGCGCGTCGCTGGAAGGTTTTCGCTTCAATCGCGCGCTCGCTGTTAGCTAATACTTCTCCCAATATATAATTGGCTTCC
>Ga0209342_10007122_pt1 | contig 11258 bp, 11 predicted proteins | sample RifCSP16_2_FD_184023 | JGI IMG/M metagenome (GOLD analysis project Ga0209342, IMG submission 184023) | Soil microbial communities from Rifle, Colorado - Rifle CSP2_sed 16_2 (SPAdes) (version 2) | ecosystem: Environmental > Terrestrial > Deep subsurface > Rock core/Sediment | place: Rifle... | reverse complement strand
GAGCCCCCCGATCGCCAGGCACTCGGGAAAGGTACTTGGCTAGCGTACCACGGCCCCGCGACGGGGCAAGCCGGCGGCGCGCGACGGCATCTCCACACGCTGGACCGGAGCCACGATGTCGATCTCGGAGGCGCCCAGCGCATCCCGTCCGGCGACGAGATCCTGGTGCAGCGTGCGCACGTCCCCTAGCAGCACGAGCTTGCGCGGAGCGGCCGGCAGGAGCTCCTGGATGAAGAGCGCCCCTACCGCGAGCTCGACGTCCGGCGAGGTGGGAGGGAGCGCACCCGCCCAGGAATCGCTGCCCGCCTTGTACATCGCGCGGCAGAGCCGCCCCGCCGCCGCACAGAACTCCGCGGCGTCGCAGGCCGGCTCGGGCAGGCCGAAGCAGAAGATGCGAGGCACGGCGACGCGCCCGCCTGACGGCAAGAGCAGCGCCTCGCCCGAGTCGGGCCCGTAGCTCCCCTCCCGGATGGCGCGCGAGATGAGGCCGCACAGCCGCCAGTCGGCGAAGCCGGCCAGACCTTGCAGCGGGCGCTCGGGCCCGACGAAGATCGCGAGCGCATCGACCGTCAGTGCGTCGATGGCGGGCAGGCCCAGGTCGGCCATCTCGATGCGCGTCGCGCTCACGAGGCGCCTCGATCCTCCCCCCGCCTGGCCGGTGGCAGCCCGCTCGCGATCTTGTCCAGGACCCCGTTGATGAAGGCGCCCGAGCTCTCGCTCCCGTACTTCTTCCCGAGCTCGATCGCCTCGTTGATGACCACCTTCATCGGCACGTCGGGGCGGTGCAGGAGCTCGTGCACTGCCAGGCGCAGGACATTGCGATCGACCCGGGCCATGCGGTCGAGGCGCCAGTGCTCCGACACGCCCTCGATGACGTCGTCGATCTCGCGCCGGTGCGTCGCCACGCCGCGCACGAGCGCCTCCGCCAGGTCCATCACCTCGCGCTCCACCGGTTCGAAGCTCCGCCAGAACCGGGCGAGGGCCTCCTCCAGGTCCGTCGCGGCGACGTCAATCTGGTAGAGCGCCTGCACCGCGCGCTCGCGAGCCTTGGTGCGCTTGCCGTGGGCCATTCTGGGATCAGACTCGTGCCATTGGTTCCAAGAGAACGAAAGGCGAGACTACTCCGATCGCGAGGTCGTTCGCCCTGCCCCCGCCGCGGCCTTGAAGACGTTGGCCTGCTCGATGGCGGCGAGCGCGGCCTCGGCGCCCTTGTTGCCGGCCTTCACGCCCGCCCTCTCCAGCGCCTGCTCCATCGTGTCACAGGTCAGGACCCCCATGGCGATGGCGCAGGAGGCCTCGAGCCCGACGTGGGCCACCCCCTTCGTCACCTCGGCCGCCACGTACTCGAAGTGCGGCGTGCCACCTCGGATGACCGCGCCCAGCGCGACCACGCCGTCATAGCGCCCGCTCGCCGCGACCCGCTTCAGGATGGCCGGGAGCTCGAAGGTCCCCGGGCAGCGGTAGACGTCGATCTGCGCCTCGTCGGCCCCGTGCCGCCTGAGCGTGTCCAGCGCGCCGGTCAGGAGCTGCTCGGTGACGAGCGAGTTGAAGCGCGACACGACCACCGCGAAGCGGAGGCCGGTCGCGACCAGCGAGCCCTCGTAGACGTTCATCGCCTCTTCCCTTTCGCCCGGGCGCCCCCGGCGGGCTTCTTGGCGCGCGCGGTCGACGCCGCCGGCGGCTGCACCAGCGTGAGCAGGTGGCCGAGCTTGTCGCGCTTGGTGGTGAGGTAGGCGCGGTTGCGCCGCGTCGGGGTGACCTCGATCGGCACCCGCTCCGCCACCGACAGCCCGTACCCCTCGAGCCCGACGATCTTCTTCGGGTTGTTGGTGAGGAGCCGCATCCTGCGGACCCCGAGGTCGCGCAGGATCTGGGCGCCGATGCCGTAGTCGCGCAGGTCGGGCTTGAACCCGAGCTTCACGTTCGCCTCGGCCGTGTCGAACCCCTGGTCCTGGAGGTTGTAGGCCTTGAGCTTGTTCACGAGCCCGATGCCGCGCCCCTCCTGGTCGAGGTAGACGAGGACCCCCTTGCCCGCGCGATCGATCTGGCGCAGGGCGGCCTGAAGCTGCGGGCCGCAGTCGCAGCGCTCGGACGCGAAGACGTCGCCTGTTAGGCACTTCGAGTGAACCCTGACCATCACCGCCTCGTCCTCGCTCCACTTCCCGCGGACCAGGGCCACGTGCTGGTACTTGTCCACGTCGTTCTCGTAGGCGACCGCCGTGAACTCTCCGTAGATGGTGGGGAGCGGCGCCTGGGCCGCGCGGCGCACCAGGGTGTCCTTCATCATCCGGTAGGCGATGAGGTCGGCCACCGAGACCACGAGCATCCCGAACTGCCGCGCCAGCTTCTCCAGCTCCGGCAGCCGCGACATGGTCCCGTCGTCGTTCATGACCTCGCAGATGACCGCCGCCGGCTTCATGCCGGCGAGCCGAGCCAGGTCCACCGACCCCTCCGTCTGCCCGGCGCGCACCAGGACGCCGCCGGGGCGGGCGCGCAGCGGGAAGACGTGCCCGGGGCGCGCCAGGTCCTCGGGGCGCGCGTCGTCCTTGATGGCCGTGAGCACCGTGTGCGCCCGGTCCTTGGCGCTGATGCCGGTGCTGACCCCCTTCGCCGCCTCGATGCTCACCGTGAAGGCGGTGCCGAAGGTGGAGCTGTTCTGGGCTTCGTCCACCATGAGCGGGAGCCGGAGCTGGCGCACCCGCTCCTCGGCCAGCGCGAGGCAGACGAGGCCCCGCCCGTGCTTGGCCATGAAGTTGATGGACTCGGGCGTCACCTTCTCCGCGGCGACGCAGAGGTCGCCCTCGTTCTCCCGGTCCTCGTCATCGATGAGGATGACCATCTTGCCGCGCCGGAAGTGCTCCATGGCGGCCTCGATGCGCTCTACCGCGTGCTGCGCGTGCTGGATCATGCCTCTCCACCATAGCCCCACTGGGCCAGTTTCCCCGGATCGACGCCGCTGACCGCCCCCATCTCGAGGAGCCGAGCCACGTGGCGCGCGACGACGTCCGCCTCGAGGTTCACCCGCGTCCCGGGCGTGGCGCTCCCCAGCGTCGTCCGGGCGAGCGTCTCCGGGATCACCGCCACCTCGAACCTGTCGCGGTGCGCCCGCGCCACCGTGAGCGAGATCCCGTCCACGGCGATCGAGCCCTTCTCCGCCACCAGCGCCGCGATGGCCGCGGGCAGGGAGATTGTGAGCCGAGCGCCCTGGCCTTCCGAGACGCGCTGCAGGATCTCCCCCACCGTGTCCACGTGGCCCGCCACGATGTGGCCACCGAGCCGGTCTCCGACCGCCAGCGCGCGCTCCAGGTTCACCTTCGTACCCGGGCGCCAGCTCCCCACCGTCGTGCGGGAGAGCGTCTCGGGGACCGCGTCGAAGGCGGCGACGCCGCCACCGCGCTCGACCACGGTGAGGCACGCCCCGGAGCAGGCGACGCTCTCGCCGAGGACGAGCGCGCCCACCTCGAGGGAGGCGGGGCGAATGACGAGGCGAGCGCCACCCTGGCGAGGGGCGAGGCGCTCGACCGTCCCCACGTCGGCGATCAGACCGGTGAACATGAGTGGACGCGAATCCTAGTCCCACTCCAGGGTTCCGCCAAGGAGCCCGGGGTGTTGAGCCCCGAGTTCATGTCTCCCCCTCCCACTGGCCACCTGCCCCCTGAGCTCCTCGCCGTCCCCTTCGGCCTCCCCCTCGATCTGGCGGCCCCCCGACAACGCACAGCCACTGGGCCGTGTCGCCTCGAGTGAGTGCTCCTCGAGCGGCCGCACTCGGTCGTTCCGAACTCACCGCGACCGGCTCCGCCGCAGCCCTGACGGCCACACCGGCGCGCCGCTCACCATGAGGTCGTCGCCCACCCGCCGGACCTCGACGTCTTCCAGCGGGAGCGCGCCCGCCATGAGCCGCGGGCCCTCTCCGGCGAGCCACGCCTTGCCGCCTCCCAGGATCTTTGGCGCGAGGAAGACGACGACCCGGTCGACGAGCCCCGCCGCGAGGAAGCTCTGGTGGACCTCGGCGCCACCTTCGACGAGGAGGTGGGCGATCCCGCGCTCCGCCAGCTTGCTGAGGAGATCACCGAGATCGACGCGCCCCCCGGCGGACCTGCAGCTGATGGTCTCCACCCCCGGGCCGAACCGGCCCGGACACCTCGCGGTCGTCGCCACCAGCGTGGGCGCCGCGGAGCGCGGGTGGAAGAGCCGCAAGGAGCGAGGCAGCGTGAGGCGCGCGTCGAGGACGACGCGCACCGGATCCCGCCCCTCTCCGCGCGGCAGGCGCGTCGTGAGCAGCGGATCGTCGGCGCGCGCGGTGCCGGCGCCGACCAGCACCGCGTCGGCGCGGTCGCGCATGCGATGCACCTCCTCGCGCGCCGCGGGCCCCGTCACCCAGCGGCTGTCCCCGCCGCCGGTCGCGATCTTGCCGTCGAGCGTCACCGCCGCCTTGAGCGTGACGAAGGGGCGGCCGCTGGTGATGAAGCGGAACCAGTGGGCGTTGAGCGCGTCGCACTCCTCGCGGAGCACGTCCGTCACCACCTCGACGCCCGCCCGGCGCAGGCGCGCCAGCCCGCGCCCGTTCACGACCGGGTTGGGGTCTCGCGAGCCCACGACGATGCGGCGCACGCCCGTCTGCAGCACGGCAAGGCTGCAGGGCGGCGTCTTGCCCCAGTGATTGCAGGGCTCGAGCGTGACGTAGAGGTCGGCGCCGCGGGCCCGCCCGCCGGCGGCGCGGAGAGCGACCACCTCGGCGTGCGGCCCGCCGGCGCGCTCGTGGTGGCCGCGCGCGATGACCCGACCGTTCTTCACCAGCACGGCGCCGACCGCAGGGTTGGGGCTGGTGCGGCCGATCCCCTTCTCGGCCTCCCGGAGCGCCAGCCGCATGAAGGACTCGTCCTCGGACGGTGCCGCGCCGACGTCGCAGGTCGCGGCCCGCGGCCGCCGGGCGAGGAGGCGCCTCATGACGTCCGGCGTCCGCTCGTCCGCTTCACCGTGCGCGCAGCTTCCGCGCCGGCGTCCACCTCGGTTCGTGCGGTGCCGCCGCCCGGAGCGGCCGCCGAGCGGGCCGCCAGCTCGGCGACCTCGCTCATGAACTCCCCGACGTCGCGGAACTCCCGGTAGACCGAGGCGAAGCGCACGTACGCCACCTCGTCGAGCTCCTTCAGCCTCTCCACCACCGCCTCTCCCACGATGTTGCTCGGCACCTCTCGCTCTCCGCTCTCCTGCACCGCGCGCTCCACCGCGGCCACGAGGGCGTCGATCTGCTCCCGCGAGACCGGCCGCTTCTGGCACGCGCGCTGGAGGCCCTCCACGATCTTGCGGCGATCGAAGGGCTCCCGCCGCCCGTCCTTCTTCACCACGTGCGGCAGCGCCTCCTCGACCCGCTCGTACGTGGTGTAGCGCCGCCCACAGGAGAGGCACTCGCGCCGCCGGCGCGTGGCCTGGCCGTCCTGCGCCTCGCGCGAGTCGACGACCCGGTCCTCGAGATGCCCGCAGGCGGGACAGCGCATCGTGGCCGAAGGTTAGAACATCCCCCCGTAGAGCGGGAAGTGGTCGCACAGATCCTTCACCTCACCGCGCACCTTCGCCAGCGCCTTCTCGTCTTCGGGCGCGTCGAGCACGCGCCCGATGAGGCTCGCGACGATCGCCATCTCGCCGACCCCCATCCCGCGCGTCGTGAGCGCCGGCGTCCCGACGCGGATGCCGGAGGTGGTCATCGGCTTCTCCGGATCCCAGGGGATCATGTTCTTGTTGACGGTGATGCCCGCCCTGCCGAGCGCGCCCTCCGCGATCTTGCCGGTGAGCTTCTTGGGGCGGAGGTCCACCAGCATGAGGTGGTTGTCGGTCCCGCCCGACACGAGCCGCAGCCCGGCGCGCACGAGGCCGATGGCCAGGGCCTGGGCGTTCTCCACGATGCAGCGCTGGTAGTCCTTGAACTCGGGGCGGAGCGCCTCTCCAAACGACACGGCCTTGGCGGCGATCACGTGCTCGAGCGGGCCACCCTGGATGCCTGGGAAGATCTGCGAATTGAGCGTCTTCGCGTGCACCTCTCGAGTGAGGATGAGCCCGCCGCGCGGGCCGCGCAGCGTCTTGTGCGTGGTGGAGGTGACGATGTCGGAGTAGGGCACGGGGCTCGGGTGCAGCCCCGCCGCGACCAGCCCGGCGATGTGCGCCATGTCCACCACCACGGCGGCGCCGACGTCCTTCGCGATCTCGGCGAACCGGTCGAAGTGCAGGGTGCGTGGATAGGCGCTCGCCCCCACCACCACGATCTTCGGCTTGTGCTCCCTCGCCAGGCGCGCCACCTCGTCGTAGTCGACCGTCTCGTCAGCCTGGCGCAGGCCGTAGGGGACGATCTTGAAGAGCTTCCCGGAGAAGTTCACCGGGGAGCCGTGCGTGAGGTGGCCGCCGAAGTTGAGGCTCATGGCGAGCAGGACGTCGCCTGGCGCAGCGAGGGCGAAGTAGGCCGCCATGTTGGCCTGCGACCCGGAGTGCGGCTGGACGTTCGCGTGGTCGGCGCCGAAGAGCTGCTTCGCGCGATCGATGGCGAGCTGCTCCACCCGGTCCACCACCTCGCAGCCGCCGTAGTACCGCTTGCCGGGATAGCCCTCGGCGTACTTGTTGGTGAGCGTGGAGCCCAGGGCTTCCAGCACGGCCGGGGAGACGAAGTTCTCGCTGGCGATGAGCTCGAGCCCCTCCGCCTGGCGGCGGGTCTCCTCGCGGATGAGGCGGTGGACCTCGGGATCGCTGTCGGCGAGGCGCTGGGTGGGCATCATGGTCGAGCTCCTGAAGAGGGCGCGAGGAGGTCCGCGGGAGGCGTAGATACCGCGCTAGCGGTCGTTTTTCCAGGGCCCGCTGCGACGTCGATCATGACTCCAGCGTCTCAGTCCAGCCCAGCTTGCTCTGCCTCGATCTGCGGGGCGGGTTTCCCGTCTACCTCGACGAGGTGGCCGGGCTCAGCCTGGTCCACGAACGAGAGCCGCAGCTGCTTCCCGAGCGCGATGCACACGCGACGAAGTGTATTCCAGCCAGGCGCGGCGGTCCCGGCGCCCTTCTCGATCCGGGCGATCATCGGCTGACTCACGCCCACCAGCTTGGCCAGCTGGACCTGGGTCATGCCCGCCTGGCGCCGCATCCCGCGCACCGCGAGCGCGATCTCGTGGACGATCTGCCGCTGCTCGTAGTGGTAGCGGAACTCGGGATCTTTCATCGCCTTCGCCATGACCTCGGAGTGAGGCACGCCCACCACCTTCGGGGTCTTCTCGGTCTTCCTTGCCATCGCCCATCACCTCCCCAGGACCAACTTCATTCAGTCCGCAGCAATTTCTCCGGAGAGACGCCAGCGCCTTCATCCCGTGCTCAGCCACCGCCTCGATGTCCGAGAGGACCGCCGCCTGGAACCGCGCTGGCAGAGGCAGAGCCAGGACCGCGTCCTCCCCAGGGCTCGAGCGTTGGCCCTCGAGCCGGAAGTACCGGATCGCGAACCTCACGAGCTCGAATATAACCGCCACGTTATATGCCGTCAAGGGACGCCCGACGCCATGGGGCGTGCTTCGCACCCCTGCAATCGCCTCAGCTCGGCCTGTCGCGGTCCTTCCCGCCAGCGCCTGCCAGCGTCGGTCACGCCCCCCCAGGTCCGTCCCTCGGGATACGATGCCCGGCCATGGCCGACCTCTCCCCGAAGAAGCGCCGCGCAGCCCTGGAGGCCTTGAGCCGGGACCGGCTGGCCGGCGTCACCGGAGCGTTCAACCTGGCCGTGGAGGATCGTCGCTCGGTGGCGGCGCACGTCGACGCCATCGTCCGCTCTCGGTCGGTCGACTTCGGCGAGGTGCTCCGGCAGCTCCAGCGCGACGAGCTGAAGGCGATCTGCGACGCGCTCGGGCTCGACACCTCGGGCAGGGAGAAGGACGCCATCGTCGAGCGCATCCTGGGCGGCGGCAACGGCGCCAGCGAGGACGGCAACGTGAGGGACGACAAGGACGGCGAGGAGGCCGGCACGAACTTCGCCCTCTCCTCGCCCGAGCCGAAGCAGAAGAAGACGCGCGCGCCCGCTACCGCGCGCTCGACGGGCAGCGAGCCCACGGCCGACTACCGCCACGACGCCAAGCGGAAGAACAACCCGCCCGCCGGGCTCATCGACCTCGACAAGCCGCCGCCGCAGCCGACCAGGAAGTACGAGTAGGACCCCCACCTCGACCCGCAGCTCCAGTGGTCGGGAAAGAAGGAGCACGCGTCATTCGAGGTGGACACGGTGTCGCTGCACATCCACGAGCGCATCTCGGCGCAGGCCATCATGCGCGCGGTGAAGCGCGAGGACGCGCAGCGGAGCCTCTTCGGCGAGGACGAACTTCCCGAGTCGAAGGCCATCGACTTCTACGCGCACGACGTGGGCTGGTCGAACCGGCTCGTCCTCGGTGACTCGCTCCTCGTGATGAACTCGCTGCTGGAGCGCGAGCAGATGGCCGGGAAGGTCCAGTGCATCTACGTGGACCCGCCGTATGGCGTGAAGTTCAACTCGAACTTCCAGCCGCTCATCTCGCGGCGCGACGTGAAGGATGGCGACGACGCCAGTCTCACCCGCGAGCCGGAGCAGATTCAGGCGTACCGGGACACCTGGACGCTGGGCGTCCACAGCTATCTGACGTACCTGCGCGACCGCCTCTTGCTTGCCCGCGAGTTGCTGGCCGAGAGCGGCAGCGTCTTCGTGCAGATTTCGGACGAGAACGTCCACCACGTTCGAGAGTTGATGGATGAAGTGTTCGGTACCGGAAATGCTTGTGCGCTCATCGCGTTCAGGAAGACGGGGTCGCAAACCAGTCGGCTCTTGGCTGCGACAGCCGACTACCTGATTTGGTACTCGCGCTCGTCCGAGTTCGTGAAGTACCGGCCCTTGTATCTTGCAAAGTCACTCGGAGGCGCCGGCGCGGAGCAGTACGACTGGGTCGAGTTGCCGTCAGGCGAGCGCCGACGCATGACGCCCGATGAGCGGGCGGACTGCCGGCTGCTGCCGAGAGGCAACCGCGTTTTCCGCCCATCGCCCATGACATCACCTCGGCCACCAGGCGACTTTCCGGTCCAGCTTGACGGGAAGACCTTCCGGCCCGGCGGTGGCCAGTACTGGAAGACGAACCCGCAGGGCATGGGGCGTCTTGCTGAGGCACGACGGTTGATGGCTATTGGCAACACGCTCTGCTACGTGAGGTACCTCGACGACTTCCCGGCGTACCCACTCGACGCGAACTGGGATGACACGGCCAGCAGCGGGTTCAGCGACCCACGCCTGTACGTGGTCCAGACGAACACCCGTGTCGTGTCGAGGTGCATCCTGATGACCACTGACCCCGGTGACCTCGTACTCGACCCGACGTGTGGGTCGGGAACGACGGCGCTGGTCGCCGAGCACTACGGCAGGCGCTGGGTCACATGTGACACCTCTCGCGTCGCACTTGCCCTGGCGAGGCAGCGGCTCCTCACCGCGCGCTATCCGTACTTCCGCTTGCGCTCGGAGAGGGTAAAGGACGGCTTCATCTACAAGACCGTCCCCCATGTCATGCTGAAGTCCATCGCGCAGAACCCGAAGCTCGACGCCTGCAAGTCGCAGGAGGAACGCGAGCGCCTCATCCGGCAGAGCGTCGACCAGGAGGTCCTGTACGACCAGCCCGAGGAGGACAAGGGCAAGGTCCGCGTCTCCGGCCCCTTCACGGTCGAGGCCATCCCCGTCGCGTCGATGGAGGACGCGAGTGAATCCCCCATCCCGCAGCTCGAACCCGAAGCGCGCGACGACGACCTCGCTCGTCCGGGACGAGGTGTGGCCGAGTCCGGTGCCGGGTACGCGGCGGGTACGGACTACACCGCGTACATGATCGACCTCTTGAAGAAATCGGGCGGCGTCCACTTCAAGAACGGCAAGGACCTGCCGCTCACCACCCTGCGGCCGGTGAAGACCGCGCACGAATGGCTCCACGCCGAGAGCGAGACCGGGTTCGAGGGCGAGGACCCGCGCAGAGTGGCGGTCTCGTTCGGCCCGCGCCACGCCCCGGTCACACCGAAGCAGGTGCTCGACGGCATCCAGCAGACGCGAGGCTACGACGTCGTGCTCTTCGTCGGGTTCGCCTGCGACCCGGAGGCACTCCGCATCATCGAGGGCGGCGCGTCGAACCGCATCTTGCAGTTCGTCCACGCCGCGCCCGACATCCTCGTCGCGCGGGACCTCCTGAAGACCAGCAAGACGACGAAGCTCTTCACCGTGTTCGGCCTGCCGGACGTGAAGGTGAAGAAGGCGAACGGCGAGGCGACGGTCACGCTGACCGGGGTGGACATCTACGACCCGACGACCGGCGAGACTGTTCACGATGACGGCGAGAACGTCGCCGCCTGGTTCCTCGACCACGACTACGACGGGCGCACGTTCTGCGTGTGCCAGGCGTTCTTCCCGGGCGGGAAGCGGAAGAACCCGTGGGAGAAGCTCCAGAAGGCGCTGAAGGGGTCCATCGACGAAGACAAGTTCGAGTCGCTGCGCGGCACCACCTCCATCCCGTTCAAGCCCGGCAAGAAGGTTGCGGTGAAGGTCATCGACGACCGCGGGAACGAGGTCGTGAAGGTCGTCAACGTCTAGCCGGGGGCGACCATGAAGAACGCCGTCGAGAACCCCATCATCAGCAGCCCCTTCGAGGAGCCCCGGCGCCACTACGACTTCACGGGCGCCGAGCCCTGCATCGTCGAGGGCCGCCGCGCGGCCGGGTACTACGGCGTGCCAAACACCCGCGACGTGCGCGGCGCGCTGGCCGCCAACCCGTTCATCCCCCTCCAGCGCGTGAACGACATCCGGGCCAGGGTGAAGGCGTGGCGCGAACGCCGATGGCAGGGCGTGACCCCCGTCACGCGCGACCTCCTGGAGCACTGGTACCGCCCGGACCGGCGCCCGCTCTTCTTCGCGCAGCGCGAGGCCGCCGAGACCATCATCTGGCTGACCGAGGCGAGCGCCGCCGATCGGCAAGGCATCGAAGTACCAGGCGACTCGCCCGTGGACAAGGAGTCCATCGACAAGGGCTACAAGGCGCTCCGCCGGTACTGCACGAAGATGGCGACCGGCTCCGGCAAGACCACGGTGATGGCGATGGTCGCGGCCTGGAGCATCCTCAACAAGCTCGCGAACAAGCGAGACGCCCGCTTCACCGACGCCGTGCTGGTCGTGTGCCCGAACCTCACCGTCAAGGAGCGCCTCCAGGTGCTCCGGCCGAACGTGCCGGGGCACTACTACGAGAAGTTCGACA
>Ga0209342_10007121_pt1 | contig 11258 bp, 11 predicted proteins | sample RifCSP16_2_FD_184023 | JGI IMG/M metagenome (GOLD analysis project Ga0209342, IMG submission 184023) | Soil microbial communities from Rifle, Colorado - Rifle CSP2_sed 16_2 (SPAdes) (version 2) | ecosystem: Environmental > Terrestrial > Deep subsurface > Rock core/Sediment | place: Rifle... | reverse complement strand
CTGAGCGTGGTTTCAAAGGCAAAACTTTCTTTCCTGCGCGTGTGCTCGTGAATCTGTTCCAGCATAAGCCGACCCGCCTTGAACGCTGCGACCTCCGGTGCAAAAGGACTCAGTCCTGCAGCAATCAAGTCTGCATTCACAAAATTAGGGCAATCTGCCTCATTCGGCAGAAACTCCTGGGCAAATGTGGTCTTTCCTGCTCCATTCGGTCCGGCTATGATAATAATCTTTTTTTTCTTCATGATCAGTGTTCGCAGTTCGGAGAAATAACTGTCTCCCGATAAAGCGAGGATACTATACTTGAGCGAAAGGGGCAAGAAAAAAGAGTTCAAAGAAAAGCGTGGGCGCGGCGACGTTCCCGGCCTTCCTGATTCCCCTGCTTGTACGTTAGCGTGGTAAAATTAGTATGAAGACATTTGAAGGAGGTGATCCTTATGACCAATGTATTACAGGGGAAAGTCGCTCTCGTGACCGGGGCAAGCCGGGGCATAGGACGGGCGATCGCTCTTGCACTCGCTGAGGCCGGGGCTGATGTAGCGGTGAACTACGTCTCTCATGAGCATGAAGCCCTGGACGTGAGCAAAACCATAGAGGGTTTCGACCGCCGGTCTGTCGCTGTACAGGCTGACGAGTCGCAGGCTGCTGAAGTCATGCGGAGCGTAAAAACCATAGAACAGGATCTGGGTGAGATCGACATCCTGGTGAACAACGCAGGGATCGCGCGGTCCACTACGATAGATACGATCACGGAACAGGATTGGGAGGAAGTTCTCACAACGAATCTCACGGCGTCTTTTCTGGTCGCCCAGGCTGTGCTTCCCTCCATGCGGCGGAAGAAATGGGGACGCATCATCAACATCTCTTCGACTGCCGCGATAGCTTCACTATGAAACATGAGTGAGTCACAAGGGTCCTTTACCACGACCTCGATCACCTCGCCGGCCTCTGGTCGCGGGAGGAGGCTGCGTCATTCGACAAGACCCTCAAGTCCCAGCGGAAGGTGGACGCGGCGCTATGGAAAAGAACAAAGTAATGCTTGATGCCTCGGCGTACTCCGCGTACCTGCGGGACAATGAGGACGTTAAGCGTGCCGTCCAGACTGAAAAATTACTTATGCCGCTTCTTCTCCACCCCCCCCCCCCACCCCCCCCCCCCCCCCCAAATATCCCCTCTGCAACTAACAGAGAACAAAAACTATGATATAATGCCTATATGCACTATATGTAGGTGCATAAAGGAGGCGCACGATGGGAGACAAGGGCGGCAAGAAGAACAAAGATAAGAGCCAGAAGCAGAAAACCATGAAGCATGCGCATGAAATGCAGCAGAAGAAGGACCATCAGGTGAAGAGCACGTTTGAAATAAAAGGCAGGATTTAAAAACATCTCAGAGTCAGGTCAATAATATTAGACTTATCCTTCCTCCGGCTGTTTTGCTGGTTTAGCCTCGAGCAAGGGGACCTATGGGGTAAAACTTAAAGATTGAGTTGCTGACAGATAACATTCAGAAATAGCCGGTAGATTTTACAATCAAAATTGTTACCTGTTTCTTATCTTCCTGATTATCTTATCGCAAAAAAGCCCGTTCCGGACATGCCGGAACGGGCTTTTAAATTTTGAATGCTGAATTTTCTTTAGAACAGCCCTGAGACCGAACCGGTGTCCACATCCACGCGGCGGAATGCGGGGTTGGAACTCGTTCCGGGCATGAGGCTGATCGTTCCCGCGCTTCTTTCTGTGCCTATGCTATACTTTAATCAGAACAAGGGGGAGGCCATGCGAACACTTATCACGCTGATGCTCGTGCTGCTCGTTCTTTCGTCAGTTGCCTGTCGCCCAAAACAGGAAGGGGCCGTCGAGGGGACGCCCGTTCCGGCGGATGCGTCAACGCCCGCATCGGGCAAGGCGGTCCTGGCAGGCAAGATCATACCCCCGCGCCCGAACAGCGAGGTCAAGCTCATCTATGAGGGGAAAGAACGGGCAGCCGTGCGCACCGACCGTGAGGGCAAGTACGAATTCACGGAACTGCCCCCGGGCACATACGAAGTGCGGGCAACAGCGCCGGGACACGCCGACGATATTGCCCCGGTCGTCATCCCGGAGAATCAAACGGTGCGTCAGATTGCTGTTCTTTTTCCCATCGTTGACGTTGACGGCGTGGACTGGGCCGCCGGGAAGATCCGCGCCACCGGCGTCGGATTGCCGCCGCAGAACGCCTCGAACGCCGGCGCGGCCCGGGCAATGGCGCAGCGCGCAGCACTTGCCGATGCGCAGAGAAACCTGCTCCGGACCGTCGAACAGATAAGGATCGACGGTGAACGCAACGTCGGGACCATTATGCGCAACAGGAACGTCGCGAAAAGGATCCGGGGTTTCCTCAAGGGCTACACGGTCGCGAGCGAGCGGGAACTGGAGGGCGGCAGGATCGAGATCATGCTGGAACTGCCGCTTACGGGTCCCGCGGGGCTGTCACGCTATATTGCCGAACAGTCCTGATACCCTGTGGCGAGGCGGCCGCAGACCGGCGTCAACCTTACCATTGCCGCAGTTTCATTCGGTTTCGGTGTCGGTTCCCTTCGACAAGCTCAGGACGGGCTTCACTCCACCAGTCACCCATCAGGATTAAGGGGTTTGGAGCGCTTCCGGGCGCTTGTGACGGATCTTGGCGAAGGCAATAAGTCACCCTGAAATTAATACAGTTGCATTTAATCTCGTAACTACCCGGCCATTCGTCTTAATTCTTACCCTTCTGCAAGGGTGGTGTATCAGGCGCATTTCCCGATGAACACCGCCTTTTTTATTGACTTTCGTGGATCATGCTGCAATAATAGAGTCATAGTGAAGCACGAGTGAGTCACAGGGAGGCGGTATCGTGAAGCAGATTACCATTCGCAGCATTCCTGACGAGGTGAAAAAGACGGTACGGAAAGAGGCCGTTCAGAAGGGCGTGAGCCTGAACAAGGCGATCATATCGCTCCTCGAACGCGCCGTGGGAACGAAGGCTCCGGAAAAAAAGAAACGAGTCCTCTACGACGATCTGGACCACCTTGCCGGTCTCTGGTCTCGGGAGGAAGCCGCCGAATTCGACAAGACCCTGAAGGCCCAACGGAAAGTGGACGCGGAGCTATGGAAAAAATCAAAGTAATGCTTGATACTTCGGCGTACTCCGCGTACCTGCGGGGCAATGAGGACGTTAAGCGTGCCGTCCAGTCGGCGGACGAGATCTACGTGAACCCGGTGGTGGTGGGCGAGCTGTACGCCGGGTTTGCCCACGGCGGCAAGGAAAAGAAGAACCGGGAAATACTCAGGGAGTTCCTCGCATCGCCTCGCGTGCAGGTTGCGGTCATTGATGAAGAAACATCGGAACGGTACGCGGCGATCATCGTCTATCTTTGGGTGAAGGGAACGCCCATACCGACAAACGACCTGTGGATCGCAGCCACGGCAATGCAATACGGTCTCAAACTGGTTACCACGGACGGCCACTATCGGCAAGTACCTCAGATCATTGTCGAGTGCTGCACTGTTTGAACGGCTTTCAGAAACAGATGAAAAAAGCCCGTACCGGACATTCCGGAACGGGCTTTTGAATTTTGGATCTTGAATTTTCTTTAGAACAGCCCGGAGACCGAGCCGGTGTTCACGTCCACGTCCACGCGACGGAATGCCGGGTTGGAGCTCGTTCCCGGCATGAGGCTGATCGTTCCCGCGCACGGGCACAGGAACTTGGCCCCCGAGTAGATCAACACGTCCCTGATCGGCAGGGTCCAGCCCTTGGGCACTCCCTTGAGGGTCGGATCGTGCGAGAGGCTCAGATGCGTCTTGACCATCATGGTTGCGTAGTCCGCGTACTGGGGATCGCTTTCCAGCATCTTGGCTTTGGTCTCGGCTTCGGGCGACCAGGAAACGCCGTCCGCGCCGTACACTTCCTTGGCAATTTTTGCCACGCGGTCGCGCAGCTTCATCTCGAGCGGATAGAGGAACTTAAAATCGTTCTTCTCGTTGCAGGCGTCAATGACCGCATCGGCCAGCTCCAGCGCGCCCTCGCCGCCTTTGAGCCAGTGCTGGGATTCCGCGCAGCGGGCGCCGGCCGCTTCGGCCGCCTTCTTGACCGCGGCCACTTCGGCGTTCGTATCCGTGTAAAAACGGTTGACGCAGACGACCGGGTTGATGCCGGATTTGCGGATGACGTTGATCATGTGGACCATGTTGGCGCAGCCCTTTTCGACCAGGCCCACGTTCTCCTTGGTGTACTCTTCGGGCAGGGCCTTGCCGGGCACCACCTTGGGGCCGCCGCCGTGCATCTTCAGGGCGCGGACCGTGGTGGTGAGCACGGAAACATGGGGTTTCAGGCCGCTGAAGCGGGACTTGACGTTCCAGAATTTCTCAAAGCCGATGTCCGCGGCAAAACCGGACTCGGTCACGTGGTAGTCGAACAGCTTCAGGCCGACCCGGTCGGCGATGATGGATGACTGGCCCACGGCGATATTGGCGAAAGGACCGGCGTGCACCAGGCAGGGATTGTATTCCGCCGTGCACATGAGGGTGGGATTAATGGTATTGCGCATGAAGGCTGCCATGGCATTGCCGACCTCCAGATCGCCCGTGGTGACCGGCTTGCCGCTTTTGTCGAAGGCAACGGTGATGTTGTTCAGGCGCTTTTTCAGGTCAGCGAGGTCGTTGGCTATGGACAGGATGGCCATGCACTCGGACCCGACCGCGATGCCGAACTTGGACTGCATCATGAAACCGTCCGTCCGTCCGCCGATGCCGATGATGATGTTGCGGAGGCTCTGGGCGCAGAAGTCGATGATCCACCCCATCTCCACGCGGGTGGGGTCTATGTCGAGACGCCTCATCTTCGTAAGCCGCTCCAGCTGCTCGTCGTTGTAGTTTCGCTCGTGCTGCATGCGGGAGGTCATCGCCACCATGGCCAGGTTGTGGGCGTTCATGATGTCGTTGATGTCGCCGGTGAGGCCCAGGGAAAACTCGGTCATGGGGATCAGCAGGGAGTTGCCGCCGCCGGCCGCAGTGCCCTTCACGTTCATGGTGGGACCGCCCGAAGGCTGACGCAACGCTCCGCCCACATTCACGCCGCGCTTGCCCAGGCCTTCCATCAGGCCGCACGAGGTGGTGCTTTTGCCTTCGCCCAGAGGGGTCGGGGTGACGGCGGTCACCTCGATGTACTTCCCATCGGACTTGTTCTTCAGGCGTTTGATGACCTTGAGAAAGTCGATCTTGGACAGGCGGCCCATGGGCAGCATCTCGTCCTTTTGCAGGCCCAGTTTCTCGCGCCACGCTTCCGGCGTGGGCATGTTCTTTTCCGCTTCTTCGGAAATCTGCCAGTCAGCTAACTTCGTTGCATCATAGGGCATAGCAATTCCTCCTTTTGTTTTCTTTAATGTAATCGGTTTAAGCGGTCCAAACCGTTTTTGCTGTTCAAGCCGTTCATGGGATCACACCTTTTCGATCCGTACCGCGCAGACCTTGAACTCGGGGATCTTGACAACAGGGTCGAGCGCGTCGTTGGTAAGCACGTTCGCAGCGGCCTCCCGGTAATGCATGGGGATGAAGACCGTGCCTGCCGGAACGCGGCCCGTTATCCTGACCTTGATATCCACCTCTCCGCGCCTTGAACGGACCCTGATCAGATCGCTGTTTTGAATCCCCAGTTTCCGCCCGTCAACGGCATTCAATTCCACATACGCTTCGCCCGCATGTTTTTCAATGGATCCAACCCGCCTTGTCATCGATCCTGAATGGTACTGAAACAGGTTTCTCCCCGTGGTCAGCACAAAGGGATATTCCTTGTCGGTGACCTCCGCGGGCGGATTGTAAGGAACCGTCACAAAAGGCACTTTCCCTTTGGGGAATCCATCCTTATAGAGATACTCTGTGCCGGGGTGGTCCTTTGAGGGACAAGGCCAGGGGATGCCGTTGACCGCGATCCGGTCATAGGTTATCCCTGCCATGGCCGGCCAGAGCCTGCCGTACTCCTCGAGCACCTTTCCCGGAGAATCATAGGTCATGGGATATCCCAGGTTTTTCGAGAGCTCCATGATGATGGAAAGATCATCCTTTGCCTCGCCCGGAGGCTCAACTGCTTTTCGTACCCGCTGGACCTTTCTCTCCGTGTTGCTGAACGTGCCGTCCTTCTCATAGGAACACGCTGCAGGCAGCACAACATCGGCGAGTTCCGCTGTTTCCGTCAGAAAGATGTCCTGCACCACAAGAAAGTCGAGACGTTCCAGCGCCTTGACCGTATGCCGCATATTGGGATCAGTGATGATCGGGTTCTCTCCCATGATATACATGGCCTTGAGTTTTCCGTCCGCCGCCGCATTGATCATTTCCGTCGCCGTCAGACCGGGGGCTGGAGGCAGGGCAACGCCCCATGCCTGTTCGAACTTCTGCCTGACCTCCGGAGCATCCACCTTCTGGTAGCCGGGGTATACATTCGGAAGACATGCCGCATCGGACGCGCCCTGCACATTGTTCTGTCCGCGAAGAGGGTTGACCCCGGTGAATTCTCTCCCGATGTTTCCCGTAAGCGTTGCCAGGTTCGCGATCGCGCGCACATTGTCCGTGCCGCAGGTGTGCTGCGTGATCCCCATGGTATAGAAGATGCCCGCCCGGCGAGAGGCGCCATAGAGCCGGGCGGCCTTGATGAGGTCTTCCTTCGGCACCCCGGTGATCCGCTCCACCTTCTCAGGAGTGAAGTCGTGGAGAGACTTCTTCCACGCTTCAAAACCGTCGGTTTTTTCGCGGATGAACTCATCGTTCTGAAGGCCTTCGCTCACGATTACCTGGGCGATCCCGTTCAGCAGGGCGACATCAGCGCCCGGCCTCATGCGCAGAAAGATGTCCGCAAACTTGACCATGGGCACGCTCCGCGGGTCCGCGATGATGATCTTCGCTCCCTTGCGGAAGGCCTTGATCATCCTGTTCGCGATGACGGGATGGGTCTCCTTGGTGTTCGAGCCGATGATGAAGATGACCTCCATGCCCTCGATCTCCCGTATCGAGTTCGTCATGGCCCCGGAACCGAATATGGCGGCCAGCCCGGCCACCGTCGGAGCATGTCAGAGACGGGCGCAGTGGTCGACGTTATTCGTGCCGACACCCGCGCGCATGAACTTCTGGAACAGATAGTTTTCTTCGTTCGTACAGCGCGCGGAGGAAAGTCCGCCGATCGCATCGGCGCCGTGCTCCTCCCTGATCTTCCTGAGCCAGGTCGCGGTGTACTCCAGCGCGGCGACCCATGATGTTTCCTCGAACCGTCCGTCCGACCGTTTGATGAGGGGCCTGGTGAGGCGTTCCGGGCTGTTCACGAACTTGTACCCGAACCTGCCCTTGACACAGAGCCATCCCTCGTTCCAGGTGTTCTGCTTCGAGGTGATCCGGATGATCTCGTTCTCCTTCACCTGGGCCGTAATGTTGCATCCGGTTCCGCAGTAGGGGCAGACCGTGTCGATGTGCTTGATGTCCTGGTAGCGGCCTTTGCGGGACCACTGCTTCCCGGTCAGCGCGCCCGTCGGACATACGGCAACGCACTGTCCGCAGAACTCGCAGTCGAGGTCGTCTTCGTAGGTGGTGCAGATCTTGGACTTGAATCCGCGATATCCATAATCGATCGCTTCAACGCCCTGGATCTCGTCGCAGACCTTGACGCACCTTCCACAGAGGATGCATTTCTCCAGGTCCCGTTCGATGAAGGGATTGCCGTCCCGCTTGGGGTAGATACGCCGTTCGCCGGGATAATCCACCCCGCGCACGTCGTACGCATAGGCAAGCTCCTGCAGGGCGCAGCTGCCCGTTGCTTCGCAGACCATGCAGTCATTGGGATGGTCCGAGATGATCAACTCCAGCACCAGTTTCCGCAGTTCTTCGAGCTGCGGTGTCGAGGTGGTGACCTCCATGCCGTCCAGGACAGGCGTTGTGCACGAGGCAACGGGACGGGGGACCCCCTTGATCTCAACGACGCAGAGGCGGCAGCCGCCGGACGGGCTCAGTTTGGGATGGTTGCAGAGCGTCGGGATAAGGATGCCGTGAAGCCGCGCCGCATCGAGAACGGTTATGTTCCTGGGTACGGTCAGCTCTTTATTGTTTATGGTGATCCGGACCATTCCTAATTCCTCTCCACAGAGTTGAACTTGCAGACTTCGTAACAAGAACCGCACTTGACGCACTTTGCCTGGTCGATCGAGTGGGGCGTTTTTTTTGCGCCCGTAACCGCACCCGCGGGGCAGATCCGCAGACAGGCGCCGCACGCTTTGCACTTCTTCTCGTCGATGGAATAGATCAGCAGCGCCTTGCAGACCTTGGCCGGACACTTCTTGTCCGTTATGTGAGCCTCGTATTCCTCGCGGAAATACTTGATCGTGCTCAGCACGGGATTCGGCGCGGTCTGGCCGAGGCCGCAGAGAGACATGGCCTTGATGCCGGCGGATAGTTTTTCGAGCTTTTCGATGTCGCCTTTTCTGCCGTGGCCCTTGGTGATCCGTTCGAGGGTCTCGAGAAGCCTTTTGGTGCCTACCCTGCAGGGAACGCATTTGCCGCAGGACTCCTCCTGGGTGAACTGGACGAAATACTTCGCCATGTTCACCATGCAATTGTCCTCGTCGAGGACTATCATGCCGCCGGACCCCACGATTGAGCCGACCTTGGCAAGGGACTCGTAATCCACTTTCAGGTCCAGCATGTTCGCCGGGATGCACCCGCCCGAGGGACCGCCGGTCTGGACCGCCTTCAGTGCCTTGCCGCCCTCGATGCCGCCGCCGATGTCCTCGATGATCTCACGCAGCGTGATGCCCATGGGAACCTCGATGAGACCCGGGTTCTTGATCTTCCCGGTGAGGGCGAAGACCTTGGTGCCCTTTGATTTCTCGGTGCCGAAGGAAGCATACCACGCGCATCCGCGCTGGATAATGATGGGAATGTTCGCCAGGGTCTCGACATTATTGATGACCGTCGGCTGCTGCCACAAACCCCGATGCACCGGAAAGGGCGGCTTTGCCCTCGGCATGCCCCGCTGGCCTTCTATGGAAGCGATGAGCGCGGTCTCTTCTCCGCAGACGAAGGCCCCGGCCCCAAGCTTGATCTTGATGTCGAAATCAAAGGGGGTGCCGAATATCCGCTTACCGAGGAAGAGACGGCGCCGGGCCTTGTCGAGGGCGAGTTTCAGGCGTTCAATAGCAAGGGGATATTCGGCCCTGATGTATACGTAGCCCTCGTGCGCGCCGATGGCGTATCCCGCAATGATCATGCCTTCGATGACCGAATGGGGATTGCCCTCGATCACGGCCCGGTCCATGAACGCGCCGGGGTCGCCCTCGTCCGCGTTGCAGATGATGTACTTCCGGTCGCCGCGAGCCTTTCTGCCCAGCTCCCACTTCAGCCCCGTCGGGAACCCGGCGCCTCCCCGCCCGCGAAGGCCAGAATTCTTGATCTCATCGATCACATCATCCGGGAGCCATTCGGTCAGGACGTCGCGCGCGGCCTCATAGCCGCCGACCGAATGGTACGCGTCCGTGTCCTCGGGGTCGATCCTGCCGCAGTCCGCGAGCACGATCTTCTTCTGCTTGCCGTAAAACCGTTCATACGCCTCATCGACAAGCCACTCCCGGACCGGCGCTCCGGAAACCAGGTGCTCGTCCACGATGCGTGGGACCATGTCGGGCTTCACATACTGGTAGACGATCTTGGCCCCGTCCCGGTGCACTTCCACGAGAACATCGCGCGCGCAGAGTCCCAGGCATCCGACCTGGTGGGACGAACAGTGTTCCTTGAGCGTCGCCTTGAGGCCGGATTGCGAAAGTGCGTCCCTGAACGTATCGAGGACCTCCACCGCGTATTGCATCGCCTTGGTTTCCACGGACTCGTCGCTTACAATGTTCCTGGAGGCCTCCTCAAGCTCGGTCAGTGTGGACCCCGGCGGGAGCGGAATGGACAGGGATATGGAGAGGACCCCGAAGTCGTAGGCCCGCGCCGTGACTGTCACCTTCGTTTCAGCGCCGAGAAGGGACCTGTCAAACTCCCCGAGCTCGAAGGAGACCGGCGGATTTGTGAACTCGAGGGCCTTTACCTGCGGCTTTTTCGAGAGCCTTAGCCTCCTTGCGGGCCTCTCCCTCGCCATGGACTCCATTTGAGAGAGGTCTATGTACGAGGCGGCGTCAAAGAGCCTGTAAACTACCACCCTTCCCCTGTTTATCGAAAGCTCGCTCATAGCCAAGAGGTTACCAGAAAAACCGTTGGACGGCAACAGACACCGAGGGGCAGGCAGGCCGGAAAGGGGGTGCGGAGGGCTTTGCTTCTGCGCGGCCAAACACCAAAGGCCGCCGGCAGGAACCCGATATTCACAGACAGAACTGATAGAAAATAATATTAATTATTACAGCTGGTTAAGGCGTTTTGCTAATAAAGTGTCTTTATATCTATCTCTCCCGGTTTTTTTGACCCGAGAGCCTTTTTCCGGCAAGAGGCGTTATTGACTTTTATCATATTTATTTAAAATGGATTGTAGTAAATTGATTAACTGAAATAATTCAAGGAGGCGAAGACATGGAGAATGTGATCGACAAAAAGATACTCGACGTGAGGGAATTGGCCCCGCCCGAGAGGCACCCCAGGATAATGGAGACCTTCGCGGGTCTCGGACCTGGAGAGTCCTTCGTGCTCGTAAACGACCATGAGCCGAGGCCGCTCCTTTACCAGTTCCAGATCGAGCACGACGGTGAGTTCGAGTGGTGGCCCCTGGAAAGGGGACCCGGGGCGTGGAGGGTGATGATAGAAAAGCGAGAAAACCAGGACCCCAACAGGACAGTCACCGACTACCTCCAGACCGACCACAGGCGACTCGACGGCATATTGGAGAGGTTCCAGGAGGAGGTCAATGAAAACAAATGGGCTGAGGCCTCGAGGGATTTCAGAGAATTCAGCCTCGGGCTCAAGCGTCACATAAATGCCGAGGAGGAGATACTCTTCCCCCTTTTCGAAGAGAAGACAGGGATGCACGACGCCGGGCCGACGGCGGTAATGAGGATGGAGCACAAGGACATCAAGGAACTAATCGACAGGACCCTCGATGCCGCAGAATCAGGCGACGGGGCGAGAACGCGCGAGGCAAAGGACGCGCTTATCATGATACTCGCCGACCACAACATGAAGGAGGAGCACATCCTCTACCCGGAGTCGGACTCCTTCTTGACGGACGACGAGAGGACCGCGGTCGTTAAAAAGGCCCAGGCCCTTTAAAAAAAA
>Ga0209342_10007119_pt1 | contig 11263 bp, 5 predicted proteins | sample RifCSP16_2_FD_184023 | JGI IMG/M metagenome (GOLD analysis project Ga0209342, IMG submission 184023) | Soil microbial communities from Rifle, Colorado - Rifle CSP2_sed 16_2 (SPAdes) (version 2) | ecosystem: Environmental > Terrestrial > Deep subsurface > Rock core/Sediment | place: Rifle... | reverse complement strand
CGATGGGCCAAGCCTCCCGCAGGATCGTTGCGTTCAGTGGTTCCGGCTCCGGTCGGTCGTTGCGTGGCTGCAGGCGCTTGCGTGGCCGCAGCCGCGAGGGGTCCACGTCGGCCAAGATGGCGTTCAGGTTCAGCGACTTCGCCCTCGGGTGCTCCAAGGGGATGTCCGACTGCAGCAGATCCACGCGACCGACGACCTCGTCGAGCGAGCGGTGGCCAAGCTCAGCCAGCAACTCCCGCACCTCTTCGGCGACGTGAAGCATGTAGGTAACGACCATCTCCGGCGTGCCATCGAACTTGGCGCGCAGGTCCTCGCGCTGGGTCGCGATGCCGACGGGGCAGGTGTTGAGGTGACACTGGCGGGCCATCTGGCAGCCCATGGCGACCATGGCGGCAGTGCCGAAGACGAACTCCTCGGCGCCAAGCATCGCGGCTTTGATCACGTCGCGTCCGGTCTTGAAGCCGCCGTCGACCGAGAGGCGCACGCGGCTACGCAGATCGTTGAGCACGAGGACCTGCTGCGTCTCGCTCAGGCCGAGCTCCCATGGTATGCCCGCGTGCTTGATGGAAGAGAGGGGCGAGGCGCCCGTGCCCCCGTCGTGCCCGCTGATGTGGATGCAGTCGGCATACGCCTTGGCTACCCCAGCGGCGATGGTGCCGATCCCCGCCTCGGACACGAGCTTGACATTGACCAGGGCCCGCGGGTTCGCTTGCTTCAGATCGTAGATGAGCTGCGCTAGATCCTCGATGCTATAGATGTCGTGGTGCGGCGCGGGCGAGATGAGCTCGACGCCCGGTGTTGCATGGCGGATGCGCGCGATGTGTTGGGCAACTTTATGTCCAGGAAGCTGCCCGCCCTCACCTGGCTTGGAACCCTGGGCCATCTTGATCTGCAACTCGGAGGCGCGGATCAAGTACTCAGGCGTCACGCCGAAGCGAGCGGAGGCCACCTGCTTCACGGCGCTGTTCGCGGTGTCGCCGTCCTCGAAGGGACGGAACCACGCGGGGTCCTCGCCGCCCTCGCCGGTGTTGCTCTTGGCACCCAGCCGGTTCATGGCGATGGCGATCGTCTTGTGGGCTTCAGGACTGAGGGCGCCGATGGACATCGCCGATGTCGCAAAGCGATGGACGATCTGCTCGATGGGCTCGACCTCCTCCAGGGGCACAGGCGTGCCTGGGACGAAGGCAAGCATATCGCGCAACGAAGCGGGTCTGTCGCTATAGATGTTGGCGACGAACTGCCGGTAGGCTTCCGGGTGGCCCTCGCGGGTGGCGCGATGGAGGAGGCGCACCTGGGGCGGGCTGAAGGCGTGCCGCTCGCCGCCGCGGCGGTAGCGGAAGAGGCCGGCGTCCTCGAGCCCGGCCTTCCGCCGCGTCACGCCGGCGGCTGGGCCCATATACGCGGTGCGGTGCCAGGCCAAGACGTCGCCGGCGATCTCGGCGAAGCCGGCGCCGCCCAGCCGCGAGTCGGTGCCGGCGAAGCAGCGGGCCACAATGTCATCACTCAGACCGATGGCCTCGAAGATCTGGGCGCCATGGTAGCCGCGAAGCGTTGAGATGCCCATCTTGGAGGCTATCTTCAGCAGGCCGTTCTCCACGGCTCTGCGGAAGTGAGCCTCGGCCTCCGCGACATCGACGCTCTTCACCTCGCCCAGATCGGCGCGGTGCCGGAGTGTGGCGAGAGCGAGGTATGGGTTCACGGAGCTCGCGCCGTAGCCGATGAGCAGGGCGAAGTGGTGGATGTCGCGCGGCTCGCCCGACTCCACAATCAGGCTGACGCGCATCCTCTGGCCCTGTCGGATCAGGTGATGATGGACGGCGCCAACGGCGAGCAGGCTAGGAATGAGCGCGTGCTCGGCGTCGACGCCACGGTCGCTCAAGATGAGCAGGCTAGCGCCGTGGGATACGGCGGCTGAGGCTGCCGCGCAGAGCGCGTCGATGGCCAGTTTCAGCCCCTCTGGCCCTTGGACGGCCGGAAAGACCGTGGACAGCGTGGTCGCGGAAAAGTGGGGGCCGCCCAGGTTGCGCAGCGCCTCGAGGTCGCTGTCACTCAGCAACGGGGTCTTGAGGTGTACAAGACGGGCGTGCTCCGGTGACTCATCAAGCAGGCTTGGGCGCGCACCCATGTAAGTATCGAGCGACATCACCAGCGACTCGCGGAAGGGGTCAATGGGCGGGTTGGTGACCTGCGCGAACTTCTGCTTGAAGTAGTTGAACACGTCCTGGGGACGGTGTGAAAGGACCGCCAGCGGCGAGTCGTCACCCATCGACAGGACCGGGTCTTTGCCCTCCATGGCCATGGGGTCAAGGATGAGCTTGACATCCTCAAGCGTGTAGCCGAAGGCCTGCTGGAGGTGCATCAGCTCCTCGGGGTCGTGGTGGCCGTTGACGCTGGACGGCTCGCTCGGCAGGAGCACTCGGCGGTGCTCGTGAAGCCAAGCCCCATAGGGGCGTCGAGAGCTGAGCGATTCCTTGATCTCGCTGTCGCGCAGCAGACGGCGTGCCCGCGTGTCGACGGCGATCATCTCGCCGGGGGCAAGGCGGCCCTTCTCCACGACATGGGCGGGGTCGAGGTCTATGGTCCCGACTTCGGAGGCGACCACTAACGTGCCCTCGTCGGTCAGGTAGTAGCGCGCGGGGCGGAAGCCGTTCCGGTCGAGCGTGGCACCGGCGACCACGCCGTCGGTGAAGGCGAGGGCGGCGGGGCCGTCCCAGGGCTCAATGAGACCGGCGTGGTAGTCGTAGAAAGCGCGGCGCTCGGGCTCCATGCCTGGCATGCGCTCCCAGGCCTCTGGCAGGAGCATGGTGAAGGCGTGCAGCAGATCGCGACCCGACTGCACGAGCAGCTCCAGGACGTTGTCCAAGCTGGCGGAGTCGCTGCCGCCGGCCATCACGATAGGGAGCAGCGCTCCGATGTCCGCGCCCCAGAGATCGGAGCTGAGCTCTGGCTCGCGGGCGCGGATCCAGTTGCGGTTCCCCTGGAGCGTGTTGATCTCGCCGTTGTGGCCCAGGAAATGGAACGGCTGGGCGAGAATCCAGTTCGGGAAGGTGTTGGTGCTGTACCGCTGATGGAAGACGGCGATTGCGGTGGTGTAGGCTGGGTCCTCGAAGTCCTTGTAGAAGTTGCGGAGCTGCGCCCCGCCCAGCAGTCCCTTATACACGATGGTGCGCGCGGAGCACGAGGGGACGTAGAAACCCTGTAGACCCTCGGCACCGGCGCGGTGCTCGGCGCTTTTGCGCACGAGATAAAGCCGTCGCTCGGTGGCGATTTCGTCTTCATTCCCAGGACAGCCGAGGAGGAGCTGCTCGATGCGTGGCATGCTCCGGAGCGCCTTGGCGCCCAACACTGTCTCGTCGACCGGGACTGCGCGCCACAGCAGCGGTTGGACTTGGCGTGAGCGCGCCTCCTCCTCGAGGATGCGCCGGGCGACGACCTGCTGCGCAATGTCTTGCGGCAGAAAGACCATGGCCACCGCGAGTCGGCTCCCGAGCGGCAGCGAGCGTCCTTCGGCGCGAAGCGATTCAAGGAAGAGGGCGGCAGGGAGTTGGGTCAGGACGCCGGCGCCATCGAAGGTGCGCCCGTCGGCATCGACCGCGCCACGGTGGATGAGGTTGTCAAGGGACTCCAGCGCCCAGAGAAGCGGGCGCCGCCCGACCTGACCGGAGGTCTCGGCGACGACGCCGACGCCGCACGCATCGTGCTCCTCAAAGGGAAGCCCGAGCGAGCGGGCCAACAAAGCGGCTTGGCGGCCTGTAAGCGGGACTTCGTTTTCGCCCATGGGTCCTCCTTCGAGTGACCGTGGGCACTTGTCAGTGCACCCTAGAGAATGATTGTGACAAAAAGCACAGCTTTATCACAAGGAATATGAGGGAGTGTAGCACTCCCGAAGCAAAATGCAAGACCCTGACAGCGGCCAATCGGCATAATTCGACGCCTTGAGGTCTCTTCATGTATTTTACCGCTTTCGAAAGCCCTTCGCGCAAGCCGCAGGTGCTTTCCAGCCCTAGTCTTACAACGTGTCCAGAAGCTCTGCGCAGGCGATCCACGTCTCCCAGCCTTGTCCGTGGTCCTCAATGCTCCACCAGGCGGCGAGGACGGCCTGCGCCAGACCCCAGGCACGCAGCCGCCCGCGGTCGAAACCGAGCGATTCGGCCAGGATGTCCATTCGTCGCGCCAGGACATGCTCAGGGTGCGGCATGGCGAGCAACTGGGGCATCGGGTTGCGCAGGAGCGCGCCGACCTCGTACTCTGGCTCGCCTGTCACACCCTTGGGGTCAATGGCCAGCCACGGCTGCCGCTGGGCGGCGAGAATGTTCTCGTGATGCAGATCGCCGTGCAGCAGCACCGGCTGGCCCATGGAGGCAACGAGTTCAGCAAACAGCCTCTCCGCGCGGTCGACGAGGACGGCGGGCAGCGGGCCGGTCGTGCCGCCGAAGCGGGCGCGGAGTCTCGACAGGCCCGCGGCCCAGTCGGCGACGCTCGCGAAGGAGTGGCCAGGCGGCACCGGGTGCCACAACTGGCGCATCACCTGCGCGGCGTCGAGCGTCGCTTGGTCATCGTCAGCCAGGTCCGTGAGCGGCGTGCCCGGCACGACCCGTTCGAGCAGCAGGGCGCCCCAATCGGGATCGGCATCGAGCAGCCGAACGCTGCCGCGGCCGGCGAAGTGGCGGAGCGCCTCGATCTCGGCCGAGAGCTCGTTCGTGGGAACACCGATCTTCAGGACTGTCTTCGTGCCATCCGCTCGAGTCGCGGGTGCGACGTAGTTGTGGGACAGCGGCTCAAATGCAGCGCCGACCTTGAGCGACCAGCGCCGCTCGCAGTCGGCGATGAGGCCGGGCAGGCGCTGGAGCCATGCGCCGCCCGCGACGCCATGGACCTCACGAATGCGGCGGGCGAAACGGTCCGTTATGTGAATCATCGCGGAACCACTGTTGACGGCGCGGCAGGGCGCGCCTAGATTCGATAGAATAGGATAGCCGAAATGAGCGGCCCAAGCAGCGACGAAATCCGCGCCCGCTTCCTGCGCTTCTTCGAGGAGCGGGGCCATCTCGTGCTGCCCAGCGCCTCGCTGATCCCGCAGGGCGACCCCACCCTCCTGCTCACGACCGCCGGCATGGTGCCCTTCAAGCCCTATTTCTTAGGCGAGGCGACGCCGCCGCACTCGCGCATCGCGACGGTGCAGAAGTGCATGCGCACCACCGACATCGACGAGGTGGGCGACCTCTCGCACCTCACCTTCTTCGAGATGCTCGGCAACTTCTCCTTCGGCGACTACTTCAAGGCGGAGGCCATCGACCTCGCCTGGACGCTCCTGACGACGCCTTGGGACAAAGGCGGCTACGGGCTCGACCCGGCGCGGCTGTGGGTGACGGTCTACCAGGACGATGACGAAGCGGAACGGCTCTGGCTGGAGCGGGGCGTGCGGCCCGAGCGCATCCGGCGTTTCGGCGAGGAGAACTTCTGGGGTCCCGCGGGCGATTCTGGGCCCTGCGGCCCCGACAGCGAGATCCACTACGACTTTGGCGCCGGCCGGTGTAAGGAGCAGCACACCGATGCACAGCTCAGGTCCGGAGAGTGCGGCCCGAACCGCGACTGCGGTCGGTTTCTTGAGCTCTGGAACCTCGTCTTCGTCCAGTACGACCAGGACCGGCAGGGCAAGCGCACTCCCCTGGCCCGAAAGAACATCGACACCGGCATGGGGCTCGACCGGCTGACCGCGATCCTCCAGGAGAAGCCCTCGCCCTACGAGACGAACCTGTTCGACCCGATCATCGGCAAGGTCGTCGAGATTACGGGGCGGGACTACTATGAGAACCCTGACGAGGCGACGAGGCGGGCGATCCGCATCGTCGCGGAGCACGCCCGCGCCGCCACCTTCCTCATCGCCGACGGGCTCATCCCCGGCAACGAGGGGCGCGGCTATGTGCTGCGACGGCTGATACGGCGGGCGGAGTATTTCGTTCTTAAACTGTTGCGAGGAGTTCGCTCAGCCGAAACGATCTCAGCCAAATCGACCACGGTTCGGGAAGCAATGTCCCGAATTATGGCAGATGAAGAACGCAAGGGTTCGCGCCTTGAGCAATTCTACGCCGGTGAGCCCTATGTCCTTACGGTTGCTAGCGGCGTGATCGATCACCTGAAGATTACATATCCCGAGTTGGCTGAGCAGCGCAGCTTCATACAAAGAGCGATTAACGTAGAAGAGCAGCAATTTCGGAAGACGCTTCAAACGGGCGATCAAATTCTTCGTCAGATGATAAGCGCGCGCCAGTCGGCACATTACTTTGCGACAGTGGGAAGATCGTTGTCCGAAGAAATCAGCCGAGCAGATTTCGGTTTCGTTCCGATGATCCACCAGATCACCTTGCCATTGGTCAAGGATGTCAGTGACACGTCAGACAGGCGCCTTTCGACTATCAGTGGTCAAGAATTGTTTGTTCTTCACGACACCTACGGCTTTCCTATCGAGCTCACACAGGAGATAGCCCCTGAACTTGCGGGACAGTTTCATCTGTCGTTTGATTTCGAAGGCTTCGAGCGCCTCATGGCGGAGCAACGGGAGCGCTCGCGGAAGGTGACCCTTGATGCGGGGCTGGGCCTCAGAGCACAGAGGTCCTTGCGCATAATACGCGCTCCCCAATCCTACGAATCGCTTGGCATGCCCCCAACGACCTTCACCGGCCATGAGACGTTCCTCCGGGAGAGCGTGGTGCTGGGGCTGCTGTTGGACGGTGTGCCGCATGATCGCGTGGACGTAGGGGCGGTTCGCGAACCGCCCCTACAGGGGACATCAGCGACGATCGAGGTGATCCTGCGGGAGACACCGTTCTACGCGGAGGGCGGGGGGCAGGTGGGCGACGCGGGCGAGATTCGCGGGCCCAACGGGCGCTTCATGGTCGACGATACGCAGTCGCCGGTGGCCGGCCTCATCGTGCACCGCGGGCGGCTGGTCGAGGGCAGCCTGAGCGTCGGCGAGGTGGTGACAGCGGAGGTGACAAGCGACCGGCGCTGGGACACGATGCGCCATCACACGGCGACGCACCTCCTCCAGTCGGCGCTGCGGTCGGTGCTGGGGACCCACGTGCTGCAGCACGGCTCGCTGGTGGCGCCGGACCGGCTGCGCTTCGATTTCTCGCACATCGCGGCGCTCACTTTGGAGGAGATCGCGGCGGTCGAGGCGTGGGTGAACCGCGCCGTCCGCGAGAACCTGCCGGTGCAGCCGCGGCAGGTGCCGTACGCCCAGGCGCTGCAGGAGGGAGCCATCGCCCTGTTTGGCGAGAAGTACGGCGCCGAGGTGCGGATGGTGGAGGTCCTTCGACCCATCGACTCCGCTCAAGGCAGGCTGGCTCAGGACGAGCGGGAGGGCGAGGTGACCTCGCCCCTACGGGAGGCGCACGATCACGATGTCGTCAGCCGGGAGCTGTGCGGCGGCACGCATGTGCACCGCACGGGCGACATCGGCGTCTTCGTCATCCTGGACGAGACCAGCATCGGCGCCGGCATGCGTCGCATCGAGGCGCTGGCCGGCCGCCCGGCCGAGGAGTGGCTGCGGCAGCAGCGCGCCGTCCTGGACCAGGCGGCCCAGGCCGTGCAGACATCAACTGCCGAGCTACCCCACCGCCTGGCTGGGCTCCAGGAGGAGATGGCAACGCTGCGCAAGCGGATCGAGGCCATCGAGGCGCAACGGAGCCGCGACCAGGCCACGGCGCTGCTCGAGCGGGTGAGCCGCGTGGACGGCGTGGCCTACATCGCCGAGACGGTGGAGGCGCCCCACATGGACGCGCTCAAGACCATGGGCGACCTGCTGAAGCAGCGGCTCGGCAGCGGCGTCGTCGTGCTGGGCGCCGTCCTCGACGGGCAACCGAGCTTCCTGGCGATGGTGACAGCGGACCTGGCGGCGAAGGGATACCACGCGGGCAACCTGGTGCGGAGCGTGGCCCAGGAGGCGGGCGGCAGCGGCGGCGGGCGGCCCGAACTCGGTCAGGGAGGCGGCAAAGACCCAGCACGGCTCGAGCAGGCGCTCCAGGCCGTGCCCAGGCTCCTGCAAGCGGTCACGGCAAGACCTGAGGGCGCGAGCGGCTAGTCCCGCTGAGATATGGCCCAGATAACCGGCACGACGTACGTCGAAGTCGAGCCCGACGACCACCTCGGCTCGCTGCGGAGCAAGCTTGAGCGGGCCGAGGGCGAGCGCATCGTGGTCTTCGTGCCGCGACATGTCGCGCTGCTGCGCAATCCGGTGTCGCTGCAACTCCTGCGCAGGATCGCCGCTTCGTCCGGCCGGCACGTGCTGTTCCAGGTCCAGGACGCCGCCACGAGAACGCTGGCCCGGGAGATCGGCCTGCCGCTGGTCGAACGGCGCGACGGGCGCATGCCGTCCACGGCGGCGCGCGGCGCACGAGCGCCCGCGGTGCCGCTGCGGCGCATCGTCACGATTGGGCTGGTGCTCCTGGGCGTCTTCGTCGCGGGCTCGCTGATCAGCGCCTCGGCCACCGTCACACTCCAGCCGGTAACGCAGATGGTCAGCGACTCCGTCGTCGTGACCGCGGCAGTCGGGCTCAGCGCCGTCTCGCCGCTGGAGGCGCGCGTGCCCGGACGTCTTCTCGAGACGGAGATGGAGGTCAGCGAGCGCTTGACCACAACAGGGACGCGCAAGGAGCCCGACGCCACGGCGCGCGGCTCCATCGCCTTCGTGAGCCGCGTGGCCGAGAGCATCGTCGTGTCCCAGGGCACGCGGGTCGCTACCGCGACCGGGCTCCAGTTCCAGACGATGGCACCGGCCCTGCTCCCGCCCACGTCCGGCGCCCGTGCGGTCGTGGCCATCGAGTCAGTCACGCCCGGCGAGGTCGGTAATGTCGCCGCGCTGAGCATCGACCGGACCCTGGACCAGAGCCTGGCGCCCAAAGTGGCCGTGCTGCAAGAGGAAGCGACCAAGGGCGGCACGGACAAAGAGGTGCGACTGGTCGGCAACGAAGACCTCACGCGCCTCCGCCAGCAAGCCCAGACCCGGCTGCGCGAGACCGCGGAGCAGGCCCTCAAACGCCTGGCGCGCTCCAACGAGTCATATTACGGCGAGTCGCAACGCACGGTCACCGTGAGTGAGAGCTTCGACCGCCAGGTCGGCGAAGTGGCGCCGGACATCGGCCTGCGCCTCGTGGCAAAGACTCAGGCCGTTGCCTTCCAGGGGAGCCAGGTCAACGCCATGATCCGAGAGCGGATCGAGCAGGACGGTCAGTTCAAGCTGGTGCAAGACGGCCTGAAGACGACGCCGCTGGAGTTCAGCGGGCGGGGGGACGAATGGGCGGCCTTTCGCGTCGCGTACTCGGCCGAGCTATCGCCGGGCCTAGACATCGCAGCGGCCCGCTCGGCGGTGGCTGGGCGACAGCCCGCCGAGGCGCGCGCCTACTTCAAAGCCCGGCTCGACCTGGCGAAGGAGCCTGAGATCACCATGTCGCCGCCGTGGCTGGGCACGCTGCCGCTGATTCCAGCGCGCATCGAGGTGCGCTTCGCCAGCGTGGCCGCCCGGCCTTCCTAGACGATGCCGCGACTGCTGGGTCTTGACGTCGGCGAGCGGCGGCTTGGAGTCGCGGTGAGCGACCCGGACGGCGTGCTCGCCAGCCCCGTGGCCGTGGTGGAGCGGCGTGGCACATTGCTAGACTTCCGTGCCATCGCGGACTTGGCGGAGGCGCACGAGGTCGCGCGTATCATTGTCGGCCTGCCGATCTCGTTGAACGGCTCCATCGGGCCGCAGGCCCAGAGGGTTCTGGCGTTCATCGAGGAGCTGCGGCCTCTCACGCCCGTGCCCATCGAGACATGGGACGAGCGTTACACTTCGGTTGCGGCGGAGGACCTGCTGCGGCAGGCTGGGCTGAGTCCAGCCAAGCGACGCCAGCGCATCGACTCGGCCGCGGCCGCCGTCCTGCTGCAGGACTATCTCGACAGCCACCACGCCAAAGCCCCACCGTGAAGTGGATCGCGGCCGTCGCAGGGCTTACGCTCATCGCTGGGATCGCGGGGCTCTTCTGGTGGAGCCTGCCTGCAACGGAGCGCCCGGTCGCTCGGTCGCTCTTGGCTATGCTCGACAAACCTTCGATCGAGACCGACGCGCCCGCAGCGTTCGAGGTGCATGAGGGCGAATCGGCGGCAAACATAGGGCGCCGGCTGGAGGAGGCCGGCCTGCTCCGCATCGCCTGGCTCTTCCGTGCCTGGGCGACGACTCTGGGCGTCGATGCGCGGCTGGAGGCGGGGCAGTACGAGATCCCCGGCGGGCTCACGGCCCAGGAGCTCGTCGCGCGCTTCGACCGGGCGCAGGCACCCTATCGGAGGGTCACCCTGGTGGAAGGATGGCGCATGGAGGAGATAGCAGAGGAGCTCGAACGCCAGGGCATCGTCTCCAAGGAGCCCTTCCTGGCGGCGGCCCGCGAAGGCGGCTCGCTCCTGCCCGAGAAGCCCGCGTCCGCGGAGGGCTATCTCTTCCCAGACACCTACTTCTTCCCGCTAACGCCCGTCGAGCCCGAAGAGCTCGTCAGTCGCCTGGTGGCCACGTTCTTCGACCGTTTCACGCAGGAGATGCGACTCGAGGCAGCGGCCAAGCGCATGAGCCTGCACTCCGTTGTCACGCTGGCGTCCATCGTCGAGCGCGAGGCCAGGATGCCCGAGGAGCAACCGCATATCGCGGGCGTGCTGCTCAACCGCCTGGACGCCGAGATGAGGCTGGAGGCCGATCCCACCGTCCAGTATGCCGTCGCGGCACGGCCAGACCAGGTCGCGGCCTTTGGTTACTGGAAGTCTGAACTTACCCTCGCCGACCTCGAGACCGACTCGCCCTACAACACGTACCTCTGGACCCGTCTGCCGCCAGGACCCATCGCTAACCCCGGCCTCGACGCACTGCTGGCAGTGGTACGTCCGCAAGAGACAAGGGACCTGTTCTTCGCCGCGCGTCCCGACGGGAGCCACGCCTTCGCGGCAACGCTGGAGGAGCACCTTCGCAACATCCGCCTCTACCGGCCCTAGCCGGCCACGGCGGGCCCGCTGGTTGGCCTTAATTTTCGCGCTTTCAGTAGCCATTTGCGCGGGCTTATTGCTCCTGCCTCCAGGTCGAGCGGCCGTCAAAGCGACTCTCTTCCTGGTCGAGTTCTTCCCCATCCTGCAACTGCAGCCGCTCCAGCGGGTCACGCCAGCGCCTAGCCTCGAGCGCATCGCGCTGCCCCGCGGCCAGGGCCACGCGCCGGCCGACCTGTATCGCCCTGGCAAAGCGGGCACG
>Ga0209342_10007116_pt1 | contig 11267 bp, 6 predicted proteins | sample RifCSP16_2_FD_184023 | JGI IMG/M metagenome (GOLD analysis project Ga0209342, IMG submission 184023) | Soil microbial communities from Rifle, Colorado - Rifle CSP2_sed 16_2 (SPAdes) (version 2) | ecosystem: Environmental > Terrestrial > Deep subsurface > Rock core/Sediment | place: Rifle... | reverse complement strand
TGACCGGCGCCCGAGGCGGCCACGGTGGCGGCGGGGCCGGTCAGCTTGAAGAAGACGTTGCCCCGCGGCGCCTCGACGATCGCGCCCCGCAGACGGTAGCCCGGCCGCTTGCCCTGGGACGTCATCATCGCGCCCCCGGGGCTGAGGTATGTGCCCTCAAGCTCGACGACGGTGACGCTCAGCCCCGCCACGGTGCGAGTCGTACGGCCCGCCTTCGGCGTGCCCTCGAACTGCCTCGCCCAGCGCTCGACGTTGGCCTCCACCGAGCCCCCCTGTCCGGGGCCGAAGAAGAAGACCGGACACTCGGCCGGCCCCGCTCCCTTCGACGCCGGGACCTCGTAGGTCGCGACGCGCATGGCGCTCGCCGGCCCCTCGCTCCAGCGCGACGGGACCGTCCAACGGATGCCGCCCGCGGCGTTTCGGCCCTTCGCGGGCACCGGGGGGGTGGTCTGTGCCCCGGCATTCGAGCAGAGGGTCATGAAGCCGATGGCTATGGCGACGTTCGGGACGGTGGACCAGCTCATGGATCTCCTCGACGCCGGCCCGGGGCCGCGCTCGGGCATTCTAACAGGCTGCCGTAGGAGGAGCCTTACGGTCCACCGCTCTTTGACGGCCGTCAAGGACGGGGGCAAAACGCTCGATCACACCAATCTCGTTGTGATCGCCGGCACATGCACGGAAGTCGGTCCCCCGTATGCTCGGTGGCGGTTGCCGGCGACGGGTCCGTGCGTGGATCCCGTCCCTGAGTCGGGGACTCTGGGCCCGCGGCCCCGAGGGCTCCGCTACCGACGGCGGAGTCCTGACTGAAAGCCCCGTGTTTCGAGCCTCGCTCGGAATCCTCTATTTCGTGTCGTTTGCGGCCATCGGCTGGCTGCTCCTCCAGGGAGCGTCCTACTACCTGACGCCGCTCGCCGAGCGTGCGCACCACTACGGCTACTGGGATTGGAAGTCGGGAGGCCGCATCGGCCATCGCCTCGGTGTCGTCGGCGCCGGGATGATGGTCCTCATGCTCGGGTACTCGCTGCGTAAACGCGTGCGGGCGCTCCGGCGACTCGGCCCGCTCTCGCGCTGGCTCGACGTACACATCTTCTTCGGCATCGTGGGGCCGCTGCTCGTCGTCCTGCACAGCGCGTTCAAGGTGCAGGGGCTGGTGGCCCTGTCCTTCTGGTCGATGATCGCGGTCGCCGCGAGCGGCGTCTTCGGCCGCTACCTCTACCTGCAGATCCCACGCACCCGCGCCGGCGAGGAGATGAACCTGGCCGCCCTTGAGCGGGTCGACTCTGAGCTGACCGAACGCTTGCGCCGGCAGTTCCGTCTCGACGACGCGGCCATCGGTCGTCTCGAGGCGGTCGCGGCGGGGGCCCCGGCTCGCGGAGGCCTGCTGAGTACGCTGGCCCGGATCCTCGTCGACGACCTGACACGCGGCCGTCGCCTGCGGGCCTTCGCCCGCGCCTGCCGGGGTGTCCCGGCGACGGTTCAGCGCGCGTTCGCGGACGTCGTGCGGCAGAAGGCGGAGGCCCGGAGGCGGCTCCATCTATGGAGCCGTCTCCACGACCTCTTTCACTACTGGCACGTTGTGCACAAGCCCTTCGCCGTGGTCATGTACCTGTTTCTGGTCGTGCACGTCGTGGTGGCGTTCCTGACCGGGTACGCGTGGGGCGGCCCCTGAGGCAGGACCCCTCTCTCGTTCGTCGACCCCTCACCCTATCCCTCCCCACCTCGGGGGAGGGGAACGTCGCGGCCGCGAACCGTGCGGCCCTCTGCCCCGCACTCGTGGCGGGGCTCCTACTCTGCCCGGCGTCGGTCATGGCGCAGATCTCGCCCGGCAAGCTCAGCCGAGCCCACGCCTCGGTCGAGGGGAGCACCAACTGTACGAAGTGCCATGATCGGGGCCGGGGCCTGGCCCCCGAGAAGTGTCTGGCCTGCCACCGAGCGCTCGCCGCCCGCATCGCCGCCGGACACGGGCTGCATGCCCGGCCGGAATACCGCGACTGCAAGACCTGCCACGTCGAGCACCAGGGCCAGGAGTACGAGCTGGTCTGGTGGGGCAAGGCCGGACGAGAGGCCTTCGACCACCGCCAGACGGGTCACGCGCTTGAGAGCCGGCACGCACAGCTCGCCTGCCGGGACTGCCACCAGCCGCGACTCCTCCACCAGCGGGAGACCCTCGCCGCCCAGGGGATCGATAACGCCCGGACCTACCTCGGCCTCGCGACCGCGTGCGCGGCCTGCCACGCCGACGAGCACCGGGGACAGTTCGCGGGAAGGGACTGCACCTCCTGCCACGGCCAGGTCGCCTGGAAGCCCGCTCCCGGCTTCAACCACGCGAAGACCTCCTGGCCGCTGTCCGGCAAGCACGCCGCCGTGGCGTGCGGGAAGTGCCACCGCGAGCGCGCCTCTGACCCCGCGAGCCCCGCGGTGCTCTACGTGAGGTTCAAGGGGATCGCGGGCCGAGAGTGCGTGAGCTGCCACCAGGACGTGCACAGAGCCCGGCTGGGAACGGCCTGCGCGAGCTGTCACTCGTCCGCGGGGTGGGAGCGGATCGAGAGGGCGCGCTTCGACCACGGCCGCACGGGATACCCGCTCGAGGGCCGTCACGCGAGCGTCGCCTGTGACCGCTGCCATCGCCCCGGCCTCGCCCGGCCGCTGCGGCACCAGCGCTGCACCGACTGCCATGGCGACGCCCACTTCGGTCAGCTCGTCTCGCGCGCCGACCGGGGCGCGTGCGAGTCCTGTCACGACGTGACGGGCTTCGTGCCCGCCCGCTACGGGCTCGACGAGCACAAGAAGACGGCCTATCCACTGACCGGTGGCCATCTCGCCGTCGCCTGCGACGCGTGCCACACCGCCGCCACCGCCGAGCAGATCAGAGCGGCGGGGGTCCGGGTCCCGGCGGGGGCGTCGGGGCGCAGCCCGCGCCTCCGGTTCGCCTCCGTACGCTGCGCGGCGTGCCATCGCGACGTCCACCAGGGCGAGCTGGATCGTTGGGTACAGAAGGGCGGCTGCGAGAGCTGCCACCGCGGAGAGGGCTGGAGGCGGGCGGCATTCGATCACGGGCAGACGCGCTTCCCTCTGGCCGGGGGCCACGCGAAGCCGGCCTGCGTCGAGTGCCACAAGAAGGTCGAGGCGGGGACGCCCCGGGGGCGGCTCCGCTTTTCGGGGGCCCCCGTCGCCTGCGAGTCGTGCCACGGCGACCCCCATCGCGGGCAGTTCAAGGTGGCGAGCGCAACCGCCTCCTGCGAGCGGTGCCACGCCCCTGACACCCTGAAGGCCTCCCGCTTCGACCACGCGCGCTCGTCCTGGCCGCTCGACGGGGCACACGCCCGAGTCGCCTGCTCGGCCTGCCACCGCGGTGAGACCCGGGACGGGGTCGGCTTCGTCCGCTACAAGCCCCTGCCGAAGGCGTGCAGCGGCTGTCACGCACCCGCCCGCCCGGCGGGGAAGGAGATCGCCGGCCGATGAGCGAGCGATCGCTCCCGATTGTCGCCCTCTGTCTGGGCCTCGCCCTCGTGCCGGTACTGCTCCTCCGCGCACAGAACCGCGACGACTACCCCCACGGCGACCTGGCCCTTGACTGCGGGGACTGCCATACCTCCGAGCGCTGGGTTCCCGTGGACAAGCCGGCGAGATTCGAGCACGAGAGCACGGGCTTCGCGCTGGAGAAGGCCCACGCCGGCGCGTCCTGCCGCTCGTGCCACCGGAGCCTCGTCTTCAACCACGTAGGGACGGCGTGCGTCGATTGCCACCGGGACAACCACCGGGGCGAGCTCGGTGCCCGCTGCGAGTCCTGTCACACCCCGAGCACGTGGACGAACCAGAGGGAGATGTTCCAGGTCCACAGCCGGACGCGCTTCCCGCTCCTCGCCGTGCACGCCGCTCTCGACTGCACCTCCTGCCACCGCAACCAGCGCCCCTACCAGTACGCGAGCACCCCCGCCGAGTGCGGCAACTGCCACCTCGGGACGTACCTCGCGACCACGAGCCCGAACCACGTCCAGGCCGGCTTCTCGCGGCGCTGCGAGGACTGCCACACCGTGACGTCCTCGACCTGGCAGGGCCCGCGCTTCTCGCACCCCGCCACCTTCCCCCTCGTGGGCGGGCACGCGGCCCTCGCGTGCGCACGCTGCCACGTGGGCGGACGCTACCAGGGGTTGTCGAACGCCTGCGTCTCATGTCACCAGACCGACTACAGCCGGGCGACGAACCCCAACCACGCCGGCGGGGGCTTCCCCACGTCCTGTGAGAGCTGCCACACCGTCAACGCCTGGCGGCCGGCGAAGTTCGACCATGGGCAGACCCGCTTCCCGCTCACCGGCGCCCACGGCCGCGTCGAGTGTGCCCAGTGCCACGTCGGCGGTCGCTATCAGGGCACCCCAACCGACTGCTACGCGTGCCACCAGCCGGACTACAACCGGACCACAAACCCGAACCATCGGGCCTCGGGCTTCTCGACACAGTGCCAGACCTGCCACAACACCGGGGCCTGGCGACCGGCGAACTTCGATCACAACCGGACGCGCTTCCCGCTGACGGGCGCCCACGACCGCGTGGAGTGCGCGAAGTGCCACATCGGGGGCCGGTACACGGGGACTCCCACCGACTGCTACTCCTGCCACCAGACGGACTACGCAGGGACCACGAACCCCAACCATCAGGCCTCGGGCTTCCCGACACAGTGCCAGACCTGCCACACGACGAGCGCCTGGCGCCCCGCGACCTTCGACCACGACGGGCGCTACTTCCCGATCTACTCCGGGAAGCACCGTGGGAAGTGGTCGAGCTGCGCCGACTGCCACGTCAATCCCGGCAGCTACCGGGTCTTCGAGTGCATCCTTTGCCACAAGCACTCGAACAAGGCGGAGGTGGACGACCAGCACAAGGAGGTGAGTGGGTACGTCTATCAGAGTGCCGCCTGCTACCGGTGCCACCCGGCGGGCCGCAAGGACGCGTTCGGCCCCCCCCGCCGCCTGTCCTGAAATGAGGACGCGATGCGAACCTTGATTGCCGTCGCCTTGCTGCTGGCCCTCGATGGCGTGCCGGCGGCTTCCGCGCCCGATGCCCCGGCAATCAAAGTCAAGGGACGGTCCCTGGCCAGGGTGGATCTCGACGCCGGCCGCGCCGAGGGCCTGAAGGTGGGCGACCGGCTTCGTGTGATCACGGGACAGACGACCGTGGCCGAGATCCAGATCGTCCACGTCGACGAGCACACGGCCTACTGCAAGGTGGTCTCCCTGACACGGCCGATCGGTATCGGTGACGTCGCGGTGCCCGTGGCTCGGGCCTCGGGCCCCCCGGCACCGGCCCCGCACGCGCGCGAGGCCGTGGCGGCGGCGCCACCCACTGGCCCGCCGACGCCCTCTGTCGCGAGCAAGACCGAACCTGCGGCGACCGCCGCCCCGCCCGCCACCCCCAAAGCCGCGGCGGTCGCCGCCCCGTCGCCCGTGGCACAGGCGCCTCCCGCGCCGACCTCGACGCCGCCGGCGGCCGTGTCCAAAGCCCCGGCGGTCGCCGCCTCGTCGACCGTCACGCCACCGCCTCACGCGCCCATCGCCTCATCGCCCGTCGCGCACGCGGCTCCCAGTCCATCCTCGGGGCCGCTGGCCTTGGCGGCCTTGGCCCCCAGGGCCTCGAGCGCGTCGCCGCAAGCTCCCACCGCCGACGCCCCCGCGGCCTCGGCCGCCGCATCCCCCGCGGCCACGGACTCGAAGAAGCCGCCGTCTCCGCCGGCTCCGGCGAGCCGGCGGGGCTTCAAGGTCAAGTACCGCTCCGCGGCCAACGTCTATCTCGACGCGGGACGAGCGGAGGGCCTGAACATCGGAGACCGGCTCCGGGTCGTCGCCGGGCAAGCAACGGTCGCCGAGCTCGAGGTGGTCTACGTCGCCGAGCTGTCGGCGTCCTGCAAGGTGCTGTCGGAGACGCGCCCCGTCCGGGCGGGCGACGTGGCGGTGCCCCTGGCCGGTGTGGCCACCACTCCGGCGACGGGCGCCGGCGACGCGGAGCGCGCTCCGTCCGCCCGGGGCGTGGCCGTGTCTCCCGCGGTGACCGCCGCGGCGCCCGAGAGGCCCGCGTCGGGCAAGCGACCCCGCGGCCCCTGGGCCCATGTGCGAGGCGGCGCCTCCCTCGGCTACTACCGGAGCTGGGACACGACCACGTCCGCCCTCGATTTCGAGCAGCGCACGGCCCGGCTCGACCTGGGTCTTTACGACATCGCCGGCCAGCCGTTGAGCTTCACCTTGCGTGGGCGCAGCCGCCAGGACGTGCGGGCACGGGCCCTCAGCACGCGGACGCCCAAGGACGAGCGCACCGACCGGGTCTACGAGCTGGCCCTGCGCTACGAGCCCCTCTCCGACCGGTTCGGCGTCGAGGCGGGCCGGATCGGGATCCACCGCTTCGTGGGCATCGGCTACCTCGACGGGGCGCTCGCGCGCTTCCGGCCGCGGCCGGGGATCCAGCTCGGGGCCTTCGGTGGCCGCCAGGCCGACGTCGATGGCCTCGACGTCGCGGGGACGGTCCAGAAGTACGGCGGCTTCGTCCGCCTGGCGCCCGCCGGGCGCTACGCGATCGGCGGCTACGACGTCCTCCTCGCCTACGTGCGCGAGAACGCCGAGGGTGATGTGAGCCGCGAGTACCTCAGCCTGGAGAGCAGCTTCGGAAACGGGAGCCGCTGGTCGCTCTTCCAGCGGGCCGAGCTCGACTTCAACCGCGGCTGGCGGCAGGAGATGAGCGGCACGAGCTACCAGTTCTCCAACCTCTCGCTCTCCGGGAACCTGCGCCTCGCCCGCTCGTCCTGGGCGTTTCTCTCCTACGACGGGCGGCGGAACTACCGGTACTACCGAAACCGCCTCGTTCCGGCGGAGATCTTCGACGATCTTCTCCACCAGGGCCTGCGGGCGGGGCTGAACGTGGCGAAGCCCGGGGGATTCGGCGCCTCCGCTGGCTTCGGCATGAGCCTCAAGGAGCCGGACCCGCGCCACCCCGAGCTGAACATCGCCAATGCCTACTCCTTCAACGCCGGAGTGCGCCACGCCAACCTCTTCTCCTCCGGCGTCTCGGTCGGGCTGGACGGATCCGGGTTCACGAACGGCTACGCGGACGGGGGCCTTCTCTCCGCCCGCCTCGGGTGGCGCTTCGGGCCCGGGCACCTGCTGGATGTCTCCTACGGCTATTCGCTCTACAACGTGAGCCAGACCGAGGAGCGCCGCTCGACGCAGTGGCTGCGCTTCGTCGGCCGCGCGGAGCTGGGGCGCCGGATCTACCTGTTGGGCGATTTCGAGTACGACGCCGGGGACGACCTCGAGGGGCCGCGGGGCTTCCTCGAGCTCGGCTTCGTGTTCTGAGGCGGGCGTGAGCGGCGAAGTCGTGCTGTGGGGTGTCTCTCTCGCCGTGGTGGCGGCGATCGTGCTGCCCTATGGCCTGGCGTTCCGCCGCCGCCGGCATGCCGACCGGGCGCGCAAGGAGGAGGCGGTGCGCCTCGGCATCGACCGGCCCACCGCGCAGTACCCCTTCATCGACCCCCGCCGCTGCATCGGCTGCGGGACCTGCGTCGAGGCCTGCCCCGAGGGCGACGTGCTCGGGATCGTGGGCGGGGTGGCGACCGTCGTCAACGGCCTGCGCTGCGTCGGCCACGCCCGCTGCGAGATCGCCTGCCCGGTGGGCGGGATCGAGGTCGGTCTCGGGGACGTGAAGTCCCGTTCGGACGTGCCGGTCATGGACGAGTGGCAGGAGACGACCGTGCCCGGGGTCTTCGTCGCCGGCGAGCTGACCGGCATGGCCCTCGTCAAGAACGCGGTCTGTCACGGGAGGAAGGTCGTCGACCGCATCGCCCAGCGTGCGGGCTCCAGCCGAGCGCACGGAGCGGTGGAGGCCTACGACATCGCGATCGTGGGGGCGGGGCCGGCGGGCCTGACCGCCGCCGCGCTCGCGCGCGAGCACCGGCTCTCCTCCATCCTCCTCGAGCAGGAGGCCGACCTCGGGGGGACCATCTTCCACTACCCCCGGCGGAAGCTCGTGCTCGTGCAGACCTTGGAGATCCCCTTCCTCGGCTCGGTCCGGGAAGGCGAGTACGCCAAGGAAGACCTCCTGGAGATGTTCCAGGGCCTGACCCAGCGCGCTAGCCTCAATGTCCGCTTCGGACAGAAGGTCGCCGACGTGCGGCGCACGAACGGGTTCTTCAAGGTGCGCACCGCGGGCGTCGAGTTTCCAGCGCGGTTCGTCATCCTGGCCCTCGGCCGGCGCGGCACCCCCCGCAAGCTGGGGGCGCCCGGCGAGGAGCAGCCGAAGGTCATGTACCAGCTCACGGACGCCGCCTCCTACGAAGGCCAGCGGATCCTGATCGTGGGGGGCGGGGACAGCGCAGTCGAGGCCGCGCTCGGTCTCGCCCGCCAGAGGGGCAACGTGGTCACGCTCTCCTACCGGCGCGAGAAGCTCGTCCGCATCAAGAAGAAGAACGAGGAGCGCATCGAGGAGCTGTTCCGCCGGGGCAAGGTGCGATCGCTCTTCAACTCCGAGGTGACGGAGATCCTGAAGGACTGCGTGCGGCTGCGCGTGGGCGACAAGCCGATGGAGCTGCCGAACGACTACGTGTTCGTTTTTGCCGGCGGCGAGCCCCCCTTCGGCTTCCTGCGCCAGATCGGCGTCCGCTTCGGGGGGGAGGCGAAGACGGACTCCGCGCCCCGCGCTTGTTAGGCCGACGGCGGGGCGAAGAGGGCGTCCGGGAGGGCGGCGGGGATAGAATGCCGGCCGCCGTGAAGCCTGCATTCACCGTTGCCTTCCTCAGTCTCCTCGCCGTACGGCTCGTTGGGGCCGACGAGCCACGCATGCGGCTCGATCGGGACGTGGAGGCGCGCATGCGCGACGGCGTTGTCCTCCGTGCCGACGTCCTCCGGCCGGACCTCACGGGGCGTTTTCCGGCGCTTCTCCTGAGGACGCCATACGGGAAGGAGCACGAATGGCGGGAGGATACCTTCCCCGTCCGCGCCGCGCAGGCCGGCTACGTGGTCGTGATGCAGGACGTGAGGGGGCGCTACCGCTCGGAGGGGGTCTTCGACCCCTACCGGCAGGAGGGCAGGGACGGCTACGACACCCTCGAGTGGGTGGCGTCGCTCCCGTTCTGTGACGGACGAGTGGGTACGTTCGGCCTGTCTTACTCCGGCGCCGTGCAGTGGCTGGCGGCGGTCGAGTCGCCGCCGCATCTGCGGGCGATGGCGCCGGTCATGACGTTTTCCTCCGGCCGGAGGTTCTGCACCTTCGGTGGCGCCTTCGACCTGTCCTGGATCCCGTGGTTCTACCGCGAGATCGCTCCCGACGTGCGGCGACGGCTCGGCATTCCTGGCCCTCGGACCGCGGAGGGCGCGGAGAAAGCCTGGGCGGAGAATGCAGAGGCGTGGATGCGGCACACCCCGCTGCGGAGCCACCCCGCGCTCTCCGGGGTCGCTCCGTCCTTCTTCGAGTGGCTGGACCACCCGGACGACGGGTCCTACTGGGACTTCCTCGACATCGAGGCAGGGCACGATCGGGTGAAGGTGCCGGTCCTCAACCTCTCGGGCTGGCACGACGAGGGCTACGGGCCCAGCGGCGCTGTCCGGAACTTCAACGGCACGAGGCAGTGGGGAGGGCGGCTGGTCATGGGCCCCTGGACACACGGGACCCCAACGCCGATCCGCACGCGCCAAGGGGAGCTGGACTTCGGAGTCAACGCCGGCATCGACTACGAATCCCTCCTCCTCCGCTGGTTCGACCGCTGGCTCCGTGGGGTCGACAACGGGATCGACCGTGAGCCGCCGGTGCGGCTCTTCGTGATGGGCGACAACGTCTGGAGGGACGAGAGGGAATGGCCTCTCTCCCGCGCCCGGCCCACCTCCTACTACCTGCGGGCGGGAGGACGGCTCGACCCCGAGGCCCCCAAGGCGGGCGAGGGTGCGGACGGCTACGTCTACGACCCTGTCGACCCCGTCGTCGATCCGAGAGGCGGACGCCTCGGCCCCTTCGACCAGAGCCCGCTCGAGTCGAGACGGGATGTCCTCGTCTACCGCACGGAGCCCCTCGCACGCGACATCGAGGTGACGGGGCCGCTCGAGGTTGAGCTGTGGGTCACGTCCAACGCCCCCGACACGGACTTCGTGGCGCGGCTCCTCGACGTCCATCCGGACGGGAAGGCCTACAACCTGATGAGCCCGACGCTCGAGGTGCTGCGCGCCCGGTACCGCACCGGCGAGGACCGGCCCGAGCTGCTGACGGCGGGACGGCCGACGCGCCTGCGTTTCGCGAACGGCCTTACCTCGAATGCCTTCAAGACCGGCCACCGCATCGGCGTCTACGTCACGAGCAGCCTCCTGCCGCACGTCGACCGCAACCCGAACACGGGCGGGCCGGTGGCGACGAGCGCAACGACGCAGCGGGCGGAGCAGGTCGTTCACCACGATCGCGAGCGTCCCTCCCGCCTCATCCTTCCCGTGGTGCCGCGTTCCGGGAGGTGACGCGTGCCGCAGAAGATGATCATCGACACCGACACCGCCTCCGACGACGCCGTCGCCCTGGCCATGGCCCTCCGCTCGGCCGAGGTGGAGGTTCTCGCAATCACGATCGTGGCCGGCAACGTCCCCATGAAGCAGGGCAGCCGAAACGCGCGCTACACGGTGGAGCTGTGCGGACGCGCGGTGCCGGTCTACGAGGGGGCGCCACGCCCGCTCGTGCGGGAGCCCTATCCCGCGACCTTCTTCCACGGGCAGGACGGGCTGGGGGACCAGGGATACCCGGCCCCGAAGACCCCGGCCACGCCCGGTGACGCGGTGACGGCGCTCGTCGACGCGGTGCGGCGCAACCCCGGGGTGACTCTCGTAACCCTGGGCCCCCTCACGAACCTGGCCCTGGCGCTCCGGGAGGCCCCGGATCTCGTGGACAGGGTCGGCCGGTGCGTGGTCATGGGGGGAGCCGCCTGCACGGTGGGCAACGTGACGCCCGCCGCCGAGTACAACATCTGGTGCGATCCGGAGGCGGCGCGCGAGTGCTTCCGCTCCGGGCTTCGGATCGAGATGGTCGGCTGGGAGCTGTGCCGAGGGGCGGCGAACCTCGACGAGGGCGACATCGCGCGCTGCCGCGGGATCGGCACTGCTCTCGCGCACTTCGCCATCGACTGCAACTCGACCGCGCTCGAGGTGAACCACAAGCTGTTCGGCGAGCCCGGGATGAGCCTGCCCGATCCCGTGGCCATGGCCATCGCCCTCGACCCCGCGGTCACCACCCGGACGAGCCGGCACTGGGTGGACGTC
>Ga0209342_10007114_pt1 | contig 11267 bp, 12 predicted proteins | sample RifCSP16_2_FD_184023 | JGI IMG/M metagenome (GOLD analysis project Ga0209342, IMG submission 184023) | Soil microbial communities from Rifle, Colorado - Rifle CSP2_sed 16_2 (SPAdes) (version 2) | ecosystem: Environmental > Terrestrial > Deep subsurface > Rock core/Sediment | place: Rifle... | reverse complement strand
GTCGCCGAGCAGGCGGCCGGGCTCGTACAGGTCGCCGAGGCGGAACTCGCCGCGCACCCGGGCGCGGGCGTGGGCGATGCCCTCGGGGTTGATGTCGATGCCGAAGAGGGCCATGGCCGGGTGGCGCTGCTGGAGCACCCAGAGGTTGCGGCCGGGACCGCAGCCGAGCTCGAGCGCGCTCGCGGCGTCGCGGAACGGGGGCAGCGCCGCCAGCCACTCGCTCCGACGTCTGCCGACCGAGTCGCTCCCCGCGGCGTCCACGTCGTCCCAGTAGGAGGACACGTAGCGCGGGCTCCCGGGCCGCTGCCACTGTCGGCTCGTGACCTCGCGCACGCGCGCGAGGTCGCGCGGGTCGGGCGCCGAGCGCTCGACCAGTGCGCGCAACCGCGTCCGCACGCCCCGGGGCAGCGCCGCGGCCACGCGGTGGGCGAGCGCGCGGACCGCCCGGCTCACGGCGCGCGCCGCCATCCCAGCGCCTCGAGCGGGATCAGCGTGTCGCCGGCGATCGCGCGCTCGGCCACGACGCCCACGAGCCGGTCCAGGTGGCGCGGCGAGACGCCCGTCCCGGGGCCCTTCACCGCGAGGTCCTCGCGCGTCAGCGTGCGCCCCGCCGGGATGTCGCGGGCCGCGACCACGCTCTTGGCGAGGCGCTGCCTCACCGGCGCCTCGGACGGGAGCACCCGCTTCTCGGGAGACCCCAGCGCGGCCTCGACGTGGCGGATGTCGCGCACGAGCAGCTCGAGCCCGTGGGGCTCGAGCGACGCGGCGTGGTCGGGCCCCCGCATCGTCCGGTCCAGCGTGAAGTGCCGCTCGACGACGCAGGCGCCCAGCGCGACGGCGGCCTGCGTGGTCGCGAGGCCGCGCTCGTGGCCAGAGTAGCCGACGAGGCAGCCGAACCGGCGGCGGAGCGTGTCGATCGCCCGGAGGTTCAGGTCGGCGTACTCGCACGGGTAGGCCGAGGTGCAGTGCAGCAGCACCAGCTCGTCGTGGTGGCGGCGCACCGTGTCCACCGCGTCGGCGATCTCCTCGAGCTCGCTCATGCCCGTCGAGAGCAGGATCGGCCGCTTCTTCCGGGCGACGTGGTCCAGGAGGGGCAGGTTGGTCAGGTCCGCGGAGGCGAGCTTGAAGGCGGGCACGCCGAGCGCCTGGAGGAAGTCCGCGCTCTTCGGGTCCCACGGGCTCCCGAGCAGCGTGATGCCCGCGCGCCGGCACTCGTCGTCGAGCTCGCGCCACGCCGGCTCGGGCAGCTCGAGCCGGCGGCGGTGCTCGCCGTACGTGGCGCCGAGCGCGTTCGGGCCCGCGTACGGGGCCTCGAGGGCGCTCCGGATCAGGATGTCCTCGACCGACCGCTTCTGGAACTTCACGGCGTCGGCGCCGGCCCGCACGGCCACCTGCACCAGCCGCTTCGCGACCGGGAGCTCGCCGTTGTGGTTGACGCCCCCCTCCGCGACGATGAAGCAGGGCTGCCCCTCGCCCACCACCCGCTCGCCGATGCGGATCGTCTTCACCGTGGTCCGTCCTCCCAGCCGAGCGCGCGCATGATCGTCTCCGCGACCAGGAAGTCGCGCGCCGAGTCGAGGTTCACGTAGCGCGAGGGGTCGGTGAAGTACGGCGCCACCGTGGCCCCCTCCGTGGAGCCCGCCTCGACCGTCTCGCGCCGCACGACGTCCACGACGCCGGACGAGAGGTAGACGGGCTCGAGACTCTGCCGCGGCACGTCGGGACCGCGCCGCCGCCGCTCCTCGGTGTCGAGGTAGGGCACGAGGCGCTCGCCGACGAGCCGGTACATCTTGAACGGATGCTCGCCGACGGGCCGCACCGACTTGACGCAGTCGGCGCCGCTCCGGCGCCAGAGCGCGACCGCGCCGTCGATCTCCTCCGCCGTCCGCAGCGGCTGGGTCGGTCGCAGGTGCACGACGGCGTCTGGCACGTAGCCGTCCGCGGCGCGCAGCGCGCGGAGCGCGTGCTGGAAGACCGGCAGGTCGGGCGTGTCGTCGGCGGCGAGCTCCGCCGGCCGCAAGAACGGCACCTCGGCGCCCCAGCGCCGGCCGGCCTCGGCGACCTCCGGGTCGTCCGTGGACACGATCAGCCGGTCGAGACTCTTGGCCCTGGTCGCCGAGGCGATCGTCCACGCGATCAGCGGGCGGCCCAGCAGCGGGTGGAGGTTCTTGCGCGGCACGCTCTTGGACCCGCCGCGCGCGGGGACGATCCCGAGGACGCGCCCGCGCTCAGGCATGGCGCCCCGCCCCGATCCACGCCGTGCCGTGCTCGGCGTACCAGCGGTAGGTGTCGGCCAGCCCCTCCTCGAGGGACAGCGCGGGCGTCCAGCCGAGGACCTGCCTCAGCTTCTCCCCGGAGAGGTGCTCGAAGAAATCCTTCTGGGACAGGTCGGTCGCGGCGACCACGGGCTCGACGCGACTCTTGCCGGCGACCCTGACGAGCGTCCGCACGAGGTCGAGCACCCGCACCGGCGCCGCCGGCGTCACGTTGAACGCCTCGCCGCGGACGCCGGGCTCGTCCGCGTGCTCGCCGAGCAGCAGGTACGCCGTCATCGTGTCCCGCGCGTGGAGGTACGCCTTCACGGGGCTGCCGTCGCTCCGGATCACCGGGGCCTCGCCGCGCAGGAGCGCGAGGACCGAGCCCGTGACGATGTGGCTGGTGTGCGGGTCGCCCGGGCCGAAGCTGTTCACGTTGCGCACCGCCACCGCCGGCAGCGCGAAGCTCGCGGCGAAGCAGCGCGCGAGGACGTCGGCGCACGCCTTGGAGGCGCCGTAGACGTCGAGCTGGCGGAGCGGCGCGTCCTCGGGGAACGGCGCCGTGTGCTGAGGTCCATAGGTGTGGTTCGAGGACGCACAGACGACACCGCGCAGGGCGCCGGCGCGGCGGCACGCCTCGAGCACCGTCCAGGTGCCCCGGATGTTCACCTCCAGCGCGGCGATCGGGCCGGCCGCCGCGCCCTCGATCATCGACTGGCCGGCCAGGTGGAAGCACACCTCCGTGCCCTGCTCGGAGAGCGCGCGCTCGATCGCGGCGAGGTCGAGCACGCTGCCGTGAGTGATCGGCACCCGGGCGTCGAGCCCGTGCGCGGCGAGGCACACGCCCGTGGCCAGGTCGAACCCGCGCACCTCGGCCCCGCGCTCGAGGAGGAGCCGGGCCAGCCACGCGCCGAGGAAGCCGCTCGCGCCGGTGATGAGGACCCGGCGCCCTCTCCAGAACTCACTCACGACGAGGCCCCTTTCTCAGGAAGTAGACGGCGCTCGCGCCGAGGGCGCACACGGGCTCGACGTCCGAGTAGTACGGCTCCCGCCAGCCGTCGTAGGTCAGGTAGCGCTCGAGCGACGCCCACAGGGCCTCGTCGAGCCCGGCGGGGCGTGCCCCGCGAAGCGGCGCGGGGCGCGGGACCGGCTTGAGCGCGCCCGTCGCGACCCAGGCGTCGAGGAGCGCGCGGTTCTGCTCCACCCGGTCGGCGATCCAGGCGAAGAAGGGCTCCCAGCGCCAGCCGCTCCCCTGGCCCGCGTCGCGCGCGGCCGCCGGCACCCGCTGGCGGAGGTCCTCGAGCACGCGCTCGAGGTACGCGAGGTGGTAGTGCCCCCCGACGATGCGCTCGAGCTCGAGCCCGAGCGCCGCGGCGAGCGCCTGCACCGTCTTCGGCGTCACCTGCCAGAGGTCGGTGAGCGACATGGGCAGGCCGAGGAGGGCGCCGAGCGTGTTGTAGACGTCGCCCCGGAAGTTCGCGAACGAGGGCGTCTGCAGGCAGAGCACGCCGCCCGAGGGCAGGAGGCGCGCCAGCGCGGCGAGCTGCGCCTCCGGGCGCTCGAGGTGCTCGAGGACGCCGGCCAGCACGATCACGTCCCAGGGTCGGCCCTCCGCCACGACGGCGTCGAGGTCGCCCGCGGCGAAGCTCGCGTTCGTGACGCCGGCCGCCCGCGCCAGGAGCCCCGCCATCGCGACGCCGGGTGCCGAGTAGTCCACGCCGCGCACCTCGCGCGCGTGCCGCGCGAGCATCAGCGCGAGGCGCCCCGGGCCGCAGCCGAAGTCGAGCACGCTCCGGCCGCGCACCTCGGGGGCCAGCAGGTGCTCGAGGAGCGGGAACTTGTCGCTGTAGTTCTTCGACAGCGACATCTCACCGCCCGCGTACAGCTCGTCGTACACGGCCTGGACCTCGCGGCTCGTGCGCGCGGCGCCGGCCTGCTTCACGCCGTGGCCCCCCGGGGCTCCGCCGCGATCAGCTCGAGGGCGTCCACGATGCGCGCGCGCGCGCGACCGTCGCGGTTCCTGGCGATCGCGTCCGCGCGCGCCCGGAGGGCGTCGGCGCACGCCTCGTACTCGCCCGCGGCGACCCGCCGGATCTCGCGCTCGAGCTGGTCGAGGTCGCCGCAGAGCGTCACCCCGGGCGTGGCGAGGAGATTGATCGAGTGCTCGTAGCGGGCGTGCTGGATGAGGCGACCGGAGTCGGCGACGTCGGTCCCGAAGCCGACGACGAGCGACGGCTTCCCGAGCAGCGCCGCCTCCACGATCATCGTCGAGAACGCGGTGACGACGGCCTCGACGGACTCCATGAGACTCCGATAGTGCCGGAGGTCCTCGCGACGGGCCGAGTACGCGCTCGCGCCCTCGGCCTTGTGGCGCGCCATCTGATCGTCGAGAACGACGTGGGGAAGACCGGCCACGTCCGCGACCTCGCGCAGGGGCCGGCGGGGGTGCGGACGGTACCAGATCAGCCAGTCCTTCAGCTCGCCCTGCGCGATCGCCGTCGAGAGCGCGCGGAGGAGCCGGGGCTCGTCTTCCCAGTACGTCACGGTGGTCCCGGCGAACAGCAGGACGCGCTTGTGCGGATCCACGCCGCGCCGGGCGAGGAACGCGGCCCGCGGCTCGGCGGCGGAGCCGTCGCCGTACACGTCGAAGTGCGGCGCTCCGGTCGCCAGCACGCGGGAGGGGGAGAAGCCGTGGTGCTCGACCGCCTGCCGGCGGTTCTCCTCGCCCCACACGAGGAGCCAGTCCGGAGGCACGGCGAACGCGCCCTTGGAGGTCAGCGTGTCCCACGAGGCCGCGAAGCCCACCGTGGGGATCCCGAGATGGTGCGCGGCCTTGACGAGCTCCACCTCGCTTCCGTCGTGCACGAGCGTCGGGGCGAACAGCACGTCCGGCCGGAGCCGGCCGAGCGTCGCCAGGGCGCTCCGCCGGGGCCGGAGCCACCGCTCCGCACGCTGGCCCAGTCGCTCCACGTCGCACCACCGGTCGGCCAGCGCCAGGAGCCCCACCCGCGCGGCGAAGAGGGGCGACGTGAGCTTCACGCTCATCCGGAGCTTGTGCGCGTAGGTCCTCCACCTGCGCCGATGGACGAACGATGCCGTGTGGCCCCAGGCGCGCAGGCGCCGGCGCCCGGGACCCGCCAGCAGCGGCTCGAGCCGCTCCATCCCGGGCATGCACGGCCAGCCTGCCACCTCCCGGAGGACGTCGTCGCGCGCGAAGTCGGGCACGATCAGGGTCAGCGAGTGGCCGTGGCGGGCGATCTCCTCGAGACACCCCGATGCGACGAAGTTACGGATGTGCAGGCTGTGTGTCAGGGCGACGCAGAGGTGCGCCGGCCGCGTCGCGGTCATGGGCGGCCCCTCTCGCCGGTGGTGCGGAACAGCACGACGATCTCCGAGGGCCGGATCGCCTCGTGGAGCACCGCGGGCCGCGCAGCGCCGAAGTGCCCGACGATCTCCTCGGGCGAGGCGAACACGGTGCGATCGTGGTCGTTCGGCTCGAACCCCGTCGGGACCGCGCAGAAGATCGTGCCGCCCGGCCGGAGGACCCGCAGGCACTCGCGCGCCACGGCCCCGAAGTCGTACGCGTGCTCGAACACGTGCGAGGCGAAGATCAGGTCGAAGGCCGCGTCGGCGAAGGGCATCCGGTGCATGTCCCCCCGGCGGATCCGCGGCGAGGCCGGCCAGAGATCGAGTCCCGTGACGCGCCCGAGCCCGGCGTCCTCGAGGATCGCGATCTCGATCTCGTTGCGGGGCCCGAGGCTCAGCACCTCCGATCCCGGGCCGAGCCAGGGGCAGGACCGACGCACCAGCGCCGTGAACGGCCTCAGGCGGAAGCTCGCGTCCTTCGCCCGCTTGGCCCGCGTCTGCCGGATCTGCGCCCACAGGTACGCCGCGTAGGCCAGCCGGTCCGAGAGCCGCCGCAGCGCGACACCGATCATCGCGTCACCGCCTCGCCGCGGCGCGCGGTGACGCGTCGCTCGAGGTCGGCGAGGATGCGGCGCGCGACGGGCCCGGCGCCGCGGCGAAAGAACCGCGCGAGGTACTCGTCCGAGCGCTCGCGCACCAGGGGGAAGTCCTCGAGGCGCCGGGTCGCGAGCGTTTCGATCAGCGCGCCGACCCGCAGGCCGTACCCGACGCCCGGCCAGTCGTACACCGCGCTCCACCCCCGGAGCTCCTCGCGCCGATCGTAGAAGTGCGGCCACTCGTCCCGGCTCGGGGTGACGCAGATCCACGGCACGCGGGAGGCCGACGCTTCCATCAGGCCCCCGCTGCAGAAGTGGATGCAGAGCGAGGAGACCGCGAGCAGGTCGATCAGCATCGGTGGATAGTCGAGCCGCTCGGGACCGTCGCTGAAGACGCGATCGGCCGCGCGCCGCAGGTATACCTGCGGCGGCGTCTGGAAGCGGGTCTTGACGACGAGCAGCGCGTCGTTCCGGTCGCAGAACTTCCGGACCTCGGCCACGACCCGACGGTCGTTCCAGCCGTGCCGCACGTAGGGCCAGTGCTGCCAGGCACGGTGACGGAGGATCGTGAGGGCCTGACGGGGCCGCGCGGCGCCGTAGATCCCCGTCACCCAGGGCTGGGTCCGACCCCGCGCCTCGCCGAGGGCCACCGTGCGGATCGCGTTGGTCTTGCCGAACGGGAACGGCAGGAAGAGCACGATCCGCCGGCCCCGGGGCAGGCCCAGCCGCGCGCGCACCTCGTCCGGATCGGCGCGACCGGCGAGGTCGGCGTGGGGCAGGCCTGCGGCGACGAAGCGCCCGGCGAGCTGTTGCCTCAACCCCTCCAGCTCCGGCCCCGCGATGCCGTCGAGCGCCAGGACCTGGGCCCACCAGTCCACCCAGAGGTCGGTGTAGCCATAGGTGACGTCGGCGAAGAGCGCCTTCGTCCCGCTGTCGTCCGTGTAGAGGAAGTCGAAGCCCGCCTGGACTTGCGCGACGACGATGCCGCGGGCGCGCAGCCGGTCGGCCGCGCCGATGAGCCAGGGGTAGTTGACGCCGAACACGGCGTCCAGCTCCGACGCCGCCGCCCGCTCGACGAGCTCGGCGTCGGTGTGGAAGGCGACCGCCTCCGCCCGGCCGGCGGCGAAGCCCTGGAGCTGGGCGAGCGCCGGGAACTCCCACACCTTGCCCCGGCCGCCCCGGCGCAGGAGGCCGTGGCCGGCCGCCGGCTTCCGGCGGTGATCGCAGAGCAGCGTGACGCGATGGCCGGCGTCGAGCGCCCCTTCTGCGATGGGGCCCAGGTGGCGCAGGTGGCTCTTGCGCCCGACGAGGAAGCCGAGGCGCACCGCGCTACCCTCCCCCCGTCACTGGATCACCCGAACGCACTCGAACGCCTCGACGGCCCGGCGGCCGACGGTGGCGCCCCAGCGCGTCGCGGCGGCCCTCACGGCGTCGAGCGAGCGGGCGTGGGGCGCCGGGCGGATCTCATCGGCGTAGTGCGCGAGCGCCGCGAGTTTGCGCTCGAGCGTCTCGGAGATGTCCACGAACACGCTCGGCGAGAAGGAGGCCCCCAGGCGGCCGAACGACCAGTCGGTGGACGACGGCACCTCGAAGCTCTGCACCTCGAGCACGGGGCAGTCGGGCGCCGGCCGGGTCGCGGTCAGCACGGCCTGGAACGCGAGCCGATGGTCCACGTTGAGGTCGCCGGCATGATGGGTGTAGACGGTGGAGGGCCGGAATTCGTCCAGCCTCGCCTCCACCGTCTTGACGATGTCGAGGAAGTCCACCGCGTCGAACCGGTTGTCGGGCAGGCCGGCGAAGCGCATGTCCTTCACGCCCAGCACCTCCCCCGCCCGCCGGGCGCGCTCCTGGATGTCGACGACCAGAGACCGCGGCGCGGGGTCCCGCGTCGCGTAGCGAGCTGTCACGCCCTCGCCCAGGATGAGCACCGCCACGTCGTCGCCGGCGGCCGTGCGGCGGGCGGCGGTCCCGCCGGCGCCGAGCACCTCGTCGTCCGGGTGCGCCGCGACGATCATGACCCGTGCCGTCATCTCAGCCGTTCTCCTTGGTCGCCCCGAGCACGCTCGCCCGGCTCGCATTGGCGCGGCATATGTAATCGGCCGCACCCGGCCCGCAGTTGAAGAGCAGGTCGAGCGCCGAGAGGTTCGGCACGAAATCCCCGAAGAGCTGTGGATAGACCGGCGGCCGGTAGTCGTGGAACGCCAGGCCCAGGCCGGCCTCCCGGAAGCGCGCCGGCACGATGTAGTCACGGCCGAGCGGGCCGGACAGGTAGGCGTCGGCGCCCACTTTCTGGCAGAGCCCGATGAGCAGCTCCTGTCCCCGGAGTCCTTCGACACCCAGCGCGCTCGCGCGCACACAGGCCACCTTCCAGCCGAGGTACTCGAGCACCACCTCCGTGAGGCGCAGATTCACGTCCACGAGCCGCGCCCATGGCTGCTCCAGCACACCCCGGATCAGCGGGTAGACGACGTCGAAGTACGGCGCACGGCGGTAGTTCAGCTCGAGCGACTTGAGGTGACGCCGCTGCCAGCCCCGCGCGTCCACCAGGGTGTCCGCGATGCGCTGCTCGGTCGCCACGCGGCGCACGGGCACCGAGATCCATTGAGGCCCGTGCGACGTCTTGATGCGGTTACGGTTCTCCCAGTCGTGGGGCGAGTACTTCACCGAGTCGAGGTAGACGAAGAGATCGGCCAGATACATCCGGTGAAGGTATCCGCACGAGGGCATGTAGCGCGGCTGGTTGATCACGACGATGCGCGGCTCAGGCATCGCGGTAGAGGTACACGGTGAAATCGTGCTCCAGGTAGTCGTGCCTGAGGGTGACCCGAGACGTCAGCGTCCGACAGAAGGCCAGCACGTGCAGCGGGTCGGCGACGTATTCCCCCGGCTCCCGATGGGGGCCCCACGTGCTCAGCGAGTTGAACGCCACGGCGCGCCGGCAGCGCGCGTACATCGCCGGCACCATCGCTTCCAGGAAACCCTCGTCGCGCAGCGAGAAGAGACCGCTCGCGAGGACGTAGTCGTACCGGGCCGCCAGCGCGCTGCACTCGCCCAGGAGATCCGCGACCACGAATCGTCCGCTGGGGTATCGCGCCCGGGCTGCCTCGACCATCCGCGGGTTGATGTCACAGCTTTCGCATCGCACCGTCGGATACGCCCGTCGTGCGTGGTCCCAGAAATCGCCGAGACCGCAGCCGACGTCGAGCACGTCGCAACCGTCGAGCGGGGCGACGGCGGCGAGGACGCCGAAGCGAAGCCGCTGGGTCTCCGGACTGCCCCACGCGAGCGCCTCGAGCGTCGGGCCGTACGCCTCCAGCCGTGCGTCGAAGTACCGGAGAACTTCCTCGTGATTCACGGGTCAGTCGCTCCAACGATGCAGGGTGTAGAGCCCCCCGGCCGGCGCGAACCCGGCCCGGAGCCAGACCTGGTGGACTCCCGGGTTCGACAGACTCGAGTGCACGCTCATGGACCGGCACCGGGCCCCCTGGGCCCAGCGGCTGGTGGCGGTCAGGAGCTCGCCCCCGAGCCCCCGGCCGCGCGCGGCCGACGCGACCGCGTACAGCACACCCTCGGCCGTCTCCGACGTCTCCCGGACCACGAGCCCGAAGCCCACGACGCGACCGTCGAGCTCGGCGACGATCATCCCCCGCGCCTCGTCGGGCCCCCCGCACTGCCCGACCGCCCACTCGACGTACACGCGATCCGCCAGGTCGGGATCGAGCCGGGGGTCGTTCCTGAAGTGCCCGACGTATCCCGTGAACGCCTCGCGCGCCACCTCGCGGACCGCGGACGCGTCGTGGACCGTCACCGGCCTCACGCGATCGGCGGGACCCCCCGGCCGCCCCCGGACGGGAGCGGCGTCGGCGGGCTCCCCCACGAGCGCCCGCTCGTAGCGGACGAGCGTGTCCATGAGCCGGAACCCGTGGGCCTCGAGCTCGTGCACCGTCGCGAGCTGCCGGGCATCCACCCGGGCGATCACGAGCCTCACGCCGCCAGCGGCCGACTCGGCGAGCGCCGGACCGACGCCGCGGGCGCCGCCCTCCAGGCGCTCGACTCGCACGCCGAAGTGCGCCGAGTCCCATTCGAGCGGAACGATCCGGGCGGTCGCGGCGGTCGTGCTCATCGCCGCTCGACCAGGAGCTCGAAGCGGTCCTCCGCTTCGAGGAGATGCGCGGGGGCGCCGCGCGTCGTCACGACGAGCCCCTGGCCCTCGGCCAGCCGCGCGAGCGCCGGGGGATCGAACCACTGCCCGCGCCGGTTCCGCTCGATGATCGCCGCCTTCTCCTCCGCCGAGAGATGGCTCGCCGTCCGCACGGATTCGAGATAGGGGCCGAGAACCCGGTCGCGCACGCGGAGGTCGGGGATCGCGCCGATCAGACCGCGCCCGCCGGGCCGCAGCACACGCGCCATCTCCGCGAGGCTGCGCTCGACCGCGTCGAGATCCTCGAGGAGCTGCAGCACGCCGTAGCAGAGGAGGCGGTCGACGCTGCGACTCGTGATCGGCAGCGCCCAGCTCTCGCCGACGACGATCCTGACGCCGGGCCGCGCCCGATTGTGCGCCCGGGCCTGCGCGGCGAGCGCCTCGACGGGCTCGATGCCCACGAGCTCCCGACAGAGCTCGGACAGCACGATCGCCATCAGGCCGTTCCCGCAGCCGACATCGAGCAGGCGATCCCCCGGCGTGAGCGCCAGCGAGCTCGCCACATGCCCGATGACCTTCAGGTAGTCGGCGACGCCGAAACGGTCGCTGCGGCCGCTGGCGGTGAGGTCGCTGCTCGAGCGCGCCTTCTTCTCGTACTCCTGGTACCAGAACCCTGACGCGCGGATCTCCCCGTGCACGGGGCTACCCGAGATCTTCCGGGCGGAAGGCGTGATGCGCCTCGACCGCCTTCGTCAATTGCCGTCCGATCAGATCGCCGGCGCGCGAGGGCGGCACGCCACCGCCCGGCCGCCGGAAGACGACATCCGCCTCGCCGAGGACGTGGCCCGTCGGCAGCGCGCGCGCCGCCGCGCACGACAGCCGGTACGCGTCGCGGGCGCGGCGCTCGCT
>Ga0209342_10007113_pt1 | contig 11268 bp, 14 predicted proteins | sample RifCSP16_2_FD_184023 | JGI IMG/M metagenome (GOLD analysis project Ga0209342, IMG submission 184023) | Soil microbial communities from Rifle, Colorado - Rifle CSP2_sed 16_2 (SPAdes) (version 2) | ecosystem: Environmental > Terrestrial > Deep subsurface > Rock core/Sediment | place: Rifle... | reverse complement strand
AATTGAACCAATTATTATTAAAATTACGGTGGAATATTTTGCAAAAATATCTCCAAATTACACGAGAGAATATATAAATATTCCTCAATTTGAAGATGCAAGAAAATGTAAGAAAATTTGTCACAAAACTATTGATGAAGAAGGTATTGAGTATTGTTTAGGTTGTGGTAGAACAATGGAAGAAATTATTAATGTATACAATAACCATCTAAAAATGATGGGAAAGGAGAATAAAGATGCTGGAAATTAAAATTATGGTTGATAAAGTTAAATCTTTTCTTACTACAACTGTAGGTAAGGAAACTTTATTGGAGATTGTTCTTGTATTTGGTGCTGGATTTGTTGTAGGAAAGTTTATCTTTTAATGAATTTTGATAACTTTTTTGCTTTAAACTATAATACAAGCTATGAGGGATTTAATCAATCAAATAATGTAACTTTTGATTCCGATTGTACTTGGCATGACGCACTTGATAAATATATTGATTTTTTAAAATCTTGTGGATATATTATTACTGAAGAGGAATTAAAGGAATGGGTATGTGATAATTAAAAATGATAACAATACCTAAATCAGAATATGAACATTTACTAAGATGTTCATGGTGGTTAGAATGTTTAGAATCTGCTGGAGTAGATAATTGGATAGGTATGGAAGAAGCTATAGTTATTTGTAATGAGTTGCCAGTGGAAGATATGTTGAAAAGTATTATGAAGTAAAAAAAGAAGGCGGCTTTCGGGTCGCCTTTTTTCAATTATAATTATTGTTTTACATCATCATTTTTTTCTTCTTCATTTTCTTTTTCATTTTTGCTTTTGACATGGCAATAGCAATTGATTGTTTTTGAGGTTTACCTGCGTGCATTTCAGTACGAATATTTTCGCTTATTATTTTTTTACTTTTTCCAGATTTAAGTGGCAAAACACTACTCCTTATTGAACATTGTTTGTTCTTCGGTTCTTCGATTGAATAAACCCTTGATTATTTTTCCTCCAGCATGACTCCATTTAGGGAACTCTTTAGAGGCTTTTACAAAATCTTCGGATTGTAGTGCTCGAAGCATTGTAGAGGATTTACCATTTTTAAGATATACAAAACCATCTTTTCTACCTAGCGCACCCATGCCTACATTATAAACAAAAGATACAAGAGAATCATATTGATTCTGGGTTAAATATCGAAGAGGAACATATTTATTAATTACTTCTTCTGCCCATTCAATATCTTGCATAAGATAATATTCCGCTTCCTCTTTAGTGACTTCTAAAAAGATTTCTCCAGGATGAATTAAATGTCCATACCCTATAGTTAGAAGACCAGTAATATCTTTATAAGGTTTTGTTCTAAAACCTTCCCATTGTTTTATAAATTCAATACCATTTTTACTTATTTTCATACATGAAACCCCTTAAAGAAATTATACAATACAGTAAATGCTACCCCAACACCAGCAATCCACTTAATCATTGTAAGTATATTAGTTGCTGTTTTCCACAACACAATTAATTCTTGAAGTTGTCCTCGAAGGGCTTTTACTTCTTCCTTTAATTCTTGAATTTCAATCTGCATAAGTTCTAATTCCGGGGTCATTATTCTACCCAACCAAACCCAGTTGCGGATACAACAGAATTAGCTGCTGCATTATCTGATATAACATCTATTTTTAAATCAGAAGTTGCTGGAAATCTTATTGGTATTGGATAATGAACTATTGAACCATTATCTTGACAAAGTATTTCACTCACAGGTAAAAATATTCCAGAAAGTAATACACCATCAGTAACATCTACAGTAGCATTAAAAGTAACTCTTACTAAATGCCCTAATAAGGCTGCTCCAGCATAAGCTTGCCAACCACAAAGATAACCATTCTTTCCTGCTGGTATTGTGTATACTGCTTGTCTAGCGTAGTTATCACCAAGAAAAATATAACCATAAGTAGTAGCTCCTCCAACGGCTTGTAAGGAAATATTTCCAGCAGCAGTTGATCCCGAACCAGCAGTTAATACATGAAAAACATTAATCCTTAAAATATTTGTGGCAACAGTATTTACCGGAGTTACTCCATTAAGAGTTACTGCTTCTATTTGTGGAGTATAGGTATTATCTAAATATTGAATATGAACAGTTCGTGCTCCTGTTCCTGCTGCTGTATCGTTAGCATTAGAAGATACTACCTGCATTTGTATAGCTGACGTAGGAAACACATACGGACCACCGAATCCCCACACAGTTTCTTGAGTATTGTCTACATCATTATTCAATCCTATTGCAAATGCAAATTGTTTATTAGGATAATAATTATTAGCATTTCCGATTAAATCTTTTTGAAGTAATGGAATATCAGGATAAGTGATAATAGACATTAGATAGCTTCAGCTCCACTCGCGGTTATTGTTAATCCAGTAGCACTAGCCACTACCCTAATAAAATCTCCAGCATTCATTATTTGTGTTCCTGTCCATTGAAGGTTTCCATTAGGAGGAATAGGAGCATCATAAAATAGAGCATTAGTTGTTGCAGCACTACCTGCACTAGGAACAAGATGAATCCGCACAGTAAGTGTTCCTGTTGTTGTGTTACAAATATCCATGTCCTTTACAAATGTTCTAGTAGATGCTGGAACTGTGTAAAGTGTAGCAAGGGAAGTAGTAATAGCTGCTTGACCGAGTTTAACAGGGGTTACTATTTGAAATGCCATTTATACTCCTATCCAATTCTGACTTACGTCAGTAAGTAATAAAGAACTCTAGCTGATTGTACATATTGATGTTCATCATTAGTTAAATGATATTCCTCAGTAGAACCGTTTCCACCTTGCATATTTTGTAAATCATTATGGTTTCTTGTTTCAATGTCTGTAAGATTACTTCCAGTAAAATCTATACCCGTCCAAGCTAATCCAGCTAATATACCAAGAAATATTTGATGAAGTTTAAAGAACCAATCTTGCCATTCATGATCTAAGAATTCTTTTACAAATACTGGTGGAGGAATGAATTTATATGTCATAATTATGGTGTAGATTGAAGGTCTAAATCTTCTCTCATGCGCTTTTTAGCACGAGCAATCTCCCGCCTATGTTTAGCCCTTTCTTTCCTTAATTCTTGTTCTTCAGAAATAAGTTTAACATCACCAAGAACCTCTAAAGCTGTTTGTGCTCCAGTACGTTTTCCTTCGCTAACATTTAATCCTAGTTTAGCAGGATGGAATGCCGAAACTGAATACTCAATAACATCCTTAGCTATTTGTTGGGAATTATCTCCCCAATCAAATATTGGTTGTTTATTCCATAATTTAATGTTATTTCCAAGTTCAAATCCCATAAGAAGTGCTGGGGCAGGAGTAAGTAATGCTCTTGCCAATTGAGCAGGCTCTTCTTCATCAGTAGCTATTTTTTCAGCATGTTCAATAAGTGCTCCAGGACCAGCTCTACGAGCATGTACTGTACTAGTTGGTTTTATTAGTCCTGTTTCTCTGGCTGCCCAAGTCCAAGCATCATCAAAATAAGGATAAAGAACACTGTACATAAGTCCAGCAGCCGCCATTTTTCCTGTGGCTTCAATAGCTTCATGAGGGTGATCTTTAGCATTAATAAGTGATCTACCATATTCAGCAAAAGAACGTACCATACCATAGTGATACCTACTAAATACTGAAAGGGACCTATCTCTCATAATTCTAGATAAATCTCTCGACCCAATAACTTCATCAGGAATACGATAATTAGGCATGTGCTTTTCTACTTCACGAATATTCTCTCTCATTGGAATACCTTTTCTAAGGTTTTCTTTTATAAGCCCCATGTACATCATATCTCTAACTAACCACATAGCATCAGAAGAAGCATAAGAAATATCAGAAAGCTTAAACCCTATTTCTTGTGCTAATTGTCTAAATGGTTGGTGCTCCGCCGCTTGTCTAGCAACATCTCGTGCTACATTTTCCCAATATTTTCCATTACGAACTCCTACAGAAAGGAGCGATCCCCCATGTTTAAGAACTTGAAGAAAATCTCCCTCCATATTAAGAACAGAGTTAATAGCTTCACCAGAAGTATTTTTTAGTCCAGACCAACCTTGTTTAGTAACCCAATCAAATCCACGAGCAGGAATCCAGTGAGTGCCTTCATTTGCCATGTGAGCAAGAGGAATAAGCATAAGAGCTTTTATTATAAGATTATTAAGTCCCCTAAGACCATTTGCAACTTTATTTCCAATAAAAAAATCAGTCATGCCAAAATAATCTTCAAGAACATTAGCTAATCTATTAGAGAAATATTTTCCTCGAAGCATTGGAAGTCGTTCTTGACCTTTAAATTGTCTATACCCATCCATAGGTTTGTCACTCATCATTCCTTCAAAGAGAGGACTTTTCATAGATTCTTTTAGAAAAGTAAGCTCACGTTCGTAAGCTTTCATTTCTTGAAGTTTAAGAAGAGCTGTAGTAATTCCTCCTGGAAGATATTTAACATCCGTGTGGGTAGTAGCTTCTTGAGTAGTTACATCTACTACCTTAGCCCCAGAAATATCTTTACCTGCAATAGAACCAGATTCAATTACTGAACCTTTATCTATATTAAGATCAATTTTTTCTCTAGCTACTTCATTTCCTTTTTCCCAAAGAGAAATTGTATTGCCTTCATTCTTTATTACTAATCTTTCTCCATTAGGTAATTCTAATCCAAGCACTGTACGTGGATGTAACGTCGAAGGCATTCTGCCAAAACCAATACTTTTGGCTCCAAAATCTAAATCAAAAAGATTGTCTGTCCACTGACCATGACCGACTGCGAACCTAGATATACGATCAACATCAATGGCTGGGTCTTCTCCACGAAGAGTTTTAACCCTTCTCAAAGTGTCTTGAAATTCAGTATTTACTTTTTCATAGACATCAATAAAAGGCTTAAACTTAGGATCAATAGTAATTGTACCTTCCATGTGTTCCTGAACTGCTGGATCAAGTTTATCCCATTCAACCTCCATTTCTGTTGCTTTAGTTTTTTGTTGTTCTAATGCCTTAATAGTAAATATTTCATCTACAGTTCTAAGAGTTGATTGCTCATGTAATCCATCAGCTAATTCTGCTTGATGAGACATCATGTCTGGAGAACGATAAATAGGGTGTTCTTTGGCTACTTCTCGTATTTTTTCCCATACTTTTTTAATAGGTTCAGTAAATACAGAAGGATCAATAGCTCCTCCTTCTTTTTTACCTACTCCACCAAGAGGATGAGGAGCTATAGGTTTAGCTTGTTGTTTAGATTGTTCGTATTCTTGTATCTTTTTCCGTACGTCAAGAAAAGGCGCGTCTTTAATTACTGTGGTGTAATCAGGATTTTGTGCTGTAGGTTGAGCCTTAATAGTTGTTGGGCGTATGTTAGGGTTATTTTCCATTTCCATTGTCCAATCCTGAATTTCAACAGGCATTTTATCTATACCCTGTTCTTTAAGAACATCTGCACGATGCCTGCCCTCATGACCAGTAACAAGCCAAGAGTTTGTTGCTGCATCATAACCAACAGCTACATAAGGAATCTCTCGAAGTCCTTCTTTTGTTTTTAATCCTTCACGAATAGATGCTCTTTTTTGTTGAGTACGAGAAAGATTACTAACATCTGACCAGATACTACTACGAGTAGAAGCTAGGGATAAGAATTCATCTGGAGTTAAGAAGATAACTGTTTTATTTGATTTAGGATCACGGGCATCAGTAATTGCCCGTTCAATAGTATTAGGATTAAAAGTACCTTGCCACATACGAAGATAATTCTCCGCTGTACCGCCATTCTCTTTCATCCAATCCCAAAGCTTTTCAGCACCAAGAAGAAGATCAGGATGAATTGCTCCACCTTGTTTATTGCCTACACCACCAAGCCTTTGTTTATCTCTTATTTCTAAGTATTTTTTGTAAGGATATTTCTTAGCATTACCTGTAACAGGATGACGTAACCACACTCCATTATTAGAAATTTGCTCACGAGTTTTCTCTGCTTGTTTTAATTTAGGAAGATTCTTTGGAGATTTCATTTGAGTCTCAAAAAGATTTGGAGTTTTATTAATGTTCTTTAATTGGGTTTCTAGCCAAATTCTTTCTGTTTGTTCTTCTTTTGTGAGTTCTTTTTGTTTATCCAATTCATCAAGTCGCTCAGTAATGTCTTGTTTAGCACGAGTGTTGTCAAGTTCTTTTAGTTGTTTAACTCCATCCCAAGCAAGATTTTCATGGGTATCTTTCAACCGACGAAGAGATTCTGCCTTATAAGTTTCTAAAGCTTTTGGGTGATTAAAGAAAAGATTTAATTGTTCAGGGACAGGTGTACCTTTACCTTTGAACTTCCCTTCATTGTAAATTTTAATGTTATCAGCCATGGGAAGTTCTAATTGAGTAGGTTCTTTAAATGGCGTAGATTTGACAATAGGTTCTACTTTGGGAGTAATTTTGGGTTCTCCCAGAGAAACTTTAATATCTTCTCCACTACTAGAACTTGCTTGTAATACTGAACGATTTCCACCAAATGCTTGTCCAGCAGATTTCCAGGCAGCTCTTCCTGCGGCAGCTACCGGAGTAATTGCAGCACCCATTGCTGCCATATTCTGAATTTTCTGAGGATCATACTTTCCTTGTTCAGCCGTTTGAGCAATAGCTTCTGCTCCTCCAAGAGTAGCAGCACCTTTAGCAGCAGATACTCCAGTCTTTGCTGCAATTTCAGCGGCCTTAGCAAACTTAGAAGCTAATGCAGCCTTACCTCCTACTTTAAGAATTATTTGTGAAAGTTTTGCTTCCCATCCAAATTGTCCAAAGATAGGAATTAAAAGTTCAGGATCAACAATACCAGCTTTTACAAATTCTCCAAGGGTAGCTCCAGGATTTTCTTTTGCTGCCTGAAAAAATTGTGATAAAACTTCTGTAGTATCTGGTGTAGGTTCTTTTGGTTTTGCTTTTTCCTCTTGTTGTTTTTTTAAAAGCTCTTGTGCTTTTTTTGCAGTTGGTCCAGTTCCTTTTGCGGCCCTTTCTATAAAGGGTTGTTCCACTCTAGCTTCTAAACCTAAAACAGTTCTACCTAAAAATCCTTCAGCCCAATCCTTTTTAGACGGAATAATGGAATTAAAGAATCCAGGTTCTTCTTTTGGTTCAGCTAATTCGGGATATTTATTGGGAAGCATTTCAAACGCTTCCTCCCTAGTTGATCCTTCTGGACCAGAAATAGAATATTCCTTACCTTCTGGAGAAGTAAAAGAGAAATCAGGCATTGTTATTTCCAACCAGCTTTTTTAGCATCTTCCCAAGTATTAGGGATACTACTTCCTGTGGGTGTTCCTTGACCCATAACTTTCTTTTGTAGAGATTTAATTTGAGATTCAAGAGCAGCTTTTTCTTTTAACACTTTAGGAGTAGAAGGTAATCCACGACCTATATGAGCTTTAACATTTTCAAGAATAGTTAATTGTTTATTTAATAATGCCTCAACTTGTTGTTGTCTTACACTTTCAGGACTTAATAATTTACTTTTGGCATTTTCTTGTAAAGAACCTATTTGTCGATTATAAGCTGCATCAATTATTTGATTAGTTTTATTATAATCATCAAAATCTGCTTTATCGCGTTTTTCTGCTTCTAATAGTGTTGCAGTAGTGTGTTTTGCTTTATCAAACTCAAGCCTATCTCTTCGTTGTCTTGCTACTATCCCATTATTAACGGCAATACGAGATTCTCTTTCTCTAGACTCTTCTTTACGATTTTGTCTAGCTTCATCTCGATCAGCATTCTTTTGATATAAATCTAGCATTTTGGCAGCACCACCAGCCCTTAAAATTTGTTGATCTACGACAGCCTGAACTCTTGGATCATTCCAATTATTCATATCAATACCTTGTTGTTCTGCCATTTTTGCAATTTCTGCTGCTTCTTTTGGATATTGTTTTATAAATTGGGCTTTAACATCTTGCCAAGAATCTGGATTAATTTTAGCAACCGCAAGTAGACTGGCCTTTTCTTCATTATATTGTTTTAATAAAGTATTTGCTTCTCCTTGATTTTGTTTAGCCAGAGTTCCATATCTTAAAGCTTCTTCTGGCATACCACCAGCTCCAGCCAATTGAGATAGCTGCATATTCTGTTGATATGACTGATTAGCTTGGGCTATTTGGGACGGTAAATCTGTTCCCGCAGTAGATTCGCCAACTTTTAAATTAGCTAACCTATCCTGCATTTGTTTTTGCATGTCTAGTTTTTGTTGTCCTTGCTTTAATTCCAGTTCTTTTAATTGTCTGTCAAGAGGAATTATTCCTGTTTGAGCTTCACGATAAGCAGTCTCAGCCTTTTTACCAGCAATATTTGCTTCCATGGTTTGACCACCATATTTACCCTCATAAAAATCTGACATTAAAAATGGCATAATTTAATTTACCAAGACCATTGAGAATTAAGCATATTAGTTTGACCGTAACCCATACTTCCTGCCGAATATCCAGAACCCCCTACTCCCGTATTAAATCCTGTTGGGTTTCCCCATCCTCCAGTATTATATTGTGGTAATGCTCCTGTTGGAGCACCCATAGAAAGATTAGATAATCCTCCGATTCCTTGAGCAACACTCTGCCAACCCACTTGTTCTCCTTGTTGTGATAATGCCCCAGCATTAGAACCACTCCAAGAACCCACACCAGCCATTGCTGCAAGACGAGAGAATTCATTACTAAATTCAGTAGATGCTAATCCTTGACCATAATCCATAAGATCAACTAAACGATTTCCCGAGCCAAGCATACCACTAGCAGCAGCGCCTCTATTTACTGATTCTAATCCTTGAGATAATCTCCATTGATAACTTGGATCACTGGACATAAAATCAGCACCAGTTCCAGAGCCGCCAGTACCTGCTCCACCCGACGAAGCATTAGCTAGTCCGCCACTTAGAGGAATATAATTTGTTATATTGTTTCCATTAGCGTCGAATTGTCCCGTGAACATGCTAAAAAACTGGTTACCATTAGCATCTGTTACGACTTGACCCGTTGATCCTCCTAAATAACCTCCTTGTGGGGGGGCGAGATTGCCCCAATTCGGCGTTTGCCAATCTCCTGTTCCTCCTGAGCTACTTCCAGCAACAGCCCCACTTCCTCCAGTAGTCCCTGTTCCACTGCCCATACCCATCATTTGCATTAATCTGGCAGAAGATTTTTGGCGATTTGGAAGGCCAAAAGGATCATAGATGGTTCCTGCGGCAACAGTTCCCGCGGGTTGCCCATTATCATCATCATCACCAAAGATAGATGATAGTCCAGAACCAATACCAACTACAGCACCAATAGTTTCTAGATTATATCCTGGATGCTTTAGAAATGAATTAAATTTATTTGCACCAAACATTATAGATTATTCCTTAATTAATAATTTTGAATATATTTTTTCAACAGGTTTATAATTCAAATATTCAAAAAGCCTACTTAAATCTAAAGTAAACTTTGTTCCTACATATATTTTTTGAACATTTTTTTCTTTTAGTTTTTTTTCCATATATTGAAAAAGTTTTATTCCAATCTGTCCTTTACGGAATTCTTTTTTAATAAAAAAGGAATCAGTAAATGCTGTAAAACTCTTTTTAGAGTGCATATTAAAACTTAATAGACTTATGTGATAACCAATTAATTTTTTATTTTCTCTTACAGTAATTACTTGTATTTTATTTAATTTATCTAAAGTCTGATAAAGTTCATAGTCTGGATTTAATTCTATTTCATATTTATCTACTTCAGTTTCTTCCCAATGTTCTGGAAATAATTCTTTTAATTCTTCTTCTATTTGTGTCCAAGATTCCTCTTGATAAGTAACCATTAACTAGAGCCAGGAAGAATATCAAGTTCTAAAGCTTCTGCTCTAAACGGCGTATTAGAGGTATGTAATGATTCAAAAGCTATTCGTCGAAATTGACCACATCTATTAAGTGAAGAGCGTTCTAAACTAAGATCAACATTACGAAAAGCAGTAAAAGATTGGTAATCATTAACTGTATATTTTATTTGTAAAGTAGAAGAAGCTTCTTTATCAGCAATAACATCTATAAAAGATAATTCTTTTCTTTTATTTTCTCCTACATCAAGTAATTCTGTACGACTTCTCACATAAATAGGTTGCCCATTATCTTGATAAAGAGTAGGCTTCATATCGTAAATATTAGCATCAGTTTCTCCTTGGAGTAAATCATGTCCAAGGTGAGCAGCGTAAGCTACTGCATTAAAATAAACTTCATTTGTACCATTAAATGAGGTCCATTCATACCATATTCCAGAAGTAGCATCATAGCAAAGAGTAAGATTACTGTTTACTAAAGTAAGTATGTAGAAAGAATGTCCTACTGTACGAATACAAAAAGCATATACTGTTTCAAGATTGTCTTTATTAAGAATTCGTTCAATATATGGGTTAGAAATATTTTTTAATTGATAGCCCTCAAGAAGTTGAATACTTCTTCCTACATGTTTAGTCTGACCCATAAAGAATACTTGAGGACCATTTCTTGCAAATGATCTAGCAGAAGCACATCCTATAAGATTAAATAAGTTTGGAACAGGAGCAAGTGGAGAACCTGGAGCAGGAAGTCCTGCATCATAAAAGAATTCTATACTATATTTACCAAGAGCACAGATATAGTTAAATTGTTTAAAAATAAATACACCACAATCAGGCTCTATATTTGCCTGAATAAATCCTAATGAATTCCAAGAAGTAAAAGCATCAGCTGTATCACTGTTGTGAATTTCTCCGTTAGGAGTCATTACAAACATATATCCATCGAGATATGCCACTCCTGGAACTGTTACTGAAGGATAATCTACATCAGTAATTTCTAATACTGTATTTAAAGCAGATTGATTAATATAATAAGCATTAGTAGAATTCTTAAAAACTAAATTAATACCACCCGTTGTTTCAGTAAAATAGAAAAATGCTCCATCATCAGTACCTTCAAATATAAAAGATAAATCTCTAATAACTTTACCATCAAAGATCGAATACAACGATCCTTGCCAAGAGTACATTCCTTCTCCTTGATTAGCCATTATGGAATATAAATCTCGATACTTGTTACGAAACAAACTCCGCCCAAAGGCACACTGAAAAGCCCAAATGACACAATTCGAAGAAAGTCATTGTTCTCTACGTAAAGTGGCGGCAACGTCGGTGGCGGACTTAAATCTTTTATTGGGAATATCAAAACATTATAACTATTCGTTGGTATACCTTCTATTGTTGGTCCGGGACCA
>Ga0209342_10007112_pt1 | contig 11270 bp, 11 predicted proteins | sample RifCSP16_2_FD_184023 | JGI IMG/M metagenome (GOLD analysis project Ga0209342, IMG submission 184023) | Soil microbial communities from Rifle, Colorado - Rifle CSP2_sed 16_2 (SPAdes) (version 2) | ecosystem: Environmental > Terrestrial > Deep subsurface > Rock core/Sediment | place: Rifle... | reverse complement strand
ATCCAAGTACGTCTCACTCCTCGCTTCCTCGCCGCCTTGCATCTGGACCTTTTTGAACAGCCTGCACTAGTAACTTGAATCCGAGAACGGTCATGAAGACATTCGGACGGTTTAGGAATCGGAGCTGGGCCGATGAGCGGATTAGACTGACCAGTGTTTGTCGGCAACGGCGGGTGCGCATGACCTTGACAACTCCTTGGAACGAAGCGAGAATCGCCACAGTTATTGGAGGTTTCACGACCAAGATAGGCTACCAACCTACCCAATAGTTCTTTCGGCGCAGCGGCGCGGCAGAACAGGCGGATGCTACCGACGCGGCCGGGCGCGAGACCCCCGGCCTCACACTCGGCCGCTGCAGATCCGCGCGTTATGCAGTCGTCCCCTTGACGAGACGGGATCTTCATGGCGACTTGCAAGTGGTGTCGTAGGTCGGGCTGGTTTCTATTATTGACCGAGGACGGCGTCTGCAAGACCTGCAACCCCGGCATCGCCCTCGAAGTTGCGAGCCGTGGCCGGGTCATCACAGAATCTATGGACTTCGTGCGCAACAGCAAGAAACTCGACACGGCTCTCTCCAGGTGCGACGTCATCATCCAGCAGGCGTCTGCCCTCGTTCCGTATGAGGAAGCTGGCGTGCCCACAATCCAGCCAGCACCCTCCGCCCTAGTTCAGCAGTACAAGCGAGCCAAGGACGCTCTTATCAGGAACTCGCTCGAAGAGGAGTTCGGAGAAGTTCAACGCAAGGTAGCGCTTACGACCGGCAGCAAGTCCAAGGTCACACACCTACAGAAACTCGCCCTTCGCGTCCATGACTTCCGCGGTCGAGCAACAGACCTCAAGGCCCTCGACGATCTGGAGCGGCGCGTCCGGGCCGCAATCCACTCTACGCAGCTCGAAGGCTATCTAGATCAGGCCAAGCGTTTCGAGTTCAAGGGCAACAAGAAGAAGGCTCTAGATCTCTACTACGACGCGCTCTACTTCCTAAAACACGATGACATCGACGACTCTCTCCAGACCGAGCACATCAAAGCTCTCGAGGCTAAGATCGAGCAACTGGGCGGTCGGCGGGAGCCATCGGCATAGGAGCTGTGTCGTGCCCACGCGGCTGAAGCCGGTCGGTTAGGCGCTCTCAAGACACGTGACTCCTGACCTTGAGCGATATCTTGACGACACCGACGCCGAACTGGTTCGCCAGATCCGTTCGGCAGCGGACGCTTCCGACTACGATACCGCTCTTCGCCTAACGGAACGACGCCTGGTCAGGCCCATTGACCTCTCCGCCCCGGCTGGCAGGCTGCTCAAGGCAGAGCTCGCGGCCTGGCTAATCGACATCGGCAATGAATCGCAGCGGGGCGAGAGCATCCGCCGTGGTCTGTCAATCCTGGAAGATGACCGCGAAGTCCTAATCGAGAACGTCCATCCAGCGAGTTATGAGTACAATCTCGGCAATGGCTACAGCAGCCTGTTCTTCATCGACCAACACCAGCCCGGCTTTCGCTTAAGGCCCAGCGCTCTCGATCATGTCCTCAAGGCCAAGAATCACTATTGGAATGCCTTTCGCTTTGTACGTTCTCACGACGAGACCTTGCGGAGGCAGTTGTGGGTGAATCTGGCCAATTGCTTGAGGCAGTGCAACCGAGCTCCTGAAGCGATCCGATACTATGACGAAGTCCTTCGTGAGGATCCCTCTTTCGCGCAGGCCAATCTGAATCGGGCCGCGGCACTCATCCAGTTGAACGAACTTTCCGACACGTTCACTGCAAATCAGCTATTCCAAGCCATGAAGGGATATGTAGCGGCTGGATCTACCAATGCGCTCACCCAGCCGATGCGTGAGTACAGCAACGCCCGATCGGAAGCTCTCCGACAGCGACTTCTGCAGCTCGGATACGACCCCGAGAGGCTCGCGCATGACTCAAGCGAGACGGCGGAGGAATACGACCGGCATTCAGAGTACCGGAGATTCTGCATCCAGAGTCACCTCTGCCTCTCAGAGCATTCGCTTTACTGTGGTTGTGTAGGGGCTCGGCGGGATGACCTTACCATCCCCAAGAGTACCGCCCCGATCGGCGGTGAATTCGTGCCTCGATTGGAGTTCATCCTGAACCGTCTGAAGTCTGAATTCGCCTTTGCCAGGCTGCTGTATTACCAAGGCGCAGTTCTGCAGGTTCCTGAATGGAAGATCTACGAAGAAGAGCTTCGCCTTACGGAGCTTTTCGAAAACGAACTCATCGGGCCACGAGCGGAGATGCTTCGGCTTTCGTTCCGAAATTGCTTTGGGGTGTTAGACAAGATTGCGATGGGGGTCTGTGAGCTATTCTCATTCTCGGACCCCCAAGAGACCCTCTACTTCGAGAGCTTTTGGCGACCTCGCGGTCGTCGCCTCTCTGAAGCGCAAGCTCGACGCTGGGAACGCATCAACGAGACCAACAACGCAAGTCTCGTAGCTCTTTATTCCCAGGCTACCGATCTCAATCCGGCCACAGGGGATTGGCCCGAGTTCAAGGCGTGGCGCAACGCTCTTGAGCACCGCGTCCTGTGCGTTCGCCAGGCCGCAACTGGCAGGTCCGATCCGCATTCGGTCCTTCGGCCGAATGACGGCGATGTGGTCGTCCCTGCAGGCGAGTTCCGCAAGCGGGCGCTATTCCTACTTCGTCTTACGCATTCCGCGATCATGAGCTTCGCCTTCTGCGTTCGGGAGGAGGGAGCGAAACATGCGGGCAAAGGTGGATCACGAATCACGCTGGACGGTCGGTCGTGAGCGAGAATCGATGGAGCCGGGTCTTGACTTTAACAATGGCCCGTTCATGATGTTGACTTTCCGCTGACCGGTTCTTCCGGGATTTGTTTTAACGAAGCCACGGTAGGACCTTTCTCACCGATGGGAAATCTGGTAGAGTCTCGATCAGAATGAAAGGCTGCGAGCAGAATATTCTGCCTCCGCTATGGAGCTGCACTGAGTCTCACTCGTTAGATGGGCTGAAGAAGGGTGTGGCGCTGCGTATAGTCCCCACCGGCCTGATGAGGCTACCTTCTCGTGAAGCTGAAGGCCGACATGTTTGATCCCCTGGTATCTGCCGAGAGTGCGAGGCAAGCCCTCAGCAGTGACCTCAATCAGGACCGGCGAAGTGCGCTTGGCCAGTTCTTCACTCCTCCGGCGACAGCTCGCTTCATGGCGACCCTGGCCAATCCACGGGGTGAGCGCCTTCGCTTCCTGGATCCTGCCGCCGGAGTGGGCGCACTGACGGCAGCCTGGGTCGCCGAGATCTGCTCGCGCGAACAGCCTCCTAGGGAAGTCTCTCTGACCGCGTTTGAGATAGATCAGACCCTACTGCGGCCCCTCAGGCACACGTTGGAAGCCTGTGAGCGGGCATGTGCGGAGGTGGGCATCTCCTGCAAATGGCACGTCCAGGCAGCAGATTTCATCGAGGCCGCTGTCTCCGCGCTGGACCGTGGCCTCTTCCCCATCGAGCCCCTCGCCTTTGATCTGGCGATTCTCAATCCTCCCTACGGGAAGTTCCGTACGGAGTCCCGCACGCGTCGCCTCCTTCGTCGCGTCAACGTCGAAACGAGCAACTTCTACACGGCCTTTCTCGCGCTCGTCGTCATGCTTCTAGACGACGGGGGAGAGCTAGTCGCGATTACGCCGAGGAGTTTCTGCAATGGACCATATTTCCAGCCCTTCCGGAAACACCTCCTAAACCGCGTCAACCTCAAGAGACTTCACGTCTTCGAATCACGCGATGATGCTTTCAGCGACGACGACGTACTTCAGGAGAACGTGATCCTTCATGGCGTGAAAGGCGTACCCCAGGAACCTACCGTCCGTATCTCCTGGAGCCGCACCCCGGACGACAAGCAGGTGGTAGAGCGAGACGTTCTGTTTCGACGCGTTGTTCGGCCAGGTGATCCCCAGACGTTTATCCATCTTGTCCCCGATGCCGAGGGACAGGTCCTTGCTGAAAGAATGGAGAAGCTGCCCTGCACACTCGACGATCTGGGGTTGGCGGTGAGTACCGGCCGCGTGGTCGACTTTCGCGCTCGTCGATGGTTGCGTCCACAACCCCTTCCAGAAGCAGTTCCGCTTATCTATCCAACCCACTTCGAGGCCGGCATCGTCCGGTGGCCGAAGCCGACGACAAAAAAACCGAACGCCATCATCCACAACATGAAAAGCGCACCCCTCATTGTTCCCGCTGGGGTTTATGTACTCGTCAAACGCTTTTCCTCGAAAGAGGAGCGCCGCCGGGTGGTTGCAGCAGTTTTCGACGATCGCCTCGTGCCGTGTGACGCGGTGGGATTCGAGAACCACCTCAACTATTTCCATGAGCGCGGCGGATCGTTAGACAGGCAGTTGGCATGGGGATTGTGCGCCTTTCTGAATTCGTCGCCTCTCGACACTTACTTCCGGCAGTTCAACGGCCACACTCAGGTCAACGCCACCGACCTTCGCAGCCTTCGTTATCCGACACGGGTCGCTTTAGTTGAGCTCGGGCACCACCTCGGGGGCGAGCTGCCAAGTCAGGACGCTCTTGACGCTGTGGTTGCTGACACACTGGGTTTGCGATGAGCGGCACTACTCGTAAACAGCGCATTACTGAGGCGCAGATGATCCTTACGGCTCTTGGGCTGCCCAAAGAGCAAAGAAACGAACGTGCCGCGCTCACGCTACTCGCCCTTTTAGACGCCACGCCGACAAAGGAATGGTCTGCCGCTGGCAGTCCTATGATGGGAGTAACTCCTATCATGGAGTTCGCCGCGAAGCACTATCGAAAGAAGTGGGCGCCAAACACACGGGAAACCATTCGGCGGTTCACGCTCCATCAATTCGAACAAGCAGGATTGGTCGTTGCGAATCCCGATGAACCTGGTCGGCCAACAAACAGTCCGAACTATTGCTACCAGATCGAGCCGCGCGCGTTGTCGGTCATCCGAGCGTTCGGTTCCCAAAAATGGGACGAGGTGCTGAGGCGCTACCTCGTGGATGTTCGAACTCTCACGCAGCGCTACGCACAGACGCGGACCATGCGCCGCATCCCCCTCGCACTCGCCCCAGGGGTGTCGATCGAGCTGTCGCCGGGTGGACAGAATACCCTTATCCGCGAGATCATCAACGAGTTCTGTCCGCGCTTTACGCCCGGCGCCAAGCCGCTGTACGTGGGAGACACTCGAAAAAAGTGGGCGTTCTTCGATGAGAACGCCCTACGCGCTCTGCGGGTGGTCGTCCAGGAACACGGCAAAATGCCAGATGTGGTTGTGCACTATACAGACAAAAACTGGCTTGTCGTGATTGAGGCCGTGACGAGCCACGGTCCCGTGAATCCAAAGCGATTGGCGGAGTTGAAATTGCTCTTTCGCGACAGCAGCGCGGGGTTGGTTCTCGTGACCGCCTTTCTCAATCGCCGCGGGCTGATCAAGTACCTCGGCGACATTGCGTGGGAGACTGAAGTGTGGGTTGCGGATGCACCCGACCACATGATCCACTTCAACGGAGAGCGTTTTCTTGGGCCCTACCCGTAAGGAGGGGGTCGCTCCCGCGTGTGCGAAGGATGCGGAGTCGATTTCGGTGGTGATGCGCTAACTTCATCTCGAGCGGGAGTTTCTTCGTGCAGCCTCACCTGAACCGGGAGGCACTGTACGACAAGGCGCGGCTGATGGCGGCTGATGGGGTCGGGTCTTGCAAGACCTGTCCCCACCCCTGACGTTGTGTTTCTCCCGGCCAATAGTTACCAGAGAAAAGTCCCAGGGGCTGCCTGGGTGGAAGCACCGAGAAAGCGCTTTTGTCCTGCCTATGCTCTGTGCTCTACTGGCTCCAACCGCTATCTGCGTCCAACGGCTTTGTATGGGAGGACAACGATGAACACGCCTATCACATCGATGGAACGGCAGTTCGACGCGGATCGTCGAACGTTTCTTAAAGTCGGGGTAGCCGGCGCGGCGCTGTTGTTCGCCGGCCGCTGGTTACCGCCGGCGCGTGCCGGCTTGGCGAGCGCCGGCCAGGCCCTCGCGTTCGCCAACCTCTCACCGGCCGACGCCGTCGCTCTGGAGCGCATCATCCCCGTCATGCTGCACGGCGCACTTCCGCAAGACGAGGCGCAACGGCAAGCGGCCATCGGCGAAATACTCCACGGCATAGACGTGACGATCGGATATCAGCCGCCCGCGGTGCGCAGGGAGATTCGCGATCTATTCGGCCTGCTCACGAAGAGTGTGACCCGCGTGGTGGTCGCGGGGGTTTGGAAGTCGTGGGACCGGGCTTCCAACGAAGAGATCCAAAAATTCCTGACGGGCTGGCGCAACAGCCGCTTCGGGCTGCTGCGCTCGGCCTACGTCGGACTGCACGACCTGACCGTTGGGAGCTGGTATGCAAACCCGAGATCGTGGGCGCGGCTCGGTTATGGCGGCCCGCCCAAGATCGCGTGAGGAGGGTACTGGGTCAATTTACTTCGCCATGGCTCGCAACTTGACCCAGTACCGTGAGGAGAGCTGACATGACGAAACCTAAGAACGCACAGGTTCTGCACGGCCACCAGCTTGAGACAAACCAAGCGCTGAGCGCCGACGTTGTCATCATCGGCACCGGCGCCGGCGGCGGCGTCACCGCCGAGGTCCTGTCCAAGGCCGGCCTCAAGGTCGTCATGCTGGAGGAAGGCGGCTATTACACCGCCAAGGACTTTCGCATGCTCGAGGGCGAGTCCTTTACGCGCTTCTACTACGACGTGGGGGCGCGCAAAACCAAGGACAAAGGAATTACTATTCTTCAGGGGCGCATGGTGGGCGGTTCAACCACCGTGAACTGGACGAGCTGTTTCCGCACCCCGCCGGAGACCCTGGCCCACTGGACCAAGGTCTACGGGCTGCAGGGCTTCACCGAAGCGCAAATGGCGCCGTGGTTCGACATGACGGAAAAGCGGTTGACCATCCTACCCTGGCCCATACGAAACTCGAGCAACGATGTGCTCTATCGCGGGGCGAAGAAGCTCGGCTGGCACGTCGAGGTGATCCCGCGTAACGTCAGAGGGTGCCGCAACCTCGGTTACTGCGGCATGGGCTGTCCGGTGGACGCCAAGCAATCGATGCTGGTCACCACCGTGCCGGCGGCGCTCGCGAACGGCGCCATGCTGGTGGCTCACACGCGCGCGGAATCGCTGGAGATCAACGGCGACCGGGTCGTGGCGGTACACGCGGTCGCGCTCAAAGAGAACGCCGCCGATCCGACCGGGGTCAAGATACGCGTCGAGGCGCCGTACGTGGTACTGGCGGGCGGCGGCATCAACACTCCCGCCTTGCTGCTGCGCTCCAAGGCCCCCGATCCCCATCAGCGGCTCGGCAAGCGCACGTTCCTGCACATCACCAATGCGAGCACCGCGGTCATGCCCGAAAAGGTGATCCCGTTCGACGGGGCGCCGCAATCGGTCTACTCGAATCACTTCCTCTATCGCGACGGGGTGACGGGCAAGATGGGATACAAAATGGAGATCGCCCCGCTGCACCCGGTGAGCACGACGGTCAACACGCTGGCCTTCGGCCAGGAGCACGCCGATGCGGTGGCGCGGCTGCCCCATCTGAGCGCCATGATCGCGCTGATGCGCGACGGGTTCCACGGTGACAGCCAGGGCGGCACGGTCACGATCGCGGACGACGGCAGCCCGGTCTTGGACTACCCGATGAACGACTATCTGTGGGAAGGGCTCCGCAGCGGCTATCTTTCCATGGCGGAATGCCAGTTCACCGCGGGCGCAAGCCGCGTGGTGGTGAGCCACCTCGACGCGCCCACCCAAGGCTACGCCTCCTGGTCAGAGGCAAAGAAAGGGATCGAGGCGTTGCCGCTCAAGGTCCTGCGCGCGCAGATCTGGTCGGCGCACGTCATGGGCGGCTGCGCCATGGGCGAGGATCCGAAGATGTCGGTCGTCGACAGCCGCGGCAAGCACCATCAGTTCGCCAACGTCTGGATCATCGACGGCTCCACCTTCCCGACGAGCATCGGCGCGAACCCCTCGTTGCCGATCTACGCCATGGCGGCTCGCCAGGCCACCGCGCTCGCGGAAACCGCCGGCAAGAAGAAGTCGGCCGCCTAGTACGGTGATGCAAAACAAGTTTGCGTCGCCGTGCTGGCTGCGAGCGGCCAGCAATCAGCCGTCAGGTTTCACTGTCGAGATTCGGGTGATGTCATCGGTGCTGAATGCTGATTGCTGAAGGCTTTAAGGCGGAGTGACCTCCACGCGCGCGGGAGCGCTGTCGTGGAGCCGGATCTGGACGGGCAGGAACTGTTCGACGACCCACGCGACTGTCCTGAGGTGTTGCGACAGTGTCGGGCAAGTGTAGGCGGACGCGCTGGTCGAGAGGGCGAGGAACGGCACGAGCTGGTCAGCCAAGTGTTGGTCAACGTCAGCCGCGCTCTTCAGCCACGCGAGCAGCTCATCGACCGCGGCATCAGCCACCTGTTCGGCCCGAAGGCCCCGTCGTCCGAGAGCCGAGAATCCCGCCCTGCCCCGAATCGCGAGGAATAGCAGCGTCCCCGGGTTGAGCGCTGTCGAGTCTTCCTCAATCGCGATCTCGGCGAGGAGTCCGGCTGCCGAGAGCCGTTCTTCGGCTCGGCGGGCTTGGCGCTCGGCGATTGATCGGTGGAGCTTTGAGACCGCTGAGATCCCAGTAATCTCTGGAGTGCCCTGCGACGGTTCCGGCACGAACCCCTCGATCGCTCCGGCGGGCTCAATGACTGCTTCGATCTCGCCACCTCCGGCTGGGTACCATCCCCAGCGGCGGAGTGTGATGGCGGCAGTGATCTCTACTCTCCGAAGGGCTGGCAGAAAGACCTCGGTCAGATAGTGGACCGGCGGGCTCCAGGGGACGTGGGTGCCACCGATGAGCGTGAGGCGAGAGGGAGATCCCGCGAGGGCGAGCGGAAGGAGCAACGACTGGAAGAGGAGCGAGACCGATCCCGCACTTCCTTTGATCGCGCCCACGTCGAAGCGATAGTCGCCGCCCTTGAGTGAGTGCGGCAAGAAGGTGAGTTCGGTGGAGCCGAGAGCATCTCCTGAGACCTCGGCGCCGCTGATCGCGGCAAGAGCGCGAACGACCGTCAGGTGCTGAGGCTGGAGCCCGGGCTTCGGACGCCGCGCGCGGATTCTGGTGAGCGTGACAGGACGGGTGAGCGCAACCGAGAGCGCAACGGCGGTGCGGAGGATTTGGCCTCCCCCTTCACCATACGAGCCGTCAAGCGTGAGCGGCTCCCGTCGCAAGCAACCTCCTCGCTCATCCTGCCTCTCCTCGCTGGGGCGAGGAGAGGAGACGAGGAGTATCATCGGAAGGTAAAATCCCGCCGGCCCGCGCGAGCATCCTGATCACGTCCTCGTCCGGCACCGGAGAAAAATCGAGATAGTAGGCGCCGACGGCGCCGAACTCAGGATCGACCACCAGACTGACGAAATGATCGGCCTCGCGCTGGAAGCGCTCCGCAGCCTGCTCTGACGCGCACGGCGCCGCAACAATGATTTCAAGCGCGCCGTGGCGGCGGGCATAGGCGACCGCGGCGCGCATGGTCATTCCGGTCGCGAGCCCGTCGTCAACCAGCACGACGGCCTTTCCGGGCAAATAGTCGGCGAGCGGCGGCACACGATAGAGCGCCATCCGGCGCTTGATCTCCGCCGCGACGCGCGCCTTGGCTTTTTCGATGTCATCGGGGCTCAGATCAAGTATGGCCGCGGTGCTCGTATCGATGATGGCCTGGCCGTCCTCATCGATCGCGCCGAACGCCAGCTCCGGCGCAATCGGCGCGGTGAGCTTGCGAGCATAGGCCACCGTCAACGGCAGCTTGAACTGATTGACGATGGGAAGCGCGACCGCGACACCACCGCGCGGAATCGCGGCCACCACCGACGGTTTCGAGATCAGCGGCGCGAGCTTTCCGGCCAGCACCCGTCCTGCTTCTGTGCGACTCTTGAACACCACACGGTCTCCGTCTGTCAACTGGGGAGGCTAGCGTTTACACGAGATACGCCTCGATCTCCGCCCTGAGCTTTGCCTGAGCGTCGATCAGGCTCGATCCTTTCGCCTCGAAGCGCATCCCCTTTTCGTGGCCGAGACCCTCTTTGACGATGCCGACCGCGGTCCAGCCGAGCCCTTCCGCCTCGCCGACCTCAATGACGACAAGCCGGCCCCGAATTCGGTCAACGCTGACCATCCAGCTCTCCGCTCGATCACAACTGCTATGGTTCGTCAACAACAGGGACGGCAATCTTGAGGGCGATCAGGCGCTTGCCCTCATGACGGCATTCCACTGTCACAAAGTCGCCCACCGCGACATTCCATGGGTCGAGCCGTTCCTCGACAAAATCGCCGGGGTATTTCACCCCCTCTTTCGCACGCTTGGCCAGCACGAACTCTGTGTCAGGGGTGACTGAGATGGTTCGGCGCGTGATCTGGAGGACGCCCTGCTCCACGCGCCAGGGCCCGACCTCGCCCAGGGTGAACGTTCCGGCGTCTCTGTTGACCGCTAGAACCGTTCCCGAATGCCTGATCTCCTCGGCTCCGGCGGCGAACGGCGCGCCTGCGACGGTAAGCAGGAGAACCGTCCAGATGATATGAGGCAAACGCTTCATTTCTTCCTCCCCACCTTCCAAGCGAACATCAACACATCAATGTTAGATGAAAGCTGCATCTCTGATGCCAGAGCGTTCTACGGACCTTTCAAGCGGTTATGAGCCCCACTCATTCCGGAAGGGTGGACTTCCCACCCCACTGTCCCACTACTGCCTCACACGAGTGAGTTCGGCCGCCGCGATCGCACGAGCTTCCGGCTGATTAGGCGGACTCTCTGAAAAATTCGTGCGCGCTGATCCTGGCAGTAACCTTGCAGACTTATATTTCATGATCTTGTTTGCCTTACCCGCATTGGAGCACCTGGCCAAGGCTCTCGAGTCGCTTCCCCATGTGCAGCGCGGGCATTTCTCAATCGAACGCTTCGCCAACCGCGAACTGCACGCGGCGATTGACACCCCACCCGCCGGGGCGACTTGCCTCGTGCTGGGCTCGGTTGCTCCACCCGACGAGCAGTTGCTCTCCGCTCTCCTTCTGAGCCACACGCTCAGGAAGGAAGGGGCGCGGAGAGTGATCGCGCTCCTGCCCTATCTGGGCTATGCGCGGGGCGACAGGTCAGAGCCCGGAAAGAGCCTCACCACTGCGTGGGTCGGGCAGCTCCTCCAGGCCTCTGGGGTCGCCGAGGTCGTGACGGTCGATCTCCATAGCCCCTTGGCTCACCAGCAGTGGTG
>Ga0209342_10007105_pt1 | contig 11272 bp, 10 predicted proteins | sample RifCSP16_2_FD_184023 | JGI IMG/M metagenome (GOLD analysis project Ga0209342, IMG submission 184023) | Soil microbial communities from Rifle, Colorado - Rifle CSP2_sed 16_2 (SPAdes) (version 2) | ecosystem: Environmental > Terrestrial > Deep subsurface > Rock core/Sediment | place: Rifle... | reverse complement strand
CGGTCGCGATGAACAGCACCTCCGAGAGGTCGAAGGCCAGATCGATGTAGTGATCTCGGAACGTGTCGTTCTGCTCCGGGTCCAGAACCTCGAGGAGCGCCGCGCTCGGATCCCCGCGAAAGTCCATCCCCAGCTTGTCGACTTCGTCGAGCATGAACACCGGATTCTTCGAGCCGGCGCGGACGAGGCTCTGGATGATCTGGCCCGGGAGTGCTCCGATGTACGTCCGGCGGTGGCCGCGGATCTCGGCTTCATCGCGGATCCCGCCGAGGCTCAGCCGGACGAACTGGCGCCCGAGCGACTTCGCGACGGATTTGCCGAGACTGGTCTTGCCGACGCCGGGCGGGCCCACGAAGCACAGGATGGGCCCCTTGATGTTGGGCTTCATCTTGCGCACCGCGAGGAACTCGAGGATGCGATCTTTGACCTTCTCGAGATCGTAGTGATCCGCTTCGAGGATATCCTTCGCCCGGGGAATGTCGTAGACGTCCTCGGTCTTCTTGGACCAGGGAACGCGGGTGAGCCAATCGAGATAGGTCCGGCCCACGGTGTACTCCGCGGACGCGGGCGGGATCTTCGAGAGCCGGTTGAGCTCGCGAAGGGCTTCCTTCTCGGCCTCCTCGGGCATCTTCGCTTCCTGGATCTTCGCGCGGAGATCCTCGATCTCCTTGGTGCTCTCGTCGTTCTCGCCGAGCTCCTTCTGGATCGCCTTCATCTGCTCGCGAAGGTAGTACTCGCGCTGGGTCCTTCCGACCTCGTTCTTGACCTGGGACTCGATCTTGCTCCCGACCTCGAGGACTTCCTGTTCCCTCAGAAGCGCTTCGTGGACGGTCTTCAGCCGATCGCGGACCCTCTGGGTCTCGAGGATCTTCTGCCGGCTCTCGGTGTCGAGGTTGGGAAGATTCTGGGCGACGAAGTCCGCGAGGCGGCCCGGGTCGTTGAGCGTGGCCGCGAGCGAGCCGACCTCGTCCGCGAGCTGCGGCGACATCTCCACGACCTTGGAGAAGACGGAATGGACCCCGCGGGTGAGCGCGTCGACTTCGATTTCATCCTCCTTCGGAAGAAGGCTCGCGAGGACCTCGATGTCGGCCCTGAGATAGGGATTCACCTGGACCACGCGAAGGATGCGGAAGCGGAAGCCGCCCTGCACCACGAGCCGGACAGAGCCGTCGGGCATGCGCACGGACTTATGGATGCGAACGCTCGCCCCAACGCCGTGCAGATCGTCGGCGCCCGGAGACTCGACGGCGGCGTCCTTCTGGGTCACGACCCCGATGAACTCCGCGCGGTCCGCGTTCTCGTTGAGGAGCTTGACCGTGCTTTCCCGGCCTACCGCGAGCGGCAGGATGGACTGGGGGAAGATCACCGTGTCCCGGAGCGGGAGAATGGGAACGCCCCGATGGATCTCGCCCTGACTAGGGAGCTGTGTTTTTTCCATTACAAATCCCCTTGGGCTCGTCCTCTCTTAGACTAGGTTACCAATGAGATCGGAAGAATCTCAACCTAAGAGAAGGAATCGATCGGGCACATTATCGAGTTTTAGTGCGGATATGTCAAATCGGCTGTAAACTATTTTGTTATACGTGTTTGCCTGGTTGTTGCTGGAGCGATAATCTTAGCGTAGTCACAGCAGATCACTGACCCGGGTACCCCACGGGCTCGGTTCCCGAGATGAACGCCTCCAGCAGGAGCCTGGGGTCTTCGCCCGACGCCGGATAGCCCGTCTTGCGGTCCACGGGGACGAAAACGATGTTGGAGGGAACGGGGAAGTCCTCGATCGGTTTATCAGCAAGCACCTCTCCCATGAAGGCGATCCAGGGAGCGAGCGCGGCCCTCGTGCCGGTCTCTCGATCGCCGAGGGGGACTTTCTGGTCGAATCCCATCCACGTCCCGGCGACGAGGGTCGGGTCGTAGCCGATGAACCACGCGTCGGTGTAGTCGTTCGTCGTCCCGGTTTTTCCGGCGAGGGGTCTTCCGAGGCGGCTCGCGGAGGCGGCCGTGCCGCGCTGCACGACGCCCCGCAGAATGTTGGTGACGATGTACGCCGAGTCGGCTCGGATCGCGGACGCCGCCTTGGGGAAAGCCTCCTCGAGCACGTTGCCGTCGCGATCCGTCACCTTCGTAATGAAGTAGGGCTGCATGCGGATGCCCTGGTTGGCGAAGGCCGAGTAGGCGGAAACCATTTCCTGCAGCGTCGCCTCGGCGGCGCCGAGGGTGATGCTGAGATAGGGGGGAATCGGCCCCTCGAGACCGAGGCGTCGCGCGTAGTCGGCGACCTTTTGAGGTCCGAGCTGCTGGGTGAGCCGGACTGCGGGGACGTTGCGGGACGCTTCGACCATATGCCGTAGGGTCACCCATCCCTCGTACTTCATGTCGTAGTTCTTGGGCTCGTAAGCTTCGGCGACGTGGGGATCGACGTAACGGACGGGCTCGTCGAGGATGAGAGACGTCGCGGTATAGCCCTCTTCGATGGCGGCGCCGGCGGCGAACGGCTTGAACGCCGAGCCCGGCTGCCTCCGCGCCTGGGTGGCGCGGTTGAACTTGCTGCGCTCGAAGTCGAATCCCCCGACCATCGCCTTGATCTGCCCGGTGCGGCTCTCCAGTGCCAATAGGGCGCCATCGGCGAGAGGCTCCTGGTCGAGCTTGACCTTCATGGTGAGGGTGTCGGGGTCGACCTCCACGATCTCGAACTGACCGATGTCGCCGACCGCGAGCGCCTCGACGAGAGCCTTTCCCGTCCAGGCCGCGGACTCGGGGTCGACCGACGCCGAGAAACGGCCGATGCGGATGACGGGCTTTCGGCCCTGCTCGAGAACGAGTCCCGTCGTGACCTGACCGGGGGTGAAGGGCTCGAGCCAGTCGTCCGCGTGATACTCCTGAATCGACAGGTCGGTGTCACGGAGGACGTTCCCGCTCGGCCCGCGCCATCCCTGGCGCTTGTCGAGCTCGCGCAGTCCCTTGTCGATCGCGCGATTCGCGGCCTCCTGGGTCGCCCGATGCAGCGTCGTTGTGACCCGCAGGCCGCCGCGGTAAATCCGGGTCGCGCCGTACTTGCGCTCCAGGTACTGGCGGACTTCCTCGACGAAATACGGGGCGATATTTCCGCTCGGTCCCCGGTGACGGAACTCGAGAGGCAGGTTCCGCGCGTTCTCGTACTCTTCCGGGGTGAGGAAGCCCTCTTCCTCCATCCGACGAAGGACGATGTCCCTGCGCTTCACGGCGCTCTCGGGGTTCACGAACGGGCTGTAGCGCCCGGGAGAAGGCGCGATGCCGACGATCATCGCCGCCTCTTCGACGCTGAGCTCGCGTGCCGTCTTGCCGAAGTAGTACTCGGCCGCGGCCTCGACCCCGTAGAGGCCGTGCCCGAAGTGCAGGAGGTTGCAGTAGAAGGTGAGGATCTCCTCTTTGGTATAGGAGCGCTCGATCTTGAACGCGAGAATGGCTTCCTTGAGCTTCCGGCTGACCGTCTCCTCGCGCGTGAGAAAGAGCATGCGGGAGACCTGCTGGGTGATGGTGCTGGCCCCGGAAACAATCCCCCCCGCCAGCAAGTTGTCCCATATCGCGCGCAGGATCCCAGCGGGGTCGACCCCGTAGTGTTTCCAGAAGCGCTTGTCCTCGGAAGCGACGAAGGCGAGCCTCAGATGCTCGGGAACGTCGTCGTAGGAGATGACCACCCGCTTCTCCACCGCGAACTCGGCGATGACCGATCCGTCGTCGCCGAAGACCTGGGTGATGACGCTCGGCTCGTAGTTCTCGAGCTCCTGGATGAGCGGCAGATCGCGCTGAAAGGCGAGGACGAGCCCGGTCAGAGCGCCGCCTACCGCCGCGATGGCGAAAAGAGCGGTTACGATGAATACCTTGAGGAGCTTTCGGCCTCGGTGCGAGGGACTTCCGGCCGCGACCGGCTCTGGAGGAGGAGAAGGGGCAGTATCCATGAAAAGTCTATTATAGTGCTCCCCTCGCTCTTCGATCAGTGCGCTTCCGCCTCCGCCGTTCCGGCTACGGCGAGACCTCGCCGAACCGCTTCGCGAAGGCGGCGCGCACTCACCGTTTTCGCGCGAGCACGTCGGAAAGCGCGCCCTGGAGCTCGGGGAATCGGAAGCGATAGCCCGTCTCGAGGAGCTTCTTCGGCGCTACCCTCTGCCCCTCGAGAAGAATGGAAGCCATCTCGCCGAAAGCGATCTTGAGACCAAAGGTGGGAGCGGGGAGAAACGCGGGGCGAGAGAGCGCTCGACCGAGGGCTCGGGTGAACTCGGCGTTGGTCGCGGGCTCGGGTGCGGTGCCGTTCACCGCGGCCATGAGATCGTCCTTGTCGAGTATGTAACGGATGGCGCCCACGATATCATCGATGTGAATCCAGGACATCCACTGCTTTCCGCTTCCCACCGGTCCTCCGACCCCGAGGCGGAACGGAGTAAGCATCTTCTTCAGAGCCCCGCCTCGGGTCGAAAGCACGATTCCGGTCCGAAGGACCGCGGTTCGGATTCCGAGGCCCATGGCCGCAATCGCCGCGTGCTCCCAGGCCTGACAGGTTTCGGGGAGAAACCCCGATCCGGGCGGTGAGCTCTCCTCCAGCATTTCGTCTCCGCGGTCGCCGTAGAATCCGACGGCCGAGCCGGAGACCAGCACTTTGGGCCGGCGCTTGAGGCTTTTCAATCCCTCGACCAGGAGCTTCGTGCTCTTCACGCGGCTCTCGCGGATTGCTTTCTTTCGCGCTTCGTTCCACCTCTGAGCGATCGGTTCTCCCGCGAGATGCACCACGGCGTCGACTTGCTCGAGCGGGCTCGCGTCGAAGCGCCCGTTCTCCACGTCCCAGGGGGCGGTCTCGAGCGGGGGAACGCTCGGCTTGCGGCTGAGAGCGACGATCTGGATTCCGTCCGCCGCGAGGCTCTCCCGGAGAGCCGTCCCGATGAGCCCGGTGGCGCCGCTGATCGCGACTTTCATGGGAAACCTCCGCCGGGAAGTATAGCTGGTAGAACGCGCGGCCGCCCGTATGGTATCTATGGCTCCGGTTCAGCAATCCGGAGGAGAGTCATGACCGGAGCTCGCTTGGCCTTCGGGGGTTCGTTTCTATTCTGCGGGTTGGCCTTCGGCCAGACCCACAAAACGATGAGCATCGTCGACCTCATCGGCGTCCCGCAGATACACGACGTTCAACTCTCCCGCGACGGTTCTCAGGTGGTCTTCGAGCTCGCCGAAGCGGACTGGGACAAGAACGAACGGGTGAGCCACATCTGGCGCGTAGACATCGACGGCAGCGACCAGATCCAGCTCACCACCGGCGCTACCGGGGAGAAGAGCCCGAGGTGGTCCCCGGACGGCTCGTCCGTTGTCTTCGTCGCCAAGCGGGGGAAGGACGAGCACGAGCAGCTCTATCTCCTCAGCAATCGAGGAGGCGAGGCCCGGCCTCTCACCAGACATCCCTCGGCGGTGAAATCTCCCGCTTTCTCTCCCGACGGCGCCTTCGTCTACTTCCTCGCGCCCGAGCCCAAGAGCGAGGAGGAGAGGAAGAAAGATGAGCTCAAGGACGACGTCTTTTCTTACGACGAGGACTACAAGCAAGTCCATCTCTTCCGGGTCCCGGTCGCGGGCGGAGCTCCGGCGGAAGCTAATCGCATCACCTCGGGGGACTTCTCGATCGGCGCCTATCGCCTGTCGCGGGACGGTTTCCGCGTGGCCCACCACCGGGCCCCGACGCCGCTCTACGGAAGCGCCGGCGAGAGCATGGGCAGAGAGTACGTATGGGAGACGGCTCCGGCGAAAGAGGCGAAGGACGAGAAGCCGAAGCCGACGGAAGATCCATGAGTCCGAGCTGGCCTTCCATCCCGTACGAGGGATGGAAGGATACCTGTGCCACACTGCACCGATGGACCCAGATCGTGGGAAAGGTTCGGCTCCAGGGTTCCCCCTGGGTGAACCACTCGTGGCACGCGACGTTGTATGTGACGTCGCGCGGCCTGTCGACGTCGTCGATTCCGTTCGGGGGTCGAACCGTCGACATCGACTTCGACTTCATCGATCACCGCCTGCGCATCCGGGCGAGCGACGGCTCCGAGAAAAGCGTTCCTCTCGAGCCCAAGACCGTGGCGGACTTCTATCGAGACGTCCTTCAGAACCTCTCCGACCTCGGCTTCGAGGTCAGGATTCATCGGAGGCCGAACGAGATCGAGGACGCCACCCCCTTCGACGAGGATCGAGTGCATGGTTCTTATGACCGCGACTCCGCGCACCGCTTCTGGCTGTCGCTGGTCCAGGCCGACCGGGTCTTCAAGCAGTTCCGGAGCCGCTACCTGGGGAAGGCGAGCCCGGTGCACTTCTTCTGGGGGAGCTTCGATCTCGCGGTGACGCGCTTCTCGGGGCGGCGCGCGCCCGTGCACCCGGGCGGCGTGCCGAACCTGCCCGACTGGGTCACTCGCGAAGCCTACTCCCACGAAGTGAGTAGTTGCGGCTTCTGGCCGGGCAACGACAAATTCCCGAGGCCGGCCTTTTATTCGTATGCGTATCCCGAGCCCGACGGCTTCGGAAAACAAGGCGTGAAACCCGAGGCGGCGTTCTACAGTGAGGATTGGCGCGAGTTCTTCCTGCCCTACGATGCGGTACGCGCGGCCCCCGATCCGGATGCCACGCTCCTCGATTTTCTCGAGACGACCCACGCCGCCGCGGCCATCCGCGGCGGCTGGGACCGCGACGCGCTCGAGGTCAAGGACCCCTGGCCTCCTCGGGAGTGAGGCGAGGCTTGGTCTTGATGTCCTCCACGATAGAGGATAGAATATCCTCTATAGGATGATATAGAGGATATCCAATGAAGGGGAAACTTTCTGCAACCGTCGAGGAGCCTCTCTTGGCTTTTCTCGATTCGCTTCCGGGAAAATCCAGGTCGGAAAAGCTCGAACGCGTCCTCGAGCGATTCAAGCGCTTCGCAGACGACAAGCGCCTCCGCGAGCAGCTGTGTGGATACCGACAAGAGGAAGACGAACAACTCGAGCAGGAAGCATGGGAGCGGACGTTCGATGAGGCAATGTGGAACGAATAAGCCGAGGCGAGATCTGGCTGGTTGAGCCGATAGGGTTTCCCAAACCGCGCCCGGCGTTGGTGCTGAGCATCAATGCGCTCAATGACCTTCGGCCGGATGTGCTGCTCGTCCCCATCACCACGAAGCCAGGCCCGCTTCGAGTCGTTCTAGCCGACGGTTCTGCCGTAACCGGTCTGAAAGAAACGAGCTTTGCGAAGTGCGAGTCGCTCGGCCCAGTTCACAAGTCGCGCCTGAAAAGGAGAATCGGACGGGTCACACCCCGGGACCTCGCTGAGGTTGGGTCGGGGGTGAAGAGGGTTTTAGGACTATAGCAATGAATATTGATATGACGAGGGCGGCTGGACCACCTCGCGAGATGGCCCAGCCGACAATCGAGCCCACTCAGTCGTTGGTCGTCGGCGCGGTGCCGGGACGGCTGAGCTCGGGGCGGTGGGCGAGGACGTAGATGGTGCGATTGCGGATGCAGCCTGCCGCCATGTCGGTGATCTCGCGGGCTTCCGCCTCCCCGTAGGCTTTGTTCATGGCCTCTCCGGGGCTCATGAGTGCGTCCCGCTCGGCCCATTTGTTGAAGGAACGGATCGAGGACCACACCTGAGCGTCCCCGAGAACGCTGACGCGGCGAGTCACCGGGGACGGATCGTGCTTATCTTCGGCGGCCTTAAGCTTGTCCAGGTACTTCCGATAGGTCCTTGCCATTGATGGCTCGACCTCGGTCCGGACCACGAAAACGTAGGCGGCCGGTGCGCCCCCGGACGGACCAGAGCGGCTTAGCTCGGGGATCGTCCGGGATACCCGCGTTTCCGAGCTCTCGATGGCGGAGCTTCCGGCCTTGAAGATCTTCGCCCCCTCGACGTCGCCGTAGGCTTTGGCGAGAATCTGGGGGTTGGTCAGGTTGCCATCGAGCTCCCCCCATTTTTTGAACGTGCGCGCGAAGGCATAGGTTCTTTGGGGACCTCCCATGCGCAGGCTGTACGCCGAAACGGCTCTGGGATCGTTGATCTTCGCGGCCCCTGCCGCGATCTTCTTCACGTAGTCTTCGTATTCCGCGGTCATTCCGGGCTTTACCGTCAGCCAGGTGACCTGGGCGTACTCTCCCTCCTGGGCGAGTAGCGGAGCCGCGAGTGCGATCGCGAGCGCAAGGCCGATGAAAAAAACGACGGATCGTCTCATTTGACCCTCCTTTGAGACTGGTATCGGGCTGAAGAAAACTCTGGGACGCGTGTGAAAACGGGTTTTACTCCCGAGACGCCCCCGACGTCAAGGGGAAAGCCAAGAGGGGAAGAGGCCGCATTTCGCTGGCAGCGGTTGCGAACCTGAAGCGAGCCACGCGACGCTTGCCGCGAGCCCGAGAACGACGGCGAGCTTTCGATGGGACATGGAGGCTCGGATTCTACATATACAATACATCGCGCTCACGGTTGCGGGAGATCCCCCCGGAGCTCGTGGCGCTTTCGCTGCCTTGAGGTGTTCGAGGAGGTCGTGATGCGAAGACTGCTGTGGCTCGTAGTGGCATTCGGTTTCGGGTTCTCTCCGCTGGCGGAGAATGGCGAAGATGCGAAGCGATTCGTCGGTACCTGGAGGCTGGTCTCGGTCGAGTCCGCTCCGCCCGATCCGATGCGGGGCGACCATCCCATCGGGCTCATCCATTACGACGCCGCTGGAAACATGGCGGTGCAGATCATGCCCGACCGGGATCGCCCGAAATGGAAACAGGGTGAGTCACCCACTCCCGAGCAGGCGAAGGAAGCGATCGCCGGCTACACCGCGTATTTCGGCACCTATACCGTCGACGAGAAAGCCCGCACCGTGAGCCACCACCGAAAGGGAACCATAAACGCCGGCGGAGTCGGCGTCGAGCTGGTGCGGCGGTACGAGTTCGCCCCCGGCGACAGGCTGATTCTGACCCCGGTCGATAATCCCTCGACGCACCTGACGTGGGAGCGAGCTCGTTAGGAAACAGCGTCTGAGCCTGCGCGCCTCGGGAAAGAGGTCGCCGCAATCGACCCCGTCGGCGCGCAGACGGTTGCCCTGCGGGTAGGCGCCGGAGGCGAACGCGTACGTCTTGTTCTCCGGAGGCTCCTGTCGGAGCTGTACCTCGTGGAGGGATTGAGGTAGGACGCCGAGACACTGTGGAGTTAGGGCAAGAACCGCTTCTCCGCACCCTTCTCCGGGAGCCGGCAGGCCTCGAGCTTTCCGAACCAGCGATAGCGGTGAGCGGCGATCCACTCGTAGGCGGCGTCGCGCACTGCCCGAGGGAGCAGGCGAAAGAGCGCGAGCAGGCGATACCCACCGCCGAGGTCTCGAAGGATCGCGGCCGCCGCGTCGGAACGAAAGAAGACGGCCTCGCCCGGACTCCCGAAGTCGCGCACGTAGACGACCGTCGACAGATCTCCCGTCGCCTCCGGGTGCCGGCGGAGAACCTCTCGGGCGGTCTCCCCCTGAAGCGGAGCGAATCTCAAGCGCTCTTCACGATCGGCTTCGAGAAGCCAGCGCATCGAGGAATCGCAGAGCACGCAGACTCCATCGAACAGAACGAGGTGTCGGGGATCCACGGACTCTCTAATGCGTCATCGCGTAGATCGCGATGTTCACTCCCAGGGGGTAGGCCCGGATCGAGAATCGATAGAAGAACTCCTCGTCCTCGCCCTCACGCTCCCAGCCGTCCGCGATATCCGTGTTGTGGGTCATGATCACCATGAGCCGGCCGCGCTCGTCGAAGATTCCGCGGAAGTGCACATCCTCCGACTCGCTCCCGCGCTCCGACGTGCCGGCGTACCCCGATCGCCGCCAGAACTGGATCGAAGGCACCTGGGGCACCTGGCGAACGGTGAAAAACGTTTGGAAGATGGGATGGCCGAGGGGAATGTCGACGATAGGATATCGGTCGGGACGGAGCACTCGCCCGATCTCCTCCGACCAGTGATCCCAGGCGGCGTCGCCCCAGAAATCGTCGACGTAGAGGATGCCTCCACGGAGGAGATACTCCCGGAGCCTCTCCGCCTCGGGCTCGGTGAAGCCCGCGGTGCCCACGTCGGACATGAAGATGAAGGGGTAGCTGAAGAGAGCGTCGTCGGTGAGAGTCACCACGACGTGTTTGGGGCTTCCGTCGCCGTCCCGGCTGATGTCAGCCGTCGTGAGCTCCGAGAGGCGGATCATGAAGTTGGCGTCGGAGTCGGGGTAGTCGGTGTTCCAGCCATGGCCCAGGGCCTCGTCGCGCACGCTTTGATAGAGGATCCGGCAGAAGGAGAACGCCCGATCGCGGAGATCCTCGGGATCGGGAAAACGGGGCGGCACGCGATTCCACCACGCCCGCCAGTTGGAATTGGCCCAGAAGGACCAGTCGGGGGTTTCTTGTGCGGAGGCCAAGGCGAGCGACAAACCGACGGCCGGTAGGCCGAGGAGCATGCCCGCAAGCCACCGCCGCGGGCGGCCGGTAACTGCCACGGCGACTCGATGGTAAGGCGAGTCGCGATCGAGAGCAAGTCAATAAACGAGAGCCGCCGCCCGCATGGGGGCTCCGTTTCCGTCTTGAATCTTCAGCGGGAAGCCCACGAACATGATCTCTTCCTCGCCGACGAGGCTTTCGAGATTGACGAGACCTTCGATGTTCGGGATCTCGCGCGAGAGAAACGCGATGTGCTCGGGGCAGATATTCTCCGATCCCGTGACCCCCTGCTCGATGAGCTTCATGTAGCCCTTCATACTCCCGAGGCTCGGCATGTCGGAGGCGAACGCCTTGATGGGGTCAGTAGAAATGAAGACCGCATGGATTACCTCACTTTGAAGAACGCGCATCCGTCCTGAATAGGACAGATCTCGCAGGCCGGCGCCGACCTTCGGCACGTCTCCTGGCCGTGGCGCTTCAGCAGCAGGTGGGCGCGGATGAGCCAGTCGCAGTCGGAGACGATCTCCCCCGAGACGGTTTCTCGCACCGATCGATACGAGGCTCCGTAGCTTTTGCTCTCTTTCCCGTAGCCGAGGCGCAGGAGCACGCGGAGGCCGTTCGAATCCAGGGCGAAGAGAGGATGAGTGCGGGTGAAGAGCAGGATCTTCTCCGCTCCCGGCTCTCCGATCGAAGGGAACTTCCGCAGCTTCCGCATCGCCTCCTTCGGTGGAAGAGCGAGCGCGGACCGGACGTCGCCATCGAACTCCTTGGCCGCGATCTCGGCGCACCTCTTGAGTGTTGCTACCCGAAGGTCGGGCTTTATCCCGAAGGAGGCCACCGCCCAGAGGCTCTCT
>Ga0209342_10007102_pt1 | contig 11277 bp, 5 predicted proteins | sample RifCSP16_2_FD_184023 | JGI IMG/M metagenome (GOLD analysis project Ga0209342, IMG submission 184023) | Soil microbial communities from Rifle, Colorado - Rifle CSP2_sed 16_2 (SPAdes) (version 2) | ecosystem: Environmental > Terrestrial > Deep subsurface > Rock core/Sediment | place: Rifle... | reverse complement strand
AGCAGAGATGGAGGAAAACAGGGTGGAAATTTACGGTCCAAATCGGAGGGTTCAGACGTGCTGTAATTCTGCTCAATACAATTCAATGATCATTATGAAGTACCAGCCCCCAAAGGATTTATAACAAACCTTTAGACCTATCTATTAGTAAAAGCCCATGGAATTTCATTCAGTTTGGGCAGAATTAGAGGGGAATTTTTTGACACGGAACCCAAGTGCCTGTAAAATACAAGGGGGAGGGACCATGAAAATTAGAAAATTCACAATCTTGTTTTGCGCAACCATATTACTGTTTTCTCATGCTGCACCTGTCGAGGCAAGTCCTCCCTACCAGGACCCGCAGGATTCCATCATCAGGCAGATCTTAACCTCCACCGCGACGGATCTCGGGTGGAATACAACGATCAATTACATGACTGGTCTCGGAAATGCCCAATGGTCCATTGAAAGTGGAAATGGAATATCGATTATCATCTTTGGTCCTCCAAATGCCGGGTGGTATGAATTTCATGTGAATAGTGGTGGTCAGCCTTATTCACTGCATGAGTACCAGGCTGTGTTAATGCCTGCCGGTTCAAAATCTGCTGCTGTCACTACCTTTAATGATTACAATATCCGCGCCTATGGAGACACTCCAACAGAAGCGAAAGATAACCTGGAAGCTATCTATCGCAATGCCAGGAACTCCGGTTTTATCCCCGGAGGTCCTGTTGGTGTTCAGGTAACCGTAACCGAAACGACTGCACCGACGATCGCCTTGACTGCAGCACCTGGCGGCGCAATCCTCCTAAAGGCAACCGCAGAAGGATACAGCGAGGTCATTGAATCGATCGACAACAGCGCCAACTTTGAATCTGTTGAGATAAGCGGCAGGGTAACCAGTGCAGCCACAGGTGCGGAGATCGGGGGAGCAGTCATCGAGGTTGTCTCCGGCGCTTCCTATGCATCCACTATATCTGCAGCAGATGGGAGCTACTCGCTGACAGCCATTGTGATCGGAGGAGTGGACAGCGGAATGGTCAGCGGAATCGACTTTGCCCTGCCCATAAAAGCCGACCTTACCATCGAAGTTCTACCCGCCAAAAGCGAACTGCTGGCGGATGGCAGCAGCAGTACCGATGTCGTCATCCAGGTCAAAGATCTGCAGGGAAACCCGCTTAAGGATCGGGCTTTCAACCTGGAGGTCAGTGGCACGAATGGACCAGGTACCATCCAGCCTGCCCAGGCAAGCACGGACGCCAACGGTAAGATTTATGCTATTTACACAGCATTCAAACTGGCGGCAGGGTTTGATACCATAAATACCAGGCACGAAGTGACGATCACTGCGCATGACAACACCACCGGCCTGACCGGATCCAATACGATCTTTGTCAATCAATACCAGGTGGCCGTTCTTTTCAGCGAATATATTCCCGCCTGCATCAAGTGCGATTTTCCTTCCAAGTTCAGCATATCGGTCAGCGATTATTGGAACAACCCGATCCCCAACCTGCCGCTTTCCCTGCGTATCGAGGGTGGAAATACTGATGCTGCGTTGGTTTCCGATCCCGGTTCCAACCTGAACCAGCAGACATTGTCCCTAACCACTGATGGCAATGGACGTGCAGCAGGTTATTTCAAATGGAAGGGAAGCCTGGACATATCGGAGGCTATCCGACAGGTGGTGATCGTGGAAGGGATCACCAATTCCCAGGTCACGAAAGCAGTCCAGGTGCACGGACTGGATATAGGAATTGGCAGGATCAAGGAAGCCGGTTTCACAGGCGTCACCGGGCAGCAGGCTTTTTTCAAGATCTATTTTAAGGAACTGGTCCACCCCGATCTGCCTTTGGATCGATTCAACGCGGATTCACCCAATAAACTGGGAATGCGGGTCACCATCAGCCAGTATCATTCTGATGGGGTCAATACCAGTCTTACCTATGAACAAACCGGTGGCTGGGAGCAGGATGACGGAGGTACTTTTGTGAAGATGTATGGCACTCCGCACATGCCTTATATCATTCCCGTGAATGACGGTTTTTCCTGGTATGAAGTGCGGGTTGATCCCGTAATTGACCAGGATGTTTTTCTTCCGGACCAATTCAGGGATAACAATGACAATATCTTTGCACTCACAACCGGCTCACCAGATGGCTGGCTGCATATCTGGCTGCAGGATGGCATACTGACGCCCCATACCTGGGAGGGAGTGGTTTTGAAATGTGTTGGACGTTTCCTGCCTGTGCTGGGAAATGCCATGACCATCATCGAAACGCTCAACCAAACCTATAACCAGGATGTACTCAACTTGGGGCAAAGCACAGCCCAGGTAATAACGGATGCCTTTGAAAAGAGCAGTACGGTGCTTCCAACAGGCGAATTCCTCAAAAAGATCAATCAAACCAAAGCCTCTACTGTTAATAATATTGTCAGCTGCCTTCAGGATTCCTACGCGGTGTATAAAGAGGGAAATCAGCAGGGCTCTACCCAATCGATAAAAAATTGCTCCTTATCACCTTCTATTCATCAGACACCCATTCACTTCCCAACTACCGATGATGCTGACCTCGCCAAGATCTCCTCGCTGACGGACAGGTTCGTGCAGGGTATTCTGCTCGATTCGCCCGAACAGCGTGGGGTTGTGATCTATGGATTGCAGTCCGGCAATGTAACCATGCTGGATTCTACGGGAAAGCAAGTTGTTCCCACAAGTGGAGATGATGCCGGGGGGGATGTGCTGGTTTATTTTCTTCCAGTCGATGATAAATTTCAATTGGACGTATCCAGCGACATTCCTTTCAGTATCGGAATCTACCAGCCTGGCAGTGCTGATACCAACCGGACAACGATCCGGCATGATATCAGTACTAGTACCAGCATGGCAGCCAGCATGGACATCTACAGCTCTTCATCCTTTGATCTGAAGATTGACAAGGACAATGATGGAGTTGTCGATCAAACTGTGCAAGGCCAGGTATCGACCCTGGATGTTGTCAAGCCTCAGATCACAAGCCTTCAACCGGCTCAAATAGGTTCCATCCGAGCCAGTTATGCAGACAATCCGGGTGGTGTTGGTATTGATGTGGATGCCACCAAGATACTGGTGGATGGTGTTGACCTCACTTTCCAGGCGGATGTACAGCCCGGAACCCTGGCATTACCCCTGGCTGGTCTTGAAGCCGGGGAGCATCGACTAAAGCTTATTGTCAGCGACCTGGATGGAAACGGCGTTTTTGTTGAGAAAACCTTCATCTATTTTGCAGGATTCGCAGTATTAACATCCTTCACCATTCTTTTGATCGTTCTTGCTGTTATCCTGGTCATCTTATTGGGGCTCATCGTTGTTATTGTGATAGCCAGGAAACGGCGTTCATCGAAAAGAGCAACTCCCACCTGGCAGATCCCAGTTGACTTGCACAGGGAGCAAATGACACAGGACAAACAGGGAGTCTGGTGGCATAAGGACTCCAATAATGGGGTTTGGAGTTTCTTTAATGGTCAAAGCTGGCAAATGGTCCCAACCACATCACCCGGAATGACTGCCCACTCGCAGCTTCCCATCCAAAAGAAACGCGGTGGAGGATCATGCCTGTTGAGTCTCTTGGTTGGTGCTGGGATCGGGATCATTGTCATCGCAGGTTTATCGCTGATCGGGCTTCACTTCTTCCCCGCTTACCATTTCACCAGGGGGCAGGGAGACCTGACCCAGATCATGAAGATGGGCGGCGGCGGATTGCTGCTCGCACTCCTGGGTTTCATAACGACCAATAGTGGTTTCAAAGCCCTCATCAATAAACGGGCGATTGTTGTAGATGAGTATGGCAACCGCAGGGAGAAACAAGGCTGCAGCGCTGTTCTGCAGGGATTGGGACAGCTGGTCATAGGGATCGTCTGCCTGGCAGGCGGCTTTGGTTTGATGACGCTGGTCTTTTTCCAGGAGGTTGTCCCCTTGCTCGGATTCTAATTGCATTTGTTTGATATTAGTTGTTGGAAACTGAGGTGAAGTGATCACGTTTCAAACCCATATCAGTTAATCACAGCTTTTACCTGCCCCCAAAGGTTCCAATACAAACCTTTGGGGGCTTTGATAATATTCCATCCCTTCAATGAAACCTCTCATGGGAAAGTTTTAATTTCCAAGCCTTGGTGTTTATCCGGGTTCAGGCAGCCAATTCCTGTATAATTGGGTAATATTTTCTCTCGGACTGAAGGAATTGGGATCCCCTTTCAATAAACTCTGACATGGAGCAGCCATCATCATGAACGAACCTTCATCACGATCAGATAACACCACTCCCGGAAAGGGAATGAAGACCTTCCTGGTCATTTGGCTCGGGCAGCTGGTATCCATCCTCGGGTCGGGACTGTCCAGCTTCGCAGTAGGCGTGTGGATCTACCAGAAGACCGGGCAAGCCACCCCTCTGGCACTGACGATCCTGTTCGGCAGCCTGCCGCGCCTGCTGATGATGCCGCTGGCAGGCTCCCTGGCAGACCGCTGGAACCGGCGCCTGGTGATGATCCTGGCGGATACAGGAGCGGCAGTCTCCACCTTGATCATGGCACTCCTGCTGATTTTTGGAGACCTGCAGATCTGGCACATCTACCTGCTGGTGCCTTTCTCCTCCATCTTTTCCGCTTTCCAGGAACCAGCCTACATGGCATCCATCACCATGCTGGTACCCAAGAAGGATTTTGCCCGGGCAAACGGTATGCTGCAAATGGGGCAGGCTATCAGTTCGGTGGTGACCCCCTTCCTGGCAGGCATACTATTCGTTGCCATTGGGTTGCAGGGCATCATCCTGATCGACCTGGCAACTTATTTTGTCGCCATGATTCCGCTTTTACTGGTTCGCATCCCCCAGCCGGAACCAGTTGACGCAGACGACGGGAAAAGGAAATCTGCCCTCAAAGACTTCGGTATTGGCTGGAAATTCATCAAAGAGCGAACCGGGTTGCTGGGGCTGCTCCTGTACTATGCCATGGTCAACTTCCTGCTGAACTTTGCATCCGTATTGCTCATCCCAATGGTGCTGGCAGTCCATTCCGCCGCAGTCCTGGGAGGAATCCAGACCGCAAACGGATTCGGCCTGCTGGCAGGCGGCATCCTCATGTCTGCCTGGGGAGGTCCAAAAACACGGCGCATACCGAAGGTGATTGGTTACATCGCCTTGGCCGTGCTGGGATTGGCGATCACCGGCATGGGTGTTTCCCCGGTCTATCCTGCAGTGGGATTTTTCATCATGCTTTTCTTCATCCCGATGGCGTCCGGGACAAGCATGGCTGTCTGGCAATCCAAGGTCCCGCCCGAGATACAGGGACGGGTCTTCTCCGTGCGTTCGGTCATTTCACAATCCATGATGCCGCTGGCATTCCTGACAGCCGGCCCGCTGGCTGACCGCATCTTTGAGCCCCTCATGCAGCCTGATGGCTTACTGGGCATGACATTCCTGGGTAATTGGCTGGGTACAGGACCCGGGCGCGGCATTGGCTTGATGTTTGTCATCGCCGGCCTGACCGCCCTGGTCGTCAGCGGGATCACATACGCCATCCGCAGCATCCGCGAAGTGGAGAACGAACTGCCAGACATGATCCCCTGATCAAAAATAACCTGGTCCTTTTTCCAACTGCAATGAGCTACATACCTGGACCTTCCGGGTGTGCAATAAAGAAATTGCTATTTCAAAAGGTAAACTCAGAATTGTTAGAATTAAAAATCCCAGATTTGAATGGTTCCATCTGCTGAACCGCTGGCTAATGTATGTTGATCTTTAAAAACAAGGCTGATTATCTCACCGGATTTGGTATCAATAGACTGAAGCTGGTCTCCAGTGGTTACATCCCATAAAATGATCCTGCCATCCCTTGAACCACTGACCAGATAACGACCATCGGGTGAGAAGGTCACAACGTTACCAGGTGAAAAGGAGCGCAGCTTCTTCCAGGTGCTGGTGTCCCACAGAATAATGGTCCCATTGTTTGAAGCACTGGCAAGAACAGCTCCGTTGGGTGAGAAAGCCAGGCTGACGATGTCATCGGCGTTCCCGAACAAGGTCCCTAATCTTGTCCCAGTGACAGGGTCATGCAGCATGATGGTATTATCCTGATTGCCGCCGCTGGCTAGTATTTCTCCATCAGGTGAAAATGCCAAACAGTAAACAAAACTGGAATGATCGTAGATCGTCCTCATTTTGAATATAACTCCTCCCTGGTTATCAGATCGAAAATCCCAAATGATAATTGTCGTATCATTGGACCCGCTGGCTAAATAATTCCCATCTTGTGAAAATGCCAGGGCATTCACAGCTCCAGAATGCCCTATTGGAAAAACCTCTCTTACATGCCCAGACTCCGGTGACCAGGTGAGAATCCTGCCATCATCTGATGCACTTGCAAAAACATCACCCCTGGTTGGGTGGGAGACCACGCTATTAACAGGACCAGAGTGCACATTATCTACAATGGTCTTCTTCCAATTAAAGGTATCCCAAATGATGATCGACCCGTCAGAAGAACCACTGATAAGGTACTTTTTATCGACTTCAAATGTGAGACTCCGCACTTCACCTGTATGACCTTCGAGTGTCCTTTGCAGGGTTAAATAGGTGCGAGTTGGCAGCGCAGGCCTGGTGGGAGTCACGGTGGGGCTGGGTCTGAGTGTCACAGTAGCAGTCAGGGTCGGTATGATCGTTGGCGTTTCGGTAGGAGGGGTAGGTGCTGTGTTTAACCCGGGGTAAAAATACCACCCAAGCGCTGCAGCAGCAATCAGGATTGGAATCCAAACCCAGCGCCATATGGAGCCTTTCTTTTTTACAGCAGGGGTAGTAACCTCTGGTGTCGGTTTTTCCTCCTCCTGCTGAACGATACCGCTTTCTTCTCTTTCCGGAATGAGTGCTGAAACAGTCTGCACCAACGTTTGGATCTGATCCTTGGTGGGCGGGTTCATGGCTTCCAACCAGTTGGTGGTTGCCAGGTAGTACTTCTTGACAGGTTCCGGTTCAACATCCTCGATCTTGAAGGGAATAATGATCAGGTTATTGTTGGCAGCCAGGGCTATTTCACGCCCGACATCTTCCGACGTGTTCGAATTGCCTGAGAAAACCAGTACCATGATCCGGCTTTTTGATATGGCAGTCAGGATGGCTGTCGGCCAATCCTCACCCGGTACAATGTCACGCGGGGCGATCCAGCAGCGAACTCCAGCAGCTTCCAGGTTGGCACAAATGCCATCTGCGATCAGTTTGTCTTTGCTCGAGTGGGAAATGAAAACATCATGGGTCATGAAATACTCCTGAAAGAAAAATCAAGGTATTAAGGAACTGCTATCCAGCCAATGGCACTTGGACAGGCACCATTGGACATACCCGTGGCATTGACCATCCAAATATAATTTCCGGATCTAAATTGATAACTGGTGGTGATTGTAGTTGTGGATAAATGCCATTCAGAACCTCCTCCACTCCAATATATATCCGCAATAATATAACTATAGCAGTTCATTCCAGGGTAAGATGTCACATTCTAGAAAGAACTAGAAATGTTAGAATTTACAATCCCAGATTTGAATGGTTCCATCTGCTGAACCGCTGGCTAATGTATTTCGATCTAGAAAATCAAGGCTGAATATCTCTCCAGATCCTGTTTCCACGGTTTGAAGCTGGTCTCCAGTATTCGCATTCCATACTATGATCCTTCCATCCTTTGTACCGCTGAACAGATATGCACCACCGGGGGAGAAGGTCACAACGGTACCAGGTGAAAATGAGCGCAGCTTCTTCCAGGTGCTTGTGTCCCACAGAATAATGGTTCCGTTGTTTGAAGCACTAGCAAGAAAAGCTCCGTTGGGTGAGAAAGCCATGCTGACGATGTCATCGGCATTCCCATACAAGGTCCCCACTCTTGTTCCGGTGGCAGGATCATGCAGCATGATGGTATTGTCCTGATATCCGCCGCTGGCTAATATTTTTCCATTAGAGGAGAATGCCAAACAGGTTACAAAACTGGAATGATCGTAGATCGTCCGGATTTTACTAAAGTTATTTCCCGACGTATACAGTTGAAAGTCCCACAGGATGATTGTCGTGTCATTGGACCCGCTGGCGAGATATTTTCCATCATTTGAAAAGGCTAATGCATTTACGGCTCCCGAATGACCATATGGAAAAACCTCCCTGACATGCCCAGACTCCGGTGACCAGGTAAGGATCCTGCCATCATTTGATGCACTTGCAAAAACATCACTACTCTCCAGGTAGAATGCTACGCTGTTTACTGCACCACCATGCTCTGTAATGGTATGTAAAGGTGTCCAATTTAATAAATTCCATATAATAATTGAATTATCAGAAGAACCGCTGATCAAATATAATCTGTCCCCATGTTTTTGATCATTAAAAGCGACCGAGCGTACTTCCCCTGTATGACCTTCGAGTGTCCTTTGCAGGGTTAAATAGGTGCGAGTTGGCAGCGCAGGCCTGGTGGAAGTCACGGTGGGGCTGGGTTTGAGTGTCACAGTAGCAGTCAGGGTCGGTATGATCGTTGGCGTTTCGGTAGGAGGGGCAGGTGCTGTGTTTAACCCGGGGTAAAAATACCACCCAAGCGCTGCAACAGCAATCAGGATTGGAATCCAAACCCAGCGCCATATGGAGCCTTTCTTTTTTGCTACAGGTGCAGTATGGATAGATTCCTCATCCCCTGGTGCCGTTTTTTCCTCCTCCTGCAGAACGATGCCGCTTTCCTCTCTTTCTGGTATGAGCGATGAGACAGTCTGCACCAACGTTTGGATCTGATCCTTGGTGGGCGGATTCATGGCTTCCAGCCAGTTGGTGGTTGCCAGGTAGTACTTCTTGACAGGTTCCGGTTCAACATCCTCGATCTTGAAGGGAATAATGACCAGGTTATTGTTGGCAGCCAGGGCGATCTCACGGCCAACATCTTCCGAATTGTTAGAATTGTCCGAAAAAACCAGCACCATGATCCGGCTCTTGGATATGGCGGTTAGTATGGCTGTGGGCCAGTCTTCTCCCGGGACAATATCGCGCGGGGCAATCCAACATCGAACTCCGGCAGCCTCCAGGTTGGCGCAAATACCATCTGCAATCAGTTTGTCTTTGCTTGAGTGGGAGATAAAAACATCATGGGCCATGAAATGCTCCTGATCGAACTATCAAGATATTATGGAACAGTTATCCAGCCAATGGAACTTGCACAGGGACCAGAGGGTAACTTTGTTGCAGTTACCATCCAGATGTAATTTCCTGTACTAAACTGTTTCCAAGTGGTGTATGTTGTCGTGGATAAATGGTACCCAGAAGAACCTTCACTCCAATATGAATTAACTACTACAAAACTGTAGCTGTTCATTTCAGGGTAAGATGCCGCATGCAATGTGACATAACCATTTTTCACACTGGTGGTTACCTGCAGGTCATATTTACATTTCTGGATGTTCTCCAGTTGGATCATATCTCCGGCATTAACCTGAACCTTTGGTCGATATTCTCCTGGATCAACCAGGTTCTGCTGTTCAGGCACAAAGGTGATCGCCTCGTAGATACCCGGCTCGATGTTCTGGATCACGTATTCTCCCTGCGCATCCGTTTCAGAAGAATACTGATCACCTTTGCAAGTACCAGTCCAATTCGAGCACAGGGTTACAGTCACTCCCTCGTATGGTTGATCCCCCCAGGTAACTTTACCGGAAACGGTTCCGGTGGTGAGGGTGGCAGTTGGTTTCAGGGTAGCTGTTTGTGTAAACGCAATGGTGGGGGTCAAGGTAAAAGTGGGCTGGATGGTAAAAACAACCGTCCCGGTTGAGGTGACCGTCGGGGTTGCGGTTGGAGGAGAAACCGCAGCCTGGAACTTCGGCCACATCACCAACCCCAGGATCGCCAGCATAACCAGAAGAATTGGGATCCAGAGCCATGTCCAGATGGATTTTTGCTTCCCCGTAGATGCAGGAAGTTCGTCTTGTTCCGCTTCCTTTTTTGGGGCAGGCGGAGGTGGCGGTACGATCCAGCTTTTCTCTGGAACCGGAATGATCGAGGTAACGATCTTCACCAGGGATTGTATCTGCTCCCTGGTGGGTGGGTTCATCGCCTCCAGCCAGTGCGTGCGCGCCAGGTAGTACTGTTTACCGGGTTCCGGTACGACGTTCTCAATCTTGAAGGGGATGATGATCAGCTTATTATTCGCCGCCAAAATGATCTCACGCCCGATGTCCTCCGAGGCATTCGAACTGGCTGAAAAAACCAGCACCATGATACGGCACTTGGGAATTGCAGAGCTGATGGCGGAGGAACGGGCTTCATGCGGACTGATATCGCGTGGCGCAATCCAACAACGGATACCGACTGCCTCCAGGTTGGCGCAAATCCCATCTGCGATGGGTTTATCTTCCAGATCGTACGAAATGAAGACATCATGTGCCATTGAAGACTCCTTTTTCGTGCAATTTCCAGGTTACATATCGATCTTTCGCCAGCTTACCATTCAGCTTGAGTCAGGAGATGGGCGATCAATGGATGCATGATTTTTTAAAATCCTGCTTTTTTTCAGTTTCCACTTGTGTCCACCCCGTCCAAGATGAGCTAATATTCATCGAACCTTAAAGGATTCCGCCGGTATTGCTCAGTTCATATTGAAGCCAAATAGAACAACGCTTCGTCATATCCTTTTAATATACGGTATGACTTAGTAAATAATATCACAAATGCCTTTTCTGCAGAAGATAACAGTGAATATTGACTAATGAATAAGTTGATTAACAGTTGCATTATTAGACCATTTGTTCTATAATATACAAAGTGGTGCCCCTGCTCCTGCCAGGTTATGATCTTCCAGCATGGATCCTCAACTGGAGTGTCAGGCTGGTCGGGGGCTGCAGTCCCGGTTTGGTATAATTAACTTTTGCCTGTTCGCTGAAATAAAAACTCTTGATAAGCTGTCTGAAAGCAGAAAGTGAAGCATATGTCTCCAGATGTCATCCGCGTGGTGGGCGCCCGAGCCCACAACCTCAAAAATATCACCGTCGAGATCCCGCGCAACCAATTCGTGGTCATCACCGGTCTGTCCGGCTCCGGCAAGTCTTCCCTGGCATTCGATACCATCTTTGCCGAGGGGCAGCGCCGTTACGTTGAGTCCCTTTCCGCCTATGCCCGCCAGTTCCTCGGTCAGATGCAGAAGCCGGATGTGGACACCATCGAAGGGCTCTCCCCGGCGGTCTCCATCGACCAGAAAGGCACCTCGCACAACCCGCGTTCCACGGTCGGCACGGTCACCGAGATCTACGATTAC
>Ga0209342_10007101_pt1 | contig 11277 bp, 12 predicted proteins | sample RifCSP16_2_FD_184023 | JGI IMG/M metagenome (GOLD analysis project Ga0209342, IMG submission 184023) | Soil microbial communities from Rifle, Colorado - Rifle CSP2_sed 16_2 (SPAdes) (version 2) | ecosystem: Environmental > Terrestrial > Deep subsurface > Rock core/Sediment | place: Rifle... | reverse complement strand
AAGGTGGCGGCGCTCCCCGGCGGCGAAAGCCTGATGTGGTGCTACGGCTGCGCCAAGTGCACCGCCGTTTGCCCGGTGGACATCGTCGGCGACTACAGCCCGCGCAAGATTCACCGCAAGACGCAGACGGGTATCGATCTGTTCACCTCGCCCGACCTGTGGTTGTGCACAACGTGTATGAACTGCCTGCGCGTCTGTCCCAAAGAAGTGAACATGATCCACATTATGCCCGCCGTGCGTGAGCAGGTGGTGCTGGAGGGCGCAAACGTTCCGCCCGAATTGCAGAAGGCGTTTGAGGACACGGCCAAGCACGGCAACCCGCTCGGCCAGCCCCAGCGCAAGCGCGCCGATTGGGCGAAGAAGGCCGGTGCGCCGGTGCCGATCATGAAAGACCTCAAGCGGCCGGTGGACATTCTGTGGTACGTCGGCTCGTATCCCTCTTATCACCCGCGCGGGATTGACGCCGCCTCCGCCGCCGCGCGCATCTTCAACGCTCTCGGCATCGACTTCGGCATCCTCGGCATCGAAGAGAAGGATGACGGTGACTCGCAACGGCTGGCGGGCGAGAAGGGTTTGTTCGAGATGCTGGCCGAGCAGAACATCGCCACGTTCAGCAAATACGAGTACAACCGGATGGTGGTGACCGGGCCGCACGAGTTCAACGCGTTCAAGAACGAGTATCCGAAGTACGGCGGCGACTTGAAGGTGTTGCATTACACGCGGTTCCTCGTCGAGCATCTCGACAAACTCAAGCCGATGCTGAAGAAGCCGGTCAACTTGAAGGTGACCTTCCACGATCCGTGCTACCTCGGACGGCACAACGGCGAATACGATGCGCCGCGCGAACTGCTCCGCGCCATCCCCGGCGTTGAGTTAGTGGAAATGGGACGCTGCCGTGAGAACGGTTACTGCTGTGGCGGCGGCGGCGGTGGCATGTGGTTGGACTCCTTCACCAAAGAGCATACGACGATGCGCCTCTCGGAGCGCCGCGTGCGTGAAGCCGCCGAATACGGCGCGGACGTGCTGGCCGTGTGCTGCCCGTTCGAGGTCTCGCGCTTTGAAGACGCAGCCAAGAGCACCGGCAATGACAAGTTGATGGTGCGGGATATATTGGAATTGCTCGACGAGTCTATGCGAGGTTAGCCCGCTCAGCGCAATCAGGGCAATCTTCAAGTTCGCGGGTCGCTGTCATCAACCACCGTCCCCGCAAATGCGGCCAGATTGGAGAAAGGAGAAATGCCCATTAGCCCAAAGCGCACACCTATTGCAACAGAGTGGTAGACCCGTAAACACGAGTGCGACTCAGTCCGAATTGCGCACCATCCGCCAAAGGAGAATATCATGGACATGTACAGGCACTTCCCAAACTCTCGCTTGAAGAGTTGCGGCAAGAAATCAAGAAGGAATATACCAACGTCGCCCTCAATCCCACCAAAGGCTACCATTTCCACACGGGCCGCCGTCTGGCTAACATCCTCGGCTACGACGAAAGCCTGTATGCTGGTCTACCCGAAGGGAACATTGCCTCCTTCGCGGGAACGGGCAACCCGTTCTCGGTCGGCCCCATCAACTCCGGGGAGACGGTGGTGGACATCGGCTCCGGGGCGGGCTTCGATTCGCTCATCGCCGCCAAACTCGTCGGCCCGGCGGGTCGTGTCATTGGCATGGACATGACTCCCGAAATGCTGAAGAAGGCCAGGGACGGCGCGGCGCAGATGGAAGCGGCCAACGTGGAATTCCGCGAAGGCTATATGGAGTCGCTGCCCCTGCCCGACGGCCTCGCCGACGTGGTTATCAGCAACGGCGTGCTTAACCTCTCGCTCGACAAGACCGAGACTCTGCGCGAGTGGTTCCGTGTGCTCAAGCCCGGCGGGCGGCTGCAAGTGGGCGATATTTTGGTGGAGCGATCAGTGCCCGCCGATGCGCTGGATGACATCTCCTTGTGGACGGGTTGAATTGCCGGCGCTCTGCTGGATGCAGAGCTCATCCGCGCCGCGCATGCCGCCGGTTTTGAAGATGTAAAAATTGTCCATAAATATAACAACTACGAGGGCGTGCCCGACCCGTCTGACGCGCTGGAGTTCGGCACACAGGGCATCAGCTTCCGCGCCCACAAGCCGTTGTAGGGCAAGCTGCCAGTGTGGCGCAGGCTTTTACGGCCATGACAATCGTGGAGGGCCACGAAAGGAAACGGAGATATGTTTATCACTGTCACGTCGAGCAAGGTCACGCCGGAGCAGTTCAAACAGGTTGAAGCGTTCCTCAACGGGTTCTTGCCTCGTCTCAAGCAGCAGCCAGGTATAGTTGCTATCTATCACTACGCAAGGCCCGAGCAGGGGGACGAAATCACCACCGTGGTCTGGAAAAGCCAGGAGGCCGTGAAGGCCTATCGAGAAAGTGATTTGATCAAAGAGGCAATTGTAGTCGAGACCCAACTCAACCTGCCGGCCACGCGAGAGGGCTATCCGCTGGTTTACGGGACTAGCGTTGAGTCCTAAAGCGAATAACGTAGCGAGCAGACATATGAACATCGTTGTCGCTATCAAACAAATCCCCGACCTCACCGACGAATTGGAGATCAACGGCGAGGGCACCAACCTCGATCACGATGCGCTTCAGTATGTGCTCAACGAGTTTGACGAACACGCGATTGAAGAGGCCGTGCTGACGAAAGAGAGCGCGGGCGGCACCGTCACCGTGATCGGCGTGGACACCACCGGTGAACTCGATGGCGCGTTGCACACGGCCCTTGCCAAAGGGGCCGATAAAGCGGCAAAGATCACAGGCGACTTTCCGCGCGGCACCGACTCGCACACCCAAGCCAAACTCCTCGCCGACGCGATCAAAGGCATGTCGCCCGATCTCGTGATGACGGGCGTGCAGGCCGCAGACGACCGCGACGGGCAGATTGCGCCGATGATCGCGGCCCATCTCGGAATGCCATACGTCGGTGTGGTCACGGGCGTCACGGTCAAAGATGGCAAAGCCGTCGTCCACAAAGAGTATGCGGGCGGCGTAATGGCCGAGTTCGAAGTGTCGCTCCCCGCCGTCATTGGAGTACAGGCTGCGCACCAGCCGCCGCGCTACGCTCCGGTGAGCAAGATTCGCCAGATCGCGAAGACGGCGAAGGTTGACGAGATCGCCGGGGGCGATGCAGTGGGTTCGGGCTCCACCGTGCGACGCATGTTCAAACCCGAGTCCGCCGGGCACGCCGAAATGTGGGAGGGCAGCCCGGAGGAAGTGGCGGAGAAGATTGTGGCATTGATCGCGGAGAGAGGGCTTTTGAAAAAATGAGCAACGACGTTTTCATACTCGCAGAATATCTCAACGGCAAACTTGCCGACATCACTCATGAAATGGCGGGCAAGGCCAGGCAACTCGCCGCCGCGTTCGGAGGGAAAGCCGTCGTCGTGCTTTTGGGCAGCGGCGCAAAAGGCCTGGCCGAGTCCATCGGCGCGGATTCGGTGTTGTACGTTGACGACCCCGCGCTGGCCGAGTTCAACCCCGAAGCCTATGGCCGTGTGTTGGCTGCCCTGATCAAAGAGCGCAGCCCGCGTGTGGTGATGATGGGCAATACTTCAGTGGGGATGGATCTCGGGGCAGGCCTATCGGTGACGACCGGACTTCCGCTGATTGCGTACGTCAACGGCCTCGCCGCCGATGGCGGGACGCTGGTTGCGACATCGCAAATCTATGGCGGCAAGATTCAGGCCGAGGCCGCGCCCGATGGCGAAGCGTGCATCGTTTCGTGCCTCGCGGGCGCGTTCCCTGCCGACGCGGGCCGCGCGGGGGCGGGCTCCGCGCCCGTTGAACAGATTGCATCGCCCGTTCCACTCGGCGATTTGAAAGTGAAGTTCGTCAAACTGATCCAGCCCGAAGGCGGCGACGTGGATATTACGCAGCAGCCGATTCTGGTTTCCATCGGTCGCGGCATCGGCGGGCAGGAGAACATCGAACTGGCGCAGGAGCTGGCGGACGCGCTGGGGTGCGCGGTGTCGGCGTCCCGCCCGGTCACCGATGCCGGTTGGCTGCCGAAGACGCGGCAGGTGGGCAAGTCCGGCCTCACGGTGAAACCAAAGGTCTATTTCGCCTTCGGCATCTCCGGCGCGCCCGAACACCTCGAAGGCATGCGCGGCGCGGAGATGATCATCGCCGTCAACACCGACGCCAAAGCGCCGATCTTCGACGTGGCTCACTACGGCGCGACGTGTGACATGCTGGATTTGCTGCCAGTGCTGACTGAGAAGGTGAAAGGGTAATCTCAAACTTCAAACTTCAAATCGCAAATTTTGGAATTTGAGTTTTGGGATTTGAAGTTCGGCAATCATGGCTGAACCTTCAAAGTCGTATTTGATCGTCATCAACGATGGGCCGTACGGCAGCGAGCGCGCGTACAACGCTCTGCGGCTGGCGATGAATCTCGTCAAGCGCTCGGGCGTTGCCGTGCGCATATTCCTCATTGGCGACGGCGTGAACTGCGCGATAGCCGGGCAGAAAACGCCCGACGGCTATTACAACGTCGAGCGCATGATCAAATCGCTTGCCCATCGCGGCGAAGTTGCAACTTGAGGGACGTGTGCGGAGGCCCGCGGGCTCGGGCCTGAGCGATACGTGGAAGGCGTCATACCTGCCAACATGGAATTCTTCGGCCAGTGGACGGTGACATCGGATCAAGTGTTGGTCTTCTGATTCCCAGTGTGCGATTTCGCCAGACCTTTTTTGGCCTTCTGAGCGAAGACTCGGCGACGGAGCCAGTGCGTGACGGCTGTGGCGAAGGCGCGTTTGTTGACTTGAGCGCCGAAAAGCATTAACCCCAACAGAGGCGGAGGAAGTCATGGGAAGCAAAACTGTTGTGATCTTGGGCGGCGGAGTCGGCGGACTGATCGCCGCCAACGAACTGCGGCGGTTGCTTCCGACGGAGCATCGCATCGTGCTGGTGGAGAAGAACGCGCAGCACGCTTTTGCGCCCTCATTCCTGTGGCTGATGACGGGCGACCGCAAGCCGGGGCAGATCACTTGCGACGTGAGGCGGCTTGTCCGCCCCGGCGTCGAAGTGATCTTGGCCGAAGCGCAGGCGATTGACACAGCCAACCGTCGGGTGCAAACGAGCGCGCAGGCGCTGAATTACGATTACCTGATCGTCGCGCTCGGCGCGGAACTTGCGCCGGATGCGATTCCGGGGCTGGCAGAATCTGCGCACACGTTTTACTCGCTGGAAGGCGCGGCGAAACTGCGCGATGCGCTGCAAACGTTCAACGGCGGGACGGTGGCGGTGGTGATCAGCGCGCTGCCGTACAAGTGCCCCGGCGCGCCGCACGAGGGCGCAATGCTCATCGCCGACTCTTTCCGGCGGCGCGGCCTGCGTGATAAGGTTGAGATGCATTTGTTCACGCCGGAGCCGCAGCCGATGCCGGTAGCCGGCCCCGCGCTGGGCGACGCAGTCAAACAAATGCTGGCCCGGCAGAACGTGGCATTCCATCCGCAGCATAAGTTGATCGGCGTGAATGCCGCCGCGCGTGAACTGAACTTCGACGGCCAAGAACCTTTTAAGTTTGATCTGCTTGTTGCCATCCCGCCGCACCGGGGCCCCCGCGTCGTGCGCGAGGCGGGATTGACCAACGAAGCAGGCTGGGTGACGGTCGATCGCCCGACGCTCAAGACGAAGCACGAGAACGTGTACGCGCTGGGCGACGTGACAATGATTCCGGTTCCCGGACGGTGGAAGCCGGATGTGCCGCTGATGCTGCCGAAGGCAGGCGTGTTCGCTCACGGGCAGGCCGAGATCGTGTCCCGCCGCGTCGCCGCCGAGATCAGGGGCGCAGGCGCGCAATCTGATTTCACTGGCGTCGGTTACTGTATGCTCGAAGCGGGCGAGAGCCTGGCCGGGTTTGCCTACGGCAACTTCTTTGCCGAACCATCGCCGCAGGTGGAGCTGCGTCAACTCGGACAACTGTGGCACATCGGTAAGGTAGTATTTGAGAAGTGGTGGCTGGCGCCGTATGGGTTGAAGCGCAGCGCGTGGCAGTTGGCATTGAATGTGGGCAGTAAAGGATTGGGTATTCCGGCGATATTTTGAAATTCCAAACTCCGAATTTCAAACTCCAAAGTTTGGGGTTTGAGTTTTGGAGTGTAAAGTTGAGGAGATTTGCCTGTGTTGAGTGACATCGAAAAAATCATCTTCAGTCTCATGGCCGCCGCCTTGGGCGGCCTCACCGCCTGGGGCTTCTTCAATATCTACCGCATCGTGCGGCGCGGGCGGCCTGCCCCCAAATTCAGCAACCTCATCCCGCAAGCCATCAAAGCCTTTCTCGAAGTCGGCCTGCAAATACCGATCTTCAAATCGCGCCCCATTCTCACCACATTCCACGCTTTTATCTTCTTTGGCTTTTCGTATTACTTCCTCGTCAACGTCAACGACGTGCTCGAGGGCTTCCTCGCTGGCTACTCGACCGCCGAAGTCGCGTCGGGCATCATCGGCCTCCTCAACCTGGCTGCTGACATACTGAGCATCGGCGTCCTGGTCGGCGTCCTCGTCTTCCTCGTGCGCCGCTTCATTGCCAAAGACAAGCGGTTGGACTACAACCCCGGCGTGCTTCTGTTTGCGCCTGTGAAAGCGGGCGGCATCAAACGCGACTCGCTCATCGTCGGCGGCTTCATTCTCTTTCACGTCGGTTCGCGTTTCACGGGGCAGGCGCTGCGCCTCGCAGAGGTGGAAATCTTCAACCCGATGCAGCCGTTCGCCAGCGCAGTATCGCTGGCCCTGCGCGGTTGGCCTGATTACACGTCGGCGATTCACGCAACGTGGTGGCTGGCGATTGGATTGATCGTCCTGTTCCTGCCCTACTTTATCATCAGCAAACACATTCACCTCATGCTTGCGCCGGTCAACCTCGCGCTGGCGAAACAGGGTGAACGCGGCCACCTCGATCCGGCAGCGCCGCCGAATCATGGGCAGGATCAAGCCCTGCCCCTACCCGGCGCGGGGACACTGGCCGACCTCGCCTGGCCGCGACTACTCGACGCTTACGCCTGCATCATGTGCAATCGATGCCAGGATGTTTGCCCGGCGCACAACTCGATGCGCCCACTGAGTCCCTCGGCGCTGGAGATTAACAAACGCTACTGGCTTAATAGCAACTTCATGGCCTTCGCCGGGGGCGCCGCCTCGCCGCCCCTCACCGAATTCGCCATCAGCCCCGAGGCGGTGTGGTCGTGCACCACCTGCTTCGCGTGCGTGCGCGTGTGCCCGGTGGGCAACGAGCCGATGGCCGACATCATCGACATCCGCCGCCGGTGGGTGAACGACGGTGCGGAACTCGATAGCGGCGTCCAATCCACGCTGGAGAAGATCGGCAAGACGGGCAACTCGTTCGGGCAGGCAGCGCGCAACCGCGCCAGGTGGGCGCAGAGCGGGCTTGACTTCAAAATTAAAGATGTCCGCAAAGAGCAGGCCGAATACTTGTGGTTCGTCGGCGATTACGCGTCATTCGATGCGCGGGTGCAGGAGATCACGCGCACGGTGGCGCGGGTGCTGAACAGCGCGGGCGTGGACTTCGGCATCCTGTACGAAGCCGAGAAGAATTCGGGCAACGACGTGCGGCGCGTGGGCGAGGAGGGGTTGTTCGAGCAGTTGGCCGAGCAGAACATCGCCGTGATGAACAAATGCAAGTTCGAGCGCGTGATCACCACCGACCCACACACGCTCAACGCACTCAAGAACGAATACCCCGACTACGGCGGCAAGTGGGATACGATCCACTACACACGCTTGCTCACGCAGTTGATCGACGCGGGCAAACTCCAACTCAAACACAAACTCTCCCACTACCGCGCGACGTTCCACGACCCGTGCTACCTCGGTCGTTACAACCAGGGCTTCAATCCGCCGCGCGCGTTGGTTCAAGCGACGGGCTGTGAGTTAATTGAGATGCCGCGCAACAAAGAGAATTCATACTGCTGTGGCGCGGGTGGGGGGCAGATCTGGATGGGGACGACGCCCGAAGGCGAGCGCCCGGCAGAGAACCGAATCCGTGAAGCACTCGCTGCGCTCGACGGCGCGGCCAACGGCGCAAGCGGGAAGAAATTACTGTTTATCGTTGCCTGCCCGAAAGACGTGGTGATGTATACCGACGCTGTGAAGACGACGGGCAACGAGGGCAAGATCGAAGTGCGGGACGTGATTCAGTTGGTGGCGGAGGCGATGGGGTGAGGGTGGATGGTATCCAACAGGAGATGCACCCACAAAAATCTATACTGTAGAGGTTAAGGGGACGATGATGGCAACCGCTGCCCTATTAACCTTTGGTGCTAGTAGTCAGTCAACTTGAAATTGATGGATAAAGCCGATGCAGTTTCGTGCGTGCTTTCTGAATGGTGAAATGCCAAGCGACCGTCGCCTGGGCCGTATTGCGTTCAGTCTCCAAAGCGGTGACTTCCTGCACCAGCGTGGGTTCATCTCCGATCCGGCGCGCCAAGCATTGGCGCTCAAATACACTGAACTCCAGTTCGGCCATGTTCAACCAACTGCCATGCTTGGGCGTGTAATGAAACTCCAAGCGTTTGAGAATGCGTCGCGCCTCTTCGGGCGGGAAGGTCTCATACAGCGCGGCTGGCCGATGGGTGTTGAGATTATCCAGCACCACCCGGATCAACTCGGCCTCCGGGTGAACCTCATCACTCAACCACTTCATTTGTCCGGCGAAATCCTGCATGGTGCGACTGTCGGTCACCGCCACATGCCGCCAACCGCGTCCGGGTTCAAACTGCATAAACAGATTGCGCGTGCCGTTGCGTTGGTACTCATAGTCGTAGCGTTCCACCTGCCCCGGCGCGGCAGGCAACGGGGTTTGCACCTCGGCCACCAATTGTTTCGGGCTTTCATCGAAGCAGACTACCGGGCGCTTCGGATCATACGGTTCGGCGTACAAATCCAGCACATCTTCCATGGCCGCGACAAACTCGGCGCTTACTTCGGGAATGCACCATTCCTGCTTTTGCCAAGGTTTGAGTTCGTTTTTTTTAGCAACTGGCGGATCGCTTCGTGCGAGATGGAGTCCGCTAACTCCAACTCGACGACGCGTCCAGCTAGTAAACGCAAGGTCCACCGGGCATGGCCTTTGGGGGCCGCACTACAGACCGTGGCAATCACCAGCGCTTCTGCCTTGCCATCCAATTTGTGCTCGCGGCCCGGACGGGGCTTCTCATTGAGCGCCCCTTCTAACCCCTCTTCCACAAACCGCTTGCGCGTGCGCTCGACGGTGGCGCGCCCGGTGTGTAAAGCGTGGGCGACCTGTTCATCGTGCAGACCTTCATCAGCTTTGAGCAGAATGTGTGCCCGTCTGACTTTTCGCGCGGCCGGCTTCCCTCGACGGATCAACTGGAGCAACTGGTCGCGCTCATCTGGACTCAGGTCTACAACGTATTTGATGGCAGGCATGGCAGGAACATCCTTTCGGAACAGGAGCAAGCAATGCCCAACTATACCCGCTCATGGCCTATCCATCAAAACCAAGTTGACTGACTACTAGCCAGAAATACTACTCCAATCAAAATGATGCCAAAGATCGAGGCCCATAGTTGTATATTGGCGAGAGTTCTTTCCGTATTGTTGCTCGACTCCCGTTCTCTTATTTGTGTAATCTTCTTATCTCGCTGGCGGGCTACATCAGATTGGGTTGATTGGATGGCTTGAATTTCTTCTTGAAGTCGCTTTATAGCCAATTCGGAAGCAGTTTTATCAACGCCAATTTGAACTTTCGCTAATCTCTCGATGACTGGCGTGAGAGAAACGACACCGCCGCCACGTTTTACTATGTGTTCAGTGCCACAGTGAGCGCAAGCAAACCGTTCAATATCATTGGTGATTTGCAAACTGCCGCCGCAGGATGGGCAAGTGAGAGTAACGAAATCAGTCATAAGTTTTAGACTTGTGAGCCGCCGTGATTGCGGTGGAGCCGCCCAACGATTAAGGATTGATGCGGCGCGGTGGCCCTCCGATCGTTTCACCCTCCGAACGGAGCCGCCGCATAATCCAGAGTTGAACGAAGCCGGGCGGTCGAGCCGGACACTGAATAACATAGCGCAAGTTTAGAGCAGCTTGGGGATTAAGGAAAGTGCCCGGCGCGGCGGCGGGATCGAGACAATCGATGTCCAGCGAGATGTGCACGGCGTCACACGCTAACATTACATCCGGCTGTTCACTGTACTACTCGACCACCCTCAAATACTTCCCCTCCCTCAACTGCCTTACCCTCCGCCACTCCGCTTCACTCAACTCTCCGCTCTCAAATTCCAAATTCAGCGCCTCCCTGAACCCGTGCTTCATCGCGTCGGCAACGGTTTGCCATGGGACGATTTGCCCCAGCGCCAGTTCGAGCGTGATGGCGCGGACGCGCACACTTGCGGCCTGAAACTTGATACCTAGCCCATGCTATTCCCTAGGTTTGAAGCTATTCGCTTTATCGCAAAGGCAAGTAAAGGATTTGCCCGTCCCATTCGCCCTCGCGGCTAGTTTCTGCCAGCAGGAGAATATCGTCAATCGCAACGCCGATGGGAACTGAGCGATTTACTTCTATCACGCCGGGCATACGCTTACTCGCCCGGAGGCGCTCATAAGCGTATTTAGTGATGGTGGTTACATCGTGGGTGAGCAGAACACGGTTCTCTTGTGCGGCCCATTCAAGGACAGTCGCGTCATCTGCCCCAGATAACCCCACATCCTGAATGCGGACGATATCCAGATCGGGTTTTCGGCGCAACAGGCCTCGCACAATATCGTTGTTGAAATTCTCGTCGGCAACCAGGAGCAGCATCTTCAGAGTCTCCCGCTTGCCCGCCGTACTAAAAGACGCTCACGAATACCGGTTGGGTCAAAGCGGGACTCATTTTGCTGGCGTATTTCTGCTGCCTGCTGCTGTCGCCGCTTAAGATAGGCTTCAACTTCCGCGCGTCGCCGCAGGTAGTAGCCAATAACAGAATAGACGTCGGCCAGCAGAACAGAAGGATATTGCTGCACGATTTCTTCGGCGGTGGCTCCATCGGTAAACGCAGTTACTATCGTGTCAAGTGTCACGCGCGTTTTCCCGATGCGAATTACCCCTTCGGCGTCTGATTCCAGAGGAATAGTTTCGGTCGTAGTCAGCATCGTCATGGCTAAATAGCTCCAATGACATATTTTAGCGTGTTTTACGCTGGTGGGCTATCGATGGGAAAAGTAGGACTTGCGCTGGCCTTTTGCGAAAGGGTGTTCGCCGCACCCAACGGTCAGCATCTGGCGCG
>Ga0209342_10007099_pt1 | contig 11279 bp, 12 predicted proteins | sample RifCSP16_2_FD_184023 | JGI IMG/M metagenome (GOLD analysis project Ga0209342, IMG submission 184023) | Soil microbial communities from Rifle, Colorado - Rifle CSP2_sed 16_2 (SPAdes) (version 2) | ecosystem: Environmental > Terrestrial > Deep subsurface > Rock core/Sediment | place: Rifle... | reverse complement strand
CGCAAGGGCGAGGAAGCCGCCCACTCGTGTGTCGTCGGCGCGCAGCTGGAACACGCCGCGCGATCCCCAGAAGCCGGCCATCAGGCCGATCACGGCGGCGACAGGCGCGAAGAAGGCAGCTAGCGGCGTGGCACCACCGGGCACAGGGAGGAGCGACCAGATGATGTTCGCGAGAAGGCCGGTCAAGGCGCCAGCCCACGGTCCGGCGAGCACGCCCACCAGCACCGTGCCGATCGAGTCGAGGTAGACCGGCAGCTTGAGGAAGTAGACGATCGAGCCGACGGCGATGTTGATGGCGATCGCGACCGGCATCAGTACGAGGGTCGAATTGGAGAAGTCGCGCGAGCGGCGCGCGGCGTAGCCCAGCAATACGGCCAGCACCACCAGCCCAGCGAGGTATCCCAGCTGGAGTGGTTCGACGCACGCCGTGCCGGCGTCGACCAGCTCTGGTGTGCATGTCCTGAATAGCCAGGTGAAGCTGTCCATCTATTCCTCTCCCTCGTGCGCCCCTTCGTGCGTCAGAGTGACACGTTTCCTGTCCGCGCGGCTAGCTTCCCGACGCGCTCGATGAAATCGGCGAAGAACCTGTCGATGTCCGTGGACACGCCGATGTCGAGATTCGGCGGTCGGCCCCACACCCGCCGCCAGTCGGTCACGGTCTCGCCGCTGGTCAACGAGCCGTCCAGCTCGACCTGGACAGGCAGCGCCTCCGTCTTGAGCAGTGACGGGTCAAGCGCGCTCGCAACTGCCAGTGGATCGTGGATGAACGCGCCATAGAAGCCGTCATAACGGCTGTGAAACTCCATGTAGAAGCGCATTGCATCGTCGACGAACTGCAGGAACGGGTTCGCCTGTGGGTTGCCGGTGGCAGCATGCAGGCGGGCGAGGTGGTCGGGCATGAATTTCGCCCGTTCGGTCACATCGAGCCCCAGCGCCACCGGCCGACCGACACCCTGGGCCGACTCCCACGCTGACAGGACCGCCTGCATCGCCTCCGGGTCCACGGCCACGTTCCACTCACTCGTCGGCGCGGTGTTGCCCGGGGAGCGGTAGGAACCCGCCATCATCACCAAGCGGCGCAGGAGGTGCGGCAGGTCCGGCTCGCGCTCGAGCGCGACCGCGAGGTTGGTCAGCGGCGCGAGGGTGATCAGCGTCACCTCACCCGGCGCGCGGCGGGCTTCCGCCACGATCAGGTCGGCTGAGTGGCGGGGACTGACGCCGCGCGTCGGCGAGGGCAGGGTGGCGTAGCCGATGCCCTTGGGGCCGTGTGTCTCCGGCGCGGTCATCAGCGGGCGGACGAGCGGCACACGTCGCCCGAGCGCGACCTCGATGTCGCTCCGGCCGGCCAGATCCAGCAGGGCCAGGGTGTTCGCCGCGACCTGGCCGGCCTCCACGTTGCCCGACGTACAGGTCACGGCGAGCAGCTCGGCCTCCGGCGAGGCGAGCACATAGAGCAGCGCCAGCGCGTCGTCGATGCCCGTGTCAACGTCGACGATCAGCTTCACGACGCTACGCTAGCGCCAATGGCCGTCGGGACACAGCCCACGCTCGCCCAGCGCGTTCGCTTGGCGATCTACGAGCACTTCCTCGCGCAAGCTGAGCCGCCGCTCCTCGAGCAACTGATGCGCGACTTCGAGATGACTCGCGCGGAGACAGTCGCCGTGCTGCGCGACCTGGCAGAGACGCGCGGCATCGCCGTCGTCAAAGGCACATCGCGCATCCTGATGGCGTGGCCGTTTTCCGCCATCGCCACGCCGTTCGTCGTCCACGCCCGCGGCCGTCGCTACTACGCCAACTGCTCGTGGGACGCGATCGCATTCCACGCGATGCTCGGCGGCGATCCTGCTCGCATCGAGTCGTTCTGCCATCACTGCGCCCGACCGATCGCCATCGCCTTCGCCGACGGTCGAGCGACGACGGTCGATCCGCCCAACACCATCGTCTACCTCGCACTCAAGCCGACTCAATGGTGGGAGGACATCATCCTGACCTGCTCGAACACGATGGTCTTCTTCTGCTCGGCGCAGCATCGCGACGCCTCCGGGCTGGCTCCGACCCCGGAGTCCGGCGCTTCGCTCACGCCCGACCAGGCCCACCAACTTGGGGTGCCGCTCTACGCCGACCGAATGAGAATCGACTATGTCCGACCGGGCCGCGACGCGCTCAACGCTCACTTTGCCGCGCTCGGCCTGATCGGCCCGTACTGGCAGCTCTGACGCGATGACCGGTCACGCGTTCGTCGCGATCATCGTCGGGAGTCGCTCCGACCTGGAAGTAGTACAGAAGGCAGCAGACCTGCTGACGGCGCTCGGCGTTGCCAACGAGCTGCGCGTCATCTCCGCTCACCGCGCGCCGGATCTGCTCGACGCGTACGTCAGCGACGCGATCCAGCGGGGCGCGAAGGTGTTCATCTGCGCCGCCGGCCTGGCCGCGCACCTACCCGGCGTCGTCGCGTCCAAGACGACGCTGCCGGTGATCGGCATGCCCATGCCGGGCAACCTGGCCGGCGGCCTCGACGCGCTGCTGTCGATCGTCCAGATGCCCAAGGGCGTGCCGGTCGCGACCGTCGGCGTGGGCCAGGCCGACAACGCCGCGCTTCTGGCGGCGCAGATGCTCGGCCTGTCAGACGACGCGATCGCCGGGGCTGTCGCGGATCACCGCGCCGCCGCCCGCAAGCAGATCGAGGATGACCCGACCAACAAGCCCGCCTGAGTCAGCCAGCGGTTCAAATGATGACCGATGAAGCGCTTACGCCCCTCCGGTCCGGAAATGAACCTCAGGATGAGTCAAAACGCGACGGGACCGCAGTGCCGAAGCTCCTGTAGACCGCATCTTGGGTATTTCGGCAGGCGTCGTTCATCGTTTGAACCACCAGGTGGATCGCCCATGCCTGGAACACGGCCGGCGATCCTAGACTGCTTCGATGGACCTCGATCGCCAGGAAGTTCCTTCGAGGCGGCCCGGCGAGCCGCCGCAGCGCGTCCCGGAGCTGCGCCCGCCGCTGCTGGGCGACTGGTTCATCTACCTGTCTGTGGTCGTGCTCATCTGCGGTGTGGTCGCGATCACGGCGCTGGAGCTGGGCAGTCCGCTCGCGGCGCCCCTGGTGAAGTGGCCCGCCATCGTGGCCGCGGCCCTGCTGGTGCCGATCTCCGCCGACGCGGCGCTGCGCACCTGGCGCTCGGCGTGGGTGTGGCTGCCGATCGATACGGCGCGCGGTTTGCAGCGTTTCGTGTGGACCGGCGTTCTTGTGGCGACGCTGCTCATCAGCCTGGGCGTGTCCCTGGTCTTGTTGAGCCTATGACTCAGCCCGGCGTACCCGACTGGCTCGCCGCAAACCTCAATTACTGCTCGCGCTGTGGCTCGCCGCTCGCCTTTGGGCCGCTCCCCGCAGAGGCGCGCGAGCGGCTGGCGTGCGCCAACTGCGGCTTCATTGCCTACGTCAACCCGCGCCTCGTGGTGAGCACGCTGCCCGTCACAAACGACGGTCGGCTAGTGCTCATTCGCCGCGGCATCAAGCCCGGCTACGGCTGGTGGGCGCAGCCGGGCGGCTTCCTTGAGATCGACGAGACGGCGCACGAGGGTGCCATCCGCGAGACGCTCGAGGAGACGGGCTACGTGGTCGAGCCCGGTGAGGTGGTCGGCGTCTACACCCGGCCGCAGGCGGCGATCGTGGTCGTTGCCTGGGAAGCCCGGGTGGTCGGTGGCGACGCGCGCATCTCGGAAGAGAGTCTCGAGGTGAGGTCCTTCGCCGCGCGCGAGATTCCGTGGCAGAAGCTCGCCTTCCAGACGACCACCTGGGCCTTGCGCGACTGGGTCGCGTTACGACATCCGACCATCGGCCATCCGACGGCCATGGACGACCACCAGCGCTGGCCCAGCGACTCCGCTTAGCCTGTTAGCCCGGAGCCGCCGCGGCTCAGAGCGTGGCGATGTTGGACAGGCCGCCGACCATGCCCGCGACGACGCCGAAGGTCAGCAGGACCATCGCCATGCGTCGCCGCTTGGGCGCGATGACCACGGTCAGCCCGGCGGCAAACACGACGGTCGCCAGCTTGGCCAGGGTGACCCCGGGAACGCCCGTCTCCTCGACCAGTGTGACCACGATCGGGTTCGCCTCGGCCCCCAGGCCATGGCGGGTGATCATGACCAGGAACGACGCCCAGTCGAAGAGGTGCGCCAGAGCCAGGACCCCAAGCGCAGCGGGCAGCGGCATAGGACGATTGTCCTAGTCGGGTACTAGTACTGTCGAGGGGGCCGGGGCCCGTTCGTTGCCCTGACGCAACGGCCCCTTTAGATCAGGTCGGCTCAGCTCAGGTCGACGAAGACGTTCTTGACCTGCGTGTACTCGTCGAGGGCATGCATGCCCAGCTCGCGCCCCAGGCCGGACATCTTGTAGCCGCCGAAGGGCGCCTCCGCGTGGATCGTCTCGTTGCTGTTGATCGAGATCGTGCCCGACCGGATGCCCTTGGCGACGCGGATCGCCCGGCCGATGTCGCGCGTCCAGACGCTCCCCGCCAGCCCGTAGGGCGTAGCGTTCGCCAGCCTTGCCGCTTCCTCTTCAGAGTCGAACGGGATGATGCCGACGACAGGGCCGAAGATCTCCTCGCGGATGAAGCGCATCTCGACGTTCGCGCCGTCGAACACGGTCGGCATCAGGAACGCGCCGTTGGCCAGCGCCGCGTCGTCTGGTGGCGCGCCGCCAGTGACCAGCCTCGCGCCCTCCTCCTGGGCCGACGCGATGAACCCCTGCACGCGCTCGCGCTGGCGCTCATGGACCAGGCTGCCGACCTGGGTCTTCTCGTCGGCCGGGTCACCGACCACCAACCCGGCGGTCTGCTGTGCGACGAGCTCCACCACGCGCTCGTGGACGGAGCGCTCGACCAGGATCCGGCTGCGCGCCGTGCAGTTCTGGCCGGCGTTGTCGAAGACGGACATCGGTGCGGCGGCGGCGAACTTCTCAAGGTCGGCGTCGGCAAAGACGACGTTGGGCGACTTTCCGCCCAGCTCGAGAGAGATTCGCTTCACGTTGCCGGCGGCGAGGCGCATGATCTCCTGCCCGGTCGTGGTCTCGCCGGTGAACGCGATCTTGCCCACCCCGGGGTGAGCAGCCAGTGCCGCGCCGGTCGTGCCGCCCGGGCCGGTGACCACGTTGACGACGCCTGGCGGGAAGCCGGCCTCGAGCGCCAGCTCTGCCAGGCGGATCGCCGAGAGTGGCGTCCACGACGCTGGTTTGAGGATGCACGTGTTGCCCGTGGCCAGCGCCGGACCAAGTTTCCAGGCGGCCATGTTCTGGGGAAAGTTCCATGGCACGATCAGGCCGACCACCCCGATTGGTTCGCGCAGCGTGAAGTCGAAGCCCGGAATGGAGGTCGGGATCGTCTCGCCGAAGTGCTTGGTCGCGGCACCGGCGTAGTACTCGAGCACGAGACTGACCGCGAAGGACTCCCCGCGCGAGGCGACGATCGGCTTGCCCACGTTCTCGCGGTCGATCTGGGCCAGTTCCTCGTTCGCCTTCTTCACCAGGTCGGCGAACTTCTGGAGCGTCCGGCCGCGTTTGGCCGCGGACCATTTCGAGTACGGCCCTTCGAATGCCTTCTGCGCCGCTTCCACGGCCCGATCGACGTCCTGTTTTCCGCCCAGCGGGACGCTGGCGATGACTTCGCCGGTGGCCGGATTGCCGACGTCGAACGTCTGCCCGTCGAGCGCATCAACCTGCTCGCCGCCGATGATCATCTTGACCTGGCCGCGGCCGGTCGCGGCGATGGCCATCAGCCGGCCCTCAATAGATGCGCCGCGTGTCGGCCGAGACGTGCAGCGTGAACGCCTCGTCCGGGATGCGCTCGTCGAGACTGACGCTGACCACTTCAGCGTGGCGCGTCATCGTCTCGCCGACGTGCTCGGCCAGGAGCACGATCATGCCCGTCTGCACGTCGACGCCCACCTCGAGCCAGTGGTCCGGCCGGTCGGTCAGGACGTGGCTCGTCCGTGGGTGATCGCAACGCAGCAGGATGGCCTCGCGGCCGTTGGGCATGGCCGCTGTTCCGCGCTTGTAGACCGCGCCGGTCATGAGCACGTTGTGGCAGAAGCCGCGCGGATGGACAAACGTGTCAGCAAGCGACTCGGCGGGCAGCGTCGTCAGCGGCAGGTAGATGCGCGACCAGGGCGGCAGGTCGGGAGACTCCGCGCCTACAGGGCGCGTGGGAATGCGCCGCTCTGTTGCGGTGTTGCCCTTGGCGTCGTACGTGTGGACTTTCTCGCCGTCCGCGACCCACACGTCGAAGTCGCGATCCGTGGTGGTGCCGCGACCGCTGACCACTTTGGCGCGGCCCGGGTGGCGCAGCCACACGTCGTGCGTCTCGACCTCATCGCCCGCGGCGGTGACGCGGCGGTCGACGATGCGCATGCGCAGCGAGTCGAAGCGCAGCTCAGCCTCTGTCATGAACGCGAACAGCTCCGCCAGCTCCGGTTGGGTCGCGGCCGGCAAGGCGGGCTGCTCGGCCGGTCGGAGCGCCGGCAGGCTGGTCGGCGCGGGTGCGTCATGCATCGGGGGCCGATTGTAACGAGGGCCGGGTTGTGATCGTCTTACCCAGGAATGAGCTCACGTCGGTCATCGGTTCTCGCGACCGTCGCGCTGGCGATTGTCAATGCGTGTTCGCTCGCGCCCGTTGCCAGTCCAAGTCCCGGCGCTCCAACAGCCACGCCCTGGTCGACCCAGGTCGCCACGGCCACGCCAATCGTCACCACTGCCGCGACAGCGAGCCCAACCAATGCGCCCACGCCATCCGACACTACCTCGCCGACCGTGATCCCATCACCGACCGCAGCGCCTTCGCCGATCCGGCTGGACTCGCACTGGGAACTCGAACGCATAACGGACCGCCACACCAGCTCGGTGTCAATGGCGATCGATGACGCCGGCATCGCCCATGTGGCCGCAACAACGAAGCAGGGGATTGCCTACTGGACCAACGAAAGTGGCACTTGGGCGCGTCAGCCGATTGGGTTGCCGTCAGATGACGGCGCGAGCGACCGCAGCCCGGCCATTGCGGTTAGCGATAGCGGCGACATCGTCGTCGCATACGAGCGATCATCTTGCTCGCCGGTGGGGTGCGGCGGCGCCCACGTATTCGTGACCTTTAGAACGCCCTCTGGCTGGTCTTCCCCCGCCCTCGTGGCAGAGGGGATCACGCCGTCGCTCGCGACAAGGGACGGTGTCATCGGGGTGGTCTACAGGGCCATCGAGGGCTTCTCCGACATCGCGTGCGAGGAACCAGTGCCGATCGATTACGCGGTCCTGTCCGGCGGCAGCTGGGTCATCGAGCGCGTCACCGAGAACGGATGGGATGGTCTTCTGACATATGGGCCAGGCGCCAGCCCGCATGTCGTCCTGTCAAACCTTTGTGGATTCCTTGGCGAGGCCGGGCTCTACCTGGCGGTCTCCGGCGATTCCGGCTCGTCCTTCACGCTCGAGCCGATCCCGGGGACGTCGCAGGAAAACAACCGAGCCTACGCAGTGGCCGTCGATGACTCTGGCCGCACCCATCTGCTGTACGTCGATTACGACGACGACGACAACGGACAATCGTTCTACACCGTGCGCGATCCAGGTGGATGGGCGACGCGGCTCGAACCGCTCCCCGGGCGAGCGGTGCGCTGGATGGCGGTCGACGGGGCTGGTCACATGGACGTTGTGGGCCAGGACGCTGAGGGTGCGTGGCACGCCACGAACCGGAGCGGCGCCATCACCTTCGATCACGTATTGTCCGATTTCGTTGGCTACATCGACGCGGCGGTCGCGCTCGACGCCGCAGGTCGCCCCCATGTTCTGCTCCGGATGGACCCCAGCGCAGGCGGGTCACCTGCGATTTGGTACGGCATCCAGACGGCGCTCTGATCGCGCCTCCGAATCTGCCGATCGGCACTGGCGCGCCGGCGTCGTGGTTGCGAGCATGGGTGCCATGACAGCGACGTACACTCCGACGATGGCTCAGGCCCCTGAGGCCCCCCAGACGCGCACAGAGAAGGACCCGCTCGGCCCGCTCGAGGTGCCGGTCGACGCCTACTACGGCGTCCAGACCCAGCGCGCGATCCGCAACTTCCCCATCAGCGGCCGTCTCCCTGACGTGGCGCTCGTCCGGGCCGCCGTCCAGGTCAAGAAGGCCGCCGCGCGGGCCAACCGCCAGACCGGCCGCCTGCCAGAGGGCATTGCCGCGGCGATCATCCAGGCGGCGGACGAGATCCTGGGCCTGCGCGAAAGCCCCCTTCAGGCGACGCTGATCGACAACTTCCGCGTCGATCCCTTCCAGGCGGGGGCTGGCGTCAGCCACAACATGAACACCAACGAGGTGCTCGCTAACCGCGCGATCGAGATCCTGTTCGCGCAGGGCACGGGCAGCGGGCAGCGCGGTGACTACTCGGTCGTGAACCCGAACGACCACGTCAATATGGCGCAGTCCACCAACGACGTCTTCCCGACCTCGATGCGCGTAGCGACGCTCGATAAGGTGCGCGACTTCCTGCCCGTGCTTGACGAGCTGGCGGAGACGCTCGATGAGCGCGGCCGCGCCTTCGACACGGTGCTCAAGAGCGGTCGCACCCACATGCAGGACGCGGTGCCCATCCGCCTGGGTCAGGAGTTCGCCGCGTACGCGCTGACCGTCCGCCGCGCGCGCGCCAACATCTCGGCCGCGGCGGAGGGACTGCTCGAGCAGAACATCGGTGCCACGGCGGTGGGCACCGGGCTCAACGCCGAGCCGGAGTACATCAAGCTCGTCGTCGCCAACCTGTCCGAGCAGACTGGACACGCGCTCCGTACCGCCGAGCAGCTCGTCCAGTCGACCCAGTCGATGGCGCCGATGCTCACCGTCTCGGCCGCGTTGCGCGGCCTGGCGGTCGACCTGGCGAAGATCCTGGAGGACTTCCTGCTGATGTCATCGGGGCCGCGCACCGGCTTTGCAGAGATCAAATTGCCGGCGCGCCAGCCGGGGTCGTCGATCATGCCCGGCAAGGTCAACCCGGTGATGGTCGAGAACCTGGCGATGATCAGCTACCACGTTATCGGCGCCGACACCGCCGTCGCCTGGGCCGCGTCGCGCGGCCAGCTCGAGCTGAACGTGATGATGCCGCTCATGGCCCACGAGGTGCTCGAGTCGCTGACCATCCTGACCACCGGCTGCCGCCAGTTCGCGCGCGAGTGCGTGGCCGGCATCGAGGCGGATGTCGAGCGATCCGCATGGCTGCTCGAGCAGTCTTCCGCCATGGCCACCCCGCTCGCGCCCTACATCGGCTACGCCCTGGCGGCCGACATCGCCAAGGAGGCCGTTCGCACCGGCAAGACGATCCGCCAGCTGGTGATCGAGAAGGGCGTCTTCACCGAGGACGAGGTCAGCCAGATCCTCGACCCGCACGAGCTGACTGAGCCCGGCGTGGCCGGCGGCTTCCGCTTCGAGCCCAGGATGCCTGAGGGCTACAAGCGCCCGACCGGACCCGTCGGCGGCGGAGGCTGACGGGCTGTTTCGCCCACAGGACACCCGCGCCACTTACGACACCGTCGCACGGCGCTACGCCGACGAGATCGCCAGTGAGCTCGACGGCAAGCCCTTCGACCGCGACTTCCTGGACCGCTTCGCGGCGCGCCTAGTCGGCCAGGGCCACGTCGTGGACCTCGGCGCCGGTCCTGGGCACGTGGCCGCGTACCTCGCCGAGCGCGGTGTCGACATCTCCGCGCTTGACCTTTCGGCAGCGATGGTCGACGAGGCGAAACGGTTGTTCCCAAGCCTCCAGGCGGTGGTCGGTGACATGCTCGACCTGCCCTACGCAGACGGGTCGCTCGCCGGTGTAGTGAGCTTCTACTCGATCCTCCACTTCGACGACGAGCAGCTCGCGACCTGTTTCGGAGAGATGGCGCGCGTCCTGAAGCCGGGCGGCCTGGCCGCGCTCGCCTTCCACGTCGGCGACGAGGTAGTCCATCGAGAGCAGTGGTGGGACATGCCAGTCGTGCTCGATGCCCGCTTCCTGCCCCCCAAGCTCGTCACTCGGCTGCTGGGTGAGGCCGGCCTCGATGTCGAATCGATCGAGGAGCGCGGGCCTTACGCGCCCCAGGTTGAGTACCAGAGCCGCCGCGCATACACCATGGCTGCTAAACCGACCGTGGAGTAAGCGGCGGATACAATCGCCGCGCCCTAAAAGCCAAATATGAGGAGGAACGAATGGGCCTTCGCCCGATTTTGAGTCTGCTCGGCGCACTCGCACTGGCCGCGGCCTGCGCCGGTCCAGCCGCGACCCCGACGCCCGCCCCCACGGCGGCACCGACCGCCGCGCCGACGGCGGATCCGATGGCCGGCTGGCCGGATTCTCTTGTGATCGGCTTCGTGCCTTCGCGCGACGCCGCCGCGCTGGTCGAGACGATTCAACCCATCGCCGACTTTCTGAGCACCGAGCTCGGAATCGAGGTTGAGGGCTACGTCACGACCGACTATCCCAGCCTGGTCACCGCGATGGAGACCGGTCAGGCCCAGGTCGGCGCTTTCAACCCGCTGGGCATCCTGCAGGCCGTCGAGCGTGCCGGCGGCGAGTTCCTGCTCCAGTCGGAGCGCAACGGCAGCGGCACGTACCACACCCAGTTCATGACCAACAACCCGGATCTCTATTGCACCATCTCGGCGCCAGTCCAGAACGAGCGCACCAGTGAGATCAACCCGGGCATGTTCCTGAACTGCAACGGCACCGATCGCGGCCCGACCGATACGCCCGAAGGCCCCATCGGCACCGCCGCGATCGCCAACATCGCAGCGGGCACGACCGTTTCGTTCGTCAACGAGACGTCGGCGTCCGGCTACATCTTCCCGGCGACCATCCTGAAGACCAACGGCATCGCGCTCGACAGCATCGAAGCGATCTACGCCGGCGCGCACGATGCCTCAGCCATCGCGGTCTGCACCGGCGATGCCGAGGTCGGCGTGAGCTTCGACGATGCCCGCTCCGAGGCCACCACCGAGTGCGACCTCAACAGCAACGTAGTCGTCTTCGCCTACGGCCCCGAGATCCCCAACGACGGAATCGTCGTCGACGGTGACCTGCCGGCCAACCTCAAGGCGGCGATCAAGCAGGCGCTGCTCGACTACGCCGCCAGCGAGGCAGGCAACACGGTCCTTCGAACGGTTTACAACATCACCGCCTTCACCGAGCCGAACCTCGTGTCTCTCGAGATCGTGCGCGCTGCGGCGGATGACCTCTAGGACGAGAGTCACGAAAGGGGCGGGACCCGAGAGGGCCCGCCC
>Ga0209342_10007098_pt1 | contig 11281 bp, 9 predicted proteins | sample RifCSP16_2_FD_184023 | JGI IMG/M metagenome (GOLD analysis project Ga0209342, IMG submission 184023) | Soil microbial communities from Rifle, Colorado - Rifle CSP2_sed 16_2 (SPAdes) (version 2) | ecosystem: Environmental > Terrestrial > Deep subsurface > Rock core/Sediment | place: Rifle... | reverse complement strand
GCCGAGGCGCTCGACAGAGCAGCCTCGGCCTTTTCTATTGGACGCACTCGCCGGATTGTATTCTGCAAAGACTTGTCATAACCGATTATGCATTTATCTTCTTGAGTAGCCAGGCCATGTTTTTGCCAAGCTGCTGCATCGTTTCAAGTCCTTCCTCGTCATTCTCGGCGTCTCCTTTCTTCAGACCGAACCCTATGTTCCAGTACGATGAGCCGGGGACTATCATCTCGCTGATGAGGAAGAAGTGATTGATTGAATCGAAGGCGTGGATCGCGCCCGCCCTGCGGGCCGCGACAATGGCCGCCCCGACCTTGCGCCTGAACAGATTGCCGTTGGCCCGGGCGACGAACCCTGCGCGATCGATGACGGCTTTTAGCTCACTGCTCAAATCGGCGAAATACGTCGGGCTGCCTAAAATTATCCCGTCGGCTTCGAGCATCTTGGCCAGGTATTCATTCAGCGGGTCATCATCGACGGCGCATCTCTTATCCTTATTCTCAAAGCACTTCCCACAGGCCGTGCAGCCCCGGATGCCTTTGCCCGAGAGCTGGATCATCTCGGTCTCGATCCCTTCGGCCTCCAACGCCCGCAATGCCTGGTTGATAAGGATAGCCGTGTTGCCGTCTTTTCGAGCGCTGCCGTTAATTGCCACTACCTTCATACTTGCCTCCAATTCCTTAGATTCCATTGTCGTATTTGTATATGCTTGGATTCTAATCAGCCATATCGCTTTCTGCAAGCCATTGATCCTGGTTCCGCAAAGGTGAATTCTATCGCTGCGCTTTTCATTACTCTTTCGGCCTCGGTTTTGCCTACACCGATGTGGCCAAAATGTGTGCCTCTCCCGAAATTCTAAAAAAACACTTGACCGCCTCGTCGCATTTTAATACAATGAAACACGGTTTGGGGATGGAGTCCCCCTTTATAAATGCCGTGGCCGGGCTGATGACTCCTACCGCGCAGGTTTCTGCAGCGGTGGAGTCGCAGTCGTGTGCGTCGACACCCGCCGCAAAGCGGGTTTTTTGTTGCCTGTGTCAAGACCCGGTAGGCATTGTAAAAGAGAACTCTATGGAACAAGCTTATTGTATTGCGGCTGTTTGGCTTGCACTGGCGGTTGTTAGCACCATACTTGCCAACCACCTTCGCGTTTCAATGGCTTTGCTTGAAATCTGCGTTGGGATCGCCGCCGGGGCGGTGGCCGAGCATTTCTGGGGCCCCGATTCTCTTGGGGCTAACGTGGAATGGCTCAGATTCCTTGCAAGCACCGGGGCGGTGCTTCTGACCTTTCTTGCCGGGGCGGAGTTAGATCCCGCGATCTTCAAAGCGAAGTGGAAGGAAACGACGGTTATCGGCATGGTGGGGTTTTTTGCCCCCTTTCTGGGCTGTGCGGCATTGGCAAAATACGCATTAGGATGGAGTTCTCAAGCGAGTTGGCTGGCCGGCATAGCACTTTCAACTACATCGATGGCTGTCGTCTATGCGGTGATGCTGGAGACCGGCTTCAATCGGACGGAATTTGGTAAAGGTATCCTTGGCGCTTGTTTTGTCAACGACCTTGGAACGGTGATAGCTTTGGGGCTTATATTTGCTCCTTTCACGTACAAGACCCTGGTCTTTATCGTGGTGAGCGCGATAGTAATTGGCTTTCTTCCTTTCGTTACGAAGCATATCACTGATAAGTACGGTCGCCGAACCGCCGCCATCCGGGCCAAATGGATATTGTTGGTGCTGTTTGGCCTGGGGGCTTTGGCGCTGTGGTCCGGCAGTGAAGCCGTTTTGCCGGCCTATCTGGTTGGGATGGTTCTGGCTGGATTTGCCGCTGAAGACCATTTATGGGTCCGACGGATGCGTACCTTGACAATCGGGTTTTTAACCCCGTTCTATTTTTTGCGGGCAGGGTCATTGGTTTCCTTGCCGGCGATTGCTACTGCTCCAACGATCTTCTTGATATTTTTTGGCGGAAAAGTGATCAGCAAGATATTCGGCCTGTATCCGGTCGTGGGAGTGTATCGGAAAGAGAAAAATGAACGCTGGTATTACACTCTAATGATGTCCACCGGCCTCACTTTCGGGACTATTTCGGCGCTCTACGGGTTAACGCACGGAATTGTCACACGGCAGCAATATTCATTTCTTGTGGCAACCGTTATTGCAAGTGCGATAGTCCCTACGATGATTGCGAACTTTGCCTTCCTGCCTCGGCACTTGCTCCCTGATAAGTCTCCTGGAGGGGGGGCAACTGCAACAGCACCTGAAGTGACAGTCTGTGTGGATAGAAATGAAGGAAACGGGCTTGCTGATGAATAATACCATTCGCCGTACCCTTAATGAAAAGTATCGCGGAACACAGGGTCGCTGCATACTGGAAAATCATGCATACCCTGCAGCGCAGCCGCAATCTCGTTCTCCGATATGGTGGTTCGCTGGATTTTTCACTTTGCAGTCGGGGGTGCGGTGTTAGAATTGACGCAAATGAGCTGACTCTTATGAAGTATTTATGGCTAATTGTGATTCTGATCATACCCTTCCTCGTTCTCGGTTGTGACGGCAGAGAAGGTGCTGAGTCCGCCGAGCGGGAATTCTCAGCCGCACGGGACGCTCCGGCCAAGCAGGCCGGCAGTAGTGCTGCCGACATTGTGCAGCGCAGCGCCGCCGCCGATGCCTATGCGCCGCACCCGGCAGCCGAACCGCAGCCGGAGACAAAGATTCAGGTCTATCACGGAGCCAGTGATGCATCCGCCGCCGTCGCCTTGGGCGAAGATATGTTCGTAATGGCCGACGATGAAAACAATATTCTCAGAGTCTATAAGATCGGCGGCGCCTCGCCTGTCTATTCTTATGATGTCAGCGAATTCCTCAAAATCGAGCAGGACCATCCGGAAGCCGATATCGAGGGCGCCACGATGATAGGCCGCAGGGTCTATTGGATTACTTCGCACGGCCGAAACAAGGACGGCAAGGTGCGCCCCAACCGCTACCGATTCTTCGCCACCGATGTCGATGCTGACGGGGGTCGGATAAGGATTCGACCCGTGGGCAAGCCATGCTCGACCCTTTTGACCGGCCTTCTCAGCCTCAGGGCGATGCGCGATTTGGATTTGCACAAGGCCGCCGGGTTCGGCCTGACAAACCTCTCGGGTAAAGATATAGAGGATCTCGCCCCGAAAGACGAGGGCCTCAATATCGAGGGCCTTTGCGCCTCAGCCGATGGGCGGACGATCTACGTCGGCTTTCGCAATCCTCGACCCGTTGATAAGTTGACTGGTCGCGCCGCCGCACTCGTGGTTACCCTTAATAATCCGGCGGACGTGATTGAACAGGGCAATGCACCGGTTTTCGGCGACCCGATACTGTGGGACCTTGGCGGCCTGGGCCTAAGGTCCATGGAGTATTCCACTTTACACAAGGCATATTTTCTTGTTGCAGGCGCCCACGACGAAACATCGGAATTCGTCTTGTACCGATGGTCGGGCAGGAATGATCAGCAGCCTGAAATTCTCAAGCAGATGAGCCAGAGCAATTTCGGCCCCGAAGCCTTGATACCTTTCCCGAACTCTCAAATGCTCCTCCTGCTCAGCGACGACGGCACGTTGCCCGTAAGCGTCGCCGATCCGTCGCAGTGCGTCGAAGGTGAGCTGAATCCCGATGGAACCTGCCCCAACAAATTCATCCTAAACCCCGGCAGCAAAACCTTCCGAGCAATCCGCCTCAAGCCCTGATACTCTGTCAAACTTGATTTTGTGGCCATCGTCATCGCGAGGAGGCCGAAGAGTCTGGCCGCAGTACCGCGTTTCACAAGTGTCGCGATTATCCTGTCATTTCGACCGAGCGCAGCGAGCGGAGAAATCTATTCAAGCAGCCAAATTCCACCATCAGGTGGCCCCTTAGGAGGCCGTTTCCCCTATAGTCGCACCATTTAGAAAACGCTGTACTATGGGGCCCGACGTGGCAATCTTCCGCCAGAGGCGGACTCGCCTCGGCGGAGCGAGTCGCAGCCGGGAAGGATAAAGGCTGTTCCGGCGCCAAAGCGCCTCACAATCATACCCACAGTTTCGATCTATACAGACCACTGAGTTGCTGTTGTAGAGTTCTTAGACGATCTGCGCCTTGTTATTCTGGCACAATACGCCTTTGGTGGCGAGGTGTCTTCGCTATCGATAGATGTGGGAGCAATTCCCTGTTTTCGTGTACGTATTTAGCCGTGCGAAATACCCTTGTGGCACGGCTATCCTGGCCGTGGTCGAACGGGCTTCAAGCCCGTGTCCCACCACGAAGACTACAAAATCAGTCGTCAGGCTAAAGAAGTACGCTTTCGCCGGACAATCCCACCCTCCGGGACCGGAATTCACAAGGGGGGCGTTAAGAAAAACGGTTGGCCCCAAGATGCGGCAGTATTTGCGTAAACGCCTTTGGTTACGTCAATTACGATTCACTTCATGACGGTCCTATAATTAAATTTTGTCAAAAATCCCGCAGAAAACAAGTTTCATGGTTGACGTGGTGGTAAGAAGTGGTAGAATTGCCCATTATAGATATACCCAGTGGGCCAGATTCCATGCTGTTACTAACAGGCGAATACCAGCACATTGTTGACGATAAGGGCAGAGTCCTTGTCTCGAATAAGCTGAGGGGCCAGATCGATGCCGACGAGCATGGCAGCAACTTCTACCTCGTCCTCGGCGCCAACGGCGTGCTTTGTTTGTATCCTGAAAAGTATTTTGAGCGGATAGCCCTTGCTGTTGGGCCGGATGCCGCGGCCCCGGATGAGGCCGTCGCCTTCGAGCGTATAAGTTTCGCACTGACAAGCAAGGTCGAGCTCGACTCACAAGGCAGGTTGCTCTTGAACGAGAGACTGCGGAACAGGGCGGGCTTGAAGGACCAGATCACACTGATCGGCGTCAGAGACCATATCGAGTTGTGGAACAGCGAAAACTGGGAGCAGTACCTCTCGGACCACATGGCCCAGTACCAGAAGCAGATGTCGCAGGCAAGACAGATTGTCTTGCAGAAACAGAACGAAGAACTTTAATTCATGGAGTGGGAAGCAGAATGATCGAAGCGGATTCGAACCATTGTCGAATAGTGGCGCGTAGTCTGGCCGGCAAAAGGGCGGTTGACGAGCAGACCTTTGCATCGCTGGCGATCCTTGACGAACGGCTGGAACGGCTAAAACGGTTTAATGAGGCGTTCACCGGCGTCAAGTTTTCCGCCGCCGTTGAAAAGCTCCGGACAAGCAAGGCCGCCCTTGCCATAGGCTGAGGAAGCAGCCCAAGCCGACGAATTGACGCAATTTGCACGATACGACTCAAAGTGAATGGTTCGACAGTAGAACATGTTCCGGTTCTTGCCAAGACCTTGGCCGAACAGATAGACTTACCGCCGGATGGGGTGATGGTCGATGCGACCGTTGGGCACGGAGGTCATAGTTTACTGTTCGGCCGGAAATTAGGCCCTGACGGAGTCATAATCGGCCTGGATGTCGATGAGGATTCGATCCACAGAGCCCGATTGAAATTGGCGGACCTCAAATGCAGGGTCGCTCTTGTTCATTCCAACTTTACCCGGATCGCCGAGCAACTGCACAAACAGGGCATAGAAAAGGCCGATTTCATATTGGCCGACCTGGGTCTGTGCTCGGCGCAGTTGGCCGACCCGGGTGCGGGCCTCAGTTTCCAGGCAAATATGCCCCTCGATATGAGAATTGACAAAAGATTAAAGACGACTGCTGCCGATATAGTCAATGAAGCGGACGAAAAATGTCTGGCCGATTTGATATACCGATTTGGCCAGGACAGGGCATCGCGACGTATCGCACGTTTCATCGTTCGGCACCGCGTTAATGAGCCTATTGCCACGACCGAACAACTGGCCGCGATAGTCTGCAATGCACTGGCGCGTCCCGGTAAGAAAAGAAGGAACAGAATTCATCCGGCAACAAGGACTTTTCAGGCCCTCAGAATTGCGGTCAACAACGAGCTGGATAATCTCGAGCAACTGCTCGTCTCCTCGCCGGATGTGCTCAAGAAAGGAGGCTCGATAGCTGTTATCAGCTACCACAGCCTTGAAGACCGAATGGTGAAACATAATTTCAGGCAAAACGCGCAAGACGATATTTACGCCGTCCTGACAAAAAAACCAATTGTGCCTTCAGAGGCCGAAATTCATGAAAATCCGCGAGCAAGGAGTGCAAAATTGAGAATTGCTCGACGACAATAAAGTATTCGATGGTGCTTGTGAATCGCTAATTTGAGGAACAGTTTTGTAATGTGTAATGGAGCTCTGCCATGACTTCCGACGCCAAAATTGGATTGCTGTTAGGTTTGGTCTTCATATTCATTATTGCCTTCATTATCAACGGCCTGCCGAAGCTTCGCGGAGAGTCCGACAGTAATGAGCTAACTGAGATTATGATGAAGAATAACCCGCCGGGCATAGGAGGCTGGGAGCGCAAGGCCGACGAAATCCTAAGTCCTCCCCCGCAAATGGCCGAACAAGGCGTTGAGCCGCGCCCTGCTTCGGATAATTCGCCCCTCACCGTCTCGGGTAACACTGATGTTCGATACGCAGTCCCAATACCAGGCTACGGTTCGCTTCTCAGGGATTCCAGTAGCCGGCAGGAATCTCAGTACCCAGTCGGCCCGGTACGCGCCCCGGAAGACAGCCTCGTTGTTCCCAAGCCGGCTGTGGCCGACGCGACACAGGTAGCGCCATACACTATCGAACCAACCACAACCATGATTATCAGGCCTGTCCAGCTTCCCAAGCCCGCTGAGACCAAAACCCACGTCGTTGCAGACGGCGAGACCATCGCTTCGATTGCAAAGAAACACTACGGCCCGGAAAACGGCAACAAAAGAGCCAACGTCACCAGGATTTTCGAGGCGAATCGCAAGCTCCTGAAATCACCAGACGATATCTTTGTGGGGCAGAAGATTGTCATTCCGGCCCTGCCGGTCGTGGCTTCCGCCAAGGCCCCAGGCAGCGGTCCATTGTCGGGTCCATTGTTTGAGCCGGTCAAGTCCGTCGGCCAGAAAAATCCTTCGGCCGGCGCAGAAAATAAGGAGCCGGGCCGCTTCTACGCCGTCAAGGAGGGCGATAGCCTCTGGGCGATTTCGGCAGACCAGCTTGGCAACGGCATTCGCTATAAGGAAATCGCCAAACTAAACGCCGATATCCTGCCCAACGAGGATGACGTACGCGTGGGGCTGCAACTGAAACTCCCGGCCAAGTAAGATAACATACGCGGTTTCAACGCTAATTTTTACTTGCGATGCATACTGCCGGCTGAGCCGTCGTCTGCAATAATGGTGATGCGATGTCCCGATTTCGGTTCGTTGTTGTTATCTTCTGCTTAACGGCCAGTTTAATTCTCGCCGTCTATTTGAGAAACGCCAACAATCGCGTCTTCTACGAGCTTTCGATGCAAACAGAAAGACAGAGGCAGCTCAACAAGGACCTGGCGGATAAACAACTGCGGCTCGAACGGCTCATCACTCCCTCGGCTGTCTCCGAGCGGATTGAGCAACCGGTTTTCTGCTGCTCCTGATTATTGCGTTTCTTGCGCTGGCGGCGCGGTGCTTCTACCTCCAGCATTTCAGAAGCGAGTTCTACACCGCTCGCTGCTTCGCTCAGCAGCGGTCAACAAGCCCCCTGTCTCCTCGACGCGGCACCATTCTTGATTCCCGCGGCAGGGTCCTTGCCGCCAGCAATAGAATCCTTGTAGTCAAGGCCGAGCCTCAAATCATAAAGAATCCGGATGCCGTGGCCACGAAGCTCTCGCCGATAGTGGAGATGGACCCCCACGAAATCCGCGACCTGATAATCCGCAGCCGCAATCCCGGCTACGCAAAGATCAAAGCAGGTCTCGATTTCGACCAGTGCGCCCGCGCAGGGAGAATTCACGGGGTCGGCGTTGACTCGGAGTGGGTCAGAGACTATCCCATGGGCGGCCTGACCGTGCACGTAGTAGGCTTTGCAAGCCGAGATAATCGCGGCCTGGAGGGCCTCGAATTGTGGTACGACAAATTGTTGAGGGGTTCCTCCGCCCAGAGCACATACCTCACCGATGTCAAACGCAGAAGAGTCCGCCTCGAGGCCGAGCAGGGGATTCTCACCGATGGCGTCGGCATTATTCTAACACTCGATGCTACTATCCAGCAGTTTGTCCGTGATGAGCTCGTTAAGCAGTATGAGAAATACCAGGCCGAAGCCGCTGTGGCGATTGTCGCTGAGCCTAAGACCGGCGAGATACTGGCGATGGTATCGCTTCCCGACTTCGACCCGATTGACGTCGGCGCCACCGACCCCAATGACTTCCGCAGCAGGGCAATAACCGACTGGTTCGAGCCGGGTAGTATTATCAAGCCCGTGGTTGTGGCTATCGCTTTGGATGCCGGCGCCGTCAATAAGGACGAAACCATCTTCTGCGAAAACGGAAGCTATAGCGGCAGGGGCTTTGGCACGATAAGTGAATACCGCAACGGATTCGGCGCCTTAGCGCTCCGCGAGGTTCTGATCAAATCCAGCAATATAGGAATGGCCAAAATCGGGCAAAAACTCGGCAAAGAGAGACTCCACGACGGGTTGAACCGCTTCGGATTCGGGAAAAAGACAGGCATAGAACTGCCCGGCGAGCGGGACGGCCTGCTCTGGCCCGTCAGCAAGTGGACCGGATACAGCGAGACCCGCGTGCCCTTCGGCCAGGAAATTTGCGTCACCGCCATGCAAATGGTCCGAGCCTTCTGCATACTCGCCAACGGAGGAAGACTCGTTCACCCGTATCTGGTCGAGGCAATCGTCCACAGCGACGGCACGGTGCAAGACGTCAAGCGCCCGCCCACCATCGGATACATCATAAAGCCCGAAGTCGCAAAATGGGTCGTCTCCGATGCCCTCGCGGGCGTGGTCAACGAGGGAACCGGAAAAAGGGCAATGCTCGAAAAGTGGCAGGTCTTCGGAAAGACCGGAACCGCCAACATCGCAATAAAAAACGAGCGTCGCTATTCCGAGGACGATTATATCGCTTCTTTCATCTGCGGCGCCCCAGCCGACGACCCGGAGATAGTGGTCCTCGTCTCGATCCACAAGCCCAATAAAAAACTCGGCTTAGGCTATACCGGAGGCGTAGTCGCGTCACCCGTCGCCGCCAAGATAATCGAAAAGACCCTAACCTACCGTGAGAAGCTAAACGGCCAAAGATATGCCGCCCGCCAAAACGAACATGGTGCTCTATCAAAGTCGAATTGATATATGGGCTGCGAATACCGCCTTTGATACTCAGGATTCGGACCAAATAGAAGCCTTCAACCCGTCATTGCGAGCCGAGCGCGGCTCGGCGTGGCAATCTCATACTCGCAATGCGTGTGAAACGCGGTATTAGGATAAAACCCAAATGGCCAGGATAATCTACGGTGTCGCAGGCGAGGGATTCGGCCACAGCAGCCGATCACATCTAATAGGCCAAAGGCTTATCGACGCCGGCCACGATCTGATCTTCGTCGGCTCCCGGAAATCGCTGCTCTATTTGAGGCAATACTTCGGTCCGCCAAAGGCGGAGGTAAAGGAGATCTTCGGCCTGTCATTCGCATTTGAAGGTGGCCGAATAGACAAATCGCAGACACTAAAGAAGAACCTCCTCAAGCTCCCCGAGGCAAACCGCCGGAACGACGAGCTTTTCAAGCAGCACTTCGAGCCTTTCGACCCGGAACTGATAATATCCGACTTCGAGCCTTTCAGCGCCTGGTGGGGGTGGGCCTGGCGAAACGGCGTGCCCTTCGTCAGCATCGACCACGAGCACGTCCTCACCCTCTGCAAGCTCGAACACAAAGCCGAAAACTGGTTCTCCCGTCTGACCGCCCAGACCGTAACCAGATGCCACTACGTAGGCGCCGTCTCTTACATTATCATAAACTTCTTCAAGGCCCCGCTGAGGATCGATTCAGCCGTCCTCGCCCCGCCCGTTGTCAGGCCCGTCGTAACCGAATTGAAGCCCACGCCCGGAGAGCACATCCTGCTGTACTCCACTATCGGAGAGGACCACGAGCGTCTGCGAGATATGCTCGGCAAATTCGGCGACTACAAATTCTTCATCTACGGCTTCGATAAGACCCTCAGTCTCCCGCTCGACTATAAGAACTGCGCCTTCAAGAAACGCTCGACCGAAGGCTTCTTGAACGACCTCGCCGCCGCACGAGGCGTAATCGCATCAGCAGGCTTCTCATTGATAAGCGAGTGCCTCTATCTGAAAAAGAAAATGCTCCTCCTGCCCGTCGCCGGCCAATATGAGCAGGTGATAAACGCCCACTACATAGAGAAGCTCGGCCTGGGTATCTCAGCCAAAGAACTCGACGAGCCGGCCATCACCCGATTCCTCGACGAGCTCGACAAGCCCATCCCCGACGACGAAAGAATCCTCTGGCCCGACAACAAGGAATTCTTCAAAATCCTCCAGCAGCAGCTAAACAGCCTCGACACCCCCGTCACCCTCGATTTATCTTAGGTATTCACTGTCATTGCGAGGAGGCCGCAGGCCGACGTGGCAATCTCATAGTCGCAGTACTTGTAAAACTTCAACATAACTACATGACACCAGGATAAGAGTATCTGTCATTCCTGAGAAATGGAACATCCGCCCGTAACGGAGCAGGAATCCAAATATATGAAAAACAGTGTTAATCTGTGTAAATCCCTATGGGACCGTGGGTCCGTGTCAAAAAAAACAGAATCGGTCAGTTTGAATAATTACAAAGCGTGTTGCCGTGCCCTAATCCCCCCACCACAAAACCGCAGGATTGATCGGCAAAGAAATATCATCCTCAGTGCCAACCTTCCCATCCGGCCCCGGGCTGAGTATCTTCTCGCCCTCAAGATCAACGATATACTCATCCTCATCTTGGGCATTGCATTTACATTTCATCCGCTGGTCTGGGCCGGCCTATGTAGCCGGCGTCGATAGTGAATTGGATGATCTCACGCCCGAGCGGGGCTGCCTCTCTTGCGCCGGACTCGCCGCCTTCGACCACCACGGCCATTGCGATGCTGCGGCCTTGACTATCCGCGGCGAAGCCTGCAAACCAGGCGTTGGCCGGCTCCGTCGAGCCGGTCTTGCCCCAGATCCGCACATCCTGCGCGGCAAAGTCGGCCAGAAAATCCCCGAATTGCTTGTTCGCCGTTCCATTCTCCTCGTTGACCACCGCGCTCATTCCCTCCCAAACAGCGCCCATAGTCTCAGCCGATACGCCAAGATCGACATCGCCCTCGGGACATCGCATCGTCGAATTGG
>Ga0209342_10007097_pt1 | contig 11282 bp, 9 predicted proteins | sample RifCSP16_2_FD_184023 | JGI IMG/M metagenome (GOLD analysis project Ga0209342, IMG submission 184023) | Soil microbial communities from Rifle, Colorado - Rifle CSP2_sed 16_2 (SPAdes) (version 2) | ecosystem: Environmental > Terrestrial > Deep subsurface > Rock core/Sediment | place: Rifle... | reverse complement strand
GCCCGTGTGGATGAAGCACACGCGCTGGCCCAGCGCCCTGGGGTCCTTGCGGAGCGTGTCCAGGAGCCCGGCGAAGGCCTTGGCGGTGTACACGGGGTCGAGCACCACGCCTTCATCGCGGGCGAGCCGGACGATGACGCGAAGCTCCTCGTCGCCTACCGCGGCGCGCCCCATGCCCTGATAGCCGTCGAGCAGGTGGATCGTCTTCGGGACCTCGATGGCCAGACCGAAGCGGGTGATAGCCTTGACCATCGTCCGGGCGATGTAGTCGCGGACCCGGTCGGCCGGGAACGCGATGGGGACTCCCACCACGTCCGAGGGCAGGCCCGCGAGCTGCTTGCCCATGAGCAGCCCGGCCTGGCTGCCGCCGCTGAACGCCGTGATGACCACCGAGTCGAAGCGCGGCGCGCCCTGGCCGATCTGCCCGGCCAGCTCCACGGCGCACTCGAGGTAGCCGAGCGCGCCCACCTCGTTGGAGCCGCTCTCCGGGATGACGTAAGGCCGGCCGCCGCGCTGCCGCACCTCCTCCGCGAGCCCATCCAGCGCCTCGTCGACCCGCTCGAACTCGGCATCGGACAGGTAGCGGATGTCGGCGCCGAGCAGCCGGTCCGGGAGGAGGTTGCCGTCGTAGGTCGCGGGCTTCCCGCCCTTGACGGCGAGCACGGCGCGCATTCCGAGCCGCGCCGCCACCGCCGAGACCGCGCGACAGCAGTTCGACTGCAGCGTGCCGCAGCTGATGAGGGTGTCGGCGCCCTCGGCCGCGGCCTCGCCCACGAGGAACTCCAGCTTGCGGACCTTGTTCCCCGATTCGAGCAGGCCGGTCAGGTCATCCCGCTTGAGGTACAGCTCGACGCCGAGCTGGCGGGAGAGGCGGTCGAGCTTGAGGATCGGCGTCGGACAGAGCGCGAGCGGATAACGCGGCGGCATTGCCATGCCGTCATGGTAGCACGCGCCTCTCCCACCCCGGCCGCAGCGCCGGCGCCGGGCCAGGGGCGGCGTCCCCTCCTCCACCACGAGCGCCTGAATCACCGGTCTCGGAGGGAACGCCGCCCCTGGCCCGGCGCTCCCGGAACGGGCGTCAGGGCGTTGCGTGCTCCGTCTTCAGAGTGACCGCGATGGGGGCGAAGTCGTAGGAGGGGAAGACCTGGTAGCGGAAGGCGCCCCATGCCTTCTGCTCCATGTAACGGTTCAGCGCGCGCACCTTGTCGGCCTCGACGCGGAGGTGGATCACGAAGCCGAAGGACATGGCCACGACCCAGGAGATCAGCTCGCTCCCCTCCGGCGGGAAGTCACGGTAGAAGCCGGTCTTCCTCAGGTGGGCCATGATCTCGTCGAGGGTCTTGGACTGGTCGTGGTGGAGCAGGACCGTGAGCATCACGTGATTGTCGCCGGGCATAGGCCCTCCCTGGTGAAGGCTGAGCTACGGGAACCCTACCACAGGCGGCGACTTCGTCCATAATGGCCGGGTGACTCCCGACCGCGAGACCCTGGCGAACCCGCGGCTGTGGCTCGCCTTCGCCTCGATGCTCCTCGTCTCCGGGCTCGGCAACACCTTCCCGATCTTCTTCCCCGCCCTCCTCGCCGAGTTCGGCGGCTCCCGCGCCGCCACGGCCTCCACCGTCTCGTTCCTCTGGATCGGCGGCGCCGTCCTCGGGCCCCTGTCCGGCTACCTGGTCACGCGCCGCAACCCGCGCCTCGTGGTCATCTGCGGCCTTGGCGCCGCGGCCGCGGGGCTCAGCGTGGGCACGCTGGCCACCTCGCTCCCCATGTTCATCGGCGCCGTCGGGATCGGCGGCGGGATCGGCGTCGGCTTCACCGGCATGGTGACCCAGGCGGTGCTGCTCGCGGATGTCTACGTGAGGCGTCGGGGGCTCGCCATGGGCATCGCCTTCTCGGGCTCGATGACGGGCTATGCGCTCGCCCCGCTGATCCAGGGGGCGATCACCGTGGGCGGGTGGCGCGGAGCCCTCGGCTGCTACGTCGTCGCGCTGGTGGCGCTGATCGCGTGGGGCTGGCGGGTGTACCCGACCCGGCTCGAGGCGCCCGCGGCGCGAGCGCCGGCCGGAGGCGTCACGGCGCCGCGCAGCGTGGGTGGGATCGTCGCATCCGTGCCCTTCTGGGCCCTCGCGGTGGTCTTCGCGGCGCCGCCGCTCTTCGGCTACCTCGCCACGACCCAGCACGCGCTCTACTTCACCGCCCGCGGCCTCTCGGCGGCCGAGGCTTCGGCGCTCCTCGCCATCGGCGGGTTGCTCTCGGCGAGCGGGCGCGCGCTGGCCGGGGTCGCGGCCGATCGTTTCGGCGCGGCGGCGTCGGGATTCCTTTCGTTCAGTTGCTCGATCGTGGGGATGCTGTGTCTGTTCGGGATGGAGGCGTGGCCGGGGCGGCTCTTCGCCTACGGGTACGCGTTCTTCCTCTTCCTGCCGCTCGGGTCCCGGGCGACCATCGTCTCGGTTCTCCTGAGCCGCATCGCCCCGCCCGCCCAGTACGGGATGGTGTTCGGGCTGCTCAGCATCGGGAACAGCCTGGGCGCCGCCGTGGGCCCGTGGATGTCGGGCTGGCTCTACGACGTCACGGCGTCCTACGTCGTGATCTTCCTCTGGGCGACGGGGCTTGCGGTGGCCGGGTTGCTGGCGCTGTCGGTCTTCGTCGTCACGGCGCGGCCGCCGCGCCCGTAGCGCGGCGCCGCCAGCCGCGCGGTCTCCAGCGGCGGCCGGCGCGCACCGTCAGCACGGGGACCAGCCGCCGCGCGGCCTTGATCTCGTGGCCGGCGGCATCGCCGAAGGTGAAGTCACCATCCTCGAGGTCGAGGACGGCCGCATCTCCGGACGCGCCGGGTGCAAGCACGCCGAGCCTGCCCGCCTGGCCGATGGCTCGCGCCGGGGCATCCGTCACGCCGCGAATCACCTCGGCGAGCGGCATGCCGAGGGCAAGGAACGTGGACATGACGCCGAGGAGGTCGTACATCCGGCGCGCCACGGCGGGCTTCACCATGTCGGTGGACAAGGTCGTGGGCGGGAGCCCCTGGGCCAGCGCGGCGCGGGCCACCTCCACGTCAAAGTGGACGCCGGCATGCGCCACGTCGAGGACCACGCCCCGCGCGGCGGCGTCGCGGACGGCCTGGAGGACCTGCCCCGAGGCGTCCAGGATCCCGTGCTCGTGGCCGTTGAAGATGTGCGTGGCGATGTCGCCGGGCTTGAGCTGCTCGAGAATCATCTCGAGCGGGATCGGCGTCCCCGAGATGTGGACCATGAGCCGCGTGCTCGTGGCCGTTGAAGATGTGCGTGGCGATGTCGCCGGGCTTGAGCTGCTCGAGAATCATCTCGAGCGGGATCGGCGTCCCCGAGATGTGGACCATGAGCCGCGTGCCCGTGGCGTCGCAGATGCGGCGGGCCATGTCCAGCACCGGCAGCGCATTGGCCTCCCCCGTCGCCTGGCGCTGGATGCGCACCTTGAGGCCCAGGAGCTCCGGGAAGCGCCGGAAGGCGTCACCCGTGCGCTCCTCCTGGGCGAAGCGGAAGTCCTCGAGCTCCCCGACGCCGGCCGCGAGGGTCACGAGGCCGGTGGCGGCCAGGTGGAGAAAGGCGAGCACGCGGGTCTCGGCGTGATCGATGACGTGCTCGCGGAAGCCCGCGTAGGTCGCCCAGCCGCTGCTCCCCGCGTCCACGGCCGTGGTGACGCCGTTGGGCAGGCAGGCCTCGTCGGGATCCACGAAGAGCGGCTGGCCGCGATGGAAGAAATGGCCGTGCAGATCGATGAGCCCCGGCGTCACGAGCTTGCCGGTCACGTCGATGATCTCGGTGGCCGTGACGGACAGATTCGGGGCGACGGCCGCCACGCGCCCGTTGGCGAAGGCCACGTCGAGCCGGCCCTCGACCCCCTGGCCGGGATCGACGACGGTGCCGCCGCGGAGGAGCAGGTCGAAGTCCATCGGCTACGCGCCGTACTTCATCGCGGGGTCCTCGCGAGGAGCGCGGCCAGCGCGGCCGCCTCCCGCTCCTGGAAGCGGACGGCGACGCGCAGCTGCTCGAGGTACTGCTCGAGCGTCTTGCCGCCCAGCACGATCCCCCGGCTCGCGAAGAACGTCTGCACGTCCTGCTCCCAGTCGGCGCTCACGAGGGCCGTGACGCCCTCGTACATCCGCCGGTAGGCGCTTCCCGGATACTGCCGGGACATGGTCTCCCAGTGCTCCTTCAGGAACTCCCAGGCGGGCCCCCGCGAGTAGACGCCGCCGAGCAGCGCGCGCATCAGGAAGGGCGCGTCCTGGCTCCGGACCTCGCCGTTGATGGTGCGCTCGAGCGTCCGGCCGATCAGCGCGGGCTGGCGGAAGGCGGCGAGCGCGTAGAGGTAGCGCTGCTCCTCCTGGGGCGTGCGGGCGCTCTTGAAGCGCTGGAGGAACTCGTCGTACTCGGCCTCGCCGCCCGAGGCCGCGAGGATCGAGATGAGCGCCGGCAGCAGGTTGGGATCCACGGCCGTCTCGTCGCTCCGGTACCCCTCGTAGAACGACCGCGCCCGCCGCTGGGTCTCCTCGTCATTGCCCAGCGTGCCGAGCACGCGCAGGAGGTCGGCGCGGAGCTGACGCGTGAGCTCGGTCTCCTCGGGCTGCCGCTCCCAGGACAGCCGCTCCACGGCCGGCTCCAGCCGGTGACGGACCCAGGCCTCGAGCCCGGGGCGCACCCCCTCGGCGATGAGCCGGCTCAGGTAGGCGAAGGACCCGGTGAGCGCCGTCCAGACGTTGCGGTCCGTCTCGTCGCGGAAGCGTCCCGTGAGGTCCAGGTACTCGGCCGCGGCCATGGCGCCGGCCTGGGTGAGCGCCAGCGCGTCGTTCACGAGGTTGAAGCGCTCGATGGGCGGGATGCGTGACAGCGCCTTGGTCATGCGCCTGAGCATGGCCGGGGCGTACTGCACCCGGTAGAAGCCGTGGCCCCCCGCGTTGGCCACCGCCCATTCCGGCGGCGCCGGCAGCGCCACGCGCAGCTCGGCCTCCTCCAGCAGCACGCGCTTCTCGACCCAGCCCCCCTTGACCGCGGCGCGCAGCGCGACTGGAATGCGCCAGCGCTCGCTCTCCGCGGGCTCGCCGCCGAGGTAGGTGAAGCGCCGCTGGGAGAGCTTGAGACCGACTCCGTCCTTCTCCACCGTCACCACGGGATAGCCGGGGCGGAAGATCCAGGCGTCCATCACCTCGGGGATCGGCTGCTTCGCGGCCTCGCCGAGGGCCGTCCAGAGATCGGTGGTCTCGGCGTTGCCGTGGCGGTGCTGCTCGAGGTAGAGGCGGACGCCGTCCCGGAACACCTCCGGCCCCAGGTGCTGCTCCAGCATCCGCAGGACCGACGCGCCCTTCTCGTAGGTGAGGAGATCGAACATGGCCTCGCAGTCGCGCGGCGCCCGGACCTCGAACTCGATGGGGCGGCTCGACAGGAGGCCGTCCACGCCCATGGCGGCCGCGCGCGAGACGCCGAAGTTGATCCAGCGCTCCCACTCGGGCTTCCAGGCGTCCACCGCCAGCATCTCCATGAACGTGGCGAAGGCCTCGTTGAGCCAGATGCCGTTCCACCAGGCCATGGTGACCAGGTCGCCGAACCACATGTGGGCGACCTCGTGCGCCACCACGTCGGCCACGCGCTCGAGCTCCGTGTGGGAGGCGGCCGCCTCGTCCACGAGGAGCGCGGTCTCGCGGTAGGTGATGGCGCCGAGATTCTCCATCGCGCCCGCGGCGAAGTCGGGGATGGCCAGCATGTCGAGCTTGTCGCCGGGGTACGCCACCCCGTAGTACCGCTCGAAGAACGCCAGCGCGAAGGCGCCGGCCTCCAGCGCGAAACGCGCCAGGCGCTGCTTGCCGGGCACGCACCAGACGCGCAGCGGCGTCCCGCCCACCATGACGGGCGCGGTCGCCTCGAGGTCGCCGACGACGAAGGCCACGAGGTACGTGGACATCTTCATGGAGTCGGCGAAGGTGACGATCTTGCGCCCATCCCCCGTCGGCTCCTCGCGGACGACGGCGGCGTTGGACACGGCTTGCAGCCGCTCGGGCACCACGAGCGTCACGCCGAACACGGCCTTGCAGGCGGGCTCGTCCCAGCACGGGAAGGCGCGGCGGGCATCGGTGGACTCGAACTGCGTGGCCGCCAGCGCGTGCGCGACGCCGGCCGCGTCCTTGTAGGTACTCCGGTAGAAGCCGTGCAGCCGGTCGTTGAGGGTCCCGGTGAACCTCAGCGTGAGCCGCCACTGGCCCGGAAGAAGGGGAGAGGGGAAGGTGAGCCGGGCGCGCTCGGCGGTCTCGTCCAGCGCCGCGCTCCCCTCCACCGCGCCGCCGCTGGCATCGCGGGCGGTGACGGAGAGGATGCAAAGCTCGGCGGCGTTGAGCAGGACCTCCGTCACGGGCTCGCGCACGGTGACGGCAATCGTTTCCTCGCCGCTGAAGGTGGCGGCGTCGAGGTCGGGCTCGATCCGGATGTCGTACCGGCTGGGCACGACCGTGATCGGCAAGCGGTAGTCCATGGTCTCGTCTCCAGTGGCGCCGCGACTCTGCCGCCGGCGCCGTACGGAGGATACCAGAGTCGTGCTGGCGACACACTCTTGACATCGCTCCGGCGGCGGGCCCACACTCCCGGCCTGTGGACACCTTGAAGGAGCGCGTCGCCGTCGTCACGGGAGGGGCCAGCGGCATCGGGCGCGCCCTCTGCCTGGCCTTCGCCCGCGAGGGCGCCCGCGTGGTGGTGGCGGACCTGGACGAGCCGGGCATGGCCGAGACGGCGGCGCTGGTGGAGGCCGCCGGCGCGCGCGCCGTCACGGTCCGGACCGACGTGAGCCGGCTGGATGATGTCCAGGCCCTCGCCGGCCGGGCCTGGCGCGACTTCGGCGGCGCCCACGTGCTCTGCAACAACGCCGGCGTGGCGATCAGCGGCGGCCTCGAGTCGGCGAGCCACAGCGACTGGGAGTGGCTCATCGGCGTCAACCTCTGGGGCGTGATCCACGGGATCGAAGCCTTCGTGCCGCGTATGATCGCCCAGAAGCAGGGCGGCCACATCGTGAACACCGCCTCCATGGCCGGTCTCATCGCCTCGCAGGGACTCGGCGTCTACAACACCACCAAGTACGCCGTGGTGGGGCTCTCGGAGACGCTCCAGAAGGACCTGCGCCCCTACGGGATCGGCGTCTCGGTGCTCTGCCCCATGGGCGTGACCACGAACATCCGCCAGAGCGCGCGGAACCGGCCGGCCCATCTCGAGAACCCGCAGAGCCCGCCGGGCAGCGAGGTGGAGCTGATCGGCCGCTCCCTCTCGCCCGAGCACGTGGCCGAGCGCGTGCTGCGCGCCGTCCGCGCCAACCGCCTCTACGTCATCACCCACGAGGAGGGGCGCGAGCCGCTGCGGCGCCGCTTCGAGCGCCTGGCCCAGGGCATGGAGGCGTCGCGATGAGATTCGAGCCCGTCGTCGGCTGGGGCGCGCTGCCCGGGGGGTGGCGCTACGTCGAGGCCGCGGGCGTGGCCGTGGACGCGAAGGACAATGTCTTCGTCTTCACGCGCGGGGAGCACCCCGTCATCGTCTTCGACCGCGACGGGCGGTTCCTCCGCTCCTGGGGAGAAGGGCTCGTCCGCCGGGCCCACGGCATCATCATCGACGCCGGCGGCATGGTGTGGCTCACCGACGACGCCCAGCACACCATCAGGAAGTTCACGCCGGAGGGAACGCTGCTCCTCACCATCGGCGACCCCGACAATCCGAGCACGCTCCAGGGCGGCCAGCCGTTCAACCGCCCCACCCACGTGGCCATCTGCCCGAAGAGCGGCGATCTCTACATCTCCGACGGCTACGGCAACTCGCGCGTCCACAAGTACTCGCCCGATGGCCGCCACATCTTCTCGTGGGGCGAGCCCGGCACGGACCCCGGCCAGTTCAACCTCCCGCACAACCTGACGACCGACGCCGGCGGCCTCGTCTACGTGGCCGACCGGGAGAACCACCGGATCCAGATCTTCGACGGCGCGGGCCACTACCAGGGGCAGTGGAACAACCTGCACCGGCCCTGCGGCCTCTTCACCGACCGGCGCGACGGCGATCACGTCTACGTGGGCGAGCTGGGGTCGGGCAACCCGGTCACGGCGCAGACGCCGAACATCGGGCCGCGGGTCACGGTGCTCGACAGCAAGGGCCAGCGCGTCTGCCGTTTCGGCGGACAGCGCGCGGGCGAAGCGCCCGGCGAGTTCGTCGCCCCGCACGGCCTCGTCACCGATTCGCGCGGGGACTGCTACGTCGCCGAGGTGTCCTGGACCCAGCGCGGCAAGATCGAGACGCCGCCGCGCGAGGTGCGGTGTCTCCAGAAGTTCAGGCGGCTGGTCTCGTGAATCGGCGATCGGCGCGTCGATGCTGACAGCCGACATCAAGAGCCTGCCGTTCCTGCACCGCGGCAAGGTGCGCGACATCTATGCCGTGGGCGAGGACAAGCTGCTCATCGTCCAGACCGATCGCCTGTCCGCCTTCGACGTCGTGCTCGACGACCCGATCCCCGGCAAGGGCGAGGTCCTGACCGCCCTGTCCGAGTTCTGGTTCAAGAAGCTCGGCCACCTCGTGCGGAACCACACCACGGGCATCGAGCCGGAGTCGGTGGTCTCGGGCGAGGCCGAGCGCGCGCAGGTGCGCGGCCGCGCGATGGTGGTGAGGAAGCTCACGCCGCTGACCATCGAGGCGATCGTGCGCGGCTACGTCATCGGCTCCGGATGGAAGGACTACCAGAAGACCGGGGCGATCTGCGGCATCGCGCTGCCGGCGGGCCTCAAGGAGGCGCAGAAGCTCCCGGAGACGATCTTCACGCCCTCCAGCAAGGCGCCGGCCGGCGAGCACGACGAGAACATTCCGTTCGCGGAAGCGGAGCGGCGCGTGGGCCCCGCGATCGCCCACGAGGTGCGCGCCGCGGCCATCAGCCTCTATACCCACGCCGCGGAATACGCCGCCACCCGCGGCATCATCATCGCCGACACCAAGTTCGAGTTCGGCACCGATGCCGCTGGCACGATGTACCTCATCGACGAGATCCTCACGCCCGATTCCTCGCGCTTCTGGCCGGCGAGCCAGTACCGGGTGGGCATGAGCCCGCCCTCGTTCGACAAGCAGTTCGTGCGTGACTGGCTGGAGACGCAGCCCTGGAACAAGAAGGCGCCGGCCCCGCGCCTCCCTGCCGACATCATCGCCAAGACCGCCGAGAAGTACCGCGAAGCGCTGCGGCGGCTCACGGGGCCGTGACGTCGGCCCGGGCCGCGCCCGCGAAGAAGCGGCCGGTGGCTCGTGGGTCATGCGCGGAGGGGGTTCACGCCGTGCATCTTCCGAGGCGCGACCGGCCTCTAAAGAGCGCCGGCGTATACTGCTGGTCGGCCCCTGGGACGAGGGGCCACACCCATGCCCAAGGAGAGTGCCCATGTCCGTGACCATGAAGGTCCTCGAGAACGGCCCGGTGATGGTGACCGGAGAATGCCAGGTGACTGACGCCAGCGGCAAAGCGCTGACCCCGAAGGGGAACCCGTTCCACCTGTGCCGCTGCGGCGCCTCGGCCAACAAGCCGTTCTGTGACGGCCAGCATAAGAAGATCGAGTTCAAGGGCTAGCGGGCTGCTGAAAAAGGTCCATCTGCTTCGTTGGCGCCCTCGGCCGCACGCTCAACGTACAGCGAGTACGCCTCGCGTGCAGCCGTCGGGCGCCGCCTCGCATCTGGACCTTTTTGAGCAGCCCGCAGGGTTTTCAGCAGCCTGCTAGTCGTCGGGTCTCACCATCGCCTCGGGGCGCACGAGCCGGTCGAACTCCTCCGCCGTCACGTGGCCGAGCGCCACGGCGGCCTCACGCAGCGTCGTCCCCTCGTGGTGGGCGCGCTTGGCGATCTCGGCCGCCCGGTCGTAGCCGATGTGGGGCGCCAGCGCCGTCACCAGCATCAGCGAGCTCTCGACGTGGGCGCGGATGCGATCGAGGCGCGGCTCGATGCCCTCGGCGCAGTGCTCGCGGAAGGAGCGGCAGGCATCGGCGAGAAGCCGCACCGAGCGCAGGAGGTTGTGGCAGATGAGCGGCTTGTAGACGTTCAGCTCGAAGTTGCCGGACGCCCCTCCGATCCCCACCGCCACATCATTGGCCATGACCTGGGCGCACACCATGGTGAGCGCCTCGCACTGCGTCGGGTTGACCTTGCCGGGCATGATGCTGCTGCCGGGCTCGTTCTCCGGGATCGCCAGCTCCCCGAGCCCGGCGCGCGGGCCCGAGGCCAGCCAGCGCACGTCATTGGCGATCTTCATGAGCGCGCAGGCAAGCGTCCTGAGCGCCCCGCTCATGGCCACGTCGGCCTCATGGGAGCCGAGCGCCTGGAACTTGTTGGGGGCGCTGATGAAGGGCTGGCCGGTGAGCGCCGCGAGCGTGCGGGCCACGCCGTCGCCGAAGCCGGCGGGAGCGTTGAGCCCCGTCCCCACGGCCGTGCCGCCGATGGCGAGCTCGCAGAGCGCGGGCAGCGCGGCGCGGATCGTGGCCTCGGCCTGCGCCAGCATCGCCACGTAGCCCGAGAACTCCTGGCCCAGGGTGAGCGGCGTCGCGTCCTGGAGATGGGTGCGCCCGATCTTCACGATCTCCGCGAAGGCTTGCGCCTTCCGCCCGAGCGTCTCCCGGAGCCGCGCCACGGCCGGCAGCAGCTGCCCGCCGATCTCCTCCACCGCCGCGACGTGCATGGCGGTGGGGAAGACGTCGTTGGAGGACTGCGACCGGTTCACGTCGTCGTTGGGGTGCACGGGACGCTTGGAGCCCATCCGCCCGCCGAGCCGCTCGATGGCGCGGTTGGCGATCACCTCGTTGGCGTTCATGTTGGTCTGGGTCCCGCTGCCCGTCTGCCAGATGACGAGGGGGAAGTGCTCGTCGAGCGCGCCCGCGATGACCTCGTCGGCCGCGGCAATGATGGCCTGCGCCCGCTCCCCGGGCAGGAGTCCCAGCTCGCGGTTGACCACGGCGCAGGCCTTTTTCACGAGGCCGAGCGCCCGGATCATCGCGCGGGGGAAACGCTCGCCGCCGATGTCGAAGTGCTCGAGCGAGCGCTGGGTCTGGGCGCCCCAGTAGCGGTCCGCGGGGACCTCGATAGCGCCCATGCTGTCGGTTTCCGTGCGCGTGGGGGTCGCCAAGGGCCCCTCCCCGATCACGTGGCGCGAATCAGGACGGCAGTGGCCAGCCCAGCCACTCGCAGACGGCGCGCCCCATGATCCAGTCCCTGTCGGCGGCCGAGAGCCACGGGAGCTCCTCGGTGAACAGCGTGATGGCCTGCCGCCAC
>Ga0209342_10007096_pt1 | contig 11282 bp, 9 predicted proteins | sample RifCSP16_2_FD_184023 | JGI IMG/M metagenome (GOLD analysis project Ga0209342, IMG submission 184023) | Soil microbial communities from Rifle, Colorado - Rifle CSP2_sed 16_2 (SPAdes) (version 2) | ecosystem: Environmental > Terrestrial > Deep subsurface > Rock core/Sediment | place: Rifle... | reverse complement strand
GCGCTCCGGGTCGATCGAGGCGTTCTTTCTCGAGGGCTACGATGATGCGCACGTGGACATCGGGCCGGCGCTCGAGAGCTTCACGACACGCGCGCTCGACCTGGACATCCGCCGCGTGTACCGGCGCGTGCCCCGGCGCGCCGGGGTCTGCTATTTCTTTCCGCGTCCATCGGGCGGCGGGGCGTGCAAGCGCCTGAACCTCTTCCTCCGCTGGATGGTCAGGAGCGACGAAGTCGATCTCGGCGTGTGGACGCGGGTGCCGCGCGCGAAACTCATCGTCCCGCTCGACACGCACGTCATCCGGCTGGGCCGCTGCCTGAAACTGACGCGGTACGCGAGTCCCGGCTGGCGGATGGCGGCCGACATCACGGCGTCGCTTCGCGCCCTCGACCCCGACGACCCCGTCAGGTTCGACTTCTCGCTGTGCCACGTCGGCATGATGAACGCGTGCGGCTTCGGGAGGACACAAGGAGATGCGCAATGCCCGCTGAAAGGCCTCTGTCATCCGCGGCTGCGCGGCCGGCGGCGCGCCGGGGCCGCCTCCGCGGCGCCCGCTCGCCCGCGCTGAGTGCCCTGGCGATGGCCGGCGTGGCCGTCGCGGCGGCGACCGCGGGGTATTTCGCCGGACTGCGCGCCGGGGCGGCCGACGACGTGCTATCGGCGGTCCCCGCGAACGCGCGGCGCGTGGCCTTCGCCCGCGACACGCCGTGCCGGACCGGCACGTGCCAGACGCTGTGGATGGGAACGACCCGCGAGGACGCCACCCAGGTGCTGGCGCTCGCCACGGGGGAGCGCTGCGAGGAGATCGCCTGGGCCGCCGACGGCTATCGCCTCGGCTTCGTGATCAACGGCTATCAGCTTCGCGTGTTCGACGCCGAGACGCGCGCCCAGGTGCGGCAGGTGAACCTGATCGACCCCGACGGCACGCCGTCTTCGCGTATCGCCCGCGGCGTGACCTTCTCGACCAACGGCGCCGCGGTGACGTTCGACGACTGCCCGCGCACGCACTCGGGCTGCCGCTCCGCCCTCGCCGCCGTCCGCTGACCGGATGCCCGAGGTGCGTTACACTCCACGCGTGAAGCTGACCGTCACGGTCATCACCCTCAACGAAGCGGAGAACATCGGCCCGGCCCTCGAATCGGTGTCCTGGGCCGACGAAATCATCGTCGTCGACTCGCACAGCACGGACGACACGGCGGCCGTCGCGCGGCGGTACGCGTCGCGCGTGGAGGTGCGCGACTGGCCGGGGTACAGCGCGCAGAAGAACTACGCGGCGGAGATGGCCTCCAATGACTGGATTCTGTCGATCGACGCCGACGAGCGCGTCACCCCGGAACTCGCCGCCGAAATTCGTGCGCTCGCCGCGGGCACCCCGCAAGCGCGCGGTTACCGGATTCCGCGGGTCACATGGTACCTGGGCCGCTGGATCCGCGGCACGGATTGGTACCCCGATTACCAGCTCCGGCTGTACGACCGGCGGGCAGGCCGATGGAACGGCCGCGCCGTGCATGAGTCGGTCAGCCTCGATGGCGCGCCGGGAGTGTTGCGGCACGACCTGCAGCACCATGCGTACCGCGACATCTCCGAGCACCTGGCGACCATCGATCGCTACACGACACTTGCGGCCGGCCAGTGGTTCCTGCGCAACTACGTCCTGCGGCGCGGGTTCATGGATGGATCGGCGGGATTGATCGTCTCCGCGCTCAACGCGTACTACGTGTTCCTGAAGCTGGCCAAGCTCTGGGAGCTCCAGCATCAGCGATCCGAGCCCCCGCCTTCGCCCCCTGGTCAGGAAGGGGCTTCGGCGCGGCAAGCTCCGCCTTCGCCCTCTGGTCAGGAAGGGGCTTCGGCGCGGCAAGCTCCGCCTTCGCCCCCTGGTCAGGAAGGGGCTTCGGCGCGGCAAGCTCCGCCTTCGCCCCCTGGTCGGGAAGGGGCTTCGACGCGGCGGGCGAGATAATGTTCTCGCTCCATATCGACACTGCGCGGACCTGGCGGGGCGGCCAGAACCAGGTGCTCGTGACGCTCATGGGCCTTCGCGCCGCAGGTCATCGCACGCTCCTGGTTGCGCACTCGGCGGGAGAACTGCGGCAGCGCGCGCAGGAGGGGCTCGATCTCGTCCCGCTCGCGCCGAAGACGGAGATGGATCTCGCGGCGGCCTGGAGGCTGTCCCGCGTCATCAAGCAGGTGAAGCCTGACGTCGTCCACGCGCACGACCCGCATGGCGTCGCGATGGCCGCGCTGGCGCTGTCGATGAGCACCGAGCTGGCCAAGCCGCCGCTCGTTGCTGCGCGGCGGGTGGACTTTCACCTGAAAGGCACCTCCCTCTCGCGCTGGAAATACCGGCAGGTGGACTGCTTCATCTGCGCGTCGGAAGCCATCCGGAGGATGCTCGTCGCCGACGGCGTGACGGAGGCGCGCGCCGTCACGGTCCATGAGGGTATCGACGTCGGCCGCGTGCAATCGGCCGCGCCGGCAAGGCTGCACGAGGATCTGTGGCTGCCGCACCAGGCGCCCGTTGTCGGCAACGTCGCGGCGCTCGTGCCGCACAAAGGACAGCGTCACCTCATCGAGGCCGCCGCGCTCGTCGTGCGGCAGATCCCGGATGCGCGTTTCGTCATTGCCGGGGAAGGTGAGCTCCGCGCGTCGTTGGAGCGGCAGATCAGGGAACACCACCTCGAAAAGCACGTCCTGCTGGCGGGCTTCCGTCCGGACGTCCTGTCGCTTCACAAGGCGTTCGACATCTTCGTGATGAGCTCGGTCACCGAAGGGCTCGGCACTTCGGTGCTCGACGCGATGGCCGCCGCGAAACCGGTCGTGGGCACGACCGCCGGGGGGATCCCGGAGATGGTGGTCGACGGCGAGACCGGGTTCCTCGTCGCTCCGCGCGATCGCGAGGCGATGGCCTCCGCGATTGTGCGGCTGTTGAAGGACGAACCGCTGCGCCGCCGGATGGGAGAGGCGGGCCTCGCGCGCGTCCGCGCCCGGTTCAGCGCGGAGCGGATGGTGCAGGACACCGTCCGCGTCTACCAGCGCGTGGCGCTGCACCCCCACCAGACAGAGTAGCGGGGCTCGGCGCTGCACCGAGCCGCCGCCTTCGCGCTTTGCGCTTCGGCGGGCCAGGCCGAGCCACGAGCGACGAGCTCGTTTTCTATCTTCCTCCCACCGGCACGAGCTGCACGGCCTCGAAGTTCACGAGGGCGCGGCTGTAGGCGATGATGGCGTTCAGCTCCGCGAGCTTCTGCGACGCCAGATCGCGCTGCGCCTGGAACAACTGGAACGTCGTCGAGAGGCCGACGGTCATCCGCTTTTCTTCGGCCTCGTAGCGCTTCTGGGCGAACTCGAGCGCCTTGCGCGTGGCCTCGACGCGCTTCAGACTCGTGTCCACCTGGCGCGCCGCTTCGCGCACCGACCCGGTGACCTGCAGTTCCAGCGCGCGCAGATTCGTCACCTGCTGCTCGCGCTGCAGCCGCGACTGGGCGAGCGCGGCGTCCGCCGGACTCCTGCCGATCGGGTAGCTGACGCTGAACGTCAGGCTCCACGTCTTGAAGTTGTTCCCGAACACGTCCCGCAACGCATCTGAGAAGCTCCGCTGGGTCTGTTTCAGGATCGGGTACGGGATCACCCCGGCTTCATAGTCGAACTCTGACTGCGTGCCGCCGAGTCCCACGACGTTGTAGCTCGTGATCATGTCGACCGAGGGGAGCTTCTGGTTCCTGATGAACTTCATCGTGATGTCGGTCTGCTCCATCTGGCGGCGCGCCTGCGCGAGATCGGTGCGGTTCGCCAGCGCGCTCTGAATCGCCGCGTCCAGATCGATCGGCCGCTCGGTCACCACCGGCGGCTCCGACGGCACGATCCGCGTGGTCCAGAAATCCGGCTGCGACGGGTTCATGATGAGCGTCCGCAGGTTGTCCTCGACGCTGCGGATTTGGGCCTCGTAGAGGATGACCGCTTCCTCCTGCCGCGAGACCTCCGCCTGCGCTTCGACGATGTCGATCTGCGCCAGCGTGCCGACCTCGACGCGCCGCTCGTTGTTCTTCAGCGACTGGTTCGCCAGGTCGAGCGACTTCTTCGCGACGTCGAGCTGGCCGATGGCGCCGACCAGGTCGTAGTAGGCGCTGCGGACCGCGCGCGCGGTCTGCGTCACCTGCTGCTTGAGCTGCAGGTCCACGATCTCCTGTTCCTTCTGTCCCACGAGGATCTGCTGCCGCGTGCTGTCGATCGTGAAGTTGCGGAGCAGCGGCTGGGTGTAGTTGAAGTTCAGGTTCGACGACAGCTTCGGGTTGTAGACGCTCGACTTGTTGCTCGTCGTATTGCGGGCGCCGTCGAGCGTCAGCTGGTACCGGCCGCCGCCCCACTTCAGGTACTGCTGCACGCCGCCGTTGGTTCTCAGCCCGCCGGTGGTGAGCACGTTCGCGCTGCCCGTCAGGAAGTCTTCGGGGGGCGTGGTGCTGCTGCCCTTCGAGAAACCGGAAATCAGGTTGGGGACGTAGGACGCGCGCGTCTGGCTCAGGGCGAGCGCCTGGAGCTGCGGGCTGAGACGCTCGGCGCGGATCCCGAGGTTGTTCTCGAGGGCCATCCGCACCGCCTCTTCCGAGCTGATCTGCACTTCGGTGCCGGCCGGAGCCGCGGCCCGCGGCGGCTGCAGAACGGCCGTGGGGTTCTGTTCGGAAGCGGACAACGGGCGCCCGGAAGCGAACAGGCAGAGGCCCACCACACCAGACACGACAACCCGTAAACCAGCCGATATTTGCTGCTCGAAACGCATTGCACGATCTCCAGAGTGAAAGAACCGGACTGCCCGGCGGTTGGACGAGAGCAAGAACCGCCGCGGGTGACGTGGGTAAGGACGGATTGGCGGAAACGGGTGTTTCAGAATTGTATACTACTGGCCGCCGGCCGACCGCCCTCGGCCTGTTCCAAGCCGTTCCGAGGAATCGATTCCCATGCGCAATTCGACCGTGTCCACGCGTCTCTACCGAGGGTCGCGCCGCTTCTCCGTGATTCTCGCCGCCGCCCTGATGTGCTCGGTGGCGCCGGTGCCGGCGCAGCACGCCGGCGGCGCTCCGCAGGCCGCGGCATCACATCCCTTCGCGCTGACCGTCGACAGCATCATGCGTGGCCCGGATCTGGTCGGCTGGGCGCCCGACGCCGTCAGATGGTCGGCCGATTCGAGCAAGGTCTACTTCGACTGGCGCAAGCCCGGGGAGGACGAAGCCTCCACCTACGTCGTCGCGCGCGCCGGCGGCGAGCCGCGCAAGCTCACCGACGAAGAGGTGAAGCACGTGCCGCCGCCAAACGGACGATGGGACCGCGAGCACAGGAGAATCCTGGCGTCGGTTGGCGGGGACATCGTGATCGTCGAGCCTGACGGCACGCGCCGCCAGATCACCCGCACCAGCGGCGCGGAATCGAGCCCGCGGTGGGCGCGCCGCGACACGCACGTCACCTACATACGCGACGGGAACCTCTTCATCGTCCCTGTGACCGGCGAGACCACCGCGCTCGTCACGCAGCTCACGGACGTCACGCCGAAGAAGGTTGAACCTCGCCTGACCGACAGCCAGAAGTTCCTGCGCGACGAGGAGGAGGCGCTGATCAAGCACGTCCGCGAGGAGAAGGCGCAGAAGAAGAAGCAGGAGGACAAGGCGAAGAAGGACAAGCTGCCGGCCTTCGAACTGGCCGACAGGCAGGCGGCGTCCGACCTGATGCTCTCGCCGGATGGGAAGCACGTGTTCATCATCGTGTCCGAGCGTCCGGCAAGCGCGAAGAACACGATCGTCCCGAATTTCGTGACCGAGACCGGCTACACGGCGGACATCCAGGGGCGCACGAACGTCGGCGACTCGCAGGACCGCCGCCTGCTCGCGATGCTCAATCTCGAGACCGGCAAGTCGGTCTGGGCGGATGGCAGCTTTGCCCCGCCGGCTCCGCAGGCGGAGAAGGCCGCGGCGGCCGGCTCGACCACAGGCGCGGAAAACCAGCCGGGACGCAAGGCGGAACGTGAGATCCGCTGGAGCATGCCGGCCGTGTCGGGCGACGGCCAACATGTGGTGGCGGGCGCGCGGTCGACGGACAACAAGGATCGATGGTTCGTGGCGCTCGACCCCGAGACCGGCAAGACGAATGTCATCGACACGCTCCATGACGACGCGTGGATTCGCGAGGCGGGGTTCGGCGGAGGCGCGATCGAGTTCCTGCGCGACAGCCCGCGCGCATGGTTCCTGTCCGAGCGCGACGGCTGGATGCACCTGTACGCGATCGATGTCTCGGCACCGGACGGCGCGGCGAAGCCGCTGACGTCGGGCAAGTGGGAAATCACGTCAGCCGAGGTCTCCGCGGACGGCACGAAGTTCTACATCACCAGCACCGAAGCGCATCCGGGTGAGCGTCACCTGTACAGCCTGCCGATCGACGGCGGCGTGCGTACGAAGATCACCGCGATGACCGGATCGAACCAGGCGACCGTGTCGCCCGATGATTCGACGCTGGCACTCGTGCACTCGTACAGCAACAAACCGCCGGAGCTGTACCTGTCGCCGAACGCCCCCGGTGCGGCCGCGCGGCAGGTCACCACGACGCCGACGGCGGAGTGGCGGTCGTTCACCTGGATCGATCCGAAGGTGATCACCTTCAAGGCGCGCGACGGCGTGGAGGTCTACGCGCGGCTCTACACGCCGGAGATGATTGGCGCGCGCCGCGACGCGAGCCACCCCGGCGTGGTGTTCGTCCACGGCGCGGGCTACGCGCAGAACGCGCACAAGTACTGGGCGAGCTACTTCCGCGAGTACATGTTCCACAACCTGCTCGCCTCGCGGGGGTACGTCGTGCTCGACGTGGACTACCGCGCGAGCTCCGGCTACGGCCGTGACTGGCGCACCGCCATCTACCGTCACATGGGCGGCAAGGACCTGGAGGACATCGTCGACGGCGCGAAGGTCCTCGCGGCAAAGGAGCAGGTCAACCCGAAGCGGATTGGTGTCTACGGCGGCAGCTACGGCGGGTTCATCACGCTGATGGCGATGTTCACCACGCCGGACGTGTTTGCCGCCGGCGCCGCGCTGCGGCCGGTGACCGACTGGGCGCACTACAACCATGGCTACACGTCGGCGATCCTCAACGTGCCGCAGAAGGACATGGAAGCGTACCGCCGCAGCTCGCCGATTTATTTCGCGGAAGGGCTGAAAGGCGCGCTCCTCATCTGCCACGGGATGGTGGACACGAACGTGCACTTCCAGGACTCGGTGCGCCTGGCGCAGCGGCTGATCGAGCTCCGCAAGGAGAACTGGTCGATTGCGCCGTACCCGGTGGAGAACCACGGCTTCACGGAGGAGACGAGCTGGGCCGACGAGTACAAGCGGATCCTGAAGCTGTTCGAGGACAACCTGCGGACGACGAAGGCCGGAAAGGCGACCAACTGACGTGATGGACTCGGAAGCGGTGCTCGATCTGTTCCGCGACTCCGGCGCACTGCTCGAGGGGCACTTCCGGCTCTCGTCGGGGCTGCACAGCGAGCGGTACCTGCAGAGCGCGCTGGTGCTGCAGTTCCCTGAGCTGGCGGCGCGGCTCGGCGACGCGCTTGGCGCGCGCACCCGGCACCTGCAGCCGACCGTCGTGCTCTCGCCGGCACTCGGCGGTATCGTCATCGGCCAGGAGGTCGGCCGCGCGCTCGGCATCCGCGCCATTTTCGCGGAACGGCAGGAGGGAGCGCTGACGCTGCGCCGGGGCTTCACGCTCGATCGCGCCGATCGCGTGCTGGTGGTCGAGGATGTGATCACGACCGGCGGCTCCACCCGCGAAACCATCGACGTCGCGAAGGCCGCCGGCGCGCACGTGCTGGGAGCCGCCGCCATCATCGATCGCGGCAACGACGCGACGCGGGTGAACCTCCCGCTGTTCTCCCTGGCGCAGCTCGTCGTCCCCGCGTATCGCCCGGAGGCGTGCCCGCTTTGCGCGAAAGACGTGCCGGTCGTGAAGCCGGGCTCGCGGGCGTAATCTGTAGTTGGTGAATTGGTGAATTAGTGAATTAGTGTGTTGGTGAGTTGGTGAATTGTGCCCCAGCTGCTTCGGACCACCCGGTACACAATTCACGAACTCACGAATTCACCAACTCACGAATTGCCCTGATGCGCACGCTGAAATTCACCATCCAGTACGACGGTACGGCCTACGTGGGGTGGCAGCGGCAGGCGAGCGGCACGTCAATCCAGGGCCTGCTCGAGACGGCGCTGGGCCGGATCGAAGGGGCCCCGGTCTCGGTCCAGGGCGCGGGGCGGACGGATGCGGGCGTCCATGCGCTCGCGCAGGTCGCCAGCGCTCGGGTCGTCACCGCCCTCGATACCGCAACGCTCGCGCGCGCGCTCAACGCGACGCTGCCGCCTGATGTCCGGGTGGTCTCTGTCGAAGAGGCCGCTCCGGGTTTTCACGCGCGGTTCGGCGCAGCGGGGAAGGCGTACGACTACCGCATCTGCAACGGCCCGATCGTGTCGCCGTTCCTTTACCGGTACGCGTGGCACATCCCCCAGGCGCTCGACATCGCCGCGATGCGCGAGGCGTCGGAGGCGCTCGTAGGGGCGCACGACTTCGCGGCCTTCCAGGGCTCCGGCTCCGCCGTCAAGTCAACCGAGCGGGAGATCACGGCGATCGAGTGGCGGGATGAGGCGGGGCTGCTCGTGATGCGGATCGAAGGGAGCGGTTTCCTTCGGCACATGGTCCGGAACATCGCCGGCACGCTCGTCGAGGTCGGCCTGGGGCGGTCGAGCCGGGCGACGGTCCGCGAGATTCTCGCCTCGCGCGACCGGACGCACGCGGGGCCGACGGCCCCGCCTCAGGGCTTGTTCCTCGTCGGCGTCCGCTACGGCCCCTTTGACACACCCCCACTAAGAGCCGGTATTATCGACGTTTAGATTGCTCCAACCGCCATGAGCCTTCAGGAAATCCTCGCCGTCGTCGCGCCGGGCTCGCCCGAAGAGGGACTGGCGCGGCAGGTCGACTTCGACAGGCTGCCCCAGCACGTCGCGGTGATCATGGACGGCAACGGCCGGTGGGCGGCGCAGCGCCACCTGCCGCGCGTCGAGGGGCACCGCGCCGGCATCGAATCGGTTCGCGACGTGGTCGAGGGATCCGCCCGGCTCGGCATCAAGGTGCTGACGCTTTATGCGTTTTCCGTCGAGAACTGGAAGCGCCCGCCGAGCGAGGTCTCGACGCTGATGGCGCTGTTGAAGCGGTACCTGCGGCTGGAGCTGAACACGCTGCTCGGGAACAACATCCGGTTCAACGTGATTGGCGGGCGCGACGAGCTGGCGCCCGACATCCGCGGCGAGCTGAAGATGGCCGAGGAAAAGACCGCGGGCAATGGCGGCATGCTCTTCAATATCGCGCTGAATTACGGCGGCCGCGCGGAAATCGTGGAGGCGGCGCGGCGCGCGATGGCGGCCGGCGTCACTCCCGACGCGCTCGACGAGCAGCGATTCAGCGAGTTCCTCTACACGTCGGGCCAGCCGGATCCGGATCTGCTCATCCGCACCAGCGGCGAGATGCGCGTCAGCAATTTTCTCCTCTGGCAGATCGCGTATGCCGAGATCTGGGTGACCGACACGCTCTGGCCGGACTTCCGGAAGCGCCACCTCCTCGACGCGATCCTCGCGTACCAGAAGCGCGACCGCCGCTATGGCGGCATCAACCAGCCGGCGGCGGCCGGGCGGTGACTCGAGTACTGAGCGCCCTTGTCCTGCTCACTGTCGTCATCGGCGCGGTGTGGTTCCTGCCGCCGGTCGCGACGTTGGTCCTCGCGCTCGTGGCCGCGGCGCTGGCCTTCCTCGAGTACGCCTCGATTGCGGCGGCGCTCGGCGCGCGCGTGCCGCGCGCCGTCTCCCTCGCCGGCGTGCTCGCCGCATGCGTCGCGCTCGGCGGCGGATACGCCGCCGCCGACGTCGTCCTGCTGACGGCGGTCATCATTCTCGGGGCGCTGGCGGTCGCCTCCGGACAGCCCGGCCCCGCGATCCTCCGCGATGTTTCGGCGGGGCTGCTGCCGGTCGTCTACATCGGTCTCGCGCTCGGGGCGCTTGCCGCCGTGCGCGCGGCCCCCGGCGGCCGCGAGGCCGTGCTGCTGCTCATGGCGGCCATTGTCGTCAGCGACTCCGCGCAGTACTACACGGGGCGCGCGCTCGGCCGCCGGAGGCTGGCGCCGTCGATCAGCCCCAAGAAGACGGTGGAGGGAGCGGTTGGCGGCCTGGTGTTCGGCACCATCGCGTTTGCCGCGGCCGGCCGGTCTGTGTTCCCCGCCACGCCCCTCGTGCTGTTGACGCTCGTCGGCGCGTCGATTGCGGCGCTCGGCATCGTCGGCGACCTGTTCGAGTCGCTCCTCAAGCGGAGTGCCGGCGTGAAGGATTCGAGCGGCCTGATTCCGGGCCACGGTGGGGTCCTCGACCGGATCGACAGCTGGCTGTTCGCCGCGCCCGTGTATTACGTGTTCGTCCGGTACCTCCAGTACTGATGGGACCCAAGAAAATCGCCATCCTCGGCTCCACCGGGTCGATTGGCCAGAGCGCGCTTGCCGTCGTGGATGTCCATCCCGAACGGCTGCAGGTCGTGGCGCTGGCGGCCGGCGGCAATGCGGCGCGGTTTGCCGCGCAGGTGGCGAAGTACCGCCCGGACACGATCGCGATGGGCACGGCCGAAGCGCTTGCGGAGGTCGGCGCGCTTCTTCGCCGGGCCGATGCGCGGGTGCCCGGCAGGTCACTCGCGGGCGGCGACGGCCTCATCGCCGTGGCCACGCACCCGGACGTCGACGTCGTGCTGTTCGCCTCGTCCGGCACAGCCGGGCTCGACGCCGTGCTGGCGGCGATCGAGGCGGGAAAGACCATCGCGCTCGCGAACAAGGAAATCCTCGTGATGGCCGGCGCGCTCGTCATGGACGCCGCGCGTCGCAAGGGCGTCGCGGTCCTGCCGGTCGACAGCGAGCACAATGCCATCCATCAGTGCCTGGACGGCCGGAAAGGCGACGAGGTCGCGCGGCTGATTCTCACCGCGTCCGGCGGGCCCTTCCGCGGGACCAGACCCGAGGATCTGCTGAGCGTGACGCCGGAGGATGCGCTGCGGCACCCGACGTGGAACATGGGGCGCAAGATCACGATCGATTCCGCGACGCTCATGAACAAGGGCTTTGAGGCCATCGAGGCGCGCTGGCTCTTCAACGTCCCGATGGACCGAATCGAGATCGTCATGCACCGCGAGAGCATCGTCCACTCGCTCGTCGAATACGCGGACGGCAGCGTCAAGGC
>Ga0209342_10007095_pt1 | contig 11282 bp, 7 predicted proteins | sample RifCSP16_2_FD_184023 | JGI IMG/M metagenome (GOLD analysis project Ga0209342, IMG submission 184023) | Soil microbial communities from Rifle, Colorado - Rifle CSP2_sed 16_2 (SPAdes) (version 2) | ecosystem: Environmental > Terrestrial > Deep subsurface > Rock core/Sediment | place: Rifle... | reverse complement strand
TGAGCTTGCCGTAGTGGGGCGGGTCGCTGCGCGCCGCCAGCAAGGCGATCATGTTGTCTTTCTTGTTGGGGGTGAAGGGCAGGAGGAGGATGAACTCTTCTTTCTGCTCGCCTGGAAGCCGCATGATGGTGTAGTACGGCTCCATCCCGGCCTCGCGCCCCTCCACCGCCTTTCTCGGGATGCTCCACAGATCTTCTTTGTTGTAAAAGACCTGCGGATCCCGCATGTGGTAGGTGCTGTAGAGCTTGCTCTGAATGGCGAACATCCCCTGGGGGTAGCGCAGATGGGCTTTCAGGTCGGCTGGCATGTCATCCAGCGGCTTGAACAGCTTTGGGAAGGCCCGGGCGTAGGCGTTGATCACGGGATCTGTTGGATCGGCCAGGTAAAAGGCCATGCTGCCGTTGTACGCGTCCACCACCGCCTTGGCGGAGTTGCGGATATAGTTGCCGACCCCGCGGATCGGCTCGGAATAGGGGTACATCTCCGACATGGTGTAGGCGTCGATGATCCAGAAGAGGCGGCCGTCCCGGGAGATGACCAGATACGGGTCGCCGTCGAAGCTCAGGAAGGGCGCTGCCTTCCTGACCCGCTCTGAGATCTGCCGATGGTACATGATCCGGCTCTCGGGGGTCAGGTCGCGCGAGAGGAGGATCTTCATGGTCCCGAAGCGGGCAGCGAAGAGCAGCTTTCGCCCGAGGGAAGAGAGCGGTACGCCTCCTTCTCCATTATATGTGGTGTAGACGTTCTTGTCGCCCGAGGGGTAATCCAGTTCCAGGGAAGCGGTTTTCACGAAGACGTAGTCGTTGGCCACCTCGCCAAAGTAGATCTGGGGACGCGTCACCTTGATGGGACCGGTGGAGACGGGCGGAATATCCTTGATCAGGAACTCCGGCAGTCCCTCCGGCGTGATCCGGTTCACCGGCCCCAGGACCACGCCGTAGCCGTGCGTGTAGGTCAGGTGCTCGTTGATCCAGATCCGACTGGGCAGATGTTGGTAGGACATCTCCCTGGCTGAGAGCATCACCTGACGATACTCGCCGTCGATCTGATATCGGTCGTTATCCACGTCCACGAACTTGTAGTAGGTGCGGATCTCCTGGAGCTGGGCGTAGGTGGTAAGCAGGGGGCGATGGTCCCAGAGCCGGATGTTCTTGATGGTCAGGTCGTTCCGTCGCAGGTCCTCCCGGGTCAGGTTCTCCTCGGCGGGGAATGCCAGCTCGTCGATTCGGTCAAGCCCGTACGCTTGGCGGGTGAACCGGATGTTGTGCGTGATGTAGGGACTTTCGGCGACGATCTCATTGGGGGTGACGCGGAATCGCTGGATGAATGCCGGATAGAGGCCCAGCCCGAGGAGGCTGGCTGCGACCAGCAGGCCGAGGCCCCCCAGGACCAGCCGCCAACCGCGTTGGGTGATCTGCACCAAGCAGAGGAGGGCGGCAAAGATGGCGAGGAGCGCGAGGAACTTGAGGGCGGGCAGGTTCGCGTTGATCTCACTGTAGCCGGCGCCGAAGACGATTCCGCGAGGCGAGTAAAGGAGCTGATAGGTGTCCAGCCGGTAGCCGAAGGCCTTGATCAGAAGCAAGAACGCGCCGAGCGTGAGCAGGTGCGCCCTCGCCAGACGAGCGATGATCGGCCCTCTGGCCGTCACCTGAATCCCCCTGTAGAGGAGATACGTCAGGGCAGTCAGGAGGAAGGCGATGCCGAAGGCGGTCATGAGCCAGTTGTAGAGGAAGGAGAGGAATGGCAGCCGGAAGACATAGAAGCCGACGTCCTTTTGAAAGATCGGGTCCTGCACGCCGAAGGGGAGCGCGTTGGCAAAGCGGAGGTACACCTTCCACTGGGCGGAGGCCTGGAAGGCCGAAAGCACCCCAAGCCCGAGCGCGCCGGGGAGCAGGAGGCGGCGGAAATAGGGCTCGATCACCAGGCGGCTTGGGAGGCCGAACCTGTCCTCCACCTCGAGGAGGACATCTGTGGCCGTCAATCGGCTGGCCAGGTAAAGGTTCACGTAGACGAGGGCCGCGAACGCCAGGCCGGAAGTGACGGCCAGCAGAAGCTGTGTCGTGAGGATCGTGAGGAAAACCGAAGGTAGCTTGACCTCCTGGAACCAGAGCCAGTCAGAGTAGAGGGGCACTGTCTGACTCCCCAAAGCCGAGACGACCAGCAAGATCAGCAGGAGGGCGATCTGCCTGCCCTTCAGCTCGCCGCGTGTCCTACTTCGTCGCGCCATCGTTCCTCCCCTTTCCCGCTGATCGGTGATGGATGCAAGTTTGTTAGATGAGCCGGAGGGCCCGCCCCACCTCGCCCAGAGCCGTGAGGGCAGCATCCAGGTCAGCCTTGCTGTGCGAGGACGTGAGGGTCAGACGGATCCGTTCGGTGCCGCGTGGGACAGAGGGGTGGCGGATCCCCTGTGCGAAGACGCCACGGTCCAGGAGCTCCTGACAGAAACGCATGGTGCGCTCGCCCTCTCCCACGATCAAGGGGATGATGTGGGTCTCGCCCCGGCCGACCTCAAACCCGACCTCTCGTAGGCCCCCTCTGAGGTACCGGCTGTTCTCCGATAGCCGTTGCCTTCGCTCGGGCTCTTCCTCTATTACGGCCAGCGCCTCGAGCACAGTCGCCAGGACCGCAGGGGGCATTGCGCAGGTGAAGATGAAGCTTCTGGCTTTGTTGATCAGGTACTCGATGAGCGTTCGGCTGCCGACCACATAGGCGCCGAAGCCGCCGAGGGCCTTGGCAAGGCTGCCGGTCTCGATGTCGATGCGGCCCAGCACGCCACTCGCCTCCGCCGTTCCGCGCCCCGCCTTCCCCAGGACGCCGGTTCCATGAGAGTCATCCACCATGGTCATGCAGCCGTACCGTTCGGCCAGACCCACGATCTCATCCAGGGGCGCCAGGTCGCCGTCCATGCTATAGAGGCCATCCACGACGATCAGCTTTCTCCTGGCAAAGGTCTCGCCTTTTAGAAGCCGCTCCAGGACGGCGACGTCGTTCAGCTCGTCGCTGAACACGACGTCCTGCGAGTCCATCAGGGCGGAGATCACGCCAATGTTGGCCAGGTATCCGGTGCTGAACACCAGCGCCGCCTCGGTCTGTTTGAATCGGGCCAACCGCCCCTCCAGTTGAGGGTAGAGGTCGTGGTTTCCGGAGATCAGGCGGGCTGCGGATGCGCTGCAGCCATAGCGGTCGATGGCCTGACGGGCGGCCTCCTTCAGCCGTGGGTGCGAGGCCAGGCCGAGGTAATCGCTCCCGGCGAGGACGATCGCCTCTCTGCCATCTACACGCATCCGGGGGCCTTGCGCACCCTCGATCTGGCGCAACCATCTGTACAGCCCATCCGACCTGAGCGTGTCCAGGTCCCGCTGCAGCGACGCCGTCACGCCCTCGTGTGGATCCGGATCTTCGTGAGTCGGAATCATGGTGTGTCTCACTCATCCATGATGAGTCGGAACAGCCTCATGCATTATAGATGCAGGTGAGAAACAGAGCAATGGGAATCCTCGTGGCTGAGGGAGAAAGCACTTGAACCGAGGCAGAGGGCGTGATAGGCTTCGACAATCTCAGGCCCTTTTGCTCCAGGGATTGCGTCACTCGGTCAGGGTAAGGAGGAATGGCATGCCAGAGACGAAGGTGGGCTACGTGAAGGAGTATTTCGCCAAAGTGGGGGTGGCCGGGATTGAGATCACCGAAGGCCACTTAACGGTGGGCGACACAATTCACATCAAGGGCCACACCACCGATTTGATCCAGGGCGTGGACTCCATGCAGCTTGAGCATCAACCACTTCTGAGGGCGGAACCCGGTCACATTGTCGGGATCAAGGTCCGCGAGCGAGTCCGACCCCACGATCAGGTCTTCAAGGTCACGGAGTAGCGATCGGGGAAAGGAGCATACCATTCCCCGATCTCTACTCACCCCCTTCCTTTCGTGAATTGCGCGTCAAGGACCCCGTCTGCCGCAAACTGCCCCTAACGTTTCAAGGCTTCCCGACCCGAAGGGGACTTGACTTTTTTTTGCTGATCGGATAAGTATGTAAGGACTCACTTCCTCCCTTGCTTGCCTTGCACAACGAGGAAACTGCATATGAGAGAGCGTCTGAGTGGAGTGGAGCGCCGGCAACAGATCGTGGACGCGGCCATCGATCTGTTTTCACGGAAGGGCTTCAGGGGGACCACGACCCGCGAGATCGCAGAGGCCGCCGGCATCAGCGAGGCGATGATCTTTAAGCACTTCGCCACCAAGCGGGAACTCTATTCCGCGATCATCGAGGCAAAGTCCGAGACGGAGGAACTGCTGGCCAGCGCCGCTCAGGCTGCCCGGGAGAAAGACGACGCCGGGGTGCTTCGGGCGGTCGGCCTGAAAATGCTGGAGCAGACCGAGAGAGACCCGAGCCTCATGCGCCTCCTCCTGTTCAGCGCCCTCGAAGGGCACGAGTTGTCCGAGATCTTCTTCGAATCCCGAGTCAGGCGCCTGCATGAGTTCCTGAGTAGCTATATCCGAAAGAGGATCGAGGATGGCCGATTCCGGTCGGTTGATGCGCTCGTCGCGGCGCGTGGATTCATCGGGATGATCGTCCATTACCTGTTGATACATGAGCTCTTCGGGGTGAAACGCCCAGCCCGCTCCTCCCCTGAGGAGGTGGTCGAGCTATTCATGTCCATCTTCCTGAACGGGCTCGAACGATGAGGGGTCCCGCTCTTCCACGAGCCTTCATGCGCTCGTGGCCGCTTGTGATTGTCCTGTCGTTGCTGACTCCGGGCTGCTCGAGGGAGCAGTCCGCGAAGGTGGCGCCCGCCGGGGGAAAGGAGCAGACTATCGCGATCACGGTGGCTCCCGTCGAGGCCAGGGACGTCCAGCGGAGGGTGGAGGTGGTCGGGACCCTGGAGGCGGACGAGGAGGTCACGGTCTACGCCCAGGTGTCGGGCTATGTCGAGAAGATCCCGGTGGACCTGGGAGACCGGGTGAAGGAAGGGCAGCCACTGCTCCAGCTTGACCAGTCGGACTTCAAGTTACAGGTGCAGAAGGCCGAGGCCGTTCTCCGCCAGACGCAGGCGAAGCTGGGCGCGGTGAACGGCAGCGACCCTCTTGCCGACGACCAGCAGTCGGCGGTCCGCCAGGCCAAGGCCAACCTCGACGATGCAGCCCGATGGTATGAACGTATGCTGAGCCTCTACAAAGAGGGGGCTGTCTCGCGCAATGAGGTCGATACGGCCCTGACCAAGCGGGACGCCTTGAAAGCGACGCTCGACGGCGCCCTGGATCAAGTCAGGTCCCTCCGCGACCAGCTTAAGGAACAACAGGCTGCGCTGGACTTGGTTAGACGGAACCTGGGGTACACGGTGGTCCGGTCCGCCATCGACGGCTCGATTAAGCAGCGCGACGTCTCCGTCGGACAATACATCGCCGGCGGCAGCATGCAGAATACCAAGCTCATGGTGGTGGTGCGCGATGACCCTTTGAAGCTGAGGGCGTCCGTGCCTGAGCATTTCCAGGGACAGATTCGGTCCGACCAAGAGGTGAAGGTCCAGGTCGAGGCCTATCCCGGCCGTGATTTCGCCGGAGTCGTGACACGGGTTGGCCCGTCGGTCTTCACTGAGACTCGAACCTTCCCCGTCGAAGCACGGTTGCCCAACCGCGAGCGGTTGCTGAAGCCGGGCTCCTTCGCCAAGGCCCGGATTCAGATCAGGCTTGACGGTGACGTGGCCTTCATCCCGGAGGAGGCCGTCTATTACTTCGTGGGGATCACCAAGGCTTTTGTGGTTAAAGAGAGCACGGTCGAAGAGCGCCAAGTCAAGGTCGGCGATCGTCAGGATGGGCTGGTCGAGATCGTAGAGGGGATTGCTCCGGGGGAGAAGGTGGCCACATCCCGCCTGAGCCAGCTCTTCGGCGGCGCTACGGTCCAGGTCGTCGGAAGGTAGCAGTTTCGAGTTCCGAGTTGAAGATGCGCCGGGGGCGGAATTGCACTCGAAACCAGGGACCCCGAACTTCTTTAACCCGAAACCCGAAACTCCAAACCCGAAACTCACAACGCGAAACCCGGAACTGTAGCCTATGTCCCTGATCGACATCTGCGTCAAGCGTCCCGTCTTCGCAACGATGCTGATCGTCTCCCTCGTGGTCATGGGACTGGCCTCCTTCCGGGAGCTGGGCCTGGACGTGTTCCCGAAGGTTGACCTGCCCACCGTGACGGTCACGACCAAGCTGGAGGGGGGGAGCCCGGAGGAGATCGAGAGCAACATCACCAAACGGATTGAAGAGGCCGTCAACACGATCAACGGGATCGACGAGCTCCGATCGACCACTATCGAGGGCCAGTCACAGGTCTTTGTCACCTTCGTTCTTGAACGGAAGATCGATGAGGCGGCCAACGACGTCCGCGAGAAGGTCGGAAAGGTAGTCTCGCAGTTCCCGCCAGGCACTGAGGCGCCGGCGATCGAGAAGTTCGACCCCGACTCCAGCCCGATCATGGCGATCGTCGTCTCCGGTAAGCGGTCGCCTCGCGAGATCACCGAGCTCGCCGACAAGCGGATCAAGCGGCAGCTCGAGACCGTCAAGGACATCGGCGCCGTCACCCTCGTCGGCGACCGGAAGCGAGAGATCGAGCTGGTGATCGATCCGCACCGCCTCGAGGCCTACACCCTCTCGATCCAGCAGGTCAGGCAGGCCGTCCAGCGCCAGAACGTCGAGATCCCCGGCGGCAACATCACCTGGCAGACCCGCGAGCAGGGGCTGCGGACGCTGGGCCGGATCGAACGGGCGGCCGACTTCAACGACCTCATCATCGCCGATTACAAGGGGGCCCCCGTCCGGATCAGGGACGTCGGCACGGCGATCGACGGGGAAGAGGAGCCCCGGACGCTCTCCCGCCTGGACGGCCGCAACGCCGTCTCCCTCCTGGTGCAGAAACAGTCGGGCACCAACACCGTAGCCGTGGTCGATCGGGTCAAGGCGAGGCTTCAGGGCATCAAGCCGAGTCTGCCGCCGGACGTCGAGTTCCAGGTGGTGCGCGACATGTCGCGGTTCATCAGGCGCTCGATCGAGGAGGTCGAGGAACACCTGATGCTGGGCGGCCTGTTGGCCAGCCTCATCGTGGCCTTCTTCATCGGGCGGCTGACACGGAAAGAGCAGGTGGTGCTGGGGGCGCTCCTGGCGGGCCTGGCCGTGGCGTTCTTCCACGGGGACCCAAAACTCCTGCTGAAGGTCGTGGTCGGCTCGATCGCCGTCACGCTGGCCCTCTTCCTCTTCATCCCGCGCCTCCGTCCCGCCTTCATCGCCGCCATCTCCATCCCGGCCTCGATCATCGCCACCTTCACCATGATGCGGATGGCCGGCTTCACGCTGAACAACCTGACCATGCTGGGCCTGTCTCTCTCCACCGGGATCGTCATCGACGATGCCATCATCGTCCTGGAGAACATCTTCCGCCACATCGAGGAGGAGGGGCGGCCCCCGATGGAGGCGGCCGTCAGCGGTGCAAAGGAGATCGTCCTGGCCGTCATGGCCACGACCCTCTCGCTGGTGGTCATCTTCCTGCCCGTCGCCTTCATGGGCGGGCTGGTCGGTCGTTTCTGGAACAGCTTTGGCCTGACCGCCACCTTCGCGATTATGGTCTCGCTCCTGGTGGCGTTCACCCTGACGCCGATGCTCAGCGCTCGGATGCTGCAGTCGGAGGGCCTCGGCGGCGGGCGCCACACCGGGCACGGCTCCAAGGCGACCGGCTTCTACGCCGTCCTGGAGAGACGCTACGACCAGCTCCTCGTCTGGTGTCTCCGCCATCGGCTGGTCGTCCTCCTGCTGTCCCTGGCCCTGCTGTTTTCGACGTTCGTCATCGGCAAGCAGATGAAGCCGGACTTCGTCGTCGATGACGACATGAGCGAGTTCGAGGTGATCGTGGAAACCCCGCCCGGCTCCTCGCTGGAGCGGAGCGACCAGGTCCTGCAACGGCTCGAAGCCGATCTGAGGACCGTCCCAGAGATGGAGCACCTCTTCACCACGATCGGCGTCAGGGGGAAGGACCGGGCCAACATCACGGACGCCTCGATCTATGTCGGACTGAAACACCTCAGGCAGCGAAAGCGGTCCCAGCAGGTGATCATGCAGGAGGTCCGCCGACTCTTCAAGAAGTACCCGGACCTCAGGATCAGCGTGCAGCAGATCGGGCTGATCTCGGGCGGCGGCTTCAAGCAGACCCCGTTCAACCTCGTCCTGCGTGGCCCGGACCTGCAGAAGCTCGACGGCTATGCGCAGTCCCTGATCAAGCGGCTATCGGCGGTCCCCGGCTTCGTGGACGTGGACACCAGCCAGGCCCAGCGGCGGCCCGAGGTGCAGGTCTGGATCGACCGGAAAAAGGCGTCGGACCTGGGGATCAGGGCGGAAGACATCGCGCTGGCGCTCCGGACCATGGTGGGCGGCGAGAAGGTGGGGTTCTACCGGGAGGGGGGCGAGCAGTACGATGTCCGCCTGCGCCTGATGGATGATTACCGGAAGGACGCCTCGGTCATCTCGACGCTGACGGTGCCGAGCGCCTCCGGCCGGCTGGTGAAGCTGAACAATGTCGTGACTCTGAACCCGGGACGGGCCCCGGCTCAGATCGACCGCTATGCCCAGGAGCGGCAGATCACGGTCCAGGCCAACCTCTTCCGGATGGCCCTGGGAGAAGCGACCGCCCAGGCCGACGCCGCCGTCAAGGCGCTGGCGCTGCCCCCCGGCTACGTCACCGCCTACCTCGGCCGGGGCAAGCTGATGGCCGAGGCGTTCTACAACTTCTGGATCGCCTTCATCCTGTCCATCGCGTTCATCTACATGGTCCTCGCCGCCCAGTTCGAGAGCTTCATCCACCCGGTCACCATCATGGTCTCGATGTTTCTTTCGATCCCGTTCGGTCTCGTGAGCCTCCTTTTGGCCGGCAAGACCCTGAATATCTACAGCATCATGGGGTTGTTCCTCCTGATGGGGGTCGTGAAGAAGAACGCCATCCTGCAGGTGGATTTCACGAACGTTCTGCGGGCGCGTGGCAAAGCCCGGTACGAGGCGCAACTCGAGGCCGACCGTGCGCGGCTGCGGCCGATCCTCATGACCACGCTTGCCATCATTGCGGGGATGTTGCCGGTCGCCCTGGGCAGGGGAGACGGCGCCGCCTCGCGGGCCTCGCTCGCCACCGCCGTGGTCGGCGGCCAGACCCTCTGCCTTCTGATCACCCTCCTGGTGACCCCTGTCATCTATTCCTACTTCGACGACCTGCGGGGGCTCAAGGTCGTCTCCTGGCTCTACGAGTTCCACCTCTGGTCGCGTGGCCGGCTGAAAGCCGCGCCTGGCTTCTCCAAGGTGGTGAACAGCCGGACGCCCTCAGGGGGATCGGACTAATGCCAACGCATCAATTGAGGTGATGTCATTGCGAGGACCCAGAGCGAAGCGAAGGGGACGAAGCAATCCCATTACTTGGCTCAGAAAGATAAGATTGCTTCGCCTGCGGCTCGCAACGACCCTGCGGGTCAGATTGCCACGCTCCCTTCGGTCGCTCGCAATGACGAAGTAACAACATTTCATGCGTTTGCTGTAGTCGTGAGAGTTGCCGATGGAGCTGACGAGGCGTCAGGAAATTATGGCCATGCTTCGGCAGCGAGAGTGGACGCTGGACGACCTCGCCAGGAACTTCGTCGTGTCCAAGAAGGTCATCATCGATGACCTCGAACACATCGCCCGTTCTGTTCCCAGACCCGCTCGTCTGCACATTCACCCTCCAACCTGCGACAGTTGCGGCTTTCGCTTCAAGGATCGGGCGAAATTCAACGATCCGTCCCGCTGTCCACGGTGTAAGAACGAACATCTCCGCTCCCAGAAGTTCCATATCGCCTGATCTGCCATAACAGGTCGGCATCTTCTCCTCAACCTCCTCTTCCCCCTGCGACTCGCCAAAAATTCGGCTATCCGGATTGACTTGTTGAAACCACGTGGTCTACTCAAATCCGCCACCCCTTCTCATCGAAATCCGTCGGGCGTTCCGATGCTGGTGCAGATTTGTGATTGTAATCTGCACTGCCGGGAGCCCAGCAACGTAGTTCGGTGACTTTAGTCACAAAAAAAGCTTGACACCCCCGGAAAGGCCGTGGTAGAGAAGAGCCCTTAAGGGAGATCGTGATAGGCCCGTGGTGACTATCGTAGTTCAACCACCCCTCGCAATTTGGTCGGCGTACTACGTAGCAACTCCCTCTTAGGTGGAACTCGGCCTGAGAGGGCGTTGGTGTTTTTAACGCGCGGAAGGGCGTCCCAGTGGTGGGGGTGCCAGCCCGCGTTGGACAGGGCGAAGAAGGCCGGGTGACGCAGGAGTGTCTGGGCCTGGGGGAGTAAAGTCAACTTAAAGGAAGAGGAGGTAACAGGACATGCCGAAGTTTATGGCTGTTCACACCCTAAAAAAACCGACAACGAGAGACGAGATCGGTCCAGAGTCTAAGGCCGTAAAAGCGCACCACACCCCTGACGCCTACTGGATTAAGAGCTGGCTTCAGTTGAATGAGGAGGGCAAGATCACCAAGATAATCTGTGAGTGGGATGGAAAGAACGCTGAGTCAGTAGCCAAGGCTTTGAAGACGTCCGCTCCAGACCTCCCGGTTGATGGGGTCTACCCAATGGGGGAGGTTCACGGAGAGAGTTATAGGTAGCTGGCTTCGCGGAAGGAGACTGTGGAAGTCTGACTAAACTGTAAAAGGAGGTGGGTACGAAAAATACCCACCTCCCAAGAAGATAGGAAATGGCCGAGCCAGTCCTTAACATTGGTGTAAGTAAAATACTTACATCACCTCAAAAAAAGGAGAAAAATATGAGACTTAGCATCGGATTACCCGTCGTGCTCGCGGTTTTGTGCAGTGTGAGTATTGCGTATTCGGAAGATACAAAAGAATCGCTCAACACCTTGAAGGCAAAACTGAACAAGATCGGTGCTCCCAAACTCCAGGGGACGGACACAGTCGCGGGCAAAACAGTGCCGGCGATCTACTTCGGCGAGGTCAAGATCAACAACAATTTTGACGTCGTCGATGCCGTGACGAAAACCCACGGCGGCACGGCCACCGTATTTGTCAAGGATGGCGACGAATTCATTCGCGTGAGCACCAACGTGCTCAAGGCCGACGGCACCCGCGCCATCGGTACGCCACTTGCCCGGAACCCAGCTTATGAGGCAGTGACAAAGGGCGAGACGTTCTGTGGCGAAGTGACGATTCTGGGTCTGCCGTATGACACCTGCTATGAGCCCATCAAGGCGGATGCCAAGGTGATCGGGATTTACT
>Ga0209342_10007093_pt1 | contig 11283 bp, 7 predicted proteins | sample RifCSP16_2_FD_184023 | JGI IMG/M metagenome (GOLD analysis project Ga0209342, IMG submission 184023) | Soil microbial communities from Rifle, Colorado - Rifle CSP2_sed 16_2 (SPAdes) (version 2) | ecosystem: Environmental > Terrestrial > Deep subsurface > Rock core/Sediment | place: Rifle... | reverse complement strand
ACCCAGCAGTTCCCAGTTGATCTCTTCCCCAAGCGTCGGGGCGCGGTTGATCAACCGGAAGTAGCGACGATCCATGTCCTCAAACAATCCTTCCCGCCAGAGCTCTTGCAGCAACGGCTTGTAGTTGCGCAGGGCCGTCAGGTTCGGGATGATCGACTCATATGTCACGATGAAGTTGCCGCTGTTCATCGTGCCGTCAATGGCCCCCTTGATGCATTGTTCGAAATAGGCGATCAGGTAACGCGCGTAGCCGCCGAAGATCTCATCGCCACCCTGGCCCCCCAAGACGACTTTGCGATGGCGAGCGGCCAACTGGGACACCATGTACTGCGGAAACGAGCCGGGGCCGGCCACCGGGTAATCCAGATGATAGATCACGTTGCGGATGTTCTCGATGAAGTCCTGAGCGGTGATGTCCGTCTCATAGAGGACGAATCCCAGCCACTCGGCCATGTCGCGGGCGTAGCGGCTCTCGTCGTAATCCGGCCCGAAGACGGAAAACTTCCCTGTGAACCCGAGCATGGCCCCGTCGGCCTGCTGTTTCGTCGCCAGGGAAGCCACCGTGCTGGAATCCAGCCCGCCGCTGAGATAGGCGCCGATCGGCACATCGCTGCGGAGATGGAGCCCCACCGATTCCTCCAATAACGCGCGGAGTGATTCCTCGAAGTACTTGGCGGTATGGTCAAAATCCGGCTCGAAATAGACCTCCCAGTAACGCCTCACCGTGACCGAACCGTTGACAACTTGGAGTGTGTGGGCCGGCGGGAGTTCCCGAATATCCTTGAATAACGTCTTCCCGTTCAGACAGAACTGGAAGGTCAGGTAATCCTTGAGTCCTTCCAGATCGCTTTCGATCCGATCGACAAAAGGCAGCAGCGCCTTCACCTCCGAGGCGAAATAGCACACGCCGTCGCGGACTGTGTAATAGAACGGCTTGATCCCGAAACGATCCCGAGCGCAGAACAGCGCCTGATTGCCTTCGTCCCAGAGGGCAAAGGCGAACATTCCGCGGAAGTGGTTGACGCAGTCCGGCCCCCACCTGCGGTAGGCGTGCAGGATCACTTCGGTATCAGAAGCGGTCACGAAGCTCTCCGGCCCGAGTTCTTTGCGCAGCTCGATATAGTTATATATCTCCCCGTTGAAGGTGACCCAATTGCCACCTGCGTCGCGCATTGGCTGGTCGCCGGTAGAGAGGTCGATAATGCTCAGTCGCCGGTGGGCAAGGCCGACGTGCCCCCGAGGATGCTGCCACAGCCCCTCGCCATCCGGCCCGCGGTGGCGCTGCTGATAGTTCATGACCCTCAGTCGCCGGTCCAGACCTGGAATCGGCTCAGAGGAAAAGGTCACGGCGCCGGCAATTCCGCACATCGTCGTCTCCTAACCCCAGAACTGGCGCGCCCACAGCTTGGTGTTCAGGACACGCCACAAGTTGAATTCGGATGCCACCGAGTGATCGTGACCATTAAGGAGCTTCTGCAGCCCCTCGGGCCGGAACCATCGTCGCTCGATCTCGGTCTGGTTGGCGACCAGCATATCAGTGTGCCGTCGGATATACGAAAAGGTTAAGTCGGGGGTTGACTTGAACCCGATCTTGTCCGTGCGGGTGCGGACCACCTCCGGCAGGATCCCCTGCATGGCTTCCCGGAGGATGTATTTGGTCGTCACCCCTCGAATCTTCCACTCGTCGGGCAAGGTAAACAGGAACTCTACGAGCCGATGATCCAGGAAGGGCACTCGGGCTTCGATGGAGTGGGCCATCGAGTTCCGGTCCTCGTGGCGCAGCAGTGCTGGCAGCATTAGAGCTTGCACATCGCGCTGCAACTTGTGGTTCAGCGACATGAAGCGTGAACCACTTTCGGACGCAGTCGGATGAAGCAAGTCCGCTCGATTCAACGCATCGGTCAACGCCATGCTGAGCGGGTTCAAAAATGTTGTATGGCGCCAGCGTCTCAGGGTAGCCTCTAGGCCCGGAAACAGACCGGTAAGGAGCAGGCGGGCACACGACCGGGCGGAAACTGGAAACGGGCCAATGGCCTTTTCGTACGCCGCGCGAAGCCTCCAGAAACCCGCAATATCCCCGGTCGCCAGCTGGCACGCGGCGATGGTGGAAAAGTACAGATGGTACCCGGCAAGCGTCTCATCAGCGCCTTGGCCGTCCAGCATCACCTTCATGCCTTCGGCTTTGGCGCGCTGAAAGACAAACCACTGCGCCACAATGCTGGCCGAGCCAAACGGCTCATCCTGGGCGAAAAGGATGTCCGGTAACCTCGCTTCGAATTGGTCCTGCGCAATATGGACATAATGCATCTTGACCGCCGTCGCGCCGGCAACGGCTTCCATGTACGGCGTTTCGTCGTAGGTCTCGTCGGAGGCATGGTACCCGAAGGCAGAGTGCGCATAATTGGGAATCTCCTGGCTCCTGCGCAACACATCCGCGGCGCACACGATGGACGATGAATCCAGTCCACCACTCAGGCACGTGCCGACCGGCACGTCACTCCGAAGATGAATCCGGACTGCGTCCAGGAACAGATCGCGGAACTGCTGGACCGCCTGCTGTTCCGTCCCTTGAAAGGTCTTCGTCGGAAACAACCAGTAGGGCTGAGGCTCGCATGATAGCGGCTTGTCCCCCACGGAAACGGACATCCAGTGGGCAGCAGGAAGCTTCAAGATCCCCTTGAAAAAGGTCTCCTCCGTATCATCCACCAGACCAGTGAGAAGGAATCTGGCAACCGTCCGCTCATTCGGTTCACGCTCGACCTCCGAAACGGCCAGCAACCCTTTGATTTCCGATGCGAAATACAGGGTGTTATTCTTAACCGTGTAATACAGCGGTTTGATGCCAAACCGATCTCGAGAAAGGATGACGCATCCCGCGCGCGCGTCGAGAAGGGCAAAGGCCCACATCCCGTTCAAACGGGACATACAAGCCGGTCCCCAGGCCTGGTAGGCCCTCAACAACACTTCGGTATCTCCGGTCGTCATGAACGTGTACCCAAGGTCTGTTAGTCCGGCGCGCAATTCCCGGTAATTGTAAATCTCCCCGTTGAACACCAAGCTGTAGGCCCCCGACTCATCTATCATCGGCTGTCGACTGGCGTCCGAGAGGTCAATGATCGACAAGCGGCGGTGGACGAAGCCAACAGAATACCCATCTGCGCTGTTGCCCATGATCTTTTCGTTGTACCGGGCATGTATTCCCCGTCGCATAGAATAGAGCATGAAGCCGCAGCCGTCCGGCCCACGGTGCTCCAGCACCGCTGACATGTGGTCAAGTGCCTGAGGCTCGATCCCACCAGGCGAGATCATCCCGGCAATCCCACACACGTTCTACCCTCTTGCCCCCTGGGCGGAGTTCAGAGTATGGTGAAGCAAGTCGCTCAGGATCCGCTCTTCCCGTTCCCAGCTCAGCATCTGCCCTGCAAGCCGTGCGTTCTTCTTGTACTCGGCCAACCGGTCAGTATTCCGGATCAACTCCGTCACCGCCGCTCGAATCGATTCAGGTGATAAGGGATCTATCGGGAGGCCGAGGTGATATTGTTCCGCGATGTTCCTCAGCTCTGGCAGTTCGGGATAGAGTAGCGGAAGTCCGGAAGCGATGGCCTGGAAAAACCCGTTAGGAAGGCAATTGAGATAGTTGATTGATCGTGGATAGTAAAGGATCAATGACGCATCGGCGCTTTCGATAAACGGAACGACTTCAAAAGGCTTCACGGGAGGCACAATATGGACCCGGTCTCTCAGCTTCAGGTCTTGAATGTGCGTCTGGTACTGTTCATAACCCATCCCCAGGAGCGCGACATGAACGTTCGAGGGTAAGTGCGCCAGCGCCTCCAGCATTTCCGGGAGAGCCTGGCCTTTTTTTGCGTGGCCAATGACGACAAGAAGGAATTCCTCTGCACTTAGTCCTAGCGCATCCCGTAGGCCATGAGCTGGTTTCATATTGAGGCGCGGGTCATCGCAATTTCGCACCACAACTCCGCGACGGCCAAACGCCTGCTGCTGCAACTCGGCGATCCCCTCACCGACGGTCACCACCGCAGCCGCATGCTTCACGCAACGCGCTTCCAGCCAGCGCTGGAGCGGCACAGCCAGGAATCTTCGCGACACGTCCAGATCTTCGGCTTCATAAATCCTGGGGTAAAAATCATGCGCGTCGTAGATATACGGTGCGTGATGTATCCGGCTGAGAAGGTAGACCGCTGGAAACTGATTAAACGCATGGAGATAGTAGAGCGAGGCCTTCGGCGTATGGAGCAATGTGCGCACGCCATGCCAATACAACTGATCGTAGGCAAACCGTACACCAGACACCCTGAACGGCAATTGCTTGAGCCGACCAAACAGGTTGGCGAAGGCGCTCCTTGCGCGTGTTGGCCCGCTTCCAGCCGCCAAGACACTCGCGTGGCGTGTCGGACGGTCTTCCAGGCTAAGCAACTCAAACGGGAGATTCGCCCGGTCCAGGTTACTTCTTTCACCCTCAACCACGATCGAGGTGTAACCAAAGCGAGCCATCGATGCGGCCTGCTTGAACGTGCGGCTATCCCGCTCCACGGCAAGTGGCGTGATAGAGACGATCCGAATTGTGTCCTCCGTGGCAGTCATGGTGCCCATTAAAGTAGTTGCCTGTACAGGGCTATAACCTTGGCCATCTCAACGTCGGCGTTGAAGATCTTGGCCGCTTTTCGTGCGGCCCGCTGCATCGCCGCTATTCTTGAGACATCCAGGCGGTTCAGGGTGGCTGCCACCTCTCCTGGGCCGAAGGAGGGTGTAACGCACCCCAGTTCATACTGGCGCACGATTTCGGCCATGGCCGGGGATGGCCCGACGCACACGGCCAGCCCCGCCACAATGAAGTCAAAGAACTTGTTCGGAAGCGCTACATGGTAGTTATAATTGGTCGGTTCTATCATACAGAATCCAATGTCATACTCTGTGAGTTCTTGAACGATACGGTCTGGCGGCACAGGGGGATGAAAAACGACTCGCCCAGGCGCAAGTTGATCGGCGAGTTCCTTCAGCTCTTGAATGTACCCAGGATGTCCCCCCACCAGCATGAAATGAAGTGAGTATCGCGGATCGCAGAACGCGAGGGCCTGGATCATCTTTTCAAGGTGCCGATCCCTGAAGGCGCCGCCGTGATGGATGAGGCGAATATTGGATGCATCTAGGCTCTTTTCCGCAGGTAGCTCCGCGATCTTGGGGGCATTCAGGACAATCGTTGGCTCCAGGCCAAATTCCTGCTTGAACCGCTCTCCAATGGGTGCGCAGACCGTGGTAAACGCGTCCACCTGGGGGGAATATTTGCGCAAAATGTAGATGATGGCTGGCCGAATGCGGGTTTTCCAAAGCCACCGATTTTCGTATTCGAGCGGCGCATATTCGTGCGCGTCAAACACCAGCTTCGCCCCATTACGCTTGGCCGCCTCAGCAGCAACCGGCAGAGCGGTCCAATCGTTTGCATGATACGCATGGCATTGACTCTGCAAAGCATACTGCAAAGCATCGCGCGGTGAAGGGCCTCCCCAATACCATGACTCATATAGCGAACGCTGCATCACTCCAGGCGCCTGCATGGCATTCAGGGCGGTCATACTTACTGAAGTCAGTCGGCTGGCTATGCGCTTCGATATGTGCCATTCACGTTCCGGGAGCCGAACCCAACGGATATTCTCCTTGCCGTACCAGATCGAAGGAGGGTCCCCATAACCGATCACCGTGAGGTCGTAATGCGGAGCAAGGTACTCGATCTGCCGAAGCACTCGCGCGTCTCGGGCAATCGGGGAAAACGAGATGATGCACACCGACCTTTTCATGCTAGTCAGCACCTGTCTCCGATGTCGCGGAACATCCCGCGAACTCGGCGCAGCACGCGCCGCAACGGCAGCGGCAGCCGCTGGATGAACGCCGTCCACCGGAGCCGCAGGCTCACCCGAACCCAGCTCGCCCGGTCCGCCACTGCCCCCCACGTGCCAAGGAGCCCGAGACCCCCCGACCCGGCCCGGGAGCGGGTGACGGCTGCGGAGCCGAGCGCCTGTTCGAGCACGAACCTCACGAAGCAACCGTAGGTGTAGGCCCCGGAGGCAACGATGTCCCGGTAGGCCCAGTCGATTATCTCTGCCCGGGACGTGTCGCGCCGGATCAAGTCCACCACCTCACCCGAATTGCTGTAATCCCGCTTGAGCTCGATGTAGTGCAACCCCGGTTTGAGGACGCCGTTATACTCCCCTTCCACCAAGATCTGGCATGTGCGGGTGACACAGGCCTCCAGGTGACGTGGTGAGATGGCGAAGAGGTGGACGGATCCGTCCAGACCAGGGAAACACGCCTGCTCGATCTCGGCAAAGCTTGCCCCCGGGTTCCGCTGCAGGAAAGCTTCGGTCCGCCGGCGGATGGTGCCATCCCGGTCGAGAATGCTCGCCCCTCCCTCGACGCCCAGGGTGTACTTGCAGCGCAGGAGAAACTGATACCATTTATCTCCCAGGAGGACGTCCTCGTCCCGCGTGGAGATGTCTATCCGGAGTCCCGCCTGCTGGGCCTGTTGCTGAAAGACCTCGGCGAGGTTTGCCTTGAGCATGCCGTGGCGCCCCAACCAGGGGGCGGCCCGCCAGGCCCGGTAGCCGATGTCGATGTCCCGACGAGGAGTGGATACCGCAAGCCGCTCAATCCGAGCCAGCGTCTGGTCCTCTAGGTACCCCGTGAGTACGCGGAAGAACTTGACGCGAGCCCGGTCGATTCTCGGATAGATTCGCGGCCACTCGGACTCGGGCATCACCGAGAACACGTGGCTCACATTGAAGTCCAGCAGGAACTCGGAGAGAACATCCGTATGGAGGAACTCATCCTGGGGCAAGGCGATCTTGACTCCTGACAAATCGCGGATCGGTCGAGCCTTGTCCATTACCCGCTGGAAGTGCGCCAGATCCCAGCGTTGGGAGAGAAACGTCGTATGGAAGACGACAAAGTCGAATCCCAAATGGGATAGGTGCCTTCCAGGCCGGCGCTCGGCGAGATTGAGATAATAGCACGGGCGGCCCGAATGGCGGCGGAACGAGTACAGGTGGTCAAAGACCGCCGTCCGCATCGGGCACTCGCGCGAGTAGTAGACAACGAGGATCGGCTTCATGCGCCGTCCCTACGCTCGGCCGGACAGGCGACTCGGCGCGCCACGCGTGAAGGGCCCGAGTGTTCCCCGCATGATCGCACGTTCCCGGGGGGTCAAGAGGAGGTACATCCACCAGGGAAGCAGGCCACCCAGGAGGCCGAGGATCACCAGGTGGCCGGTGCGAGAAAAGCCCGCATCCAATAGACTGCAAAGCGCATAGCCGATGAACACCACCCCGAACGCACCCAGCCGCGGCCACTCGTAGCGCACGTCAAGGTATCGGCGATGCCGGTTCCACAAGTACTGGAGGACAACCAGGGAAAACAGCCCGAGCACCAACCCGAGCGCTGCCCCCTGCACCCCGTAGCCGCGGATGAGCACGACGTTGAGTCCGACCGACGCCACGGTAGCGATGGCCTGGACCAGGCTGACGTACTTGATTTCCCTGGCGAAGTAGATGCCCGGCAGCAACAGGGAGAAAGCCCCCAGGCACAATTGCGCGGTCGCAGAAAGGCCGACGGCCATGTAGGCCTGATGAAACGCCGGTTGGGTCATCAGGACCACGACAGGCCTAGCCAGGACGAAGAAGAGCAATGTGAGGCCACCGATGCCGAGGACGTAGTAGGTAAAGATCCGACCGAAGAGGTCGCGCGCCTCCTCCTGACGATCCAGGAACGACATGAAGTACGGATACCAGGCAGTCTGGAAGGCCGATACCAACAGGTTCAGGACCATTCCGAAGTTGAAGCCGATGGAGTAGATGCCGACGTCGTCGAGGCCGCGCATCCACTGCAGGATGTACTTGTTGCCATGCAGGAGGAGGAAGACGAAGGCGAATCCTGGCACGAGCGGGAGACTCAGCCGCAACAACTCCGTGGCCGTGCCGCGGTCGAGCCGGAATCTGAGCGTCCGCACCGTCGGGATGAGGAAGAGGGGCAAGCCCACCACCTGCCCGATCAGCCCGGCCTCGACGAGGCCCCGGACACCCCGCCCCAGGGCCGCCACCAGGAGCAGGCTCGCACCGATGGAGACGAGGGAGGACCCAACAGTCACGAGCACGAACGTCCCAGCCTGTTCCTCAAACTGGAGACGGAGCGTGAAAGGAATCATCAGAATGTTCAGGGCGGCGGCGAAAATCGTCAGCCGAACCAGGTCGGCGTGATCCACCACCTGGAAGGCGAACAGGCTGATCTTCGGGGCGAGCCAGAGTCCGCATGCCACCAAGCCCGCGGCGCTGGCGACCAGCAGAGCAAAGGCTGTCCAGATGGTCCGCTCTCTCTGGTCCTGCCGATTCCCCTCGAAGTAGCAGGGGCCGACGCCGGCGCCGAGCCCGAGAGAGAACACGGAGGTTACGACTAACGTCACCAGTCCCAAGATGGCGCTGATGCCGTAATCGGCCGGGGTCAGATATGCCGTGAAGACCGGCAGGAAGAGGAACCCGATGAACCGCTGAACCAGGCCGCCGACCCCGTAGATCAGGGTGTTCTTGGAGAGCCGCGCCAGTTCCTGTCTCATGCGGGACCCAGCCCGATGGTGTCGAGGACCGTAGCACACCGGGCCCCGACGTGCCCCTTTCCGTACAATGGTGAACGGGCCACGGGTCTCACGGACGGGCGGACAGCCAGGACGGTCCGCCCCGTGACTCGATCAAGCCATGCGAAGCTTATACACTCCGCCGATCCCAGCATACTTGCCCCGATACTGTGGAAAGCCTTTCGTATCGCACCTCAGACCTCGGAGGAATTCTCTATGCACACTCGGCAACCGATCATCGCAGGCGGCTTGATTTCCCCCTCCCTCGAACAGCTCGAGCTCCAAGGTCGAGAAATAGCCGCCCGCGAATTCGCCTTGAAACCCAGCCCGGTGGCAGAGATCCATGAACTCATCCGGGTGGTAACACCTGGAAATCGGACAATGCTCGCCGTCGGTGTTTCTTGAAAAAGCCTGTTCGACTGTCAGCCCCGGAAATGCCTTTCGTAGAATCATCTTGTCGTAGGCAGTATATAAGTGGAACCACAGGCTGTTGCGGTTGTACACCATGATACAGGCACTGCCGGCAGGCTTGAGTGTGCGCCGCAACTCCGTCAGCATTGCCTCTGGATAGGTAGTGTGATGCAACACCCCCTCGCAGTAAATGTAGTCGACACTCCTTGCTTCAAGCGGAATTTCTCTTGTCGAGTCAGATATTTTAATCAGCTCCACCCGGCTTGGATCGATCTGATGGAGGGCCAACCTCCGACCGGCCAACTGGAGAGCTTTTGCAGAAACGTCGATGCCGATGACCTTCCGCGCTTTGGTGTAAACCAGAAAGCCAGTTAAGTCATTGCCCGGGCCGCACCCGTAGTCCAGCACCACGCGGTCATCATGCTCTCCCCACAACTCCATCAGCTCGCGGAAGAAGGGGTACTGACCAAAGCGCCACTCGAGGTATTGTAGTGACTCCTCGGCGCTGTTGAATGCGGTTGAATGGGTTGTGTGCTCGCCCCAGTACACATCAACTTCTGTCGGCTTGGTGGTAGCCGACCGCTCAGAGATTGAGAGAGCCGGTTGATCGGGAGTGAAACCCACCGCCCTCGCAAGCGCCCGTCCCAATCTTGTCACAGACATCCGCGGTTCCCCACGGTGTTCCCGGTCCTGCTGCCGGAGACATTCGGTATTGCAGATGGCTGCCATTCAGCCAAAGCCCGCGCCACCCTTTCGGATACCTCTTTGTCCCCGTAGAGCGGCGGGCGCACCGTGGGAGGGGCAAAAGCCCGGACACCCTGAAGAATTCGCTCGCAGTCGGCCCCCACGAGGATGTTCCAGCCCGCCCGCACCGTTTCGACCCATTCCGTCTCATCCCGTAGCGTGACACAGGGGATGCCCAACCAGTAGGCTTCCTTCTGGATGCCTCCTGAATCGGTGAGAATCATTCGCGCCGACTGTTCCAGCATCACCATATCCAGGTAGCCGACCGGCTCGATCACCACCACATGCGGGGCAGGCGGGTAGCCCGATGCCTCGATCGCGCTCCGGGTGCGTGGATGAGCCGGGAAGACTACCGGCTCATCCAAAGTGTCAAACGCGCGAAGGATGTTGCGAAGACGACCCGCATCATCGGTGTTCTCGGCTCGGTGCACGGTGGCCAATAGGTATTTGCCTTCCGCCAACCCAAGGCGCTCCAGGACATTCGAGCGACCGCGCGCACGTTCGGCGCCAAACGCCAGGGCCTCGGCCATGACGTCGCCCACCAGGTGAACGCCTCGCGTAATGCCTTCCGCAGCAAGGTTGTCAACCGCCGTCTGGCTAGGACAGAACAGCGCGGCGGACAGGTGATCGGTCACCACGCGGTTGACTTCCTCCGGCATGGCCCGGTTATAGCTCCGCAATCCGGCCTCCACGTGCGCCACCTGGATATGCAATTTGGCTGCGGCCAGCGCCCCGGCCAATGTTGAATTCGTATCGCCGTACACCAGCACCCAATCAGGACGCTCCGTCTGAAGCACCTTTTCGATGCCTGTCAACATTGCGCCAGTTTGCTCGCCGTGTGGACCAGAGCCAACTCCCAGATTGACGTCAGGGGAGGGAATGCCCAGCTCTTCGAAGAACACTGCCGACATGTTGGCATCATAGTGCTGCCCGGTATGCACCAGCACTTCCGTGTGGTTCTTCCTCAGCGCCCCGCTGACCGCCGCCGCCTTAATAAACTGTGGCCGAGCGCCAACCACGGAGACCACTTTCACGACAGCACGACTCCTCGTTTCACGCTAGATGGGTCACTCAGTGCTGTGGTTCATAGGTATGGCGACGAGTTCTTGGGGAAAACCGAATACCGCTCCCCCCTTCGATCCTTCGAGACGGCCCTGCGCGCCTCCTCAGGCCGAACGGATTCGTAAGCGCATTTATGATGAAATGCTGCGGTTAGTCTTCTCTCAGGCTCAGGCGGTCTCATAAAATTCGGCGATAACGCCCACAATGCGAGCCAGCATCGCCTCCGTCAGCTCAGGGTAAATCGGGAGCGCGAGGGTCTGCGCCGAAGCGGCCTCGCTCGCGGGAAAATCGCCCTTCCGATACCCTGATCCGGCAAGGGATTCTTGCAGATGCATCGGCAGCGGGTAGTAGATCTCGGTCCCGATGCCATATCCACAGCGGGAATACGAGGCGATTTCCTGCTCCAGGGCTTCGACCTCGGGCCCGAG
>Ga0209342_10007092_pt1 | contig 11283 bp, 10 predicted proteins | sample RifCSP16_2_FD_184023 | JGI IMG/M metagenome (GOLD analysis project Ga0209342, IMG submission 184023) | Soil microbial communities from Rifle, Colorado - Rifle CSP2_sed 16_2 (SPAdes) (version 2) | ecosystem: Environmental > Terrestrial > Deep subsurface > Rock core/Sediment | place: Rifle... | reverse complement strand
ACGGCAATCCGCCTCCCAGGGCTTTCGCAACGACCACGATATCCGGACGAATGGCGAAGTGCTCATAGCCGAAAAACCTGCCCGTTCGCCCGATCCCTGATTGGATTTCGTCTGCTATCACAAGAAAATCGTGTTGTTTCCGGAGAGCATCCAGCTCTTTGGCAAAGCCGGGAGTTACGACATTGATGCCACCCTCCCCCTGGATGAACTCGAGAAAAACGCCAATCGTATTCGGACCAACGTTTGCGCGGAGATCCTGGACATCGTTAAACCGGATGTGACGAATGTTAGGCAAGAAGGGATCATATCCTTCCCGATATTTTGCGCGTTCAGTCAAAGACAGCGCGCCCATTGTTCGGCCGTGAAAGGAGTTTGACAGGCCAAAGAGATCCGTTTTTCCTTTTGCCTTGCCCCATTTCCTTGCCAGCTTCAGAGCTCCCTCGATCGCCTCCGTTCCGCTGTTTGTAAGAAAGAGCCTCTTCAAGCCACTGACCGCAAGGAGTTTTTCCGCCAGCAATATCTGAGGTTCCTGGACGAAGAAATTCGACAGATGGCTATACAGATCGATCTGACGCCTGATCGCTTCATTGAGAGCCGGGTGACGATATCCCAACGCGTTGACCGCCAGGCCGCCGAAAAAGTCAACATAGCGTTTTCCTTGTCGGTCGAAAAGAAAGCAGCCGTCTCCGCGAACGATGTCGAGGCTCAGGCGTTTGTAGGTGCGAAAGAAGTATTCTTGTTCTTTCTGTATCAGTGAGTCAGGCATGAAGACTCCCTTTGGGCATCAAACGAACCATCTTGAGAAGAAATCGGACTTTTTTCCGAAGATCGGCAATTGTGCCGTCATTGCGAATCAGGATGTCTGCCTTGTCCCGCTTCCGCCTGTTGTTCCACTGCGACGCTATTCTCCGCCGGACTTCGGGTGCCGAGAGGCCGTCCCGTTTGCGGATGCGACGGATCGTTCTCTTATGCACCGCGTCCACGACAACAACCAGATCGAGGAACCTATCGACGCGGGCTTCATAGATGAGCGCGGCCTCGACGACGACAACCCGCTGTCCCACCTTTGCAAGGATGCGGATCCTCCGTTGGATCTCCCGCAGCACATGCGGGTGGACAATCGCATCAACCGCGCGTTGGACTCTTCTGTGTCCGAACAATCGCGAGGCAACATAGGGCCGGTTCAAACGTCCCTGCGCGTCATAGGCCTGCGGTCCGAGTACTGCTATGATTTTTTTCCGTACGGGGGGATGGGAATCGGTTATCTCTTTTGCAATCTCGTCAGCTGAAATAACGGGGATACCGTGCTGTTTCAGGATTCGGCATACCGTCGATTTTCCGCTTCCGATGCCTCCTGTGACCCCGATTCGGAGGATATGATTGGGGGAGCCGGCCACGGCGATCTCGCTACTTGGCAATAGCGACTGATCTGAATTCGCGAATGACGGTCACTTTGATCTGGCCAGGATACTCCATTTCCTCCTGAATCTTCTTGGCGATGTCGTGAGACAGTTGATCTGCTTTTGCATCGTCCAACGCCTCGTGACTGACGATCACCCGCACTTCCCTCCCGGCCTGGATCGCATAGGTGGTCAGGACTCCGTTGAACGATCGGGCAACGTGCTCGAGTTTTTCGAGTCTCTTAACGTATCCCTCGACTGATTCACGACGCGCACCGGGTCTCGCGCCGCTTATCGCATCCGCTGCCTGGACCAATGCCGCAATCGGATGCTCCATAGGAATGTCGTCATGGTGCGAACCAACCGCGTTGCAGACGATGCTGTTCTCGCTGAATTTCTTGCAGAGATCGAATCCTATGAGGGCATGCGGGCCCTCGATGCTCTTGTCGACAGTTTTCCCGATGTCGTGCATCAGTCCGGCACGCTTTGCAAGCATTGAATCGATGTGAAGTTCGGAAGCCATAACCCCCATGAGATATGCGACCTCGATGCTATGCTGCAGCAGGTTCTGGCCATAACTTGACCGGTACTTCATTTTTCCAATGTGCTTGCATATTTCGGCATGCGCGCTGTGCAAGCCGATTTCCAGAAGGGTATTTTCTCCGAGTCGGAGCACTTCCTCGTCCAATTCCTTCTTGACCTTCTCAACCACTTCCTCGATTCGCGCAGGGTGGATCCGCCCATCGGCGATAAGTCGTTCGAGCGATACGCGCGCCACTTCCCGTCTGAACGGATCGAATCCGGAAAGGATCACCGCCTCCGGCGTATCATCAACGATCACATCGACTCCGGTCGCGGCCTCAAACGCCCGAATGTTGCGTCCCTCACGGCCGATGATCCTCCCTTTCATTTCATCGCTTTCGAGGTTCAGAACGCTGACAGTGCTTTCAACCGTATGATCCGCTGCCGTGCGCTGAATAGCCTGAATGATGATCTTCTGCGCCTCTTTCTTCGCCTCTTCCTTTGTGCGATCGCGGATGTCCTTCAGCATCTGGGCAGCTTCGGTTTTCGCCGTTTCGATGAGGTTTTCCATCAGGTTCTTCTTCGCCTCATCTCTTGAAATACCAGAGATACGTTCCAGCCGGGCGTTTTGTTCATCAAGCAACCGCTGAAGCTCCTGTTCACGTTCGTCCTGACGCCGCCGACGTTCCCCAAGCTCGCGCTCTGTCGTCTGCAACGTTGATTCCTTCTTATTCAGAAGGTCGAGCTTCCGATCGACGTTTTCTTCACGATTCTCGAGTTGCTTTTCAAATGCCTGGAGCTTGTTGCGTCTGCTTTGTGCCTCCGCCTCGGAGTCCTTTTTCTTTTTGTACCATTCGTCCTTGACTTCCATCAACTTCTCGCGTTTCAAGGTGGTTGCATCGCGTTCGGCTTCTTCAATGATTCTTTTCGCACGTCCTTCCGCGCTGGTCATCTTGCTCCGGCTGTTCCGTACATTGAGATACCATCCGCCGAAAAACGCGAGCCCGGCGATCAGTACAACCATCGGTATCAGAAGATACAGTTCCATACACTCTCCTTCGTCCGTTGCCCTGGAACAAAAAAAACCGCACCGTCAGCTTACAATCAATTGTATTTGAAGAACCTCTTTTCAAACACAGTGGGTGCCCGCCTAAGCATTTTACACTTCCACGACCCGCTCGTCCGACCTTCGGTTGGAGTCGTCGCCGGGACATCCCGCCTTTGGCGGGATAATGGCATGCGCTCCACGCTTATGAGTCAAGCTCCCTATTAAAGTTACTTGTAAGGTTCTTTAATAGTTTTGATTGCGGCTAACGGTGCGGTAGACTTGATGCCATAGGTCTCCGCCCTATGGAAAAGAACATTCCAACCAGCGTATGATTACGCGGTCTCGCCCAGTGATTCCAGGCAATTGTCCAGGTAGTTATTCAGTTTGACGATCTCGGTCTCTAAATGCATAACTGCTTGCTGGTTTTGCTCCCGCTCCTTCATGAGGTCCTCAGTGATATTCAGAGCAGAGAGGACCGCAACGGTCAGAGGCGGCTGCTCGGGGATCTTGTCGTGAATTTGTGTCAACATCGAATCGACATACGTGGCAATCCGCTTCGTGAGATCCTCGTTTTCTCCCCTGAGGGGATACTCTGAGCCGAATATCTTGACTTTGATGCTCTTACCGTTCATACGATGCTGAATAATGTTTCACCTTGTCTTGGAATGTGCTCTAAGCCGAATCAAAACGAGATCAGCGGAAGCTACAACCGCGAGTTGATCTTGGTGATAAGTTCCCTGATCTTTTGTACAAATGCCTCCTTTTCTTCATGGGTGAACATGCTTGTCCCGTTCGACTGATGTTGCTGCAGTTCCCGCTCTGTTCCCTGAAGTTTCTTCATCATGTGTTGTTCTCTCCCCTCAAGCTCTTCCACTCGCCGGCGTAGCGATTCGTTTTCGTTCTTCAAGCGGAGCAGGATATCTGACAATTGTCTGGCCTTCTGCCAGAGTTTCTGGAGAGAAGACTCAAGCTGGTCTTTCTCTCCCCCATTCGTCACTTCAAATTCCGCATGTGACTCTGGCAAGACCGGACTCCTTTGTCGTATGGTCAGGACCGAAGCGCCGCTCCGCATCGACTTTTGACGAAGTCGACGATCCGGGTTATGACCGCATTGGCTTCTTGATCGGTCAGGGTGTGATCTGTTGGCTGAAGTTCCAGCGCGTACGCCAGGCTCTTCTTGCCCGCCCCTGCTTGCTCCCCGACGTACACATCAAAGAGGCTCAGATTCCTCAGCATGCTTCCACCCGACTCCCTGATCGCTCGCTCAATATCAACCTGTGGAACATTCTGGCCGACCACAAATGCCAAGTCGCGTGTAACGCTTGGAAATCTCGGAAGCTGGGAGAACCTTGCTTTCCTTTCCCAACGATTCTGCAACATGTCAACATTGAGCTCACAGAGATAAACTTCCCGGTCAATTTCAAATGTTGCAGCGATTTGCTTCTTTAACGTCCCAAGAAAACCTGCGTAAGTGCCTTGAATTTCAACATGAATGTTATCGACACTTAAAGGTTTGCCGTTATCATAGTAAATTAAGCGATATTTGTCAAGAAAAAACTTGGAGAGAAACGACTCAACTTCGCCTTTCATATCGAAAAAGTCATAAGAACGGGAAGCAGAACTGTAATGCTGTGGCGAATACGCACCCGAAAGGATGAGAAGGAGATGTCGCTCCTCCCTATATCCCTCGAGTGTATCCGGACTGGCCGTCCCCGTTCGGCGATAGACTTTGCCGAATTCGAACATCCGCACACTCGGTTGTCCGTGATTGAAGTTGTCTTGGAGAACGTCCAATGCTCCCGGGATCAGACTCGGGCGGAGCATTTGCATATCAACGCTGACGGGATTGAGTACTTCAACCGGCGGTTCGCCTGCCAAAAGGGCATGCGCTTTGTTCTGAAGGCTGTTCGTAACGATCTCGTTGAATCCGGCACCCACGAGTATCTCCCGCATCGCGTCCTCAATATCCTCCTCCCCGGGCACAGAAACGAGATTGACCCTCGCATCCGTTTGTGTCTCGATATTGTTATATCCGAACATCCTTGCTACTTCTTCGATCAGATCAATTTCCTCAACCAGGTCGTTTCGATAACCAGGAATCGTGGCTGCGATTGTGCCCGCTTTGAGTGCCCGTGTCCGGATTCCGAGTCGTTTCAAGAACGAAACAATCTTCGCCACACTGAGATTTGTCCCGAGCACGGCATTAGTCCTTGCAACTCTCAGTGCAATCGAGCGCGGTTTCTTTTTCTTTGGATAAATGTCAATCGCCCCCTTCAATACCTCCGCTCCGGCAAGTTCCTGAAACAGCTCTGCCGCTCGGTTCGCCGCAACCAACGTCATGTCAATGTCGACACTCCGTTCGAATCTCTGCGACGCCTCGGTGGATAGTCCGAGATTCTTCGATGTTCGGCGGATATTTGCAGGATCAAAGCAAGCGCTTTCAAGCAGGACATTCTTCGTCATGGCGGTGATCTCAGAATTCCCGCCGCCCATGACTCCTGCTATAGCCACCGATCGTTTGCCGTCACAAATCATCAAGGTGTTGGAATCGAGAATTCTCTCTTTGCCGTCAAGCGTGACAAAGCGTTCCTGCTCATTGGCGCATTTGACAACGATCTCATGTCCTTCCAGCAAGTCATAGTCGAAAGCATGGAGCGGCTGGCCCGTTTCAAGCATGACAAAATTCGTAATATCGACGATGTTGTTGATAGGCCGAACGCCCACGGCCGTCAGAAGGTCCTGCATCCAGAGAGGAGAGGGCTGAATCGTAACGTTCTTGAGGATTCTTGCAACATAACGGGGACATTTCGCGCTATCGCGAACATGAACCGATGCCTGTTGTGCCGCCGGATCTTTCGATTCCTTTGGCTTCGGAGAAAAGGGTTTCAGCGATTTGCCGGTCAGGGCGCTGATTTCGCGGGCCACCCCCTTATGACTCATCCAATCGCCGCGGTTCGCCGTAATCTCAATGTCATAGACGATGTCGTTCCTTCGAAGGTACTTCGCCAACGGAGTTCCGACGTGTGCAGATGTCCCGAGAACTTTGATCCCATCTTTGTCGTCTCCCAGATCGAGTTCATACTCGGAGCATATCATGCCACTCGATTCCACGCCGCGAATCTTGATCTGCTGAAGAACAAACGGTTCGCCGTTCGGGTCATGTTGATTCTTGGGAACGGTCGCACCGACGAGTCCAACAGCGACTTTCTGTCCTGCCGCCACATTCGGAGCGCCGCAGACAATCTGGAGGACTTCCCCGCCCGTATTCACACGACACACCGTCAGCCTGTCGGCATTTGGGTGACGTTGGCATTCAAGAACTTCGCCGACCAGGAATCCGTCGTATGCTTTGCCCAGTTCCTCAAATCGCTCGACTTCAAGGCCGAGCATCGAAAGCCCTTCGGCAAGCTGCTGCGGCTTCAGCCCGATGTCGATAGAGCGCTTGAGCCAGTTGTGTGAGATTCGCATAGGGGTCAGAACTGTTTCAGGAAACGAAGATCATTTTCGAAGTAAAGCCGGATATCATCAATACCGTATCGCAACAGGGCCATTCGTTCGATGCCCATCCCGAATGCGTAGCCAGTGCTGACCTCAGGATCATAGCCGACATTCTTCAGAACGTGCGGATGAACCATGCCTGATCCAAGGATCTCGAGCCAGCCGTTGTACTTGCAGATCGGACACCCTTTTTGCCCGCAAACAAAGCAGGAAATGTACATGTCTGCGCTGGGTTCTGTAAATGGAAAGAACGTCGGACGGAACTTGTATTGGACGGAACTTCCATAATATTGCTTCGCGAACGCAACGAGTGTGCCCTTCAATTCACTCATCGTGACATTTTTGTCAACGTACAGCCCCTCAAGCTGATGAAATATTACATGGCTTCTGGCACTGACGGCTTCGTTGCGGTACACCCGTCCCGGCATAATGACGCGAACCGGCGGCGGTTGATTTTCCATCACGCGAATCTGAACCGGTGAAGTATGCGTGCGAAGGAGAATGTTCTTCGACACGAAGAAGGTGTCCTGCATGTCGCGGGCAGGATGCTGTGGGGGGAAATTCAGCGCAGTGAAATTATGATAGTCGTCTTCAATATCGGGTCCTGCCGCGATGGTGAAACCCATCCTCGCAAAAATGCGTTTCAATTCCTCCATCGTCTGAGTGATGGGGTGTTTTGTACCGGCGGGCCTGACTCTCCCGGGGAGTGAAATGTCAGCGACGCTCGAAGCAGGTGTCTCCTGCCCGGCGAGGTGGGCTTGTTGCTTTTCGAATTCCCCCTGAACAAAGGACCGAAACTCATTGAGGGCCTTGCCTGCCGCCGGCTTGTCTTCCGTTGCGATACCCCGGAGCTCATCGAAGAGCTGGGCCAGGATCCCCTTGCGACCGAGATATTTAACGCGAAACGCCTCCAGATCCCCCCTGGATTTGGCGGCGCTCAATTCGGCCGAAAGAACTTCTCTCAGATGGTGGATTTTTTCGAGCATGGAAGAAGGCCCCAGAAAATCAAATCTTTCCACCGGACCACGCCGTAGTTAGGGCATTTCAGGTCCGATGGAAAGATGAGAATCAGGCGGCAACGAACTTGACGACTTCGGCAAATGCCTGTGGATGGTGAACCGCCAGGTCCGCCAGGACTTTTCGATTAATGAGCACTTGTTTCTTCTCCATCCCCGTGATCAACCGCGAATACGTAGTGCCGTTCATTCGGGCAGCGGCGTTGATCCGTGTGATCCACAGTCCCCGATATTCACGCTTCTTCGTCTTGCGATGACGATAGGCGTGGCTGAGGGCCTTGTCGACGTGATGCTTGGCAACAGTATAGACTTTGCTACGGCCGCCCCAATAGCCCTTTGCCTGTTGAAGAACTTTCTTTCTCCTGCGATGGGCTGCAACTTTGTTTTGTGAACGTGGCATGGCTTCTTCTTCCCTTTTTCTTTTAAGCTAACAAAAATCGTCTGACCTTGTACGCTTCTGACTTGTGGACGAGTCCTGGCTTTCGCAAGTGCCGTTTGCGCTTTTTGGTTTTGGACGTCAGGATATGCCGCCGCAACGATTTATGGCGCTTGATCTTACCGGACGCGGTTACTTTGAAATGTTTCATTGCGCTGCGTCGGCTCTTCATTTTAGGCATGACTGGCTGCTCCCTTGTCAATCTTAGGTTGTTTTTCTTTCTCGGGATTTTTCTTTTTCGTCTTATCAGCGACGTAGTAGGCGATCATTTGCCTGCCTTCCATTTTCGGCAACGCCTCCACTTTCGCTATGTCCGAAATACTCTCTGTAAACCGTTCCAGAAGTTCGGCCCCCAGCTGTTTGTATGCAATTTCGCGTCCCTTGAATACGACCGTCGCTTTGACTTTGTCTCCCTCTTCAAGAAATGCGCGCGCATGACGCACTTTGAAATCGAAATCATGGGTGTCGGTGTTGGGGTGAAACCGGATTTCCTTCACCTGCGTGACGTGCTGATGCTTCTTCTGCAATTTTTCTTTTTTCGCCAGCTCGTATTTATACTTGCCGAAGTCCATAATCTTGCACACTGGAGGATCGGCATTTGGGACGATTTCGATCAGGTCTGATCCCATGTCTGCAGCTGCGCGGATCGCTTCCGGTGTACCCATGAGTCCCAACTGCTGGCCGTCCCGGCCGATGACCCGGACGCGGGGCGCCCTGATTTCTGTGTTGATGCGAGCGCGTTGTTGTTTGATAGGCGTGTTCTCCTACAGAGTGAGTGATTTCCGACGGATCCCTTCGAGGGCTTTCGACAGGAACTCTTCCCGTTTCATTGGCCCAAGGTCCCCTTTTTTGTGTTGGCGAACCGACACTGTTCCGTTCGCAGCTTCCTTCTCCCCCACCACAAGCATATAAGGGACTTTTTTCGTTTCCCAATCGCGAATCTTGTAGCCGATCTTCTCATTCCTGTCATCGAGTTCAACACGAAGACCCGCCAGGCGATACTCGTGAAACACCGACTCCGCATACAAACGATGACTGTCCGTGATGGGGAGTAGGACAGCATGGACCGGGGAGAGCCAGAGCGGAAATTCCCCGGCGTAGTGCTCTATCATGATTCCGATAAACCGCTCCAACGAACCGAAGGGCGCCCTGTGAATAACCACGGGACGATGTTTTTGCCCGTCGCTGCCGACATATTCCAGATTGAAGCGTTCCGGCATCACATAGTCCACTTGCACAGTCCCCAGCTGCCAGGTTCGCCCCAGTACATCACGAACCATGAAATCGATCTTCGGGCCGTAGAATGCCGCTTCTCCAATCCCCACGAAATGATCGAGGTTGGTCTCTTTGGCCACTGCCGCGATATCCTGCTCAGCCTGGATCCACAACGCATCCTCACCGCCGAACTTCTCCTTGTTCTTCGGATCGCGGAAGGAGAGACGCGTGCGGAAGTCCGAGAATCCAAGTGTTTGAAAAACGTGTTGGATGAGTTTGATGACCTCCACCAACTCGCCGCGTAATTGGTCCTGCCGCACAAACATGTGCGCATCGTCGACGGTGAACGATCGCACGCGTATCAGGCCGTTGAGTTCGCCCGATTGCTCATACCGATAAACCGTTCCAAATTCGGCCAGCCGAATGGGCAGGTCACGATAGCTGCGAGGTCGTGCAGCGTAAATCTGAAAATGGTGCGGGCAATTCATCGGCTTGAGAAGATACTGCTCATCCTCCACCGTCAGCGGATCGAACTGGCTCTCCTTGTAATAGGGATAATGCCCGCTGGTCTTGTACAGTTCGATATTGCCAATGTGAGGCGTGACAACAGGATCATAGCCCCGCTTTTTCTGTTCTTCCCGGAGAAACTGTTCAAGTGTCTCCCTGATGATGGTCCCTTTGGGCAACCACAGAGGAAGACCGCCTCCGACTTTCGGGGTGAGAAGAAAAAGCTCCAGTTCCTGCCCGAGCTTTCTATGGTCCCGCCTCTTTGCTTCCTCAAGCCTGAACAGATGTTCATCGAGTTCCTTCTTCACCGGGAATGTTACCCCGTACACCCGTTGAAGCATCTTGTTCTTTTCGTTCCCTCTCCAATATGCTCCCGCAACACTCAACAGCTTGATTGCCTTGATCCTTCCCGTCGCCGGAATATGCGGGCCATAACAGAGGTCCGTAAAATTTCCCTGGTGATAGAAAGTAATCGTTTCCCCTTTCAATTCCTCCAGAAGCTCAAGTTTGTAGGGATCCTTCTTTTTCTTGAAATATTCAACTGCATCTTCCCATTTCTTTTCCTCGCGGCGATATGGGACATTTCTCTCCGCCAGGGTGACCATGAGCGCCTCAATCTTCTCGAGGTCCTCACCGGTCAGGGCGTGATCACCGAGATCAATATCGTAATAGAAACCCGCTTCAATGGGCGGACCAATCCCGAATTTTGTCCCAGGAAACAACGACTCGATCGCTTCCGCCATCAAATGAGCTGAGCTGTGCCAGAATGCGTATTTTCCTCCGTCGTCGGCCCATTTAAGGATCTTGATTGTGGCATCTGTGGAAATCGAACGCCCGAGATCCCACACTTCTCCGTTGACTTCAACGGCCAGGGCCTCCTTCGCAAGACCACCGCTAATGCTCTGGGCAATCTCGAGGCCCGTAACACCCTGGTTGAAGCTCTTTTTTGAGCCGTCGGGGAATGTAACAAGGATATTCTTCATCGCTTAGGACAAAAAAAATCGGAGCATTCTCCGATTTCACAACAACAATCGACAGTGGGCCCTATAGGACTCGAACCTATGACCTCTACCATGTCAAGGTAGCGCTCTAGCCAACTGAGCTAAGAGCCCCCTCTTTGATTCGGAGTGACAGTATACCCAAATTTTGAAGGAGAATCAAGGAATCCGGCGACCGATTCAGCCTTTCTCTCCGTCTTCCCCTTTTGAAGTCAGTTTTTTCCAAAGCTCATCAACCTCTTTTTTAGATTTCTTCCGAGCATAGCGCTCGTGGAGTTCGGTGAGCTTTTTTTCCGAAAGACGGTCAAGATCTTCATCGTCCCGGTCCCGCTTCAGGAGCATTTCGAACGCCCCGAGGTCATCCCTGCTCATTGATCGGGAGTAATAGCGGAGTTCCTGAATCATTTTCTGTTGTTCGGGGCGAGTCATCGTGGATTCTCAGTGCCGGGATGGGAGTTTCCGCCACAAATGGACCGCCTATTGGGGGGAACCCGGGCATTGTGCCGAGGGCGGGACTTGAACCCGCACGGGGATTGCTCCCCACAGGATTTTAAGTCCTGTGCGTCTACCAGTTCCGCCACCCCGGCTAAACATGGAAAATTGGGAATTGGGAATGGAAAATTGGGAATTCAGAATGGAGAAA
>Ga0209342_10007091_pt1 | contig 11284 bp, 11 predicted proteins | sample RifCSP16_2_FD_184023 | JGI IMG/M metagenome (GOLD analysis project Ga0209342, IMG submission 184023) | Soil microbial communities from Rifle, Colorado - Rifle CSP2_sed 16_2 (SPAdes) (version 2) | ecosystem: Environmental > Terrestrial > Deep subsurface > Rock core/Sediment | place: Rifle... | reverse complement strand
GGTCGGTTTACCTAAGGGGCACAGGAGAAACATTGGCGGTTGCTACACTTCGAAAAACCAGACCATATCCGTGCTTAACAGCGACGCTTTAGGAAATCCTTTCGTCATCTTGCACGAGTTTTATCATCATTTGCGGAGTAGGTCGGTGACCCAGCAGCATAAGGGCACGGAGAAAAACGCGGACAAGTTCGCCGCAGAATTTCTAAGAGAGTACAAATCGGCAGGCGGACACGTCAACTGCTAACGTTCGTCTTTTTCTTCATCCGCCGTTACTTGCAGAACGAGTTTTTCGCCGTTTGAAGCGTAAACCGCCACGCATCTTTCGCCGTCGAAGGGATAACCTACAATCATCACTATTCTTCCGAACATGTGGTTCAAGTCCACATCGGAGGGCTTCGTGTTTCCCGAAGGGTGAGAGTGAACCGTCCCGACGATGGAGAAATCCATAGGCAGCATGTGAGGCGAGAAACTGGCGAATCCGTTTCCGTGAACCGCGAAAGGAGCAACAATCAGGTTTGAAACGCTAATGACGCCTTTGCTTTTCTTGCCGCGCAGAAGCAGGAAACTTTCGCGTGGATAAAGTTGCTTGGCGCCCTCGAGTATGGTGTCGAGCAGGTTCCGCGGAATAGAAACCGTCACCGTTGCATTCATAGCGTTATCCAATGAGGGTCAGCGATTAAGCCTTTCTGTCAAGCAAAATAAGCAACCGCACGCACAGACATGCTGTGAATTGTGAAACGTGGAGCAGAAGCCTCGGGATAAACATTTTAGGGGAGAATGAATTAGAGAAGGTGACACGGTTTGCCGGGATGGCAGAGTGGTTAACGCGCGGGCCTTGAGGCGAAAGAACTGAAAACGGTTCGAAGCAAGTTAGCCCGTGGATCTTCGGGTCCTCATGGGTTCGAATCCCATTCCCGGCGCCTTTCTGTTAGTGCTAACCTGAAAATCAGGTGAGTTGTCATTGATTGATCTGGTAGATTCTTCAAATCTTATCGTGGGAAGTGGTAAACGTTTTAATCTTTGTCGGCTATTTTTAAACGGGCAAACTCAACGCGTAAAACTCGTGGTATAAAATGAAGATCGCAATTATAGCTGACGGGGACACGGTGAATTGTTTTAAACTAGCTGGATTGGAGCATACTTACCTTGTTGAAAACGCTGAAGAAGCCGAAAAGCGGATTCGTGAATTGGTAGAAACGCCTGATTTCGCTCTCATTATTACGACAGATCACATAGCGAATAGAATTCGTGCCACGATAAATCAAATCACCGAAGAACACGAATATCCCTTAATCATTTCAATCCCAAACATTGGCGGTCCTTCTCTGCTGATGTTGGATCCTATAACTGAACTTATTAAGCGCAAAACAGGTATAGAACTGAAATGAAGCAACGAAAAATTAGCCAATAAGTGATTAAATATGCCAAAAAATATTGCCGGCATAGTTTCTCGGATAGCTGGTTCATTTGTAACCGCGAAACACATGACTGGCGCCCGAATGTTTGAGCTTGTCAAAGTGGGAGAAGCCGGCGTGATCGGCGAAATAATGCGTCTTGAGGGTGATTCAGGCGTCATTCAAGCTTATGAAGAAACCGAAGGAATAAAACTCGGGGAAAAAGTTGTTGGAACGGGCAGACTTTTATCCGTAGAGCTTGGTCCAGGCATAATTGGACAAATATACGACGGACTCCAACGTCCCCTTCCCGTCATTTCAGATGCGGTTGGTCCACTCATTCAAAGAGGAGTAGAGGCTTTAGCGCTTGACCGAAAGAAAAAGTGGTATTTTCAACCTAAGGTGAAAAAAGGAACAAAAGTTGCCGGTGGAGATATTCTTGGGGTAGTGCAAGAGACTCCAGTTATTGAGAACCGAATTTTGGTTCCGCCTCAGATTACAGGAGTTGTAGAAGAGATATGCTCTGATGGGGACTATACGGTAACTGACCCAGTAGCGGAAATCAGAACCGACAAAGCCACGGAGCCATCATTCTTAATGCACACATGGCCAGTAAGACAGCCGCGTCCATACAAAGCGATACTGCCTCCGACTACGCCGTTGCTAACTGGTCAGCGAATAATAGATTCGTTCTTTCCAGTGGCTAAGGGGGGAATAGCAACGGTTACGGGCGGTTTTGGAACGGGGAAAACCGTCGTTTTGCAAACTCTCGCCGTGTGGATAGACGCGGACATAATAGTGTACATTGGCTGTGGCGAACGCGGAAACGAGATGGCTGATGTCCTGGAAAGATTCACGAAACTGAAAGCCACCCGTTTCAACCAGCCACTGATGACCAGAGCAATCTTTGTAGCGAATGTTTCCAACATGCCCATCATCGCGAGAGAAGCTAGCATTTATAGTGGTATAACGATGGCTGAGTACTACAGGGATATGGGGTACAACGTTGCAATAATGGCAGATTCAACCTCACGGTGGGCTGAAGCCCTTCGCGAAATTTCGGGACGAATGGAGGAAATGCCCGGTGAAGAAGGATATCCCGCGTACCTCGGCTCCAGACTTGCCCAATTTTATGCTAGAGCAGGAAGTGTTCAGTCAATAGGCAGTGAAGAAAGGCAAGGGTCTATTACCGTGTTGGCAGCGATCTCACCTCCGGGTGGTGACTTCTCAGAGCCCGTGACCACGAATACGCTTAGACTGGCAAAGGTGTTCTGGGCACTTGATTTTGCTTTAGCCCACCGCCGACATTTTCCAGCAATCAACTGGTTCATGAGTTATTCAGAATATCTTCCCTTCTTGGAAGAATGGTTTACGGGCGTGGACAGAGACTGGCAAAGGCTATGCGGAGAGGCTAAGACTCTGCTGAAAGAAGAGGAGGAACTAAAGGAAATTGTAGCGTTGATTGGAGCTGAAATCTTGGGCGACAAGCAGCGATGCGTGTTCGAAGTAGCAAAAATGTTAAAGGAATACTTTTTGTTACAAAACGCCTTTCACCCAGTTGACGTGTATTGTCCAATTGACAAAACCTACAAAATGCTTCGCACCTTGCTGAAATTTTACGAAAAAACGAAAGCGGCGATAGATCTGTCAGTGCCACTAACAACAATGCTATCTCTTCCTGTAAGGGAGGAGTTGAGTCGACTTAAGAATATCCCGACGAAAGAGTTTGATGAAGCAAATACAAGAATAAACAAGGAATTGGACGAACAATTTGAAAAATTCGTGGCGAAAGGAAGCGAGGATACGCAAAAATGAGCACAATCAACTCAGGTCTAAAATTCTTCACTGTTAAGGAGATTACAGGACCCCTTCTTCTTTGCGAATCTGTAAGCGGCATAGGCTATGGAGAAGTCGTGAAAGTTTTTGCCCATGGCGTTGACGAAAAAATTGGGCAAGTCATAGATGTTAGTGACAAAGTCACGGTTATTCAAGTATTTGAAGGTACGTCAGGTTTAGACGTTAAGGGTACAGCAGTTCGCTTTACGGGCGACACCATCAAATTGCCAGTTTCAATGGACATGCTTGGACGGATGTTCGATGGAAGTGGCAAGCCTACCGATGGTGGCCCGAATATAATTCCAGAAGACTATGTGGATATTCATGCGGCTACAATTAATCCTTATTCACGAGTGCACCCGTCCAAATTTATCCAGACGGGAATCTCAGTGATTGATGGTTTGAATACGCTGTTGCTGGGACAGAAACTTCCACTTCTTTCAGGAACAGGATTGCCACACAAGCAATTGGCATCACAAATAGTAAGTCAGGCAAGAGTTTTAGGAGAAGAAGAAAACTTTACAATAGTTTTTGCCGCGATGGGCATAACAGCGGACGAAGTCAAAGTTTTCCGAGATGATTTTCTGAAAATGGGCGCAATAAGCAGAGTAGCGATGTTTGTAAACCTTGCCCAAGAACCCGCAATCGAGAGAATTCTAACCCCTCGGTTAGCATTGACCGCAGCTGAGTACCTTGCGTTTCAACAAGACCTACATGTACTGGTGATACTGGTCGATATGACGAATTACTGTGAAGCGTTGCGTGAGATATCGGCGGCTCGCTTAGAAATTCCAGGCCGGCGTGGATACCCTGGATACATGTATACCGATTTAGCCACTCTCTATGAGAGAGCAGGCCTAATTAGAGGAAAAAAAGGGTCGATAACGCAGATCCCGATTCTGACAATGCCTGATGATGACGTAACTCATCCAATCGCAGACTTAACGAATTACATAACCGAAGGACAGATAATTCTCGACCGGGAAATGTTCAAGAGGGGAATTTATCCACCCATAGACCCTTCACCGTGTCTATCCAGGCTGATGGACAAGGGAATTGGCGCGGGCAAAACAAGGGAAGACCACAAGCAGCTATCTGACCAGCTTTATTATGCTTATGCTGAAGGAAAAATCGTGCAAGGAACCGCGATGGTTTCTGGAGAAAAAGCGTTAACCAACACCGACAAGCTTTACCTAAAATTCATGGAGAGATTTGAAAAAGAGTTTATCAGTCAAGGCTTTAGTGAAAACCGCGACATAGAAGAAACACTGAACATCGGTTGGAGGCTCTTATCGATTCTTCCAGAGTCAGAACTAACAAGAATCGACCCCGTCATAATAAAGAAGTTCCATCCCCAACACAGGCAAATAGGCAACGAATGAGGTGCCCGTGAATGTCAGTTGAAAAAATTGAGGTTCATCCGACGCGGCGTGAACTGATAGCACTAAAACGACGCAAAGCACTGGCTGAAGGCATCGCCGATATTCTGCAGAAAGACCTAGAAGCGTTGATTATCGCGCTCATTGAGCATAGGCAGAAGGCTCAAACCTTTCGAGCTCAATTTTACGAGATTTTGAAAAATTCCTACTCCCTGTTTACCGAGGCAGAAATGGTAAGTGGTTCCTTGAAAGTCAAGGAAATATCGTTGTCCACTCTTCCCATCGACTACGGTGTCGAAGTAGGCGCGACAACAGGAATCCTTGGAATCCAATTCCCTTCATTTCAATTATTAAAGAGAGAGAGTGCAACCCTGAAACCTCGTTTCAATCCAATAGACACGCCTATACAATTGGAGGAGGTTGCAGCAAAAACCGAAGAAGCGCTAAATTCCATGATCAAACTTGCAGAATTAATGGCTATTATAAGAAAATTATTGGAAGTAATATCGCTAAAGCGAAGACAGATCAACAGAATAAGATTTAAGATCATACCGCAACTTGATGCTACAATACGGTATGTTGAACTTATACTGGAAGAAATTGAAAGACAAGACGCCATCAGAGTCAGAGTTCTTCAGCGAAAGCGGAAGGAGAGGGCTGTTAAAGCACTCTAGAGATGCGTGATTATGAAACCGCTACAATATAACGAAATCATGCCGAGAGTTGCAATTGAATACCTCAAACTCCTTGAACCTGACGACGTGGTTAGCTTAATGGGCAAAGACCTTGAGGTAATTCGTTGTGCCTTAGCAGATTCACCGTATCAAGAGGAACTGTCGACATTATCTAAGGAAAGAGCTGATTCTGACGCCTTTGAGGAGGTTATTCTTCAAAACTACGTTAAGACATGTGAGAAACTCGTCAAGTATTCTTCAGGAGACATAAGAAAGCTGCTGTTGGCCGTTTTAAAAAAGTTTGAGGTGTCAAACATCCACACGTTGCTCAGGGCTGCAACGGCTCAGATGAATGTTGACGAAGCAATGAAGAACATCGTTCCAGTGGGTAAATTATGTAGGGATAGATGCCGAGCAATCCTGAAAGGGTCCAAAACTGTTGATGACGTGACAAATTCCCTTATCGAAAGTGAGAATGACTTGGCAATAAAAGCTGTATTGCGTAAGCACAAGAAAACTAGAGATTTAACACTAACAGAAGTTGCTTTGGACAAAACTGTTTATCAAGGGATATTGCAGGCAGCCGAAAAGCTCAAGGGTGCTGACAAAAAAATTGCCAAGAATGTCCTCGGAATCGAAATAGACGCAACTAATCTGAAAACCATTTTGAAATGGAAATCGCTGAAAATCAGCCGAGAACGAATGAGGGATTACCTAATGCCCACAACGCTCATCGATGAAGGCACACTGGAAAAGGCAACTACAGCACCCGATGCAAGATCGATGATAAAAATCTTATTTTCGAAGGCCGCGACTAAGAATCAAGTTTACGAAAGAATCTTCACTCAAATCATAAAGGAACACAATGCACCTTTATCACGATTGGAGGCTATTCTTGACAGGGCTTCGCTTACTATGAGCTTACAAATGATTAAAGAACACTCGCGTTACTACAATATCGGATTTGTGTTGGCTTTTCTTAACTTAAAATGGGCTGAAGTAAAAAACTTGAGGTGTATCATCAACGGGTCAGAAAGAAAAGCATCAGACAGCCAAGTAAGACAGCTTTTAACCTTTCCAAGTGACTTGTGAATTATCGAATTGCCTTGCAGGCGTTCTTGAGATCTAGCATGACACAACAAACTAGGCGTTGAGCATGAACGCAATTAGCAGACCGTAAATTGCCAGAGCTTCAGACAACACCAAGCCCAGGATGTTGATTGTATAACTTTCAGGTTTCTCGACTGTGGCTGTCATCAGCGCAGGGCCACAATAAGAGATGCCTAAGCTAGCAGCGGCTGCAGAGCCTCCCATGGCGACGCCTGCAAGCAAAGCCCTTAGGCCAGCGTCAGCAGTGGTGATTGAAGGCAGTCGTGAGATTATCATGAACGCAATGAGCAAACCATAGATTGCTAGGGCTTCGCCCAGAATGATTGTGATTAATAACTTGCTGCCCAATTCAGGCTTCTCAGACGTTACTGAAGCCAAGGCGGGAGCACAACTTATAATCGAGAAACTTGCCGCTGCAGCCGAGGCTATGATTGAAACCGTCGCGCCGATTGAAGCTATTACCGTAGGATCCATGTAGCTTAATCCACAGACCTTTTATTTAACTTTAAAGGGCTTAAAAGGAACGCCCTTTCCGCTATAGAATTCTGGAAGCAATTCAACCCAATGAAGCCTGAGGCAGTGAACGAAGATTACTAGCCCCTCAATGCTCAATGCCAGAATGCTTCCCAGCAGTATTATTGGGATGCTTTGCAGGGTGAAAACTCCATTCTCAACTCCAGCGATTATAAGAAACATGTAATTTAACGCGGTATGAGTTAGGAACAAGGCGGCAAGTCGACTGAATGATATCGTGTGGTCTAAGGACTCTATTAGAACTTCGATGCTAAAATCGATTCCTTCCATGATGCTTCCCGATGTTGCGGTAATTATACAAATTAGTAAGGCTGGACTTACCACAAGTCCCAGAAACATTACAGTGCCGTCCGCGAACCATCGGGTAATGTTCGAAATTCCTCCCCAATAAACCCACATGAAAAATCCACCTGAAAGAAGCCAAATCCAGCAACTCGATATCAAAGCAAGCTTAATGCTCTGTTTTCTTAGATTATTTACCACTCTCAAAACCAAACCTATGGTTAAAAGCGTAACGCCGACAAGAATGGCGAACCTCAACATACTTAGAGGCTCATTCATAGGATCAAAACCACCGATTTGAAAAGGCCCAATCGTGGTTAAGAGGATTGGATGAAGAACACCCGAAGGACCGAAGAATTCGCCAAAAAGGACGCCGAAGAAAATGGCTGAGCTACCGCAGAGAATAAACAATCCGCCTGCAAACAGAAAATAACGCATTATATCACTGACCTTGCTGATGTCAACTTTTCCCCTGAAGTAAACTAGTATGATGCCCACTGCTACGAGAATAGCACCTTGGCCCACATCGGCAAACATTATTCCAAAAAGCAACGGGAATGTTATGGCCATAAGCCAAACTGGGTTAATTTCTTCAGAGCGAGGATATCCAAGTGAGAACGTTAACTTTTCGAATCCTTCTAAAAGGCGAGGAACAGGTTTAATCACGGTAGGCACCAGGTCCTCGGTGCTTGGCGGTTCTTCCTCAATTACACTTTTTCCATTGGTTATCTTTCTTATCCCTTCAGTGACCTCTTCGAGGTTGGTCTTAGGCACCCATGCTTCAAAAAACACTGTTGAAGCGCAACGAGCCATGTTATTTTCGACTTTAATTAATTCCGCTACTCCTAGTGCCATATCACGCAAGGATGAAAGCTCAAGATGGATTACCCGGAACTCTGGGATGGTGTTAATATCTTGCTTTACTGTACTAACGCGTTTTTTTAGTTCCAACGTCTGTTTTATGAGTTTGCCTTTTTCATCAGGAGCCTGCTCCACTGCATGCGTTATAGTGGATTTAATAGTTTGCAGTTCGTTAATGAGAGAGTCTTTAGATTTGTTTGCATTTAAGGAGGCGCCAATTTCTGAAAGCCTAAGCTCAATGAACGCTAAGAACTTTTCGTCAGGTGGAAAAGGAACTTTCTGTATGGACCCCTCTTTCGGGTTCAGTTTCACGGTTTTGCGCAACCGTTCAATTCGTGAGAGGATGTTTAGACATCTCGCAGAGGTTTTGCCCAGTTCCTCTAAGCGGTTTTCGATGTCGGAGAACTCTCGTTCAGCTTCCAAGAGTAAGTCTTGCGGGGATTTCTCTGAAGTAGTAACGTTATTTTTTATGGCGGCCTTTTTGTTATGTATTCGCCATGTGTTAAGCTTCTGATCGATTTTTCGCGCAAGAGTTGTAGCCGAAGTAATAGTTTCAATAAATGGTTTTGAGCGGCTTTCGACATCTGACAGCTTCTGCCCCATTTCGCCAAGTATTTCTTTAAGAGTTGTCGTAGACGGAAGGGGTGCCTTGTCGACTAGCTCTTCTGGTTTTAGTCCTAATTGCTCAAGTGTATGGTTTGTGCGTTTGAGAATGTCCAGATGCTGGGCAGTAATCTCGCATGGAACAATATACTCCTCTAAGAGACCGTCAAAGGCTTCCTTTTGACCATTTACATCGATAGATTGTGCGACGCCCTTCTTGCCCAAGAAAAGCAAGACCTCCTCGACGTTCTCTTGTGGGACTACGACCTCGAGTTTCCAAAGATCCTGCGCAGAGATGCACCTTCTAATAGAATGTTGTTGGTAATGGGAAGCACTATTATTAACTTTTCTGGTAAAACAACAGAAGACTATCCATAAGATTAGCCGAGAAGCGCGAAAGGTTCAATAGTAGACTCAACATTAAATTTATTGCAAATTAAACTTGGTGCTGCCAGTGCTTGAAGCGTTAAAGGCAATAAAAGAGAAACATCTGGAAGCAAAAAGAATAATTGACGAAGCAAACGCCGAGGCTGATAAAATCATTCAAGAGGCAGCACAACAAGGTTTACGCGAATATGAAATAGCCTACAAAACGACAATAGCCCAAGCCGAACAAAAAGCTATCGACGAAAAAAGGAAAATGGCGGAAGAAGCTGAACGTGAACTAGGAAAACTCCTCTGCGAAGCCGAGGAACAAGCAAAAGAAGTCGAGTTAAAAGCTTCGAAAAATTTTGATAAAGCAGTAGACGCTGTTTTTGAGATGGTACTGCAATGAGAGATGAATGATGGAGTCGACGCGGGCAATAACTGAGATGATTTTGCAGGAGGCACAGAAATCAGCAGAAGTTATAATTCAAGAAGCAAAAAAAACTGCTGAAGATTCACTGACAAAACAGAGGAAATTAGGAGTTCAAAGAGCGACCGAGGAGGCACAATCGCTCTCAAAAAAAGCACAACGTGAATCTGAGATCAACAAGTTACGCAGCATGGCAAACGCTAAGACTAAAGCAAACTGGTTTATTCTGTCAAAAAAGGAAAAAATCATTGACAACGTCATAGAAGCAGTAGAAAATAAGATTCTGACCCTGACGGAGTCAAATGAATACAGGTTTATCCTTGAGAAGCTAATCAAGGATGGCGGAGTGATTCTGGGGGGATCAGATTTGGAAGTTCTGCTGAATGAAAAGGACTCAACCCTGCCACTAAAGCTTGACAAACTAGCTAAAGAAATCAGTGAAAAAACAGGGGTCAAAACGAGATTGAGGCTTCTTGAAGAAAAAATTGAAGTTATAGGTGGCGCAATGGTTAGAAGGATAAATGGTGAAGTTATTCTTGACAACACTTTTGATGATATTCTTCGGCGAAGAGAGAGGGATTTACGGTCTGAAATAGCTAAAATTCTGTTTTGAAAGAGGCGCCAAACTGACTCCCCTAATACGTCTTTGAAAAAATTCTTTCTGAACAGAAACCAGCCTTTTAACGTTGAGGCTCTGTAGCGACATGCGCATTCTTTTTATAATGCTGCATGTTTAGATTTTGGCAATTCCGGGGAGAATGATCCAGTTGATACGTATCTATACCGTGAAAAACAAGGAGTTATTTGAAACCGACGTACGTTCAAAAAAAGAAATGGATAACATCGTTGGCAAAGTTAAACGGGCTTGGGTTGACTGCCCAGACTTAGATGAAAAGGAAACAAAGATTTTGTCAGATTTGCTGGGTGTCGAGGCAACGACTTTGGATGGAATCGAAAATGGAAACGTGCGCCCGCATTACGCAAAGTGCTTTGATGAAATGTGCCCCTACTACACTTGGATTTCAACCCCTGTGGTAGAGTTTACGGATGAACTGAAGCTGCATCCAATGAGCATAATCCTGAAAGAGCGTTTTCTAGTAACACTGCGTAGCAAGCACTCAGAAAGGCTTATTGAATCGACTCTCCGAACTTTTAAGGCGCTACCGCCTGAGAAAAGAAAGCCCACCGTAATACTGAGCAAGCTCGTTCATGAAATAATAGACGAGAATTCAAGCGCTATGGTGTCAATTCGTGACCACATCGACAGCATCGAGGTGGAGGCTATGGAGGGACCACGGCAAAAAGCCGTTACGAAATCAATTTTCAAGCTGAAAAGAAGTTTGTCTACTCTTCATAGACTTCTTTGGGCTGAAAAAGAGCTGTTGTCCGATCTAGATTTAGGTGTCATACCGAACCTAACACTTGTTCCAGAGGCAAAGCTGATCATAGAAGACGCGTCTGATGACATTACCCGAGAGCTTGATTTTGTGAACTCGTTCAACAGGAGTCTCGATAGTATTCTCAGACTGCAAGACTTGGGGGCAATCCACAGGGTTGAAACTAATCTGGTCTATCTTACGATATCACTCGTTGTATTAACTGGAATCCTGATAATGCTGGAAATAGCAGCGCGACTGGCAGGTGCTTAGCCAGAGAACAGTTATCCTCAAGATTCTTGAATAGTAGATTCAAACGTTATGCTTCCAGTAATGAAGTCCACAAAGAACATATCACGGCCACAAAATAGAGCACTGCGGCAATGCGCCTAATGTGAAATTGTCAACTGTTTTCTCGATAAGGGAAGAACTGCATACA
>Ga0209342_10007086_pt1 | contig 11289 bp, 5 predicted proteins | sample RifCSP16_2_FD_184023 | JGI IMG/M metagenome (GOLD analysis project Ga0209342, IMG submission 184023) | Soil microbial communities from Rifle, Colorado - Rifle CSP2_sed 16_2 (SPAdes) (version 2) | ecosystem: Environmental > Terrestrial > Deep subsurface > Rock core/Sediment | place: Rifle... | reverse complement strand
GCATCAGCGGCATGATACGATACGCGCCTCGGATCGCGGGGCGTAGCGCAGCCTGGTAGCGCACCTGCCTTGGGCGCAGGTGGTCGCCGGTTCAAATCCGGCCGCCCCGACCAGCACTTACAAGACCACAAACGCGCCGTGCTCACTCTGGCGGACCGACAAGCTGGCCGGCTGTCGGCGGCGCCGGTAGCCCGCTACTTGAGTGCGGCCTTGATCTTGCCCACCGCCGCTCGGGAGTAGTAGCAGCACACCCCTTTCTTGGCATCGGGCGGCAGCTTGAGGGTGGCGATCGCTTGCTTCACCTTACCGCCCGAAACCCCGAGTTCCTTGGCGATGTTCGCGGCGGTGCTCAGGTCTTGCGCCTTGGCCATTGGTTATCCTCCTTCAGCCCTTTGGTCAGCCACAGGCCGGCAGCCTAGGTGATCCGAAGGCCGAGGTCAACGGCTAGATCTCGAGCGCTGCAGGGGCGCTGATGGCGACCAAGCCGGTATCGAGTCGCTCTTCTGCCCTCCAGGAATCGGTGTGAACAGATGTCACGGGTGGTACCGGGAGCCCCCTCCGAGGCGTCATAATCAGCGTCATGGCACAGCCGAACCCGGAGAGTCGGCTCGTCGGCCGAACCCTCGGGGCCTACCGCATCATCGAGTCGCTCGGTTCGGGCGGAATGGGCGAAGTCTACTTGGCCCACGACACCAGGCTCGACCGCCGCGTGGCCCTCAAGGTGCTGCCCCCCGAGACGGCTTCCCACCCCGAGAAGATCGCCCGCTTCGAGCGTGAGGCGCGAGCGGTGGCGTCGCTCAGCCACCCCGGGATCGTGACCCTGCACTCGATCGAAGAGGCGGACGGGCTCCGCTTCCTGACCATGGAGCACGTCGAGGGCGAGACCTTGAGCAAGCAGATCCCGGCCCGGGGTTTTCCCATGGAGCGGCTGCTGCCCCTCGGCATCGCCCTCACCGACGCGGTGGCTGCAGCCCATCGTCAGGGCATCCTCCATCGCGACCTGAAGCCCGAGAACATCATGCTGGATGCCGACGGGCGGCTGAAGGTGCTGGACTTCGGGCTGGCCAAGCTGCGCGACGAGGCGGTCGAGGAAGGCGACCGCACAACGCGTGAGACGCGTTCCGTCACTCTGGACGGGCGCATCGTGGGCACCGTCGCCTACATGTCCCCCGAGCAGGCGGAGGGCCTGGCGGTGGACCACCGCTCCGACATCTTCGCGGTCGGCATCCTGCTCTACGAGATGGCCACCGGGGAGCGCCCCTTCCGGGGCAAGACCAACGTGGCGGTTCTCTCCTCGATCCTCAAGGACAACCCGCGGCCGGTGAGCGAGCTGCGCAACGACATCCCGAAGCCGCTGGCGCGGATGATCGAACGCGCGCTGGCCAAGCGCCCCGAAGACCGCTACCAGTCCAGTGCCGACCTGCGGCGCGACCTGGAGGACCTGAAGCGGGACTTCGACAGCGGGGAGTTGCTGCTGCGCACGACCGCAGGTCGACCGCGGGTAGTGGGGAGCGGCCGGCGCCGCGGCTGGCTGATGCCGGTCGCGCTGGTGGGGGTGGTGGTACTGGTCGGGTTGGTCGGGCTGGTCGTCCGCAGCCGCGGTCCTGCCGTGGCCAAGGACGGCCGGCAGTCGATCGCCGTCTTCTACTTCGACAACCTGAGTGGCGACCCCAAGCTCGACTGGCTGCGCACCGGCCTCACCGACATGCTGGTCACCAACCTGTCGCAGACACCGGGGCTCCGCGTGCTGGGCACCTCACGCCTGTACCAGATCCTCGATGAGCTGGGCCACCGCGACGACCGGGCGACCTCGGCCCGGGTGGTGGCATCGGTGGCGGCCAAAGCGCAGGCCACCACCGCGCTCGTGGGCAGCTTCGTGCGGGCGGGCCCGCAGCTCCGCATCTCCGCCAGCCTGCAAGACCCGCGAAGCGGCGAGGTGCTGGTCTCCGAACGGGTGGAGGGCCGCGCCGAGGACGATCTCTTCGCGCTGGTTGACGAGCTGACGGGCCGCCTCCGCAAGCGGCTGGAGACGCCGGCCATGGCGAGGCACGCCGAACGGCAAGAGAAGAAGCTGGCGGAGGTGACCACGACTTCGGTGGAGGCATTCAAGGCCTACGCCGAGGGCAGCCGCCTCCACGAGCGCTTGCAGGAGCGTGAGGCGCAGGCCCACTTTGAACGGGCGATCGAGGCCGACCCCGGCTTCGCCATGGCCCTCGCCAAGCTGTCGGTGGTGCACGGCAACCTCGGGAACCAGGAGAAGGCGCGCAGCTACTCGGCCCTGGCAGTGGCGAAGGCCGGCAGCCTGCCGCCCGGCGAGCGTTTCTACATCGAGGGCCGCCACCACTCGCTCGACCCCGCCAGCCTCGATAGCGCGGTGGACGCCTACCGAAAGGCCCTGGACGCCGCGCCGGACCACACCGCCGCCCGCAACAACCTCGCCCAGCTCCTGATCGAGCTGCGCCGCTACCCCGAGGCGTTGGTGCACCTCGAGGACTTGCGGCAGCGCGGAATGAGCTTCCCCGGCACCTACATGAGCCTGGCCCAGGCGTATCTCTCCACCGGCCACCCCGAAAAGGCCCGAGGGTCGCTCTCCGCCTACATCGCCGAACACCCGGACCGATCCGCGGGCTACGAGAACATCGCCTACTTCGAGCTGGCTCAGGGTCAGATCTCGGCCGCGCTCGCCGCCTTCGACAAGGCCGCCGCCCTCCACCCCGACGACTCCATGAAGATCGAAACCGGCCGCTTCATGGCCCACGCCCTGCTGGACCAGTGGGCCGAGGCCGAGACTGCCGCCAAGCGGCTCTTCGCTTCCGACGACGCGCGCGCGCGCTGGGAGGGCGGTGCCTCCCTCGCGCTCACCAGCCTCTACCGCGGCAACCTCACCGAGGCACGCCGTCTCTTGGACGAAGGTGCCAAGGCGGGCCGAACCCCCGAGGAGCGGGTGGGGGCACGCCTGTTCCGGGCCCAGATCGAGGTGGACCTGGGGCGCCACACCCAGGCCCTCGCGGAAGTGGAGTACGCCCTCGCCGAGACGGGGAGTGAGCGGAAGCTCCTGGTCGAAGGGCACGCCGTGAGGGCGGTGTGCCTGACGCGTCTGGGGCGAGGCCAAGAGGCCGAGAAGAGCAAGGCCGAAGTCCTGAGCTTCCTGACCACCCTTCCGCATTCGATAGCCGATCCGGTGCGCCTGCAGCTCGAAGGCGAGCTTGCCCTGGCCCGAGGCGATCGGGTGCAAGCGCGCGTCAGCCTCCAGAAAGCAGTGGAGCTGGCTCCCCCCGCCGACCTCAAGACAGACTCGGCGGCGGTGGAGGTTCACTACGCCCTGGCAAGGTCGGCGCTCGCGGAGGGCGATCTGGGGGCAGCGCGAAAGGCGCTCGTCAACGTGATCGAGGCGGGCCCTGCCCGCGTCAAGACGCCAATCGCCTACGTGCGCAGCCTGGCGCTTCTGGCCGCGATCGAGGAGAAGGCGGGCGGCATCGCGGAGGCTCGTCGTCTCTACGAACGCTACCTCGGCCACTGGAAGCACGGCCAGATCGACCGCGCCGAAGTTGCCCGAGCAACCGAGCGTCTGGCCACGCTGCGGTCTCGCCCCGCCGCCTGAGCCATCCCCTTGTCCACTCCTTCCTGCTGGAAATGACATAGCATCCGGACCCGCAAGCGAGGTGATCTCATGTCCATGCGATTGAACACCGCGGCCGCCCTGCTGGCCGCAGCCTTCTTCCCCACTGCCAGCCCGGCCCAGACCAAGCTCCTGCGCTTTCCCGACATTGCCGGGAACCGCGTGGCCTTCTGCTACGCCGGCGACCTCTGGACCGCGCCGGCGGAGGGCGGCATTGCCGCCCGCCTAACCGCACATCCGGGCCTCGAGCTGTTCCCCAAGTTCTCTCCCGACGGCCAATGGCTGGCCTTCACCGGCCAGTACGAAGGCGACGAGCAGGTGTACGTCATGCCTGCCGAGGGTGGTGAGCCTCGGCAGCTCACCTACTACCCGGCGCGCGGGCCCTCCGCTCCCCGCCACGGCTACGACAACCAGGTGATGGGCTGGTCGCCCGACGGGAGCTCCATCGTCTTCCGGTCGCAGCGCGACGCCGACGGCGTGCGCTCGGAGGGCCAGCTCTTCACGGTGCCAGCCAAGGGCGGCCTGGCGAAGGCCCTCCCCATGCCCACCTCCGGCGCCGGCGACTTCTCCCCCGACGGCAAACGGATCGCCTACTCCCCGCTCTTCCGCGACTTCAGGACCTGGAAGCGGTACCAGGGCGGCTGGGCGCAGGACCTGTACGTCTACGACCTGGCGACCAACGACGCCAAGCCGTTCGCCACCAGTGTGCGGACCGAGCGCGACCCGATGTGGATCGGCGACGCCATCTACTTCGCCTCCGACCGCGACGGCACGCTCAACCTCTACTCGTATGATCCGAAGACCGAGGCCGTAGCCAAGGTCACGAACGGCACGCTCTGGGACGTGCGCTGGCCCTCCTCCGACAACGTCTCCCGCATCGTCTACGAGCTGAACGGCGAGTTGCGCGTCCTGGACGTGAAGACCAAGACCCACTTGGCCATTCCCATTCTGGTGCCAAACGACGGCGTGGCCATGCGCCCATCGCGTTACTCGGCCGAGAAGAACGTCGAGGGCTTCGAACTGAGCCCCAAGGGCGAGCGGGCTCTCTTCGTGGCTCGCGGCGACGTGTTCACGGTCCCCATCGAGAAGGGCCCCACCCGCAACCTCACGAACACCTCGAATGCCCACGACAAGGAAGCGCGCTGGTCCCCCGACGGCAAGCGGATCGCCTTCCTGTCCGACCGTTCGGGGGAGGACGAGATCTGGATGGTGGATCAGGCGGGCGGGAAGCCGGAGCAGATCACCAAGGGCGGCGAGGGCATGCGTTACGCAGCCGAGTGGTCCGCGGAGGGCACGCATCTCGCCTTCTCGGACAAGGACGGCAAGCTCTTCGTGGTGGCCCTGGCCGACAGGAAGCCGATCGAGATCGCCGACGACGAGCGCGGCATGATCCGCGACTACGCCTGGTCTCCCAAGGGGGCGTACCTCGCCTTCTCGATGGCTGACGCCAACCAGTCACGATCCATCCACATCTGGAGCGCCGTCGACGGCAAGGTCCACCGGGTCACCGACGACCTCTTCAACGAGGAATCTCCGGCCTGGGATCCCGAGGGCGAGTCTCTCTTCTACGTCTCCGACCGGGACTTCGCACCGCAGATCAGCGGCTTTGAGTGGAACTTCGCCACCAGCCGCAGCACCGGCATCTACGCGCTCACCCTCAAGAAAGACGGCAAGAGCCCCTTCCCCCCTCAGTCCGACGAGGTGACGTTCGAGGAGAAGAAGGCCGAAGGGTCGGAAAAGGCGAAGGCGGGCGACAAGAAGAAGGACGAACCCGAAGGCAAGACGGAGACGAAGGACGACACGGCCAAGGACAAGCCGGAGAAGAAGGAGGTCCCGTTCCGGATCGACTTCGAGGGGATCGGCTCGCGCGTCACCCGCGCTCCCCTGGAGGGCAACAACATCGAGGGCCTGGCGGTTGGTAAGGGCCACCTGGTCTACACCGCGGTCGGCGCACCCTTCTACGGCCGTGACTCCTACACCAAACCCGCGCTCAAGCTCTACGCCTTCAAGGACCGCAAGGAGAGCACGCTGGTCGAGAACGCCACCGGCTGGGCCATCTCACGCGACGGGACCAAGCTGCTCGTCCGCCAGGGCGAGAGCTACAACCTCTACGAGGTGAAGCCCGAGGCCAAGGACAAGGACAAGAAGACGGTCTCCACCAAGGGGCTCGCGGTGGACCGCGTCCCCGCTCAGGAGTGGGCGCAGTTCTTCGACGAGACCTGGCGCCGCTACCGCGACTTCTTCTACGTGAAGAACATGCACGGCTACGACTGGAAGGCGATCGGCGAGCGCTACCGGGCGCTGCTCCCCCACGTCGCCCACCGCACCGACCTCAACTACGTGCTGGGCGAGATGGTGGCGGAGCTGAACGTGGGCCACGCCTACATTCAGGGCGGCGACTACGAGACCCCGGCCCGGCCCAAGGTCGGGCTCCCCGGGGCGCGTTTCGAGCTGGACGCCGCCTCCGGCCGCTTCCGCATCGCGCGGATCCTGTCGGGACACAACCAGGAGGATACCTACCGCGCCCCGCTCACCGAGGTGGGGGTCGACGCGCGCGTCGGCGACTACGTCCTCGAGATCGACGGCGTCGAGCTCAAAGGAGACGACGATCCCTATCGTCTGCTCCGTCACAAGACCGACCCCATCACCCTCACCCTGAACGCGAAGCCGGCGCTGGAAGGAGCCCGCAAGACCACCTACCGGCCGATCAGCAACGAGGAGCCGCTGCTCTACCTGGAGTGGACCAACGCCACCCGCGAGAAGGTGGCGAAGCTCACAAACGGCCGCGCCGGGTACCTGCACATCCCGGACATGGGGGCCCCGGGGATCTACGAGTTCATCAAGTGGTTCTACCCGCAGATCCGCAAGGAGGGTCTGGTGGTGGACGTCCGTTCCAACGGCGGCGGGAACGTCTCGCAGTGGATCATCGAGCGGCTGGACACCAAGCTGCTCGGCACTCGCTTCGGGCGTCGGAGCGAGCACCCCGGCACCTACCCCGGGACCGTCTTCCACGGCCACAAGGTCGCGATCCTGAATGAGACCTCAGCCTCGGACGGCGACATCTTCCCGCACATGTTCCGCAAGGCCGGGCTGGGGCCGCTCGTCGGCAAGCGGAGCTGGGGCGGCGTGGTCGGAATCACAGGCCTGGGACCGATGATCGACGGCGGGACCGTCTTCGTGCCCATCAGCGGCACCAACGAGCCGGACGGCAGATGGGCCATCGAGGGTCACGGCGTCGACCCCGACATCGTGGTCGAGAACGACCCCAAGTCGGTGATCGCCGGGCGCGACCCGCAGCTCGAGCGGGCGGTCCAGGAGCTGGTCAAGAAGATGGACGCTGAGCCCATGAAGCTGCCCAAGCCGCCGGCAGATCCAGTCAAGACCAAGTAGCGTCAGGGGGAGGTCGAGAAGCGCAGCTCGTCGCTCGGCCTCCCTCCCCGACCGGTTGCCAGCCTGGCGATGCCGCCTCCGTGGGGTTCCTTGCCCGCAAGGGGCGCCCGGGTGGCATCATACGCGGCATGGACCCGAACGAGGCCCCCACCGGGGCCGAGACGCCACGCCTCCTCCCCACGGCGCCCCCGCGCCGCATCGGGAGCGTGCGGATCGATGAGGTCCTGGGCAGCGGGGGCATGGGAACCGTCTGGAGGGGCTTCGACGAGAAGCTCGGCCGGGCGGTGGCGGTCAAGGCGGTGCGCGGCGAGTCCGGCGATCACACCGGCGCTCGCGACCGATTCCGGCGCGAGGCGCAGTTGCTCTCCCAGATCAACCACCCGGGCATCTGCCACGTCTACGACCTGATCGAGAGCGACGGCACCGACTACCTGCTCCTGGAGCTGGTCGAAGGCCGCACCTTGCGGGCCGCTCTGTCCGCCGGTCTTGCGCGCGTCGAGGCTCTGCGTATCGGGCGAGAAGTGGCCGAGGCGCTGGCGGCCGCGCACGAACACCACATCGTGCACCGGGACCTGAAGCCCGAGAACGTGATGCTGGACGCTCGGGGCCGGGTCAAAGTGTTGGACTTCGGCATCGCACGCCTAGCGGGCCAGCCGGACTCGCCGACCGGGCAGAACCCGCCCGAAGAGCCCCCGCAGCCTTCGCAGCTCACGCGGCAGGGTTGGTTGCTCGGAACCCCGGGCTACATGAGTCCCGAGCAGGCGGCCGAGCGGCCGCTGGCACCGGCCAGCGATTGCTTCGCACTCGGGTTGCTGCTGCAAGAGCTACTCACCGGCAAGTCGGCCTACCCGCGCCTACCGCCAACCGAGCTGCACCAGCGCTTGTTGGAGGGAGCCACCGATCCCCCAGAGGGACTCGCCACGGGGGCAACGCAGCTTCTGCGAGCGCTGCTCTCGCTTGCGCCCGATGACCGTCCCACCGCCACCGAGGCCGCGCGCCGGATCGCCGAGCTTCTGAACGCGCCGACCCGCCGTCGCGCCCGAACCCGAGCCGCCCTGGTGGCGACCACCCTCATCGCAATGGCCGGCATCAGCGCCTGGCAGTGGCGACAACTGCGAGCGACCGCCGGTCAGGCGCCGGTGCGTGTGCTGGTGCTGCCCTTCGAGGCCAAGCAAGGTGACGAATCCCTCGGCCGAGGCCTCAGCAACGAGGTGGTCGGCCGACTACGCCACCTCCAGTCCATGCGTGTGCTGACCGCCGCTGCACCCGGGATGCCTGCGCCCGCCGGCTCGGCCCTGGCCCTGGGCCGGCAGGTGTCGGCCGATATCGTGGTGTCCGGTCACACGGAGAGGGCTGGAACCGCAGCGCAGCTCCTCTTGGTTCACGCGATGGCGCAGCGCGTCAGCGACGGACACGAGGTCTGGCGAAATCGTTACGAGCGCGCCCCAGCAGGTCTGGCCTCGATTGAGGGCCAGATGGCTCACGATGTGGCGGTCGCTCTACGGGTGCCAATCCCACCCGAGCTGGCGAGCTTCTTCGGAACCGTTCCAACCTCCAACGTGGAGGCCTACCAGGCCTACCTGCGAGCGCGGGGGTCGCCCTTCATCCTGAACCACTCTCTGGAGCGCTACGAGATCCCGATCCGGCTGCTCGATCGGGCCGTAGCCCTCGACCCTGGATTCACTCACGCCCACGTCGAGCTGACCAATCTGCATTCAGCGGCGTACGTGCAGGGAATCGACCGCAGCGAGCGGCGAGCGGCCCTGGCCCGCACCCATGCTGCACGCGCCGCCGAGCTGGCACCGTCCGCACCCGAGGCCGCCATGGCGCGCGGCCTGGTGGCCTATCGGCTCGATCACGACCTGGAGGGCGCGCTCGCGATCTTCCGCAGCGTGGCCGAGCGAGTGCCGAGCAGTGCTGACGCACGTCAGGCGGCCGCTTTTGTCGAGCGCCGCCTCGGCCACTTGGCGGAGGCGTTGGTCGCCCTCCAGGACGCGCGCGCTCTCTCCCCGCACGACCCCGCGCTGGCCCTGGAGGTGGCCCACACGCTGTTCCTCCTGCGCCGGCACGAGGAAGCCCAGGTCCAGTACGAACGCTCCATCTCGCTGGCGCCAGACCAGACCAGCTCCTACCTCTTCGCCGCCTGGAACCACTGGGCGCGAGGCCAGCGCGATGACGCACGCGAGCTCCTGAGTCGCATCCCCGACATGGACCAGGCGTTTGGGCTCTACTTCCGCTATCAGCAGTCCTTGTTCGATGCGCGCTGGGACGAGGCCCTGGCCACCATCGGTCGGGTGCGTGAGGCCTCGGTCGACTGGCAGCTCTGGGCCTACCCCGTCCCGCTGCTGCGGGGTTTCGCCCTGGAGGCCGCGGGGCGCACCACGGAAGCCCGAGTGGCCTACCTCCAGGCCCGCACCCTGAGCGAGCGCCGGACGCGCGAACAGCCCACGGACCCGCGCCACCAGGCAGCCCTGTCCCTCGCATTGGCCAGCCTGGGAGAAGGCGCCCGGGCCGAGGCCGCCGCCCGCCGAGCGGTTTCCCTCAACCAGCGCACCCAGGACCGGCTCTTCGCCCCCTTCTTCCGAAAGGAGCTGGCCTGGGCGCTGGCGCGTGCGGGAAGGAAAGCCGACGCCGAACGAGAGCTGGAGGCGTGCTTGGCTCAGCCGGGGTGGATCACCCGCGAGGCCATAGCCCTCGACCCGCGCTGGCGCCCGACCCGACTCGGCGCCCCGCGCTGACCCAGGGCCCCATCGCCCTCCCCGCACCGGTTTCAACCTGTTACGTCGTTGAAATAGACGAGAGAACTCACCGGCCCATATTCCGACTGACCCGCAGAGGAGTTCGGAATGAAGAGGCTGGCCTGGAGCGTAGGAGCCGTGGTTGCCGTTGCCATCCCGCTCGCCCTGCTGGGCCGGGCGGCGCTGAGCCGAGGCCAAGAGCGTCCCGCTCCTGAGGTCGCGCGGGCCACGCGGCGCGACATCGAATCCGCGGTCAAGGCCACAGGGGTGGTCAGGCCCATGATCGGCGCCGAGGTGAAGGTCGGCTCCCGGGTGTCGGGGGTGGTGAGGCGCCTCTACGTGCGCGTCGGGGATAGCGTTGGCAAGGGTCAACTCCTGGGAGAACTGGAGGTGCGAGAGCTGGTCGCGCGCCAGGAACAGGCGGCCGCGGTCCTGGCCTCGGCGCAAGCGGGCCTGAGCTACGCCCAGTCCGACCTCGCACGCAAGCGAGAGCTGGGCCGGGCCAACCTCATCTCGGCCAGCGAGATCGACCTGGCGGAGCGAGCGCACGCCGTGGCCCTGCAGCAGGTGACCGAATCGGTGGCCAGCCTCGACTCCGCGCGCACGCAGGTGGGCTACACCCGGATCCACGCCCCCATCGCCGGCATCGTGGCCTCCGTCTCCACGCAGGAAGGGGAGGCGGTGGCGGCCAGCCTGGCCACACCGACCTTCGTGACCCTGGTGGACCTCTCTCGCCTCGAGGTGTGGGCCTACGTGGACGAGACCGACATCGGCCGGATCCGGGTGGGACAGAAGGCCCGCTTCACCGTGGACACCTACCCCGACCACGAGTTCGAGGGTCGGGTGACCGCGGTCTACCCCCAGGCCGAGATCCGCGACAACGTCGTCAACTACGTCACCGTGGTGAGGTTCGCTTCGCCCCGGGACCGCACGCTGCGCCCGGAGATGACGGCGACCGTGAAGGTCGCGATCGAGAGCCGCGAGAAGGTGGTGGCGGTTCCCCGCCGGGCGGTCCGCCGGGAGCAAGGCCGCTTCCTGGTGCTCTGCCGTCGGGGCGACAGTGTCGTTAGGCGTTGGGTGACCACGGGCAGCCGGGACGAGAGCTACTGGGAGATCCTCGAAGGGCTCGATGAAGGGGAAGAGGTGCTGGTCGGCGAGGCGAAGCCGCAAGCCACCGGCGCGCAATGAAGGAGTCAAGCACATGATCCAGCTCCAGGGCGTTGGAAGGACATACCAGCGGCCCACCGGCGAAGCCGTTCGCGCACTCGACAACGTCTCGCTCCGCATCGAACGGGGCGAGTTCGTGGCGATCGTCGGCTCTTCGGGCTCGGGCAAGTCGAGCCTCATGAACATCCTCGGCCTTCTGGACCGACCGGACCAGGGAAGCTACCTCTTGGACGGGCAGAATGTGGCGGCCCTGAGCGTCAACCAGCAGGCCAGGGTGCGGAACCAGAGGGTGGGCTTCGTCTTCCAGGCTTTCCATCTGCTCCCCAGGACGAGCGCACTCGAGAACGTGGAGCTGCCGCTGCTCTATTCGGACCG
>Ga0209342_10007084_pt1 | contig 11290 bp, 10 predicted proteins | sample RifCSP16_2_FD_184023 | JGI IMG/M metagenome (GOLD analysis project Ga0209342, IMG submission 184023) | Soil microbial communities from Rifle, Colorado - Rifle CSP2_sed 16_2 (SPAdes) (version 2) | ecosystem: Environmental > Terrestrial > Deep subsurface > Rock core/Sediment | place: Rifle... | reverse complement strand
GGCCAGGTCGGCGACCGCGGCGAGCTGCGCGAGCCGGGTGGCGGCTCGCCGCTCTTCGCCGTCGACGACACGCAGCGGCCGGTCGGCGGGCTGATCGTGCACCAGGGCCGCCTGCACGGCCGGCTGAAGGTGGGCGCCACGGTGCTGGCCGAGGTGGACGCCGAGCGCCGTGCCCGCACGATGCGCAACCACACCGCCACGCACCTGCTCCACCGCGCTCTGCGCAACACGGTCGGCGAGCAGGCGCGGCAGGCAGGCTCGCTCGTGACGCCCGACTACCTGCGCTTCGACTTCCCCTTCGACCGGGCACTCACCGACGATGAGAAGCGGGTCATCGAGGCGGAGGTGCGCCGGGTCATCCGGGAGGACCGCACCGTCACGCCCGCCTTCATGCCGATGGCCGAGGCCGTCGCGCTCGGCGCCGACGCCTTCTTCGACGAGAAGTACGGCGAGATCGTGCGCACGGTCGCGGTCGAGAGCTACAGCCGCGAGCTGTGCGGCGGCACGCACTGCCGCGCCACCGGCCAGATCGGCGGCTTCCTCATCACCGCCGAGCGGAGCATCGGCTCGGGGACGCGGCGCATCGAGGCCGTCACCGGCGACGCGGCGGATGCCCTGGTGGCGGAGCGCTTCGGCCTCCTGGAGCGGATCGCCTCCGCCGTCGGTGCCCAGACGATCGACGCCGCTCCGGGCCGCGTCGCCGAGCTGGGGGCGAAGGTCCGCGAGCTGGAGAAGCGCCTGCGGGCCGGCGCCGCGTCCGGGCCCCGCCGGCCGGGCGAGCTGGTCGCCGGGGCCGAGACGGTGGGCGCCGCGCGCTACCTGGCCTACGCGGGCGAGTTCGGCTCGATGGACGAGCTGAAGGCCTACGCGAAGGACCTGCGCGGGGCACTCGGCTCGGGCGTCATCGCGCTCGCCCTCGACGCGGACGAACCGCAGCTCTTCGTGACGGTCAGCGACGACCTCGTGTCGCGCGGCGTGAGCGCCGCCGGCCTCGTGGGGACCGGCGCGCCACTGATCGGCGGCAAGGGGGGCGGACGCCCGGCCATGGCACAGGCGCGTGGGACGCGGCGCGAGGGGATCGGCCAGGCGATGGCGGCAATCCGGGCCCAGCTCGCGGCGACACCCGACGGGACGGCCGCCTGACGATGGCCTTCTGGCGCCGCTTCCTGCAGCGCGACGGGGACGGGCCCGCAGTCGCCTGCACGGCGCTCGACGTCGGCACGGAGTTCGCCAAGGCGCTCGTCTTCGAGATCGCGGAGGACGGCAGCGGGGTCGTGCGCGGAGTGGGCCGCCAGCGCCAGGGCCTGAGCCACATGCAGTCGGGCACGGTGGCCGACATCGACGCCGTGGTCGACAACTGCTCGGTCGCCCTCCAGGAGGCCGAGGAGATGGCCGGCTTCCGGCCCACGCAGGTCGTCATCGGCATCGCCGGCGAGCTGGTCAAGGGCTTCACGACGAGCCACGTCCAGGAGCGCAAGCGACCCGATACGCCGATCAGCGAAGGCGAGCTGCAGCGGCTCATCGACGGGGTGCAGCGCGAGGCGCTGGGCGAGGCCGAGCGGGCCATCACCTGGGAGACCGGGCTGCCCAACGTGGACGTGCGCCTCGTGCACGCGGCCGTCACCGGGGCCCAGATCGACGGCTACGCGGTCACCAACCCGGTCGGCTTCAAGGGCCGCAACGTGCGCATCAGCATCTTCAACGCGTTCGCCCCGCTGGTGCACCTGGGGGCGCTGCAGAGCGTGGCCGGCAGGCTGGACCTCGAGCTGCTGGCGGTCGTGGCCGAGCCCTACGCCGTCGCCCGTTGCGTCGGCGGCGACGACGTGCTGCAGGCCGGCGCCCTCTTCCTCGACGTCGGTGGCGGCACGACGGACGTCGCGCTGGTGCGCCAGGGCGGCGTGGAGGCCACACGGATGTTCGCGCTCGGCGGGCGCGCCTTCACGAAGTCCCTGGCCGATCGGCTGGACCTGCCCTTTGCCCGCGCCGAGGCCCTCAAGGTCGATTTCGCCCGCGGCCTGGCCGTGGAACGCGCCGAGGATGTCGAGCGCATCGTCTCCGATGACGTGGCCGTGTGGGCGGCCGGCGTCGAGCTGATGCTCGAGGAGCTCGCCGGTCGTGAGCTGCTGCCCGGCCGGATCCACGTGTGCGGCGGCGGCTCGCGGCTGCCGCACCTCACCCGCGCGCTGAGCGATCCGGCCTTCGCGCGGCGGCTGCCGTTCTCTCGCCCGCCTGCGGTCTCGATCATCGAGCCCTCGGAGGTCAGCGCCATCCACGACGCCACCCAGCTGCTGGTGGATCAGCAGGACGTGACGCCGATGGGGCTGGCCTACCAGGCCATCGAGATGGCCTCGACCGAATCGCCGCTCGACAACGCCCTGCGCCGCGTCCTGCGCGCTATGAAGGTCTGACCATGGCTGTCGCCTACCTCGACGTCGAGGACGAGATCACCACCGCCGTCACGCGCATCCGGGCCAGCGAGGAGCCGCACCTCGCGCTCGTCCTGCCGCCGGGCTCACGCATCGGCACCTCGCGCATCAACTTCCGGCTCCTCGCCCGCGAGGCTCGGGAATCCCAGCGCAGCATCGCCATCGTGACCGTCGAGCCCGGCGTGCGCGCCATCGCGGTCTCGGCCGGGCTGGCGGCGTACGCATCGGTCGGCGAGTACGAAGCCGCGGGGGCCGTGGACGCCGGCGCTGAGCCGGGGCGGCCGACCGTCGTCACGCCGCCCGCGCCTGAGTCGGAGTCGCGGGCGCCGGTCGAGCCCGAGCCAGCGCCGCTGGTCGAGCCCCAACCCGCACCGCCCACAGCCACCCCTCGGCCGGAGCCGGCCTTCGACCTGCCGCTCGCGGGGGGTCTGCGGCGCGAGACCGCCCCGGCCCCGGGTCAGCGTCGGGGCTTCGTCATCGCCCTGGTGGCCCTCCTGGCCGTCGCGCTCGTCCTCGCCGCGGTGGGGGCGCTGCTGGTGCTGCCGAGCGCCACGATCACGGTCGTGCCGCGCATCGAGGACGTCGGTCCGATCGCCCTGACCATCGTGGCCGACCCGCAGGCGACCGAGCCGGATCCCGCCGCCGGCGTCGTGCCGGCGCAGACCGTGGAGTTCCCTCTGCGGGCCAGCCGGGTCTTCGACGTGACCGGGGTCAAGGTCAGCGAGACGAAGGCGACCGGGACGGTCGTGTTCACGAACCTCGATACCGGCGGGCGCAACACGATCCCCGCCGGGAGCATCGTGGCCACCGACTCGAACGTGCGCTTCGCGACGCTGGCGGCGGTGACGCTGCCGCGCGCGAAGATCATCGGGGGCACGAGGATCGTCCCGGGACGCGCCACGGTCAGGGTCGAAGCCGTGGCTGCCGGAGAGTCGGGCAACGTCGCCGCGAACGCCATCGACAACGTGCCCAGCGGCGAGGATCCGATCGTGCTCCAGGTCAGCAACCCCGACGCGACGACCGGTGGCACCCGCACCGAGACGAAGCAGGTCTCCCAGGATGATCTCGACCAGGCGCTGGCTGCCCTTTCGACCGACCTCGACTCCCAGCTCGCTGCGGCCCTGGCCGAGCCGGCCACGGCGCCGGCGGGGACGACGCTCGTGCAGGACACGGCGGCCATGGGCGACCCCGCCCCCGAGCCGGCCCCCAAGAGCCTGCTCGGGCAGGAGGTCGAGACGTTCGAGCTGACGCTCTCGGCGACCGCGACGGTCCTGGCCATCGACGAGTCGGGCCTGGAGCCGCTCGCCCGCGAGGCGCTCACCGCCGAGTTGCCCACCGGGCGCGAGGTGCTGCCCGACACGGTCCAGGTGACCATCGGCGAGCCCCGGGTGGAGGAGGGTCGCGTCACGATCGCCGTCAGCGTCACGGCCCGGGCCTGGCAGCCGCTCGACGCCGCCGCGCTGCTGGCCCGGGTCCGGGGCCTCAGCGTCGCGGAGGCGTACGCAGCCCTGGAGTCGTACGGCGAGGTGACCATCGAAACCTCGCCGTTCTACGTGGGGACCATCCCCACCCTCGACGACCGCACGACGCTGACGATCTCGTCACCGGCGAGCCCGTCCCCGTGACGCGGTTGCTGGGCATCGATCTCGGGCAGCGGCGCATCGGGCTGGCCGTCGGCGATACCGAGAGCGGTGCCGCCCGCGGGCTGGCCACGATCGCCCGCGGGGAAACGGAGCGCGACGCCGCGACGCTGGCACGTCTCGTGCGCGAGCAGCGGGTGGACGAGTTCGTGCTCGGCCTGCCGCGCAACGCCGACGGCAGCGAGGGGCCGCAGGCGCTCGTCACCCGCGCCTGGGCCGCCGACGTGCTGGCCGGACTGCGCCTGCCCGTCGCGTTCCGCGACGAATACCTCACCAGCGTTGCGGCGGAGGACAGTCTTGGCCGGACGCCACGCGGCCGCAGCGGCGGTCCCCCGTCCCGTGCGGCGCTCGACCGACGCCGCGGTGCGGTCGACCGCGAGGCCGCCCGCATCATCCTCCAGGCCGAACTCGACGTCCGACGTGGAGTGCGGTCGTGACCGGTCCGCGCCGGGACCGGCCGATGGCCCGTCCGGCATCCCAGCCGCCGGCGCAGCGGCGCGGCACCTTGACGCGCTCGGAGGTCTCGAGCCGGCGCCGGCCACCGGGCCCGGGAGGTGCCCGGCGGGGCCTGCGCGTGGCGCCGTGGGCCATGCTGCTGGGGCTGGCTGCCCTGGTCCTGCTGGGCGGCTTCCTGCTCCTGCGTCCGGCCATCGCCGGCTTCGTCGTCGGCATCGCCGAATCGAACCCGCAGTCCCTCACGGTGCCCTTCGTCGCCGACCTCGTGGCCGAGGACCTCGGCGATGCGCTGACGACGGCCGCCGGGTCCGACCCGGCCCCGGTGCCCTTCGAGGTGCCCGCTGGCGCGACGGCCTCGCAGGTCGCCGACGCCCTGTACGAGGCCGGCCTCCTGAGCGAGCCGCTCGTCTTCGAGTACGTGGCCATCACCGGCGGCCGGGCGGACTCGATCCAGGCCGGCGTGTACGAGCTCAGGGCGACGATGACGCCGGGGGAGATCCTGGCGACCCTGCAGGACGCCCCCGTGCAGACGGTGACCGTCGCCCTGCGCGAGGGCCTGCGTCTCGAGCAGATCACCGCCTACGTCGAAACACTCCCCCTTGGCGGTGCCGTGGCGCGCGATTTCTACGACCTCGCCACCGCGCCAACGGCGGAGCTGCGCGCGGACTTCCCATTCCTCGACGCGCTGCCCGAGGGCCGCTCGCTGGAGGGCTTCCTCGGCGCCGGCACGTATGAGGTCTACCCCTGGGTCAGCGGAGACGATCTCGTGCGCATGCTGCTCGACCAGTGGCGCCGCCTGACCTCCGAGGCGGACCCGCTCGCGGCCGCGAAGGCGGGCAAGAAGGACTTCTACGAGGTGCTCACCCTGGCCAGCATCGTCGAGCGCGAGGCCGGCGTGGATGCCGAGCGCGCCCTCATCGCCGGCGTCTACCAGAACCGGATCGACCGAGGGATGTTGCTCAACGCCGACCCGACCGTCTACTTCGCCTGGGACACGGTGCAGCTCGGGCAGCTCGAGTTCGCGCGCTGGCAGGAGTACGCGTTCTGGAATCCGATCGGACGGCCGCTGGCCGGCGTCGACCTGCCCGAGGCGCTGGCCGGCTACCAGACATATCAGCGCCGCGGCCTGGTCCCGGGTCCCATCTGCACGCCGACGGTCGCCTCGATCCAGGCCGCGCTGCGTCCCGACACGAAGGCCGGTTACCTCTACTTCGTGCTGAAGAACGACGGCTCGCGGACGCACGCCTTCGCGAAGACATACGAGGAGCACAGGGCGAACCTCAAGAAGTACGGCTACCAGTAGACCGTAGGTGCAGCGAGGGCGTCGGCGCATCCTCCCGCCGGCGCTTCGCACTACACGAGGCCCTCGCCCCGACGCGGTCGGAGCCCTGGTGGTCCGCCAGGCGCGTTCGATGGGTCAGTCCGCTTCGCCCAGCCCGCGTCCCGGGCCGCCCGGGTCCTTGCCCGCAAGGATCGGCGGGAGGACGGACGGAGCGCCCTGGGCCGGGTTCGGCTTGAAGCTGTGGTTCGCCACGATGAACGTGTCATCAACGAGTAGCACGTCCCCGGTTCCGTTCCCGTCGACGTCCAGCCAAACGTCGGCGAATCCGCCGGTCAGGCGCCCGGCGGCATTCGTCCCGGTGAACGAGACCCCGCCAGTCGTGCCATTGATGATGACGTCGACCTTCTGGCCGGCGCCGTCGGCCTTGCTCTCGTTCACGCAGTCGGCAGCGAGCACGGGACCGAAGGCGAGCAGCAGCAGACCGGACGCGAGGAGAAATGCGCGTGAGATTCGGCGGACCACGGTGAAACCCTCCTCTGTTCGAACTCTTTCCCGGGGGCATGCCGGGTCAGGTGCGGGTCGGTCTCGCCCGTGGCTCAGCGCGAATCGGGCGCCTCCCGCAATCGAGCGATACTGCACTCTCGCGCTTAGGGTTGTCCATGCCTGAGACGTTTCCTGGTGCGCCGACGCACCAACCACTGGATCTAGGCATGGCGCTCCGTCCATCGCGTCTGGTGGCTCCCCACGGAACCGAAGTCGGCCGGCCAGCTCGAGCGGCGCCGACGGCGGGCCTTACCATGTCGAGCACGAACACGGCCCGGGTACCTACTGTGCAGTTGTGCGGGTGCCAGTGATCACGAAGCAGCCACTCGTCCTACCGGACGATCTCCAGCGTTGGGCCGAGGCCGACCGCACCGCCCGGCCGCGGCGGCTGGCACGCCTGCGCGCGAAGATGGCCGAGGCCGGCGTGGATGGCTACTTCGGGGTCCGGCGCGAGAACACGCGCTACCTGACCGGGTTCGCGCTGGGCGACGGCGAGGAGAAGGTCGCCGGCAACTCGGGCTGGTTCCTCGTAACCCCCGACGAGGTCGTGCTGCTGGCCGACTCGCGCTACGCCGAGCAGGCGGCCGCGGAGTGCCCGGACGCCCGCATCGCCGACGTCTACCACGACCTGCCGGCGCGCTGGCCCGAGATCGCGGCGGGCCGTCGGCGCGTGGCGGCTGAGGCGGGCTTCATCGCCCAGGCGACCTGGGCCCGGCTGGTGGTGGCGGCGCCCTCGGTCGAGCTCGTGCCGGTCGAGGGCTGGGTGGAGGCCGATCGGGCGGTGAAAGAGCCCGAGGAGATCGAGCGCATCGCCGCCGCCTGCGCCGTCGCCGACGCCGCGCTCGAAGCGCTCATGCCGCAGATCCGCCCGGGCGTCACGGAGGCCGAGCTGGCGCTGGCCCTCGAGTGGGCGATGCGCACGAGTGGCGCCGAGGCCCTGGCCTTCGACGTGGCCGTCCTGGCGGGGCCGCGGGCGGCGCTGCCGCATGGCTCGCCCGGGGCGAGGCGGGTCGCGGCGGGGCAGGTGCTGCTCTTCGACTTCGGGGCCCAGGTGGCCGGCTATCGCAGCGACATGACCCGCACGCTGTTCGTGGGCGAGCCTGCTGCCCGCGATCTGGAGCTGTACTGGCTCGTGGCCGCCGCGCAGGAGGCGGCGCTCGATGCGCTGGCGGACGCCGCAGCCCGCGGCGCGTCGCCGAGCGGCCGGGCCATCGATGGGATCGCGCGGGCGGTGATCGAGGATGCCGGCCACGGTCCGCCCTTCGGCCACGGCCTGGGTCACGGCATCGGCCTGGCCACGCACGAGGAGCCGACGCTCGGCAGACGTGCCAGTGACGAGCCCCTGCCGACGCCGACGGTGTTCTCGGTCGAACCCGGCATCTACCTCCCCGGTGTGACCGGCGTGCGCATCGAGGACCTCGTCGCCTTCGACCCCTCGATCGGCCGCTGCGAGCGTCTGACACGCTTCCCGCGCGAGGTGACCGTCGTCGGCGCCGAGGCTTGACGCTCGGGTCGGTCGCGGCGCAGCATCGCGTTCGTGGCGGAGCGACATTCCAAGAGCCTCGACGATCCCGATGAGGTCAACCGATTCCCTGGCGCGACCGAGAGTCTCGTGCAGCTCGGCGAATGGACGGTCGCCCGGATCACCCAGGATCCCGGCTGGCGCTACTCGGTGGACATGGCACCCCTGGTGGGCAACGAGTGGTGCCCGTCACGGCACGTCGGCGTCACCCTGGCTGGCCGTCAGGGGGCGCTCCTCGAGGACGGGACGATCCTTGAATTCGGTCCCGGGGACGTTTACGAGATACCGCCTGGCCACGATGGCTACACGATCGGTGACGAGCCAGCCGTGATGATCGAATGGTCCGGCCTTCAAGTGTGGGCGGGGCGGTCAGGGCGGTTCCCGGACCGGGTGCTGGTGACCATGGTCCTCACCGATCTGGTGGGCTCCACGATCGCGGCTTCGCAGCTCGGCGACGCGGCCTGGCGAGAACGCCTCGGCCGCCATTTCGAGTCGGTCCGGGTCGAGCTCGAGCGCTTTCGCGGTCGCGAGGTCGACACCACGGGCGATGGCCTGCTGGCCACCTTCGATGGGCCAGCACGGGCGATCGGCTGCGCCCAGGCCATCCGGGACGCGGCCATCCGGGACGGCCTCCACGTGCGGACAGGAATCCACACTGGCGAGGTGGAGCGGGTCGGTAGCAATGTGCGCGGCGTCGTCGTCCATGAGGTGGCACGCATCACGGCCGTCGCGGCCGACGACGAGATCCTCGTGTCGCAGATGACGCGCGACCTGACCGGTGGCGCAGGCCTGCGGTTCGAGGATCGGGGAGAGCACACCCTCAAAGGGATCGACGGTCCGCGCCGACTCTGGGCCGTCGTAGGCTAGAATCCCGGGCCGACCCACGACGACCCGGCCCTCGGCGCATGGCGCCCGGCGCGCGGCCGGCCACAGGAGTAGCCCGATCCCATGGTCTCCACCAGCGACCTGCGCAAGGGGATCGCCATCGAGCTCGATGGCGAGCTCTGGCAGATCCTCGACTATCACCACATCAAGATGGGCCGCGGCTCGGCCCAGGTGCGCATCAAGCTGCGCAACGTCAAGCGCGGCCAGACGGTCGAGCGCAGCTTCCAGGCCGGCGACAAGTGGCCGCGCGCCTACCTCGACCGGCGCCAGGTCCAGTTCCTCTACCGCGACGGGAACGACTTCCACTTCATGGACACGGAGTCCTACGACCAGTTCACGCTCATTGCCGAGCAGCTCGACGACGCGGTGAACTACCTGAAGGACGGCATGCTCGTGGACCGCACGAGCTACCAGGGCGAGACGATCGGCGTGGAGCTGCCCATCACCGTGGACATGGTCGTGACCGAGACCGAGCCCGGGTTCGCCGGCGACACCGCCACCGGCGCGCGCAAGCTGGCCACGCTCGAGACCGGGCTCGTGGTGCAGGTGCCGCTCTTCGTCAGCGAGGGCGACACGATCCGCATCGACACGCGGACCGGCGAGTACCAGACCCGGGTCTGAGGACCTGCGCGGGTGAGCGAGCGCGACGACCGACCTTGGAACGCCTGGCTCGAGCCGGCCGGGTCGGACGAGCTCGGGGCCGTGGAGCCCGACGCCCGGATCGGCCCCCGCATCCGCACCGTCGCCGAGCTGACGCGCCTCGTCCGCGAGCGCCTGCGGGCGGCGCCAGACCTGCGGGACGTCTGGGTCGAGGGCGAGATCGGCCAGGTCAGCGTGAGCGCCGCCGGCCACTGCTACTTCACGCTCAAGGACGAACGCGCCCAGCTGCGCTGCGTGGTCTTCCGCGAAGAGCGCCAGCGCATCGCGTTCGAGCCCCAGACCGGGCTGCGCGTCGTCGTCCACGGCCGCATCGACGTCTTCGAGCAGCAGGGCCACTACCAGCTCTACGTCGACGCACTCCAGCCGGCAGGGTTCGGCGACCTCGCCCTGCGCCTGGAGGCGATGAAGGCCAGGCTCGCCGCCGAGGGGCTGTTCGACGCCGCCCGCAAGCGGCCGCTGCCGCCGTGGCCACGGGTCATCGGCCTGGCCACCAGTGAGACCGGGGCCGTCCTCCACGACATCCTGCACGTGCTCCGGCGGCGCTGGCCGCTCGTGCGCGTCGTGTTCTCGCCCTGCCTCGTCCAGGGCGACACGGCGCCGGCCACGATCCTGGGTGCCCTGCACCGCCTCGCGCGTTGGACGGACGCGGACACGGGGCGTGGCGTGGACCTCGTCATCCTCGCCCGCGGTGGTGGCTCGCTGGAGGACCTCTGGCCCTTCAACGACGAGCGCGTCGTGCGCGCTGTGGCCGCCTTCCCGCGGCCGGTCGTGGTGGGCGTTGGCCACGAGACGGACGTGACGCTCGTGGAGTTCGCGGCCGATGTGCGGGCGGCCACGCCGTCGGTCGCGGCCGAGCTGACGGTGCCGTCGCGTGACGAGCAACGCGCCGGACTGCGGTCGCTGCGCGGGCAGCTCGATACGGCCATCGGCCGCGCCGTGGGAACGCAGCGCGGCGTCCTCGACGGTGAGCGCCGCGCCCTCGAGGGGCTGCGGCCCTCTGCGGTGCTGGTGCAGGAGCGCGAGCGCGTCGGGCTGCTCCTCGACCGCGCCGCACGCGCCGTGGCCGGCCGCCTGGCCGCTGACCGCGCGCTCCTAGCGCGCCGCGGCGACCGGCTGCCGCTCCTCGTCGAGGGGCGGCTGGTCCGTGCCCGGACGGACCTTCACGCGGCCACCGGTTCCCTGGCTGCGCTGAGCCCCTACGCCACCCTGGAGCGCGGCTACGCCATCGTGCGCCGCCCGGACGGCGCGATCGCTCGGGACGCCGCGGACCACGCGCCGGGCGACCCGCTCGAGGTCCGCCTGGCACAGGGCGGGTTGGACGTCCGCGTCGAGCGCGTGCGAGACTCCGCGTCGTGACCGAGCCGCTCGCCGTTCCCCCGCCCCTCACGCCGCAGGAGCTGGCCTCGATGCCCTTCGACGCCGCCCTCGCCGAGCTGCAGTCGGTGGTCGGCCGGCTCGAGGCCGGCGGCCTGCCGCTGGAGGCGTCGATCGTCCTCTACGAGCGTGGCGTCGCCCTCCACGACCACTGCGCGCGCCTCCTCGGCGACGCCGAGCTGCGCGTCCAGCGCCTGCTCGAGCAGGCCGGCGGCGCACTGCGCACGATCGACCTTGCCCCCGACGACCCGACCGAGGGGTGATAGTCCCGGACGCCCAGCCGCGACCCGACTAGAATCGCGCCGCCAGCCGCACAGGGAGCCAGCCGCGTTGTCGATCCTCGCCACGATCTCCGGCCCGGCCGATCTCAAGCGTCTGAGCGACGTCGAGCTTGTCCAGCTCTGCGCGGAGATCCGCACGGCGATCATCGAGACGGTGGCCAAGACGGGCGGCCATCTCGGCAGCTCGCTCGGCGTGGTGGAGCTGACGGTGGCCCTCCATC
>Ga0209342_10007080_pt1 | contig 11291 bp, 7 predicted proteins | sample RifCSP16_2_FD_184023 | JGI IMG/M metagenome (GOLD analysis project Ga0209342, IMG submission 184023) | Soil microbial communities from Rifle, Colorado - Rifle CSP2_sed 16_2 (SPAdes) (version 2) | ecosystem: Environmental > Terrestrial > Deep subsurface > Rock core/Sediment | place: Rifle... | reverse complement strand
CCTCCATTGCAGCGCATGATATCGGCGAATGCCTTGAGTATATATTGATAAACATTTTCACTCCCCATGATCTCCGCCAACGTCTTCGTGAAACTGAGCCACTCCTCCCGATAGTCATATTTGTTTTCATAAAAGTGCTTTACCAGGAAGATCCTCAATCTGGCCCGCAGATCGGAGGAAAAAACCAGGATCAACAACCCCAGGATGGCGGTAAATATGAAGACAGTCTGTAATGCCCCACCCCATGTACCACCGAATGCCCTGACGTAATATCCCGAGACCGCCATGAAGCTGAGATAAAGACCCGCGAGCAGCAGCATGCTGCTCTGTAACATGATATGTCGCGAGACAAACAAGCCCATGTTCCATTCGCGTATACGTCTGACGGAGACCGCAATCAGCGGCACACAGATTGCGTTAATCGCTCCCTTCGCACTCCATAGATCGGGATTGACGCGACGAAACAGCACCGCATCCGAATAGATCACAAATTCATAAAAGAAAATCCCTCCGATCCCCAGACAAAGATATTTGATGGCCCAGCGATATCCGGCCCGGGTCCTCCGGTAAACTTGCTCCACGAGTAACAGCCCTGCCAAGGCCATCAGCAAAAAGCCAAGGAATACCGTCTTGCTTGTTAAAAACCCGACTGCATCCGAGTCAAACACGCCATGCGAACCGGCGATGACAAGTGCAAACAGGGTTGAATAGGCCAGGACGCCTGCTGGGAGGGCGCCTTTCAGCCAGGAGACTCGGCCGCTCTCCAAATCGGAACCGATGATTCTGGCGAGCAGGATCAACCACAATGTGTCGCGCAGTAATTCAAGCAATTGCAGGGAGAGTGTGGCGGAGCTTTCCGACGCTGTGGAATAAGCCTGCCAGCCGAAGTAGATTACAGAGCTTGTGCAAGCGGCAATCAAGAGGGTGCCGATAATCTGGCCACGCCAATTGATTAAGAGGAGTATCCCCAGGATTAAAAAAAGGGCTGCACCAGACAGGCTGCTGGCCAGTTCTATCGCTAGCATTTGGCAAGTCCCTTATCTTGAAATGCGCTGATTGCGGACCGGTGTATTACGGTTGAATCTTACGAAATTACACCTGTTTAGGGAACCTTTGAATTAGTATCTACGCCGTCATGTTGGTGTACTGGAAACTGCTCTCCTGCGTTTCCAGCATTTCCGCCCTCCCTGGCGGTCACCACCAGCATCCAGTAGATCTAAGCATCAATGCCGTCATGCTGGTGCATACCAGCATCCAGTAGACCATTTTCACTACTGGATTCTGGCGTTCGCCAGAATGACAACCCCGGCTATCCATCAAGGAACCTCTGACCAAGTATCTACACCGTCATGCTGGTGTACTGGAAACTGCTCCTGCGTTTCCAGCATTTCCGCCCTCCCTGGCGGTCACCACCAGCATCCAAGTAGACAACCAATTATTTACAGAATGCTAGGGGCCCGCACAGGCGGCGCTTATCTCGATCCTTTCTGAAAGAGGATGACTTCAACAGTCTGGATCAGGATCAGCATGTCCAGAAAGATACTGTGATGTTTCAGATAATAGAGATCGTATTGCAGCTTCTCTTTGGCATCGTTGATGCTCGCGCCATACGGATAACAAATCTGCGCCCAGCCAGTGATGCCAGGCTTGATGTGCTGCCGCAAGGAATAGAACGGGATGGAGTCCTCCAACTCTTTCACAAACGTCGGGCGCTCAGGCCTCGGCCCGACGAAACTCATGTCGCCCTTCAAGACATTAAACAGTTGCGGTAATTCATCGATCCGGGTTTTCCTGATGAACGATCCTACTCTGGTTACGCGGGTGTCATTCGCTGAAGCCCAGCGCGCGACGCCATCCTTCTCCGCGTCCTCTCGCATGCTGCGGAATTTCAACACGTCGAATTCCCGGTTGTTTTCACCCATCCGTGTTTGTTTGTAGAAGATCGACCCTCTCCCGCCGGATTCAACAAAGATGGCCAGCGCGGTCAACAACCACATAGGCAGGGTTAATATCAGTATCAACAAACTGCTGACGATATCCAGCAACCGCTTGTTGACCCTTTTGAAGGAATTTTTCTTGAACCCGTCCGAGAAGATAAACGAACTTGGTTTGAGACTGCTCAGATAGATCTTGCCAAGTTGACGCTCCATGAAGGTATTGACTTCGATTACCTGAATGCCCCGCATCCTCACCTCGAGAAGATCGTTTACCGGAAGATTGGCGCGCCGTTCGTCCATGGCGATAACGATCTCATCGATATTATTGCGCAGCAGATAATCGGCCAGATTGAAACCATCACAGTTAAGGTTACCAACCACCCGGCCAGTGCCGATAACACATTGATTGTCATCATTCTGGGTATTTATATAACCCAGGATTTCAACGCCATATAGATCCGATTTGCGCCGCAAACCTTCGAGCATCTGCGCCTTTTCACCGGCACCGACGACGATGACTTTCCTGACATAGGGATTGTTGACAGTGCTCCAAAGGATTCTGCTGCACAAGATGCCCAGGAAGGAGCAGACAACCCCGATGAAGATTACATTGCTGTTTAAGATCGATTGAGGATAGATCAGATAAAACGCGAACAGGACCGTCAAGCCCATCAGGAAGCTGAGGAAGACCCTGAAAGAAATGGTCAGGAAACGGTCCCTCAGGTCTCGCCGGTACAAGCCCATCGCGCTCATGGCGATCAGCATGACCGCGATAAAGAGCGATGCATCGATGAGAGGATGTTGCAGGCCCGTTCCCCGCGAGCCCGAACCCAGCGCGAAACTGGCGCCGATGTATACGGAAATGAATAAAATCAGACTTTCGCATAAGCCCAGTACAAGCAACGCCCTGGGAATGTAATGACCAAAAACCTTGTACATATTGAACCTGCCCCTTATGGGTATTAACCCGTTACCGGCCTGACATGGCGGCCAGCACCCCAAATCTCATCATCGGGATGGAGATTGCAAGTCCTGTGCCATAACCCGGTTAAGTGGATATCCGGACGATTTTGCTATATCGAAACGGAAGAAATACCTAATAAACATATATGGATAGCATGTTTTGATGACCGGACATGAAGTGAGTTCATAGTCTAATAATTCAATTACTCTGATCCCCGAAACCCCAGAATTCGTCGCCAAACCAAGACAAATGCAAGCGATGGTTGAGCACTATCTCACCTCGCTCCCAAATCCTCGCTCCATAACCTCGCTCCATAACCTTGCTCCCATGCTCTGCGTGGGAGCGAAAAGTACCTACGGGAACATCAATACGTTCCCACGCAGGAGCGTCGGAACGAGGAATACGAATTCAGATTAGCCTCGCTCCCATATCCTTGCTCCCATCCTTGCTCCCATATCCTTGCTCCCATATCCTCGCTCCCATGCTTGCTCCCATCCTTGCTCCCATACTTGCTCCCATCCTTGCTCCCATCCTTGCTCCCATATCCTCGCTCCCATGCTTGCTCCCATATCCTCGCTCCCATGCTTGCTCCCATATCCTCGCTCCCATGCTCTGCGTGGGAGCGAATAAGTACCTACGGGAACATTAATAAGTTCCCACGCAGGAGCGTCGGAACGAGGAATACGAATTCAGATTCAAAACTATTTCATATATAATCCGTTTCCTTTTTTTAATCAGTTGCTTAGACACTTCCTGGAGTCAATCTCAATGCAGAATAAACCAAAGATTACCAATGAAAACACCGTCTGGCACGAACCGCACATTTACCGGGCCGACCGCGAGAAGCAGAACGGGCACAAAAGCAAAATCCTTTGGTTTACCGGCCTTTCCGGCTCAGGAAAATCGACGCTTGCGAATACCGTAGAACATTACCTGCACGCCCAGGGGGTAAGAACCTACGTGCTCGACGGCGACAACATCCGCAAGGGTCTCTGCAAGGACCTGGGTTTTTCCGACGCGGACCGAACCGAGAACATCCGCCGTATCGGTGAAGTCAGCAAACTCATGCTGGATGCCGGTGTCATCGTACTCACCGCCTTCATCTCCCCCTTCAGAAAGGACAGGAACATCGTCAGGGATCTGGTCCCCGCCGGCGATTTCATCGAGATTCTCTGCGACGCGCCTCTGGAAGTCTGCGAGGACCGGGATCCCAAAGGTCTCTACAAAAAAGCCCGGGCGGGACAGATACCTGAGTTTACCGGCATCACTTCTCCCTATGAAAAACCTGAGAACCCGGAACTTGTCCTCAATACCGGCGCCAATTCTATTGATGAATGCGTTACAGAAGTCATTGAATACCTGAAAAATCAGGGGGCACTGAGAAACTGAGACACAAGACAGGTCTCGACATCCGGATCGCCTGTCGCTAATTCATGTCTTGTATCAGAAACTGCCTTATGTGATGAACTTCAACAAGGTTTACTGCGACTCCATTCACAGAAGGTGCGCTAAACTGATTGAAATACATGCCTTTCTGCGATGATACCGTCTAGAATTAACACCGACGAAAGAGTTTCCTGGATGTCACCAACGAGAGACACCCTCGATGATATCTCCGGATACTCAACCAGAACGGTAATGCCGGAAACTTAAATATCACACGGGTTGTAATCAGATGAAATACGATACGCTCAAGCTGTTAACCGCCACTTCCCTGTACCTTCTGCTGGCAGGAAACGTCTGGCCGGCAACAGTGTACCAGTGCGTCAATGCAGACAATGAAATCTCATTCAGCAACCAGCCATGCGGTGAAGGCGAGACCCTCGTGAAGGAACACGAGATCAATGAGAACACCAATGTCATTGGCTCGGGAGCCCCGGCACAGGCGACTGATACGGACACATCTACGGAGACAGCACCCGCAGCGGGGACAGGATCGACAACCCCTGCCGGAGGCACAGCCGCACCTGGTACGACGGTTGGCGGAGGAGGCCGAACTGGCGGCGGTGGCGGTGGCTCATCCGCTGGCGGCAGCGGCGCCGGCGCCACGGGCGGACCCGCGGCAAGTTCCACGGCTACCGGGTCCAGCACGGCGGATGCGACAACTCCAGTCAGCCCCGCCATTACCAATGTCCCCGAGCAATCCGTTGCGGAAACTCAAACCGGCGAATCCCCGGCAAGCACACCGGAAGCTGTAACACCAACATCGACAACGGACAGCAATACAGGCGCCAAAGCGCAGGCGACTTCGGTATCGACGCCATTAGCGAGCGCTGGTGTAACCGTAATCAGTGGTTTAACCCCGGATCCGAACACCAGCTATGTCGTGGACCGCATAATAGTCAATCAGCTTAAAAATGAGATAACGATCGATGGTTCAGCCTTCGGATCAGGGCCAAATATCGTCATCTACGACACCTTCGAAAATGGTGTGGAAGGTGAGCTGGTAGCCCTCAAAAACCCCAAAAATGCCCTGTGTTCAACGAAACCTTATTTGCCGGATCTCCAGGGGGAAAAAGGGCCACTATTGGGTTGCTGGGATACATATCCCTACAGCGATCGTTATTTACCTAAATATTATCAAGATGGACATTCTGGAACGATGAGCATGCATGGCTACAGACATGATTACAATACAAACTCACAACTGAAAAAATATTTCGATAACGGTTTTACCGAAATTTTCATGTCGTACTGGGTTCGTATCCCGCCTGAAAAGACCTTTCCCGGCCTAGACTCATTACCAGGCCAGTTTCCATCCGGAAGCTCGTGGAAGTTTACCTGGGTGACAAATAAAGGCTTAACAACTACAGATGGTGTAGGTGATATCTGCACTCCAACTTTTACGGGTGCTAATACTTTTCAGATCGCCGGCAATGACCAAAACATCTTCAAAATAGATTACAACACATGGTGGTCGTGGACTGATTGGATGAGAATTTCTATATGGATCAGGGCAAACAAAGATGACCCTTTGTTACCTGGAGATGCGTTATTCCAGGCTGTATCCAAAGATAAGGGTTTTTATCAGCAGTATAAATCCACACCTATCTTCGATGCCGACGGGTCATTCCCTAAAGAATATAACCAATTCTGGATACCCGGATGGATGAGACCGGGATCAGACCCGCGTACAACTCCATTGTATGACGATATTTATATCGCTGCCGGGGTTAACTCCATATCTCGGGTAGAGATCGGCGATGCTCCGACCTACTCAGACTCAACTAATCTGATAACACAGATACCTATGGACTGGACTGATTCGAAAGTTAAAGTGTCTGTCGATAACGCCGGCTTCAGTCAAAGTATAAATAATTACTATCTATACATCACTGATGCTAATGGCAATGTCAACCAATCAGGATTTCCACTACATAATTAAAACCTGCTGTTCAACTATATTATAACCCTGGCGAACGCGAGTATCCTCCTGGCCTCAACCCGTTATGCGATTTTTCTTATCCATAAACTACCTCCACCATCCGGAATAAAACCTGGGAGGTATTTTTTCATATGTTCTCGATGATGTAATGTCAGATAGGAATTAAAGAGCAGGATTTCAAAGCTAGTATTAAACTGCAAGAATGCCTTTACCAGATACGCTTCATTCCAGGCTTTTCCTGATAATACCCAGTTCTCTGGATACTCGAACGGCCAATATATATCATGAATATGAATAATCACTCCTTTCTTTAACAGTGGAAGAATCTCTGTAATCAATAACACCACATCGCTACCAACCTTCGCTACGTGGGAAGAATCTATAAAAAGCAAGTCGTTTTCATTCAACTCCGAGAATGCTGAACGCGGTACATTTTGTACTACGTCAACAAAGATATCATGTGACGCTTTATCTTTTTCGTTCATTAAAGAATAAAGTCTAGCCGGGTATGGTTCAATAAATGACAACTTAATGCCACCACTAAAAAATAGATCATTAACATCCAGCATTACAGCAGAGGAGAATCCTGAACCTACTTCTACTATCTGCCTCGGTTTGAAGTGCCGGAGCACAGAATACAGAACGATTGACGAACCGTGGCCGAAATACGGATTCTTTAAATAATATCTTATCCCCTTCCGCTCGTTTTCTGGGAAAGGGAACTGACCATAGTAAGATTCGAACTTTTCAACTAACGACAACTGCTTGTCAGGATCCATTTCTATACCCGTACAAGAGAGCTTATTTGTTATAAAGATGTTGTTCCTCTGGCTACGAATGTAATTGATATCAGGTATGGGTGAATAAAAATGACCAGGGTGCGCATCTCTCAGGAAGGGATTCAGTGGATTCCTAAATGACCATAACAAACTTCTGATAGTCATGTATAACGAATAAATGATTTCTATACCAGGTACGCGCTTTAACAATTGTTTAACTTTATATTTAGTCAATGGCATAAATGATTCCTTTTAATGACACTAAATAGCATGTAATGATAAGCGGCTCTTTTGAATTCCGAGTGGGTTAATGCAGTGTTTCATATGATCATGATACACCGCCTTATATTTGTTATGTGATGGTATATTAATTTCTAACTATTTTCGTAATGCTCAAAATAATTATTCAAAATACTGGATCAAACATAATCGTCTTTGCCTCAAAGCTGGTCATCACCTTTATCATGACTCCTGTCTTTGTGAGAAACCTTGGGAATTACGATTATGGTATATGGGAGGTTATTGGTTCTGTGTTGGGATATATGGGTCTCTTGGACATAGGAATACGCCCCACATCCTCGAGATTCGCCGCCTTTTACAAGGCAAAAAAAGATCGCGAATCTTTAATAGGGGTGTACTCGACTGCTTTGTTGTTTATGTTCACTATCAGTCTGACCTTATTTGTAATCATGGTTGGGTGCGCGCTATGGAAGCCTGATATTCTGGCCCAACAAGCTTCAGAAGACACTAAATACACGTTCGTCATTATCGTGATAGCCTTCCAGGTTTTGTTTGTCTTCCCCGGCGGGATTGCCGAGAGTTACCTTGAGGGATTTCAGCTATACCAAGTGAAGAACAGAATAATATTAGTGAATTCCATACTTGGAAGCGTTTTGATTTATCACCTCATCAACGAGAGCAATGCGTTATTCATATTGGCATTGATAAACACTTGCGGTTTATCTATAAAAGTATGTATTTTTATGTATATGCTCAGTCGACCAGGATATGGTGAAATACGATTCAGCTACGCCGCCGCCAATATAAAATCTCTAATTGAAATTTTAAGTTTTGGAGTGAAATCCTTTATCCAGGGCACTGCCCATACCATCGCCAATGCGTCTAATCCGGTTATACTTGCTTATATCCTCAATCCCGCAATAATCATATTCTATTCCATTCCCGCCAACCTCATCGGCAGGATCATCACGATAAGAATGTTGCTCGCACATGCATTCATGCCCCTTTTCAGTCAGTATCTTGCGGAAGATAAGGTTGAAGAGATTAAAAAATGGTTTTTGCAGGGCTCGAAACTTATAACCGGCATATTATTATTAATAAATTTCGGGGCGCTTTTCCTGGGACTGGACTTTATCAGATTATGGGTAGGGGCGCCTTATGCAGAAGGGGGTAAATGGATTTTATATCTTTTATGTATCACCAATATATTCGTTGCTGTAAACCCGCTTTTCAACATGTACCTTACAGGCGTCGGCAAGCATGGTTATCTCGCTAAAATAAACACTATCACCGCGGTATTCAGCATAGCCCTGAGTATTATACTCACCTTCCAGGTAGGCATCTTGGGCGTGGTTCTTGGTACGCTTTTCCCAGCAGTAGTATCGTCCATAGCCATTCTGAGGTTCACTTGCAGCAATATAGGGATCCCCGTCGGCCAGTTTCTGAGAAATAGTGTTTACACTCTTCTGATTCCGATAATCGCATTTTCATTCGTCATGACGCTGGTGAAGGCATTACTCCATATTGGTGGCTATATAGAACTTATAACCATTGCACTCATAGGCATTGCCACCTACGCGACTTGCTTTATTAAATATTCCCTGAATAGCACTGAAAAGTCCTTCTTATACGAGAGAATTCCCCTGGTTATTAAACGCGACGGATAAAACTGAGAACTTGAACGAACGATTCTCCGATTTAACTGGATAGTACTGGTTACAAATGAACTACAGAACGAAGAAAAAATTGATTCATAACTTTGGTAAGTATGGCTTGTATGGGTTATCTCGCCTGCTCACAAGGAAGTATCCACGGGTGCTCATGTACCACAGATTCAGTGCAAACGGTGTGGGAGATGGTCTTCCCGTCAAGGCATTTGAAGCTCAGATGAAATTAGTCGCGAATAATTTTAATCCAATCACACTTGATCATCTCTGCGAGTGCAGAAAGAAATCAGCGAACCTGCCTGACAACCCTGTCATCATTACCGTTGATGACGGGTACCAGGATTTTTACGATCTCGCGTACCCGATACTGAAAAGGTACAGCATACCAGCCACAATCTATATAACCGTCAATTTCATCGAACAGAAGATTTGGCTATGGCCTGATAAGGTTACTTATGTTCTGAAACAGATAAACGAGCCTGTATTACATACCGCATTCATTGATAAAATCGATACATGTGACACCGTCAACAAAGACAGCAGGGAAGTCGCCTGGAACTATATTATCGGCAAATGTATTTCCATGGCGCCGGATGCCAGGGATAGTTACATCCATGAACTGGCAAGCGCAGCAGGGGTGTCGATGCCAGAATTTCCGCCAGAGGATTACGCCGGAATGACATGGCTGCAGGTGCGCGAGTTGTCAGACAACGGGATTGATATAGGCGCGCACACATGCAATCACCCGATCCTTAGCAAAATACCTGACGATCAGCTCATTGACGAGATCGACGGCTGCAAACGCAGGATTGAGGCGAACATAGGCAGGAACGTAAATAATTTCTGCTACCCCAATGGCAGACGGGACGACTACAACTCGAGCATTAAGGAAATGATCATTGCCAGCGGGTATGAGACCGCTGCGACCTCCTTTTACGACAAAGATGGCTGTAATGATCTCTTCGAATTAAGGCGTCACGGCGTTGGTAACGACATGTACCATTTTCAGAGAGTTATCAACGGAATCGAATATCTAGGCACGTGGTTGTAAAATTTCAAGGAGATCGAAAGGTAAATTATTCGAAATATGACTAGAGATAGTTCACCCAAGGTATCCGTAATAATACCCTCTTATAACCGGGCTGATTTCATCCGCCAGACGGTTGATACTGTCCTGCAACAGACGTTCAAAGATATCGAACTCATAGTGGTTGATGATGGCTCCACAGATGAAACAAGAAAAATATTGGCGGAATATGGGAACAGGATAATCCTGCTCGGGCATGACGGCTGGAGGAACAAGGGTCAATCTGCCTCTATCAATCTTGGGCTGAGGCATGCTAAAGGGAGATATGTTTCGATCCTCGACAGTGATGATTACTGGGAACCAGAAAAGATCGAGGTTCAATATACTTTCCTGGAATCTCACCCGGAAGTCGGAGTTGTATACTGTAACGGAGTGGCAGTAAACAGTATGGGAGAATATTTGTACGACATTTACCCGCTTGGTCATCTGGAGGAAAACAAGCCAGATGATTTATTAATGAATTGCTATATCTTCCTTCCGACGAATGCAATGTGCAGAGCAGCTCTTTTCGACAAAGCCGGAAATTTCGACGAGGGTTTGCGATCTGCCCAAGACCACGATATGTTAATTCGTCTGATCGAGATATGTAAATTCGCATACATCGACCGGAAGTTGTTTGCATATCGCCGACATCAGCAAACAATCAGCCGTAAGAATGCTGATCTGCGATGGAAGAATGGATTTCTTATCCTGGATAAAGCGCGAGGAAGATATCCTTATGGCAGCAAGACATTGCGGAAAAGAAAGGCCGTTCTGCATTTCAGGCTGGCCCAATGTTACCGGGAAAATATTAAACTAATTCCCATGCTTATTCATTTACTACTATCAGGTCTGTACGATCCTAAACGCGCCTTTGCAGTCCTCCGCGGCGCGGAGAGGATCACCAGCCATCACTAGTATTGCCAAAAGATGGCTACGCTGGGCGATACTACATCGAAAGCAAGTTTGATCTCCACATGCCTGGTTTTGAGATAGGTTCTAATAGATTCAAATCCTCACGCCTCTGCTAAGGATGCGGGTCTTAACCATATACCACAGGCCGGGATAAAATTTTCGCAACTCCCGCAATTTTAACTCCGTGTCCTGCCTTATAGGGTTCCTCTGCGAGTACGCCCGACCGGCTCCCATGACACCATCATAAATGGCCCTCAACCAGTATCTTGGATATCCATCCCTGAATGAATATATACCCATGGTGAGGAGGCCAAACGCCAAACGCCTCGTCCCGAGCC
>Ga0209342_10007079_pt1 | contig 11292 bp, 14 predicted proteins | sample RifCSP16_2_FD_184023 | JGI IMG/M metagenome (GOLD analysis project Ga0209342, IMG submission 184023) | Soil microbial communities from Rifle, Colorado - Rifle CSP2_sed 16_2 (SPAdes) (version 2) | ecosystem: Environmental > Terrestrial > Deep subsurface > Rock core/Sediment | place: Rifle... | reverse complement strand
GATTCCCTACATTTTCAGACCAGCGGAACTTTCGCGCACTTCCGCAGCAGATTTTTCAACCATCGCCTTTTCTTCGTTGTTCAATTCGTACTCGATCACCTTCACCAGGCCACCCGCGCCCAATTGGGCCGGCACCCCGAAGAATATGTCTTTCAAGCCGTATTCGCCTTGCATATAGATCGAACAAGGCACGATCAGGTTCTTATCCTTCAAAATGGACTCGGCCATTTGGGCGATGGCAGCTGCAGGTGCGTAAAAAGCGCTGCCTTGCTTGAGCAAGGCGACGATCTCCCCACCCCCCTTGCGAGTGCGATCCACAATGGCAGCCAGCTTATCAGGCGGCAGGATCTTGTCAAGCGGTACACCGGCCACGTTGGAGTGACGGGTGAGAGGCACCATGCTGTCGCCGTGGCCGCCCAGCACGTAGCAGGCCACGTTTTCCACGCTCACCCCTAACTCCATAGCCACAAAGGCGCGCATGCGGGCCGAGTCCAGGATGCCGGCCTGGCCGACGACCCGCTCACGAGGTAACCCGCTGGTCTTCAGGGTTACGTAGCACATGGAATCGAGGGGATTGGTCAGAATAATGTAGATGGCATTAGGTGAATATTTGAGGGTCTGCTCCGTAGCCTTTTTGACGATCTCGGTGTTGGTGTTGACCAGGTCTTCGCGGCTCATCCCGGGTTTTCGCGGGATGCCAGCCGTGATGACCACCAGATCTGACTCCTCGGTGGCGGCATAATCGTTACTTCCCGCAATATAGGAGTCCTTGCCAATAATAGGCATGGCCTCTAACAAATCGAGGGCTTTGCCTTGCGGCATGCCCCTCGACTACGTCCACCAGGGTGATGTCTGCCAGTTCCCGCTCGGCAAGCCAGTGTGCGGCAGTGGCCCCCGTCATGCCAGCGCCGATGATAGAAATCTTTGCCATTTAAGTCTCCGAAGGGTGATTAAGCCCGGGACCGTTATTGTGAACTTTGTAATTATAACAGATTCCTCCACATTAAAACAACCTTTGCGAACTTAGGAGTGATCTTCCAAGAACCTGGTCGCCTGGATACCGGCGGCGGCGCCCATACCCGCTGAGGTGACCACCTGGCGGAAATGCGGATCGGCCACTTCGCCGGCGGCGAACACGCCCGGCACGCTGGTTTCCATATGGAGATTGGCAACCAGGTAGCCGGCAGGATCCATGTCCAGCTTGCCTGTGAAAAGTTGGGTATTAGGGACATGACCGATAAAAATGAAGACGCCATCGGTCTTGAAGGCTTCTTTCTGGCCGGTCTTAATATTTTCTAACTCAACTTGTTGCACCGCCCCATTGCCGTCAATATGGTTGAGCACCGTGTCCCAAACGAAAGCCATCCTCGGATTTTGTTTAGCGCGCTCCTGAAGGATGACGCTGGCGCGCAATTCATTACGACGATGCACAACGGTGACTTTATTGGCAAAGCGGGTGAGGAAGACGCCTTCCTCCAATGCGGAATCACCACCCCCCACCACCACAACTTCTTTGCCTTTAAAGAAGAAACCGTCGCAGGTGCCGCAGTAGGAGACACCGCGTCCAGTGAATTCCGTTTCGCCGGGGATGGCCAGATGGCGCGGGGTTGCACCGGTGGCAACGATCAACGTGTCGGCCAAATATTCTTTCTCATAAGCCTTCACCCGGAAGGGACGCTGGTTTAAATCGACCTCCGTGGCCGTATCATAAACCACTCGAGTGCCGAAACGTTCGGCTTGTTTCTTGAACAACTCGGTAAGCTCAACACCCCCTACCGCTTCGGGGAAGCCGGGATAATTTTCTACGATATGGGTCAGCGAAACCTGGCCACCATATTCGGGGCCGGCCAGCACCACCGGCTCCAACTGGGCGCGGGCGGTATACAGGGCGGCGCCAAGGCCAGCCGGGCCGGAGCCGAGGATCAGGTTTTTGACATGTTCGGTTTGAACAGGAGTTTTAGGCGTGTTGTTGGTAGTCTGCATGCAATCCTTCCTAATTCTTTACTCCATATTCATAGACGCTGCTCGATGGGTAAAAATTACGTCGGTTTGATTATATACGCGGCGGGTGCTTTACTGCGCATGCTAGAATTCTTGAATGAAACGGGTAAATAAGGCTTATCAAGCTGCCTGGGTAGGGGCGGCATTTTACTTGACTCAATCCCCGGGTTATCTGAAGATTTCGGGAGCGACCCGTAGGGAATATCTGCAACGCCAAACAACCAATGACCTGGGCTTGTTGAGCCTGGCGCGTGCGTTGCCCAGCCTGCTGACTTCCTCCGCCGGGCGCGTCCTCGAGGTCTTTACCCTGCTGGATCAAGGGGAAGAGTTGGGTTTGGTTACACAGCCAGGGCACGGGCCGGGCCTGGGAGCATACTTCCGAAAGCACCGTTTCTTCAATGACCAGGTGGAAATCACAGATCAAAGTCCCGAATGGACGCAAATCGAAATTAACGGCCCGGAAGGGGCGGAAGCGCTGGCGCGACTGGGATTCGTAGGGGTACCAGGTTTGGATGAAGTTATGCAAACTTCGTGGCAAGGCCAGCCTGTGATCGCCCTTGGGGAAGAAGGATTTACCACCGCCTTAAAATTTCGGGTGCTGGCCCCAGCAGCGATTGGTGAACAAATCAGCAAAGAATTCGCCGACCTGGAGCAGCTTGATCTGGCTACGCGGCGGGTGCTGCGGGTGGAGGCCAAGCTAGCCGGTGACCCGGAATTCAATGGGGAGTACACCCCCTTCGAAATCGGGCTGGGCCGACTGGTGTCCGCAGAAAAAGGATGCTACACCGGACAGGAAGTCTTGGCCCGGCAGGTGACCTACGACAAGATAACCCGCCAGCTGGTGCAGCTGGTGGCGCCCGAACCAATGGGGTCCAAGTCAATAGTGTACGCTGAGGGTAAAGCTGTCGGGCAGGTCACTACTGTAGCCGTTTCTCCCCGACTGGGACCCATCGCCCTGGCTGTATTGCGCCGACCTTTTGACGAAGACAGCGCACACCTTGAAATCCGCAGAAAAGACGGATTGCTTAGTGTTACCGTAAATTAGCTCTCTAAACTCCCCAAAAACAGAGAAGGATTGCAAAAACATGGAGGTTCTTTTTATTTGTTAAATGGTAAACTTCAATATATTGAAACTGATACTTGACAATTTCAAGATATGTTATATAATTTTGCTCAGATACAAAAGATATTTTAGGAAATTTAAGCTTTTTGTTAGCTTGGAGGTTCACATGTACCAGAACATATTCAATGCAGATGACACCCGGCTCCGCAACCTGCCTTTGGAGTACGGCTACGCCCAGCACCAGCATGTAGGTTTATCGCAGCTCAACCTTGCCGACCAGGCTCGGATCTGGGCTGGCGAAGCCCTGGTAAACCTGGGCACTTGGATCAAGCCTGAGAGCCAAAAAAGCCAAGGCTGCCAGCAAACGACCGCCTGGCAGGGACGCTAAGATGCACCCCGTCCCACATGCCTGTTCGGTCTGCGGCGGAGAGCTGCTGGTGACGCATTTGGCCTGCCGAGAATGCGACACACGGCTGGAAGGCCGTTTTCAAAGCAGCGCGTTCAGCCAGCTAACCGAAGAGCAGTTGGCGTTCGTTGAGCTGTTCGTGCGCAACGAAGGCAAGATTACGCGCATGGAAGCCGACCTGGGGCTCTCCTACCCCACCATCCGTAACCGCTTAATGGATATTATCCGCGCCATGGGTTTCGAACCCGGCGAGGACGAATTCGCTGGGCTCAGCGACGAGGAACGAAAACGCGTGCTCGACGATCTGGAGCGAGGCACAATCAATTACGAAGAGGCACTCCGCCTTATCCAAAAAGAAGGAAACTAACATGGCCCGCCTAGAAATTCCATCCGGAGACAATCCCCTCCTCAAGATCAACACGATTGGGGGCAGCTTGCAATTAAAAAGCTGGGGAGAAGATAGTATTCGCCTCGAGGCGCAACGCGAGGAGCACATCGATTACAGCTTCGAGGATAACACGTTGGAACTCTCCTGCGCCAGCGATTGCCTGGTGCGCGTCCCCGAAGAAAGCGAGACACATATCGAGTCAGTCGGCGGCGATGCCTTCGTACTGAACGTAGAAGGCGAAGTGCACGTGCAGCGCGTTGGCGGCTCACTGACCCTTAAAAACGTGGGCGCGTCTTCCCTGGGGTCCATCTCAGGCAACCTGACGGCGCGCGGCGTGGAAGGTGAATTAAGCGTTGACGAGGTGTCCGGAAATGTCTCATTGCGTGACATCGAAGGCGATGTCACTGCCAATAAAGTCTCGGCCAACCTGAGCCTGCGAGACATCGAGGGAAACATCGAGGCCAAGGTTGGTGGAAACGCCGATGTGCGGCTTGAGCTGGAAGATAACGCCGAATGCCACATCAAAGCGGGCGGCAACGTGTTCTGCCGCCTGGAATCATCCACCGACGCAGATGTGATCCTGAGCAGCGGTGCGAAAGAAATCCACATTTACACGGATGACGGCAACCAGGTGCTGCAGACCGGGAAACACGAATTTACCCTGGGTGACGGCGGCGCCATCATTGAGATCTCCGCTGGCGGGCACATCGACTTCCGCTGCCGCGACCTGGACGAAGAGCTGCTGCCGGACATGGACTTCGTCGATGACATCACCGGCCTGGCCGATGAGATCACCGGGCAGGTGACCGCCCAGGTAGAAGACCAATTGGAAGCGCTTAATGAGAAGCTGCAAGTGCTGGGCGAACGCTTCAAGAATTCGGGGTCGCAGGCTGCAGCCCGCGCCCAGCGGCGGGTGGAAGCCGCCCAGCGCAGGCTGGAGCGCAAACTGCAAGGTCGCGGAGTGCGCACGCGCCACGGCCGCGTGGTGACCATGGCGCACGGCGCCAAGGCGGCCGAACCGGTTTCCACCAAGGAACGTGCGCTGATCTTGCAAATGGTGCAAGAGAAAAAGATCAGCGTGGATGAAGCCGAGATGTTGTTGAATACCCTGGAAGGCCGGGCGGTCCCTCAACCGCCAGTGGCTCCGGTTCCACCAGTTCCACCGGTAGCGCCCTTGCCTGCGGAAGAGCCCAAGGACAAAGAGGCTTAAGATGCTAAACCGGTCCGACCGTCTAAGTATCTTGAACCGCCTGGAAAAAGGCGAAATCACCCCGGAAGAAGCTGCCCGTTTGCTCACCATTGAGGAAGGCCCCGCGGCTGAGCCCCAGACTCCCATGGGCGTGCTGGAGCAGGTAGAGCGCGGCGAGATCAACCCCGAGGAAGCCACCCAGCGACTTTCCGCCCTGGCTGAAAAGAAACAACCGAACCAGGAGAAGAAAGCGCCCAAAGTAGAAGTCATCCAAGATAAACCGAAAAGCGCGAAACGCCACGAGGGGTGGTGGCTGATCTTCGTCGCAGCCGGGGCTCTGCTGGCGGTGTTGGCCGGCCTTTGGATGAGCGCCGACCTGCGCGATGGCGGCATCGGGTTTGGATTTTTCTGCGCGTGGATCCCCCTATCTTTCGGGGTGCTGCTGTTGCTATTTGGCTGGTTTGCCCGCCAGGGGCCCTGGGCACATGTGCGGGTGAAATCCAACAAAGCAGAAGGCCGGGTGAAAGTCAAAGTGGATGTGCCGGTGCCGGTCGGTGTAGCAGGCAAAGCCCTTCATCTAGTAGGCGATCGCGTACCCGGCCTGGACAAGACCGACGTTGATAACCTGATAAACGCGCTGGAACAAGCCAGCCGGGGTGGGGAACCCATCCACATCCAAGCCAACAGCAAGGATGGCGAAAACAGCGTTGACATTAGCATTTCATAGGAGCCTGGAGGAATTATGGCCAGCAGTGAAGAACGACTGAAGATCCTGCAGATGATCCAGGATGGAAAAATTAGTGCCGCCGACGGCGCCAAGCTATTGGAGGCCTTGAATCGGGGAGCGGAACGGCCGATGGCAGCCCGTTCCGAGGAAGGCCACTACCTGCGGGTGCGTGTGACCGATATAGGCACCGGCCGTAACAAAGTTAGCGTAAACCTGCCGTTGAGCTTGGTGAGCGCGGGCATCGGCATCGCATCGAAATACGTTCCCGGCGTAGCCGAGGTGGACCTGATGGAAGCCATCCGTAGCGGCATGACCGGCAAAGTAATCGACGTGATCGACGAGGAAGACGGCGACCACGTGGAGATCTTTATCGAATAGCGCGGATATACTGGCCGTATGGTCGTCCGCAATCCTGACGAGATCTTTGTCACCCCGGAGCAATTGCCAGGCGCCTGCAGCGGGGAGCTGCACCCCATGGCGCTCAAAGGCATCGAATTATTCGACGCGCAGCAGTATTGGGAAGCCCACGAAGCCCTGGAAGCCGCCTGGCGGGATGAACGCGGGCAAGCGCGCTACCTTTACCAGGGTATCCTGCAGGTAGGCATCGTCTACCTGCAGATCGAGCGCAACAATTTCATCGGCATGGCCAAGATGTTCGAACGTTGCAAGAAATGGCTGCACCCCTGGCCGGACCAGTGCCGCGGCGTGGATGTGGCTCAACTACGCGCCGATGTAGCCGCGGCAGTGGCTGCGGCAGGCAAGCTGGGGCCGGGGAACTTGGCCGGTTTTGACCGCAGCTTATTCAAGAAAGTAAAAAGGGTGGTTAAGGGCGAAGATTAGCGATTAGAGATTGGAGATTGGAGATGGAGAATTGCTGCCTCAAATCTCTAGTCTTCAAATTCCATTTGCTTTGGAAGATCAGAAAACAACTGTGGCGGCGCGGGTTGATTGTCACGCTTTCGCAGAGCTAGCTGCCACCAGCCCACGTCCCGCCAAGCGCCATGCTTGAACCCCACCTGCTTATATATCGCCACCTGGCTGAAGCCCATGGCTTCATGCAGTTTTATGCTGGCTTCATTGGGCAGGGCGATGCCCGCATAGGCGTTGTAATAACCTAAAGCGCGCAATAGCTTCAGGAGGGCTGTATACAGGCGGCGAGCAAGGCCGCCGCGGCGGGCCAAAGGATGCACATAGACGGAGACGTCCGCTGACCACTGGTAGGCCAGGCGGTCACGGTGCGCGGTGGCGTAAGCATAGCCCAGCACACGCCCCGCGTCTTCGATCACCAGCCACGGGTATTTCGCCAAGGTCTTTTCAATGCGTTGCTGCATTTCAACGATGCTGGGAGGTTCGAGTTCAAAGGAGATCACCGTCTCCCAGACCACTGGAGCATAGATCTCCAGCATTTGCTGGGCATCATTGGGACTGGCAATACGAAGCAGTTCCGGCATAATCGATTAGATCTTACTCCACCCATAAGCTACTTCTTTTAGAACCACCCCACCGATCTCGATGTCCTTCTCGTCAAGCAGCATGCCACCCATTCGCTCGTAGAATCCGCGAGAGGTATTATCCGCAAGGACCCAAAGCAACATGGAAGTTTGGCCCCGTTGTTTGAGATCCGCTACCGCGGCCTCAAACAGCAGGCGGCCAATACCCTGCCCCTGGCTCTGCTTAAGAATGTAGATGGCATAGATCTCCCCTGTGTAAGCTTTGCGGCCCTGGCGCTCGAGACCAGAAGCCACAAAACCGACTACACCATCGGCATCCGTCTCAGCAACAAACAGGAAGTTGGTTTGCTGATGCTGTGTGAGCGCGGCGTGCCACTGTGCGGCGCGGCGTTCGACAGACAACTCCGCCAGGAATTTATCGGGGATTAACCCCTTATAAGTTGCTTGCCAACTAAGGACATGGACGCGGGCGATGGCACCAGCGTCGGCGGGAGTTGCCGCGCGGACCGACGCCACTTACACGCCGACGAGGATGGCACGCGCCGGAGCCCCGTCGCTGCCATTCAATTTAAGCGGCAGGCAAAAGAAGTTATATCGTCCTTGGGAGACCTGGGAGAGATTGAGCCCTTCAACGATCACCACGCCGGCTTTCAACAGGGTTACATGGGTGGGGGTACCGAGCCCAAACGGGGCTACCGATAAATAATCCACCCCGACCAGCTTGACGCCGTGCTTCACCAGATACTCCGCAGCCCTAGCGTCAACGGCAACGAAATCCTTTTGAAAGGGGCGATATTCCTTGCCCCACAGTTTCGAATTGCGCGTGCGAATAAGCACCCGGCGGGTACGCGGCGGGATGCCGGCGGCCTCCAGCACCTCGGGGGTGATCACATCCACGTCATCGCGCAAATGAACCACGTAGGCGCGCCCCACCAGTACCTTCAGCGGCAGGTTCTCTACCGTGTTGCCATCCTTGAGGAAATGGTAAGGAGCATCCACATGGGTGCCGGTGTGCACGCCCATTTCCATGCGAGACACGTTGGCATCCGCACCAGCCTCCAGCTTGTTAATACGGCGAATGACAATGCCCCCATCTCCCGGCCAGACTGGCATACCGGGAGAGATATTGAGCGAGACGTCGTACGTTTTCATGTTTTTATAGATGACCTGACGTGAGTATATATAAGGGGATTGGCTCCCGCCACTTTGGAGTGCGATGAGTTTGATAGCTCAGCTGGTGTGCAACGCCGTCTCTGGCTGCTTCAAGGCTTTTCCCCAATCCACTCCGCTTAGGTATTCGATCTTTTGGGAAAAGCGCGCCGGCAACAGATGGAATTGGCGCGGCACGCTGTCCAGTTCGCAGATGCGGTCTGCGGCCAAATAGTCCAGCCAATAAGAGGAAACAGGCAAGCGTGGGGTCAAGGCACGCGATAGATTAATCAAAATGCGTAAATAAGAAGGGCGCCCTGAAATAAGGCGGCGCTGTAAGCCAGCCTTTTCCAAAATGAGCTCTGCAATCCGGCGGAGGCTGAGATGCTCTGGCCCACCTACCGAGATGGTCTGGCCCGCGGTTTCAGCGTCCTCCAGGCACCAGATCAGGCAAGACACCAAATCTTCGACCCAAAAAGGTTGCAAGCGGGTTTCGCCATTTGCCGGCAAAGGAAATACTCGCGGGGTAAAGGCGAGCAGCTTTGCCAGCCCCGTAGTGAAATGGTCGTCTGGCCCAAATACGAGGCTCGAACGCAGGATGGTGTAATCCAGTGAGCTTTGGCGGATGAATTCTTCGGCAATCCCCTTAGCTTTCAACGCGGGGAAAGCCGCGGCGCGGTCTGCGCCCAGGTGGCTTAAGAAGACCAGGCGCTTTACACCGGCATCCTGGGCCGCCTCGAGCAAATTGCGAGTACCTTCGGTTTCACTGGCGCGGAAGTTGACGTGCGGATCAGCCCAGTTGGCGCCGGCCAAATGGAAAACCGTTTCCACCCCCATCAGGGCGGCGCGCACCCCGCGCAAGTCCGTCAGATTGGCGATGGCAGCTTGTACGGCAATTCCCTGCGGTAGGCGCGGTGTGCGGGCCGAAGGCCGGATCAGGGTGCGGATGCTGTGGCCTTCATCCACCAGGCGGCGGATAAGACGTTGGCCGATAAAGCCGGGTCCGCCGGTAACCAGGATCATGGTTCCCGTTTTACCACAGCCACTGATTGGGCGAGAGAAACCTGTTCGGGCAGGTTGGCAAACTGTATAGCTTGAGGGTCAGACTACCTCAAGGCTGACACTGCAGCTTTGGCACGCCTCTTGCATCCAAATGCTTATCTAAAAAGGAGCTTGGAGATGCAAGCCTTACATATACCAGCCTACTACGACCCGGACCTCGCCGAAACCCAAGATAGTTCTGCGCAAACTTTTCCAGAAAAGGAAGACATGCCTGAAGTTAGGGACGAACAAGCATCAATTGGGGAAACCTCGCTTCAGCCTCTAGTCGTTGAGCTTCCCAAAGAAGAAGACCCAGCGGATGAAGACGCGCCCGCAGACAGCCTGGCTCCTATCCAAGCAGAACAGAGCAAACGCTTGGGCATTCATTATTTCGCAGATCAAGAACATTACAGCCAGGCCGACCTTGACCTCTGGTTGCCTGTTCTAAAGGAACTGGGAGTTAACTGGATTGTGTTACAAGCCCCAGTGGACCGGGCTGTCCCGCAGGAATTTGTCGAAGGTTTGGCTGCTGCCGAGCTGCAACCTATCTTGCATTTGAACGCCCCGTTAGCCGGAGAGCAGCGTATGGAGGATTTTGCTGCCATGTTTCGGGCTTATGCCAGCTGGGGGGGGCGCCACATCATCCTGTTCGACCGCCCCAACCTGCGCGCCCAGTGGCCTGGGCAAGCCTGGACTCAACGCGATCTGGTTGACCGCTTCCTGGCGAAGTATGTGCCTCTGGCTCATGCGGCACTGGAAGCTGGGTTAACTCCGGTATTCCCCGCCCTGGAACCTGGCGGCGATTATTGGGACACGGCCTTCCTGCGTTCGGCTCTTGAGTCCTTGGTCGCCAAAGGCGAGGGATTGCTATTGGAATCGATGGCGCTCGGCGCTTATGCGTGGACGGAAGACAGGCCGATGACCTGGGGCGCAGGCGGCCCGGAAAGCTGGCCAGCCACGATGCCCTACTTCACCCCGGAGGGCAGCCAGGATCAACGCGGCTTCCGCATCTTCGATTGGTACAACGCCATTGCGCGCACTGTGCTGGGCAACGAACTGCCGATTTTGATCTTGGCCGCCGGAGTACAGCGCGAGAACACCAAACAACTGGACGCCAACGTGGGAACACGGGCGGTTAAGATGGCCGAGACTCTGCTGCGCCCCGCGGGTGCGGACAAAAACAACGCGGTACCCGCCAATGTGCTGGCGTGCAATTTTTGGTTGCTGTCAGCAGACCCGCAGAGCATGCTGGCCAATACGGCATGGTTCGCGCTGAATGGCAAGGCCACCAAGGTCGGACGTGAGTGGCAGGACTGGCATCAAGGCGCTCCCAAGGCGAAATCCGTTAAGCCAACCGGCGAAGTGGCCGCAGAGGCAGCCAGCCCTCTGGACGCGCCGCAGGCCCTCTCTCATTACCTATTGTTACCCAATGGTGTGGAATATCCCGTTGACGCAATCCGCGACTTCTTGCAAGCAACTAATGCGACGGTGGGCACTTCAACCGTTGAGGCAGCCCGGGCAGCCCGCGTCACGCTGGCCGGCGGTATGGAAGCTTTCGCCGACGATCTAATTAGAAAACTGATCCAAGCCGGCTGCACCTTGAACTACCTGGCTTTGGATGCAGCTTAAGGAGCAGTGATGGAAGACACTAAACCCAGCCAATCGAATAAGGAATACACCCTGCGCAACCCGGTCATTAAGGTACTTGGCCTGGGCGGAGGCGGCAGCAATGCAGTGGACCGCATGATCGAGCTGGGCATCCCGGGTGTGGAATTCATCGCCGCCAATACCGATTATCAGGTGCTGCAGAGCAGCCTGGCCCCGGTGAAGATCCAATTAGGGCCGCAGCTCACCCGTGGCCTGGGTGCCGGCGGCGA
>Ga0209342_10007077_pt1 | contig 11294 bp, 10 predicted proteins | sample RifCSP16_2_FD_184023 | JGI IMG/M metagenome (GOLD analysis project Ga0209342, IMG submission 184023) | Soil microbial communities from Rifle, Colorado - Rifle CSP2_sed 16_2 (SPAdes) (version 2) | ecosystem: Environmental > Terrestrial > Deep subsurface > Rock core/Sediment | place: Rifle... | reverse complement strand
AAACCCGCCAGTATGACTTCACTGGGAATCGGCACGCCCCTTTCAATGAGCCTTTTCACCTGGGATGCGATTTGCGCTTCCCCGATATAGCCGAGCGTTTTAAGCTCTGCCGCATAAGAATCTGACCACCTTTTAAGGGCTTTCGCCTCCTCGGTAAGATAGATATCTTCCCTGGGCAGCTCCATCCCGTACTCGCTCATGAGCCTCATCGCCTCAAAAGAGGCTCTGGCAACCCCGGATGACGGCCAGCTCCCCGAGGCTTTAGGATCCGCGGCAACGACCCGCTCCCACAGAACGCGCGCCCTGAGGCCCGAAAGGGCCGGAGTGCTCCCGTGCTCTTCCCAGATCTCCGACACCCATGAGTTAAATGGCATAACCGTGGCAGTCGGCCATGCTGTCTTTCCGGACCGTTTCATGGCAAGGTCGTACTCAGAGGCGAGATGGCGGGTCAGCCTCGCGTTTACGGTAAGGACAGACGCCCCCCTTGAGAGAGCGGCGGCAAGTTTTTCAAAAGCTTTCGTGTACATTAAAAACATAGTACTACTGTAAAGGGGAAATTTAAACCCGATTTAAATACAGGCCTGCTGGAGGCGCATTTATATTGACACCCGGGGGCTCCTTATGTTAAAAAAATTTGATAAGTACCCGCTTCAAGCTTCCCTATGGTGGACGTGGCTCAACGGTTAGAGCACTGGACTGTGACTCCGGGGGTTGGGGGTTCGAATCCCCTCGTCCACCCCATTTTTTCCTCGCAATTCAACACCTTATAAATTAAAAGCATTCAGGAGCACCCCGGACCGAAGAGGCGGCTGTTTGTCCGCTTTCAAGAAGGCCCATTTCCTCTGCAATAAATCCCGGACCATAAGCCAGTATCGAATAATAGTGCTTGATGCCGCATGACAGCACAGCAAAAATAACGAGGTTTATACTAATGTCGTTTTCACGAATCAGACTCGAATGGCTCGGGAATATCCGTGGCGACCTGCTGGCCGGCATGGTAGTGGCTCTCGCGCTCATACCTGAGGCCATCGCCTTTTCAGCGATAGCCGGGGTAGACCCTAAAATAGGCCTGTACGCCTCCTTCTCAATGGCCGTGGTGATTGCTGTCGTGGGGGGCCGTCCCGCCATGATATCCGCGGCGACCGGAGCAATGGCTCTTCTTATGATAACCCTCGTTAAAGAGCACGGCCTTCAGTACCTGCTGGCGGCAACGGTACTGACAGGGATATTCCAGGTCCTTGCCGGTGTATTCAAACTCGGGGTCCTGCTCCGTTTCGTGTCGCGCTCTGTCATGACAGGCTTTGTAAACGCCCTGGCAATTCTGATTTTCCTGGCCCAGCTCCCGGAATTTGCCGGGACAGGCTGGCAGATGTACGCCATGGTCGCCTTGGGGCTTGGTATCATCTACCTTTTTCCGCGGATTACGAAAGCTATTCCATCGCCACTGGTTTGCATTATCGCGCTTTCAGCAATAAGTATCGTTGCGGGCTTCGGGCTCAGGACAGTCGGGGATATGGGAGAGCTTCCTTCCCAGCTGCCCGCGTTTTTCTTCCCCCAGATACCGCTGACATTTGAGACATTGATGATCATACTCCCCTATTCTCTCACCCTTGCGGTGGTGGGTCTTCTTGAATCGCTGATGACCGCGTCCATCGTGGACGACCTTACGGACACGGGAAGCGACAAAAACCGCGTATGCTGGGGCCAGGGCGCGGCAAACATAGTTACCGGCTTTCTGGGCGGCATGGCAGGCTGCGCGATGATTGGCCAATCGGTCATAAATGTAAAATCTGGCGGAAGGGGGAGGCTGTCGACCTTTTTCGCTGGAGGGTTCCTTCTTTTCCTGATACTGGTGCTTGGGGCATGGGTTAGGCAGATACCCATGGCGGCTCTCGTTTCAGTCATGATAATGGTCGCAATCGGCACATTCAGCTGGTCTTCTCTCGCCAGCCTGCGCACGCATCCCAAAAGCTCCAGCCTCGTCATGGCCGCGACGGTAATAGTCGTGGTCGCCACTCATGACCTGGCTAAAGGCGTATTCGCTGGCGTGCTGATAAGCGCCCTTTTCTTCGCGCGCAAGGTCTCCCGCCTTCTGTCCGTGAAATCAAAGCTCTCCGAAGAAGGGGACGAGCGCGTATACCATGTTTACGGTCAGGTATTTTTCGCGTCTGCTGAAGCTTTCATCGCGGCCTTTGATTTCAAGGAAGCTATCGAAAAGGTGCGCATTGACCTGACGGAGGCACACTTCTGGGACATCTCGGCCGTATCAGCCCTCGACAAGGTCGTTTTGAAATTCCGCAGGGAAGGCGCGGCTGTCGAACTGGTGGGGCTCAACAAGGCAAGCGCGACCATAATCGACAAGCTCGCCGTCCATGACAAGCCCGACGCTTTCGAACGAGTCACGGATCACTAAGAGAGGTATAGATGAAAAAGATACTTGCCTGCATCGACGGCTCAGGGTTCTCGGACAGCGTATGCGCCCACGCCGCATGGTTGAGCGGCCGCATCAATGCTGCGGTTGAGCTGCTTAATGTCCTGCCTTACTCTCCGGAGAGGGCCTCCCTTTCAGACCTGAGCGGGACAATAGGTATCGACGCCAGCAGCGAGCTCCTTGAGCAGCTGACGCAAGCGGACGAGGTTCGCGCACAGCTGGAGCAGCGAAAAGGCCGCCTGATACTCAAGCACGCGGAACAACGGCTGCGCGCAGAGGGCGTACTGGAGATAACCTCGATAAAAAGAAGGGGGACTCTGACGGAAACAATCTCAGAGCTTGAAAACGACGCGGAGATAATCGTTATCGGCAAAAGGGGCGAGTTCGCCGAATTCGACGCCATGCACATCGGCTCCAATCTTGAGCGCGTCGCCCGCGCGGTAAGCAAGCCACTGTTCGTAACGCCTGCCTCGTTCCATCCGATTCAAAAATTCCTCATAGCCTTCGACGGAGGGGCAAGCTCGACCAGGGCGCTGGAATATGTTATCAGCAACCCGCTTTTGCAAGGGATGGAATGCCATGTAGTTACCGTCGGCCGTGACAGCGATGAAACGCGTAAAACTCTTGGTTCGGCGGCCGCAAAGCTTGAGCGCGGCGGCTATGCGGTGCGTTCAAGCTTTGAAGCAGGTTACCCCGATGAAGCCATCCAGTCCTATGCCGCGTCCAACAACATCGACCTGCTGGTAATCGGCGCCTACGGCCACTCGCGCATCCGCGACCTGATAATAGGCAGCACGACGACCTCTATAATAATGTCCTGCCGTATTCCACTTCTGCTCTTCCGATAAATCTGCTTTTTTTTGCGATTCAGGGCCAGGGGCATACTTCGACCCTGTCCCTGCCCTTTTTTTTCGCGCTGTAAAGCGCCCTGTCAGCCGACTCTACCATACTGCCCGGCCCTGGCATGCGTGAGTCGAACGCGGCTACTCCAAGGCTTGCGGTTATTCCGGTTTTTGTCTTCACGGCCTCCCGTATTTTTCCGGCCACCAGTGCCGCGCTCTCGACGGCGGTTTCCGGCAATATGACGCAGAACTCCTCGCCTCCGTACCTGGCCGCTAGATCGGTCTCCCGGAGCGAGCTCTTTATGGCCCCGGCGACTTTCTGCAGCATCTGATCTCCTGCCACATGTCCATGGCTGTCGTTATAAACTTTGAAGAGGTCTATATCCAGCATAAGACACGAGAACGGCCTTTCATATCTTTTCGCCAGCACGAAGTTCCTTTCGAGCTCGATGTTCAGCAGCCTTTTATTGGCCAGCCCGGTGAGAGGGTCATGGAGCGCCAGGCGTCTGGTCTCCTCATAAAGGAGCGAGTTGCTGATGGCGACCCCGAGTATCCCTCCTATCGATTCAAGAAAAGACTTCCTGGCGCTGTCAACGGCGATGCCTTTTTGCAGATACAGGTAAAGGACGCCCACGACCCTGTCTTTGGCCTTCAGGGGGACTATGATATGCGCGTGGGGCCGCATGCCCTCGTACGAGACCGTATGCCTTGGGTCCTCGTGCGAATTCATTGAAGTTACTACCTCCCCTGTCTCTGCGGCCAACCCGCACAGGCATTCCCCGATCTTTATGGCCTTGTGTTTTTCCAGAAAATCTTCATTATGGCCCAGATGGGCGGCAAGCGTAAGCACGCCGTCCCTGAGGATGAAGATGCCGCCGCTGCGCTCGAGCTTGAATATGTCGATCTGGGTTATCGTGTCAAGGATGATATTGAGCAGCTCGGAGAACTCCATCGACTGGTTCAGCAGGGCGGATATTTTTGCGAGGAGGGCAAGCTCCTTGTTAGCTTTCACGAGCAGCCTGCTCTGGTGTGCCAGCTTATGCTCGTAGGCCCTGCGCTCTGTGATGTCCCGGATTATGGCGGCGACGGCCCATCTGCCGCCTGATTTGTGGCTGGCAAGGCTCAGCTCTACAGGAAAAACCGCCGCGTCCCTGCGCCTGGCCTTGACGATGACGGTCCTGCCCATTATGCTGCCTTTTCCTGTTTTGATGAACTTGCCGAAACCTTCCTTGTGCCGCTCATGGTATTCTTCAGGCATAAGGTCGACTATCTTTATGACTGAGGCCTCCTCCGGGGTATACCCGAACATGCGCTCTGAGGCGTGGTTCCAGAACAGGATACAGCCGTCCTCTCCTGCGATGATAATGCCGTCGCTCGAAGCCTCGAGTATTTCTCTGAAGCCCTCCCTGGACACGCCAATGCCCGGCTGACTTTTCATGACCATGGGCCCTCTTTTCTCACCGGGGATGACGCGAAGACGCTCAAGGATGATCCCTGAATGATTTTGTATGAGACTATACAGGCTGGAGATAAACGGGATGAAGTCCTCTGGCTGGATAATCGTATTATATCCTCTTCGGCGCGTCTTGTCATCTCGGCCCGTATTTGCCCCCCGTAACCGACCCTTTCTCCTGTCCCAGCAAAATCCCTTTAATTTTCAATATGCTTCCCGTATGGGCCTTTCCCGGTTTTTTCTGGAAAAAAAGCCCTTTTCCGTGTTAGAATGTATTGTTTGGAATACCACTTTTCTTCTCTTTCAGACAAAACATTAAGAAGAAAGGAATTGAAGATTTGAAAAAGGATACGGAAGAACCAGTGAACCAGCAAGGCTCCTACGACGAAAAATCCATTAAAGTACTTGGAGGCCTCGAAGCCGTAAGAAAACGGCCCGCCATGTACATCGGCTCGACCGGCCCCATGGGCCTCCACCACCTCGTCTACGAGGTCGTGGACAACTCCGTTGACGAAGCCCTCGCGGGCCATTGCAAGAACATCGATGTCATAATCCACGAGGACAACTCTGTCACGGTCAATAGATGACGGCAGGGCATCCCGGTGAAGCTCCACCCCGAGAAGAAAAAGCCCACGGTCGAAGTCGTCCTCACCGAGCTTCACGCCGGAGGCAAGTTCGAGAACAAGGCCTACAAGGTCTCGGGCGGCCTTCACGGAGTCGGCGTCACGGTCGTGAACTTCCTCTCCGAGTGGCTCAACATCGAAATAAAAAGGGACGGCCAGGTATTCCAGCAGAGGTACGAGCGGGGCAAGCCCGTGAAGCCCCTGACCGTCGAAGGCAAAACAAAAAAGACCGGCACGACCGTGTCTTTCAAGCCTGACTCCGAAATATTCGAGGTGACCGATTTCAGTTTCGACACCCTGAGCCAGCGCCTGAGAGAACTTTCGTTCCTCAACGCCGGGATAAAGATAACCATAAAGGACGAAAGGTCCGAGAAGTTCCACGAGTTCCAGTACAAGGGCGGCATTGTGAGCTTCATCGAGCACCTCGCCCAGTCCAAAACCGCCATACACCCCAAGGTCATCTTCATGTCCGGCGAAAAAGAGTCCGTGCAGATGGAGATGGCCCTCCAGTGGACCGACTCGTACAACGAGAACATTTATTCGTACGCCAACAACATAAACACCATCGAGGGCGGCACCCACATGATAGGCTTCAAGTCCGCCCTCACCAGAAGCATTAACAGCTACGCCTCTGAAAAGAACCTCATCAAAGACCTCAAGGGCGAATCATTGCAGGGCGAAGATGTGAGGGAAGGGCTCGTAGCCGTCATAAGCGTCAAGCTACCTAACCCGCAGTTCGAAGGGCAGACAAAAACCAAACTCGGCAACTCCGAGGTGGAAGGCTATGTAAAGGCCATCGTGAATGATGTGCTTGCCACCTTCCTCGAGGAAAACCCCGCTGTCGCCAAGAAGATAGTGAACAAGGCCGTTGACGGCGCGCGCGCCAGGGAAGCCGCCAGAAGGGCCAAGGAAATAATAAGGCGAAAGGGCGCGCTCGATTCTTCCGCTCTCCCGGGAAAGCTCGCCGACTGTCAGGAGACCAACCCTGCCCTCTCCGAGATATTCATAGTCGAAGGAGACTCCGCGGGCGGATCGGCCAAACAGGGCCGAGACAGAAGGTACCAGGCTATCCTTCCGTTGAAGGGAAAGATACTGAATGTGGAAAAAGCCAGGTTCGACAAGGTCCTCTCCAACGAGGAGATAAGGACCATGGTAATGGCCCTGGGCTGCGGCATTGGCAACGACGACTTCAAGCCTGAAAAGCTCCGCTACCACCGCATCATCATAATGACCGACGCCGATGTCGACGGCAGCCACATAAGGACGCTCCTTCTTACCTTCTTCTACCGCCAGATGAAATCCCTGGCGGAGAACGGCCACCTCTACATCGCCGAGCCGCCTCTTTTTAAGGTCAAAAGGGGCAAGGACGAAAGATACCTTAAGGACGACTCCGCCCTCGAAGACTTTATCTTCGACCAGGTGCACGACGGCCTTTCCATCGTGCCGGACGGCAAAAGAGGGCCTCTGCAGGGGAAATCGCTCCTTACGATGCTCAAAAAAATATCGAGGTTCTGCAGGTCCCTTGCCAGAATGGAACGGCGCGGCAGAGACTCTGCTATAATCGAGGGGCTCGCTCTCCAGGACGCAGTCAGCGCCGAGTCGCTCAAGAGCGAAGCCGCGGTCAACGGGCTTATCGGTTCCGTAAGCGCCCATTTGAAAGGTCTTGGCCTGAGCATTCCGCAGTTCACTTCCGTGAAAGACCCTGAGCACGACAGCTTCACCGTAAGGTGCGCATCGAGGAGAAACGGCATAACAACTGAAACAGTTATCGACAGGGACCTTTTCAGCTCCGCCGAGTTCATGGAATTGAAATCCCTTACAAAGGCCATAAAAGAATCCGGCGAGCCGCCATTTGTCGTCACTAACGGCGCAGCGGACACCGAGATACCCACATACAAGGGCCTTGTGGACCATGTGCTGGAGTTCGGCAAGAAGGGCCTTTCAATACAGAGGTACAAAGGTCTTGGAGAGATGAACCCCGGACAGCTCTGGGAGACGACGATGGACCCTGAAAAAAGGGTGCTCCTGCAGGTGAAGGTAGAGGACGCTGTCGAAGCCGACGCCATCTTCACCAAGCTCATGGGGGATGTGGTCGAGCCGAGAAGGGCCTTCATTGAAAAGCACGCCTTAGAGGTCTCGAACCTCGACATATAACGCACAAAGGGGCAAACAGAACTCATGAACGGCAAGAAAGCCCAGAGGATAGGCCTGTACATAGATGTCGCTAACATCACGCGCAACGGCGGCTACGGCATGCGCTTCGATGTCCTGCGCGACTTTGCCTGCCGCGACCACGGCGAGCCGATAAGGCTCAACGCCTATGTCGCCTACGATGAAGAGCGCGCCAGGACTGACCACGATTACAGGGAGCGGACCTTCAACTTCCACTCCACGCTCCGCGATTACGGCTACAAGGTCATCGAAAAGATAGTTACATGGTACACGGACGAATCCGGCAACAGGTTCGGCAAGGCCAACGCCGACCTCGACATGGCCGTTGACGCGCTCCTTCAGTCCGAAAACCTGGACAAGGTCATGATGGCCACCGGAGACGGGGATTTCATACAGGTAGTGAGGGCCCTCCAGAACAAGGGGTGCAGGGTTGAGTCAGTGGCCTTTCTGAATGTCTCTTCGAACTTGAGACGCGAAGTCGACCTGTTCATGTCGGGCTACCTCATACCGAACCTCCTGCCCGTGCCTGAGGCCGACCCCAAGAAGAACTGGGGCGAGGTCGGCTCAAAGGTGCGCGGCATATGCTACACCTACAACCACTCCAAGAACTTCGGCTTCATGCGCTTTTTGTCCAAAATAGGCCCGGGGCTCTGGATAACCGATACCAGAAGGACGGATTCGCCCTACGGCACAGCCTTTGCCCATGAGTCCGCGTTTGCGCCGGGCGTGGACATAAACCAGCTGCCGAGCAGGGAGTTCATCTTCGAGTTCGACCTGATTCAGGGGGAGAAGGGCATGCAGGCGGCGAACATAACGAGGATATAGCAGGTTGCTGAAAACCCATAGCGAGCGCAATCCCCGCAAGCTTTTTGCGGGGTCAAGCGAGCGAATAGAAAATCGAAACTTCCTTAGGTTTCGATGCTCTCTGCGGCTTGCCGCTGGGAGCATCAAAAAGCCCCATCTGCGTTGTCGTCTTCACAGCTCGTAATTGCGGCGTACAACAGAGTACGCCTCATTCCTCGCTTCTCGACTCCTAGCATCTGGAACTTTTTGAGCACCCTTAATCAAACAAGTATAGAAAGGCCCATCCCGAACAGGATGGGCCTTTTTTATTCAGTTTCTTTCTTTTTTCCGAACAAAGCCGCCGCCCCGACCCCTATACCGTAAAGCACTATAAGCGGGCCAGCCATAAGGAGCTGGTTAAAGACATCCGGAGTGGGCGTCAGGATGGCCGAGGCTATGACTATGGCGACCAGGGCGTATCTCCACCATGAGGCCAACTGGCGGGCTGAGACTACCCCGAGCTTCGACAAGACGAGCATGATAAGCGGCAGCTGGAAGATGAGGCCGAAGGCCAGCAGAAGCCTCGTGGCCATGGAGAAGTACTCGCTCATCGAAAGGAACGGCTTCAACCCGGGGGCTGAGTAGCTCAACAGGTATTTGAAGCCGAAGGGGAATACCACCTCAAAGGCGAAAAGCGTGCCTCCGGTGAAAAGGATCAATGAGAAAAAGACCGTGAAGACGAACCAGCGCCTCTCTTCCCTGTACAGGGCCGGGGCGATGAAGGCCCAGAGCTCATAGAGCACGACAGGGCTCGCCAGTATTATCCCGCCGAGAAGGCCCACCTTGAGGTATATGAAAAACGGCTCGACTATGCCTGTGAATACAAGGAAGTCCTGGCCTTGCGGAAGGGATTCAACAAGCGGACTTGCTATGACCCAATAAAGCCTGTCCGAATAGTAATAGGCGGCGAAAAAGCCCAGAGCGACCGCGATGACGGATATAATGAGCCTCTTTCTGAGCTCCCTGAGGTGCTCGGTCAAGGCCATCGTCTTTTCCTGACCGCTCATTAACTGCCCTTGCCCTCCGGCCCCTTCTCAGCGGCGCGGTCAGGACTCTCCTGTTCCTTTTCAGGCCTCCCGGCCTCGTTGAAGCTCTTTCTTACCTCTTCGCCCGCCTTCTTGAACTCGGAAAATGCCTTGCCGAGCGTCCTGGCGAGCTGCGGGAGCTTGTCCGGCCCTATCACTATGAGGGCCACGATTATTATGACTATGAATTCTGAAAGGCCGATGCCGAACATGGACTACCTTGGGGGCGGGACTACGAAGACCGGGCAGGAAGCTTTCCTCATGACCCTCTCTGTCGTGCTGCCGAAGAAAAATCTGTCTATGCGGGCCTTTCCAAAGGTCCCCATTACTATCATGTCTATATCGATGCCTTTTATTACCTTGAGTATCTCTTTATAAGGCTCTCCGGAAAGAACGCGCTGCTCGACATTCTTATAGCCCTTGAAGCGCGTGGAACAGAACTTCGCGAGCATATCGGCTGCGCTTTCCATCAACTCCTTGTCGAGCTTCTCGTAGGAAAGGTGCGGGAGGTAAAAGCCGCTTGCCTCCTCGCTCGTGTCTACCACATGCAGGACATAAAGCCTGGCCTTGTAAGTCTTCGCCAGCAGCAACGCATAAGCTGCCGCGTGGATAGAGGCGCCGCTGAAATCCGTGGGGAAGAGTATCTTCTGTATCTTCGTACTTTCCTTCCGGGCCATATAGCCTCCATGATAAGGGCTTCAATTCACCAGAAAATCCAATGGATTTCAGGCTAATCTTATATTAAGAATACCACCTTTTCAATAAATTTTCAGGAAGGGCGTCTCAAGCGGCAATAAAAGATTAAAGTCCCGGACAGAACCCGCCGATATGTCTATCAGGAGGTATGAGCATGAACCGGAACAACAGACACGACTCGGCCGTATTCTCTTTGAACATGAAAAGATATCTTTTCCCGCTGATGACGCTTCTTGTCCTCGGCCAGGTCGTTTACCTTTTCACCGCGTTCGATGTAACCGGCGCGGCTGGCGACCTGCTCGAAAAGATCAACCTGACAAGGTGAGGAACCGCTAAAGGGAGTGGGCGTATTCCTAAAGCTCAAGCCCATTTATCTTTTCCAGTACCTGCTGTCTTATCTTTTTGGGCTTCGGCAGCTCCCGTACAATCCGCCCCCTTTCAACCAGCGGCGTCATAAGGTTTTCCATTTCTCCCCCGCAGGGGCATTGCTCTCTTATCCGCATAGGCACTGTTTTACGCCTTGCGCACTTCACGCATCTCAACACATCTTTCGCGCCTGACATCTTCCCGCGCTTGGCAAAAGGCTTGCCGTCCATCTCTATTATATCCATTGAAAAATCGACCACCGGCGCGTTGCTTATCGAAGTGCCCACGCCAAAGGCGTCGACCAGTGGAGAAAGCCTTTTCACCTCCTCCTCGTCAAGCCCGCCGCTGGCAAAGAGATTTACATGCTTATACCCGCGGAGGTCGAGTTCCCACCTGACTTCTTCGAATATCCGGTAGAAATCCCCTCTCCTTGACGCGGGCGTATCGAGCCTGACGGCGAACAGCCTTTCTCCCATGGCCTCCGCCACTCTTAAGGCCTCAAATTTCTCATCGTTGAATGTATCGATAAGGGCTACCCGCCTTACTGCCGGGGCTATTGTCTCGTCAAAGGCCCTTACAGCTTCGACCGTATCCCCCAGGACGAGTATCAGCGCGTGAGGCATGGTGCCCATGGGGTCGACCTCAAGAAGCTCCGCGCTCGCCAGCACTGAGACCCCGTCCGCGCCTCCTATGAAGGCCGCCCGTTCTATCATCGGAGCGATAGCCGGGTGCATCCGCCTGGCCCCGAAGCTCACGACCATCCTGTTGCCCGCCGAAAGCCTTATGCGCGCGGATTTTGTGGCAACACCCGTGGCCTGGCATATCAGTCCAAGAAGGGCCGTC